>Ga0136617_10006539_pt1 | contig 10400 bp, 8 predicted proteins | sample AntDrymUQ3222106_2_FD_129672 | JGI IMG/M metagenome (GOLD analysis project Ga0136617, IMG submission 129672) | Polar desert sand microbial communities from Dry Valleys, Antarctica - metaG UQ322 (21.06) | ecosystem: Environmental > Terrestrial > Soil > Desert | place: Antarctica: Dry Valley...
TCAACGAAGGGCTGCTCGCGAACGAGCAGCGGGGTCAAGGAGTCGGTGGTGGTCCGCCCGCTGACCGTGCTCCCTCAACGAAGGGCTGCTCGCGAACGAGCAGCGGGCGCTCCCACGGGTCGGCCTCGCGCCGGTCCATCTCGGCCCCTCAACGAAGGGCTGCTCGCGAACGAGCAGCGGGCGGCTTCATGGCGACGCACGTCGACCAGAAGGCGATCAACCCTCAACGAAGGGCTGCTCGCGAACGAGCAGCGGGTCGGACGTACAGGATGGCGACGCCCCGCTTGCGGTCCTCCCCTCAACGAAGGGCTGCTCGCGAACGAGCAGCGGGTGCCCCCCGATCTTGGCACACCCGACGTGCAGTGATGCGGCCGTCGGCGAGAGCTCCCTGAGCCAGACCGTAGTCGACGGTGAGGCCATCCACCTGCACCACGCTGACCTGCGGGGATGCATCGCGCAGGGTCGACGCTCAGCACTCGGGCGCGGCGAACACTCGCGAGCCTTGGCCTCACACGATGAAGGAGTCCGGGCCGGTCAGAACTCGCGACCTGCCCAGAGCGTTGAACCGCGATCCGTCAACCCCCGCCGCCAGCCCCAAGTCACAGAAGATGATCGAGTCCTGGCCGGGATCGATTAGCTCCTCCAGCCCAACGCGGAGCCGCTGCAGTCGTACGGGACTCGCGTCCACGACGAACACGCTGTACTGGACGCGATCACCATAGGCCTGCAATCGCTTCGCTACTTTCTCGCGCCGACTATCCGACGCGATGTCGTAGGCGACGAGGTAGCGCCGGACGTCGGCTCTGGTCATCGCACGCGGATCCCGGCATAGCTGTCCTGCGTACCGTCCATGACGCCGAGCACCATGCGCGCCTGCACTTCCATCGCCCGCCGCCAGCTCACCTGGTAGCGGTACGTGGGGTGCCTGAACTCCTGATGCACGCGTCGCTCGTAGGCGCGTGTCAGGGCCCGGCGGCCATCATCACGGAGGCGATGGGAGCCCAAGACGTCGACGAACATGGATGCCTTCAGCTCCCCGTTGTTGATCGCGCCCAGCACCACCGAGTCCGCGACGACTGGCCGGAACTGCTCCATCAGGTCCAGGGCCAGCGCCGGCTTGTTGCGGCTGGTCGAGTGGACGAACCCGGCGTGTGCATCGAGGCCGGTCGCGATCACGGCGCGGATGAGGTCGGCGGCCAAGAGTCCGTACGTGAAGTTGAAGGCGACATTCAGTGGATCGGTCGCACCTCGTCCCGTCCGGCCGTGCCAGGACGGGGCCAACCGGCATCCGTCGGCCAGCATCGACGGCAGGTGCGCGAAGTAGATGCTCGCCGCCTCGCCTTCCATGCCCAACAGCAGACGTACGTCTCCTGCAGCTCGCGCCGCAGTCGCCAGTGTTCGCAGGCGGCGCACGGCTGCGGTGACGTCGTCTCGGGACGAGCGGCGCAGCTGTGTGGCCTGATTGGCGATCTTCGGCGCCACCATCTCGCGTGCGATGTCGATGCGACCGTGCGCCGACTGAACGTGCTGGTGAGCACGAGGCAGACCATTGGGGGCGCCAGCAGAGCGTGCGTAGCCGACCGTACGGCCGAGTCCGGACGCCCAGATGATCGCCACTCGACGCCACAGCAGTTCTCGGATCAGAGCAGAGGACAGGTCGACGTTGCCGTGCACGACGAGGCCCTGGACGCGCTCGATGGGTAGCGAGGCTAGCGTCTGGTCGTCGCGTACCACCTCCACACGGCTCTTGCGCAGCGATGCCCGGCTGCCAGCGGTGGTCAGATGCAGTACCTGACCATCGGGATCCGATACGGCCAGTCGCCGTACAAGCGGCGGCTGACGGTGCTCGTCCGGCAAGCACACCGACGCGTGAGAGCAGCGGTTGCACCGCGGATCATCGACCAACGGGAGAGGAGCGGCAGGGCTCTCCACCGTGGCTCGCGTCAGCTCCACCAAGTCGCGCGCGCGTTGTCGTACGGTGTCGGTGATCTCGACGTCAACCATCTTGCGTTGCGTCGTGAAGTAGATGCTGTGACCAACGACGGTATGCCCCATGGATTCGAGACTGAGTCCCTGCAGCGCCAGCTGGACCTCCTGCGCCATGGTGACTTCCGCGCGGCGGCGAATGGGTGCCGCCTTGAACTCGACCACCCTTACACCGTCGGCCGCCACGTCCACGACGTCGCAGCGACCAACCAGTCGAAGGTCCTCGTGGACGACGTCCACGGACCGTCTGCGCCGCACTCGGTCGTCGCTCCTGGCGTCAACCCGGGTGTGGTCCGCCACCCCGCGCTCGATGGCGATGTTGTCGACCTGTTCACCCACTGCCTCCAGCCAAGCGCGTCGCGGGCAGAACGCCGTGTGGGCGACGAGGCTGATCGGCATTGGATCTGTCATTCCTCCAGGATGCTGACCTCGCCGGTCAAAATCTGGCGTTCTGGCGCACTGGCACTACCGGTCTTCCGGATCGGGAAGACGACGACTGCGTAAACTCCCTGCTCGCGAAGCCAGTTCGCCTCTCCTGACCCACCAAACTCGTCCGGAGCCTCCAGGGCACGGCGCCCTACCTCGTCCAGTGCCCTGCTCGCCGCTACCGCCGCGAAGTGCTGCGGTGGGACGGCGCTGACGAACATGGGTAGATAGGCGCATGTCGGGTGGACTCCGCGTCGTGGTCGCATCCCTACGGAAGCTGAGGGTTGACGATCATCCGACCGATGCACGGTACGGAGCGCGGCGATACCCCAGAGGGCAACGTATGCCAGCGCCGAGTCCACCGGCCCAGGCACGCTGAGGCCCGTGGAAGTCCTCGAGTCGGCGGCGTTCCCTCCCAGCTCGTCAACGACGGACTGTCCCGTCATGCCGGCGACGACCTCCGCGACGGACCGCCGTGCGACGATCTCGGTCAGTGGTGCCAACCTGTTGGCCAGGAACTCCTCGCCACGGTTGCGGGTCTTCATCTCCCAACGGCTGGCACCATCGTCGGGCCTCATATCCTTCGCATTGCAGTGCCACCACGCTGGCTGGCCCAGAGCAGTCAGCATGCGGTAGTCCAGCGGGCTCAGGGTCGAGTCGTTCGCTGTCAGCCATGCGTCGCGTTCGGCAACGTACTCGCCCCATTCCTCGGGCTGTGCTGCTTTGATGCGTGGGCTGAACAGGCTCATCCCCCGACGCGACGGTCCGTTGATCTTAGCGGTGACCCACGAGTCACCGCCGCGCTGGGCGGCGTGGCGAGTGACGGTTTGCGCCATCTCGTCGTCCGGCATCGAGGAGCGGACGTAGGGACGAGCGGTGTCGACGTTCCACCAGGACCTGGCGTCGCGGTCGCCGCTGTCGCGAAGGATGCTGGTCAGTCCAAGCGGGGCGAGATGTGAGAGCGCTGAACGAACACCGCCGGCGAGCACGATGTCGGTCATGAGCCATCCCTCGAGACCGAGGAGTCAGCGGAGCGAAGGACGGCCTCTAGATAGGCACATCCACACGGCCCATACAGCTCGTGCGTCGCCTCCAGGATGTCCGACCAACCTGACGCGGCTTCGAATATCCGTCGTACGGCTGGGAGATCACCGTTGTAGTCCTGCCCGATGAGGCCGCTCGGTCCATGCGGGAAGAACGGTCGACCCCGGCCGTGACTGGTACCAATCAACCGCAGGGCCAGATCGCTCACGTCGTCGCCATGCGCACTTGCCAGGGCGACGGACAGCTGCTCGTGGCGCCACCCCTGCGGAAGGCTGGACCGCTCGCGGGCTCTGCGCCGCTCGAACCAGCTCCGACGAGCGCTCTTGGCCATGGGGACGTCCTCTCGAGCTCCGAGGGAGCGCTGGAACCGTGTGTCGGCCTTGCCGTCGTCGTGGTGCTGACCCGCGAAGTCCAATGCCGTGACGATCTCCGGGTGCAGGCCCAGCTCAGCTCCCATTCTCCGGGCCAGGCGCGCGACGTTGGACTGGTGCGTGGCCAAGTGCACGGGTTCGGGACTCGGCGTCATCTCCTGCCGTACCTCTGGGTCGAGGACGATGTCGTCGGTGGGCCGAATCGCCATCCAGACGGGCTCCTCACCCGGTTCCCGCGCCTCCGGGTAGACGACGACGTCGACTCGCCGGCCAAGTGCCTTGGTGACGAGCGTGGACAGCTCGGCCGGGTCTTCATCGGCGGCCAGGGACAGCAGCTCGTCACCCTGGCGGCTCGTGTTGCCGCCGACGACGACGTTGCCGTGGAGCGCCGGCTCGTCGCCCAACGTCTGCTCCGCTACGTCGGCCCACAACGTGCGATGGTGCTCCGTTTGCTTCGGGGGCTCGTCCGTGACCACGCCCTGACGGGTCAACGAGTGGCAGGCGTCCACGATGAGCGTGTCGCCAGGGCGTACGTCGCCTTGCTGGGCGAGCATCGACAGCGTCCCGGCTCTGTCGAGGAAGACGCGCGCCGTGGCCGGCTCGGACACGAGAATGCGCTCGACGAGGCCTCGCGCGGCGCGCAGGACTGCAGGGAAGATCTCGTCTGCGACGACCGGGCACACGCGGAGCAGCTCGATCGCGGCCGCGGTGTCAACAGGCAGTGGCCAGCGTACGACGATGCCCACAGGTTCGGTCTCGGCTTCGAGGTCGTCGCGCAGCCAGAAGTCGAGGTCCACCTCGGCGAACTGGTCGACGTTGGTCTCGGCTAGCACCCACCAGTCTCCGGGGTACAGGTGGGTGAAGGCGTGTCGTGACGGTCGTTCGACCGGCGGTGGGTTCTCGGTCAGCGTCCACGGCGCCAGCCCCTCGCCGGTCGCCTCCCGGTGGCGCAGCCACTGCCAAGAGCTCTCCAGCTCTGCCGCGCGGTAAGGAAGCCGATCCTTCGCCACGACGTCGGACGGTGTCACCACCACGACGGGACCTGAGCCACGAACGCCAAGACGATCGACCCGGCCGGCTCGTTGCGCCACAGCCGCACCGGGTGCGAGCTCGGTCAGCATGGCGGCCAGATCGATGTCGACCCCAACCTCGACCGTCTGGGTAGCCACCAAGAAGTCAACATCTGCGTCCCCACCCACGGTGAAGAGCCCCGGGTGCTGCGTCCTGCGCTGTTCTAGGTCCATCGGTCGTAGTCGGCCCACCCATGCGACGACTGCACCTTCTCGGGGCCGTCGCTTCTGCAGTGCTTCGGTCAGCCGCACTGCTGTGTCGACGTTGTTGACCACGCACCCGACGGTGCGGGCCGCGGAGTCGGAGTTGGTGACCTCATCGCTGAGCCGCTCGGCGAGGTTGGCCAGCTCCTTGACATAGGCCTCCGAGGGCTTGGCGCCCGTGGGCCACTGCCCCGTCGGGTGCAGACGCAGCGGCTTGCGCGTGAGCAACCGCTGCCTGAGCAGCTCGTCGTCGGCCACGTCTTGCTGTGTCACACCGACATGGTCCTCACCGACTTGGGTGGGAGTGGCCGTCGTCGCGACCACGTTCAACGGCGGCACCCCCAATCGTCGACACTCCTGGGCCGTCGCGGTCGCGACGTCGCGCGCGGTCACGAGCAGCTGCAAGTTGGGGTGGGACTCGTCGAGCACCATGACCGAGTCGACGGCCAGCAGCCCGGCTTCCCTGGGCCGGGCATGACGAGTTGTGCCGTAGCCGCGGAAGAGAACGCGGCTGCCCCACATGTCGGGGGTGGCGGCAATGACCGCGCACGCACGAGGGTCGTCGATCCACTCCGCGTCGGGTCGAGCTCCACCTCGAAGCGACGTGACGAGCAGGGGGCTGGCCTGCTCGGCTGATTCCCCCGCGTCGTTGTGCACGTCGTAGCGCCCACACAAGCCGCGCAGCAGAGTGGCGATCTCCGCGAGCACGCCGCCATCTGCTTCGAGCTTCGCCCTGATGACGTTCGCGCGCTCCCAGTGCTGGTCCACCAGCGCTCGGCGATTGACGACGACGGCCAGTCGCCGCGGGACCCGTGGACCGGCGCCCGCCGCCTGTAGGGCGTTGAGGAAGACGTGCACGTCGACCACGTTTGACTTGCCGGTGCCGGTGGGGGCCACGATCTGGTCCGGCCACCGACCCTCCTGGGCGACGTGGTCACACAGCCGTCGCTGCCAGCCGAACGGTGCATGACCATCGTTGACGGCTGCGAAGAAGCCATCGAAGTCATCGAGTCGCACCGGTCGACTCCTTCATGGCCTCCACGACCGCTGCTGGGTAGTCGACTGGGTACATCAGGCCGCCGCCGAGGTGGCGGGACTGGCCGAGGGCGAACAGCGCCCGCTCGCCCATGACGTCGTCCAGGTCAAAGGTCGCCGTGTACGGCTGCGCCACTACTCCCTCGGGCGTCTTGTGTGCGTAGCGCTCGACTCGGCTGTCCGCGATCCGGCGGACACCGTGGACCTCGACTCCCCAAGCCCGGACCTGTTCGACAATGGCGCGGTAGCGATCGCCGTGCGTGATCCGGTCGAGGCGTTCGCGCAAGAGGTGTCCGACGGCGAGCAGCGCGGCATCTTCCAGAGTCCATCTCGTTTCGCCACGACGCTGCCGTCTCGTCTCCGGGACCAGGCCAGGCACTGGCGACCAGAGCCTGCGCAGCCCGGCGACCGGTGGCGGCCAGAAGTCGGTCGGGTCCAGCGTAGACACGCTTCGGACCGTCATCTCGCTGTCGCGTCCGACGTAGATGCGCTTGATGGAGCGTGCTGCTTGTTCGAGTGGAGCGAGATCCGTGGGTTCGGCGACTGGCGGCACCATCACCACGAATCCACCAGCGGTAGGACCCGAGCCGAGGAAGGTGGACTCGACGAAATGGATCGCCACCCGGTTGGCCGGCCGCGCCACTCCCTCCGGGTAGGCACCGGTCACGACTGGGCGTACCTCCTGCAGGTGCGCGGCGAGGCTGCGATGCATTGCCACGCACCAGCGCACACGAGCTGCGGGCGGAAGTTCTCGGTCGACGTGCAGCACGACGGCCGAGGTCCACGGCTCAGCGCGCTGCGGTTCGTTGATGGGCACGTACCTTACGTCGTGGACAGCGAGCCTCGGCGGGCTCGGCGCCGACGGCTGCTGCCCCCACGAGTGTCCGTCTCGCGCCGCGGTGGGGGGGTTGTGCGGCCTGCTTTCCTCGTACGCAGCTTCCAGCTCGGCGACGCGGCCGCCAGCAGGACTGGTCAGCCGAATCTCGCCCGGAAGTCGCTTCGCCAGCTCCTTGGCCCAGCCGGTCGTAAGATGCGTGGGCTCGATGTCGACCACCTCCAGCACAACAGGGGAATCAGCCTCTCCCAGGCAAGAGACGTCCTCGCACAATGCCCGGATGGTCCTCACCACGTCGTCGGGAACATCCTCCTGCCACCCCCAACCGATGGGACCGGCCAAGGCGGTGGCATCCGACTGCGGCTTGAGCGTCTTGCGTTCGGTGGGCCTGGACTTGCCCCCCTCATGTACCCCTTCGGCGCGCCACGACAGTGCTGACCCGCGCGCAGTCGGCTGCATCGCCGGGTGCTCAAGCGCACTGGGCGGGTGCTCCTCGACCCAGCGCAGCGCGGCCAGAGCCGTCTCGTTGGGACGCAGGTCGCCATCACGTGCGACAGCGGTGGAGCCCTTCCCCGCAGCATGCGCCAGTGCGGCGTGCAACCGGGCGGTGTCTGGGTACGGCGAGCGCTGACCGTCACCAACGTGGCCGAGGAAGGTGCCCAAGGGGAAGGTCGCTCGAATGGCGAGCGCGACCACGGCTACTCGCCCCCGTCCTCATCGGCGACGATGCCTCCGGCGATGAGGGGGTTGCCGGTGACCTCGAAGACCTGACCCTCCCAGCGAACGCCGGCGGCGACAGCCACCTCGATAGCCTGCTCCAGCAGGGCGTCGGCAGCGTCGATCCGCAACGGAGTCAGCTTGTTCGTCCGCCCGTAGCGACCGTCGAGCATGAAGCGTGGCTCCTCTGTCTCGACCAGATCGCAGCTGGCGCGCAAGAGCAGCTCGTCGTACGAGCGCGCCAGACCGTTCAATGCGAGTGCGGCGAGGAGACCGCGTGCGGCGGCATCACCGTCGGGCCGGAGGCCGAACCGCAGCTGGCGCAGCGCGCTGAACGAGAGCACGTGGCTGCGGATGATGCGCTGACAAGCAACAAGACCCAGCCCCTCCAACGAAGGCGGGATGCTGCCCAGCCCGAGCCCCGCCGCCGACGTGACGCCGGTCTTGGCCTTCTTGACGGCCTGACGGACTCTCTCCGCGTTCTTTGGGCTCAGCTCAGCCTCCTGGGCCGACAGCAGCTGCTCCATCTGGTCGGCTGACAGCCGAACGCTTGGAGCGATGGCGTCGCTACGCGCACCGCCGCGTGGCGCGATGTCTCGACCGTCTGGGCTCTGATCGGCGAGGACGCCGATGATCTCGCCGACTAGGGCGCTGCGGAATCGAACCTGGTGACTTCTGCGCGTGGAGTCCCAACAACCGAGCACCACGCTGATCGGGCTCAGCTCGAGCAGTGGCTTCGCGTCGGCCGCCGTACTGTCTCGGGCGGCTCGGTAGCGGGGGTCAGCGGTGACGGGGCCGCCTCCACCGTCTATCGTTCCAGCACGTACGTGGCCGTCGAACGCCCGGTGAGGCAGGTCGAGGTCAGTGACAGGTGCGAGCCCTTCGTACGTCACCCGTATCCGGGGCGTGCGGCTCAACGCGGGGTGGCCGTCGGTGATCGCGGCCGAGAGCTGCGCCTCGACCCGGTTGAGGCTTGAGCCCTTGCTGTCGAGGACGACGGTTCCCATCGGTTGCGGTCCGGTGTCCGCCGAGTCGATGTAGCGCGTCTCGAACGCGTACGTGGCGTGACTCCCCCGCACGTAGCGAGCCGGTGCCACAGCACCGTGCTGACCCGCAGCAGCAGCGAGCTCAGTGACGGCGGTCAGGACGCTTGCGCCTCCTGGCCGGCAAGCCTCGGTCAGGGTCTCGAGGTCGAGGTTCTGCATTGCATCTCCTGTTGGGTCGCGGTCATGTGAGAGCGAAGGCGTAGCAGGTAGGCGAGCAGGTCCATGCGGAAGTCGTTGAGCCCGAGATCGGTGATGGAGACGCCGGCGCGAACGTCCTCCAGCTCGATGACTTCGTCCTGGAGCTTGCGCAGCTGCTCGCGACGGAACGCCGTCTCGTTGGTCTCCTGGGTGAGCAGGTTGTCGTCCGCCCTGGCCGCCAGGTCAGCGATCACCATCCGGTTCTCGACCCGCTGCTTGAGGTTGATGTATTCGTCGAGGGAGATGTCGGGCCAGAAGTTGACCACCTGGATGACGGCGTTGGTCGACCCGATGCGGTCGATCCGGCCGAAGCGCTGGATGATCCGCACCGGGTTCCAATGGATGTCGTAGTTGATGAGGTAATCGCAGTCCTGGAGGTTCTTCCTTCGGAGATGCAGTCAGTGCCGATCAGCAGTTCGACGCTGCCGGACTCGTCGGGATAGATGAGCGCCTTGTCCTTGGAGTTCGGCGAGAAGAACGTCAGGACCTTCTGGAAGTCGAAACCGTCGCCGAGGGTGGTCTTGGGGCGTGACTTCCCGGTCACGAGACCGAGATCCACTCCCGCTGCCTCCTTCAGCGCCGGCGCCAGCTGCCGGTAGAGGTAGTGCGCGGTGTCGGCGAAGGCAGAGAAGAGCAGCACCTTCTTGTTCTCGCTGTTGATCGGGCTCTCGAGCTTATCGAGGATCTCGTGCCGCAGACGCTGGAGCTTGCGGTCGTGCTCGGGGGTGATGAGGTCCATGACCTCGATCAGCTCACGCAGGGTCTCCCGGTCGTGCCACACAGGTCGTTGCGCCACGAGATCGTGTCCATAGTGAGTCGAGTTCCGATCACTACCTAGTTGTCGCGGACTGCTGCGGTCCCAGGGCATCCGTCCTTAGGCGCTGACGTGGACCTGGGAGCCTGACACGCGTCCTCCGGTCTCGACGGTCGAAACGCATAGTCTGCCGGGTCATCCACTACGTCGGGGGAGTACTCCATGCGCAGTCCACTCAGGTGAGTTCCATCGTGCTCGCCGCCGGTCTCGTGCAACGGCAAGGAGGTCTAGGTGGCGACCGTTGAACCGCACCTCATGGAGCACCGCGTTCGCGACGATGGTACTCAGCCATGACACGGATCAGCTGATCCAGCGCTCGGCGCTCCCGTTGGGTCAATAGTGCAGCTTCACGTGGCGGCTCGTATGAACCAAGTTCCACCTCTTGACCCAGCCAATCATGAACTTCCGGACCCAGTTCCTGAACCAGTCTTGCAACTGTGTCAGGACTCGCATGGCCTATGCCCAAGACCGCGCGACGAGCCGTCTCAACGGCTACACCGGCGCGGCGCGCCAGCGTAGAAACGTTCGGATTGCCGTCCGCACGGACGAACCCACGCGCCACCATGCGCGAAGCCCAGGGCTCGGGGACTTTCTGTGGCGCTGCCATCTCGCCTCCGGCCCAAGACACGAAGCGGCCACTTAGCCGCAAGCGGA
>Ga0136617_10006540_pt1 | contig 10400 bp, 11 predicted proteins | sample AntDrymUQ3222106_2_FD_129672 | JGI IMG/M metagenome (GOLD analysis project Ga0136617, IMG submission 129672) | Polar desert sand microbial communities from Dry Valleys, Antarctica - metaG UQ322 (21.06) | ecosystem: Environmental > Terrestrial > Soil > Desert | place: Antarctica: Dry Valley...
AACCAGTCCACCGAGGACGCGGCAGCCCGGGCCATGACCAAGCTGGTGAACCAGGACAAGGTCGACATCGTCCTGGGCGCCAGCCGGACCGGGCCCAGCCTCGCGATGCGTCCGATCGCGGAGAGCGCCGAGATCCCGATGATCTCGTTGGCGGCGAACAAGGCCATCGTGGACGGGTCGGAGTGGGTGTTCAAGACCGCACAGAACGACATCGTCGTCCTGGAGAACATCATCGCGCTGGCCCAGCGCGAGGGATACGAAACCATTGGCCTTGCCCGCGATGCGTCCGGCTTCGGAGAAGGAATCCAGGAGATGCTCGACGAGCTCGGTGCTGAGGCCGGCATCAGCGTCGTGACGACGCAGAAGTTCGCGCCGGACGCGACCGACTTCACCGCGCAGATGGTCAACCTGCGCGACGCGGGCGCAGACGTCAACCTGATCTGGGGCATCCCACCGGCAGCCGCCCTCGCCCAGCAGGCCTACCGCCAACTCGGCATCGAGGCGCCGGTGCTGCAGAGCCACGGCATCGGCAACCAGGTATTCCTCGACACCGCCGCGGCGTCGGCCGACGGCCTGGTGGCACCGCTGGGCCGTCTGCTCGTCGTTGACCAGCTGCCCGAGGACGACCCGCAACGGGAGGTCATCGCGGCGTTCGTCGATGACTACACCGAGGAATACGGCGCGGGGCCCTCGACCTTCGCCGGGCACGCCTACGACGGGTTCAAGCTCGCGATCGAGGCCTTGGAGGAGGAGGGCACCGACAAGGCCGCGATCCGTGACCACCTCGAGGCCGTCGACGGATTCGTCGGCATCAGCGGGGTGTTCACCATGACCCCGGAAGATCATTCCGGGCTCACCCGAGATGACCTTGTCCTGGTAACTATCGAAGGCTCCGACTGGAAGCTGCTGCCTGAACAGCTCACCGACTGACCCGGCGTGACCGACTTCCTGCAGCTGACCTTCGCCGGCGTCAGCGTCGGCGCCGTCTATGCCCTGATCGCGATCGGCTTCGTTGCGATCTTCACGGTCAGCGAGGTCATCAACCTCGCGCAGGGCGAGTTCGCGGCGCTGGGCGGACTGGTCGCGATCTCTTCGGTGGCCAGCGGTCTGCCGCTGGTCCCGGCGCTGGTCGTCGCACTGGTCTCGGTGGCGATCGTCTCGGTGCTGATGGAGCGACTGGTGATCGCACCTGTGCGCCGGATGACCACACTGACCTCGATCGTGCTCACGCTGGGGGTCTCGACTGCGCTGAAGGCAGCGTTGCTGCTGTTCTACGGCCCCAACGCGGAGGGGCTGACGGCCTTCAGTGCGGGGTTCATCGACATCGGTGGGGTCACCATCCGCGCTCACGAGCTATGGATCCTGGGAGTGGCCGCAGTCGTCTGCGCCGCCGTCTACTGGTTCTACGAGAAGACGACAACGGGCAAGTCGCTGCGGGCGTGCGCCGAGCAGCCAGTCGCTGCGCGGCTGGTCGGCATCTCCCTCGGCCGGGCGTCCCTGATCAGCTTCCTGGTCGCCGGCGTCACCGGCGCGATCGCCGGCGTGCTCGCTAGCCCGGTCACGTTCACCGCCTGGGACTCCGGGCTGACCCTCGGGCTCAAGGGATTCGTTGCGGCCACCCTCGGGGGGCTGGTGTCGATGCGCGGCGCGATCCTCGGCGGGGTCGTCCTCGGGGTGCTCGAGAGCCTCACCGCCGGCTACATCGACACGGGCCTGCGCGACGCGGTCGCCTTCCTGCTGCTCATCGTCGTGCTGGTGCTGCGCCCGGGCGGCGTGTTCGGCCGGCACGCGGAGGCGCGGGTCTGATGGCGCTCCCGGCCGGTCCGCTGCCGACCCGTGGCGGAGTGCTGCCCTCCACCGGCGCCCCTGCCCGGCGGGTCACCGGATGGCGCAGCCGTCGAGGCGACCTCATCGGGATCCTGGTCCTGATCGGGTTCCTCGCGCTGCTGCCTTTCGCGGTCTCCGGGTTCTGGGTCAACGTGACGGTCTATGCCCTGATCTACTCGATCGCCGCGATCGGCCTCACCCTGCTGATGGGCCTCGCCGGCCAGGTCAGCCTCGGCCATGCCGGCTTCTTCGCGATCGGCGCCTACACCCAGGCCGTGCTGGTCACGAAGTACGAGACGGGCAGCCTGGTCGCGTCCGTCGTGGCGGTTGCGTTGACGATGACGGCGGCCGTCCTGGTCGGGCTGCCGCTGCTGCGGCTGCGCGGGCACTACTTCGCGCTGGCGACGCTCGGGTTCGGCATCATCGTGTCGGTCGCGGCAACGGAGTCGGACTTCCTCGGTGCCACCTCGGGCATCTTCGGCATCGAAAAGCCCGCGTTCAACGGCCGGACGTATGACTCCGCCGGCGAGTATCTCCTCCTGCTGGCGCCGGTCGTGGTCATCGGCCTGCTGCTGGCCCGCAACGTCGTGCAGAGCCGGATCGGACGTGCGCTCGGTGCCGTGAACGACTCAGAGGTGGCGGCCGAGTCGCTCGGCGTCGACGCCTACCGGCTCCGGCTGCAGGTGCTGGTGCTCTCCGCGGCCTACGCTTCCGTCGCCGGAAGTGCCTTCGCGCACTGGCTCGCGGTGGTCAACCCGAACAGCGCAAACTTCCCGCTGTCGGTGAAGTTCCTGCTCATCTCGGTGCTCGGCGGTCTCGGCACCATATGGGGTGCGGTGGTCGGCGCCCTCGCGGTGGAGGGACTGGACGAGGGGCTCAGCCGGCTGATTCCCAACATCGTGCCGGGCGCGAGCGGTGAGGTGGAGCTGATCGGTTTCGGCATTGCGCTCACAGTCGTGGTCATCTTCATGCCGGGCGGCATCCACCAGGCCTGGCTGGCCGTCCTGGCCCTGGGTCGCCGGCTGCGGCGGCCGGCCCGAGGAGACCGCCCCGAGGCGCAGCGCCCCGGCGTACCGGGGAAGAACCGGGGGGAGGGGGCGGAGCCGGCCACTTCCGTCGCGGTGGAGGAGCCGTCGCTCGCGCGCGAGGACGGGCCGGCTGCCGGGACAGTCCTGCTCGAGGTCGGCGGCCTCACCCGGCGTTTCGGTGGCGTGGTCGCCGTCGACGACCTGAGCTTCACCGTCGCTGCCGGCGAGATCCTCGCGTTGATCGGGCCGAACGGAGCCGGCAAGACGACTGTGTTCAACATGGTGAGCGGGGCGCTGGCTCCCACTGCGGGCACGGTGACCGTGTCCGGTCGTCGGGTCGAGGGCCGCAAGCCGCACGTTTTCGCGCGGGCCCGGGCGACCCGGACCTTCCAGAACCTGCAGATCTTCTCCTCTATGACGGTGCTCGGCAACGTCATGGTCGGCCGGCACCTGCGCAGCAGCGCCGGGCTGCTGCGCGGGGCACTGGTGGTGCCTGCGCTCGCCGAGGAGCAGGCGATCGAGTCATCGGCACGCCGGCTCGTCGAACTCGTCGGGCTCGGGGAGGACGTCGACCGGCTCGCTGCGGATCTGCCGTTCGGCCGGCAGCGCCTGGTCGAGGTGGCCCGAGCGCTCGCCAGTGAGCCCGATCTGCTGCTGCTCGACGAACCGATGGCGGGGCTGTCCGGCTCTGAGCGACGCGAGCTTGCTCGGCTGCTGCAGCGGCTGCGTGCCGGCGGCATGGGCGTGGTCCTGGTCGAGCACGACATCGATGCCGTCCTCGCACTCGCTGACCGGGTGGCCGTGCTCGACGACGGCGTGCTGATCGCCCTCGGCACACCCAAGGAGATACGCAACGACCCCGCCGTGATCGCTGCCTACCTCGGTGTCGAGGAGGACGACGAGGAGGCGACCGAGCTGACGCTGACCGAACCTGGGGCCGAGGGATGAGCCGTGACCTCGCGGTGTCCGGCCTGTGTGCCGGCTACGAGCGTCTCGAGGTGCTGCGCGGCGTCGACCTCGCGGTCGGCGCCGGCGAGCTCGTCGCTGTCATCGGTGCCAACGGCGCCGGAAAGACCACGCTGCTGCGCACCCTCTCCGGCCTGATCAAGCCCTCGGCGGGCGAGGTGCGCCTCGGCGACGAGCGGGTGGCCGGCGTCCCGGCGGAGAAGCTGGCCGCTCGCGGCATCGCGCACGTGCCGGAGAACCGGCTGGTCTTTCCCACCCTGAGCGTCCAGGACAACCTCGCTCTCGGCGCATACGCCCGCGGGCGGTCGGGACGCGCCGACCTGGTGGCCGACAGGCAGCGGATGTTCGAGATGTTCCCGCGGCTGAGGGACCGGGTGACCCAGGCGGCTGGCACGCTCTCCGGCGGTGAGCAGCAGATGCTCGCGATCGCTCGCGGGCTGATGGCCCGACCTTCGCTGCTGCTCTTGGACGAGCCGAGCCTCGGGCTGGCACCGAAGATCGTGAAGGAGATCTTTGCCGCACTCGTGCGGCTGCGGGATGACGACAATCTCTCGATCCTGCTCGTCGAGCAGAATGCGCGAGCCGCCTTCAAGATTGCTGACCGCGCTTATGTGATGGACCGGGGCCGCATCGCGATGGAGGGCCGGCCCACCGAGCTGCTCAACGACCCACGGGTCCACGCCGCCTACCTCGGCGGCGGCTACACAGCCGACCCGACCGCCACTGCTCGCTGAAAGGACGATCCTGATGGCGAAGCCGTTCGCATCCTCTGCCGACCTGGTGGAGAAGACCGAGACCCTCGAGGTCCTCGCCGAAGGTGTCTACGCTCTGACCGCGGAAGGCGATCCCAACGTCGGCGCGATCGAGGGCGAGGAATTCGTCGTGGCCTTCGAGGCGCGGGCGACGCCGCTGATGGCGCGGGAATGGCTGCAGCGGCTGCGGGAGCACACCGACAAGCCGGTGCGCTACCTGGTGCTGTCGCACTACCACGCCGTTCGGGTCCTGGGTGCCTCTGCGTTCGACGCAGCCGCGATCGTCGCGCACGAGAACACCCTCCGCCTCATCGCGGAGCGAGGCAAGCAGGACTGGGAGTCCGAGGCCGCCCGGATGCCACGTCTGTTCAAGGGCGCGGAGACCATCCCGGGTCTGACCTGGCCGACGATGACGTTCTCCGACCGCATGAGCATCGATCTGGGCGGTAAGCGAGGGACACTCGAGCTGCGCTACTGCGGCCGCGGCCACACCGAGGGCGACATCGTCGCGTGGTTGCCTCGGGAGCGCCTGCTCTTCGCGGGCGATCTGGTGGAGGCGCAGGCGGCGCTCTATACCGGCGACGCGTACCACCTGGACTGGTTGGGCACGACGCTGGATCGGGTCGCAGCGCTGGACGCGCAGGTGCTCGTCGGCGGGCGTGGTGCAGTGGTCCGCGGCGCGGAGGTGACAGCGGCGATCGCGCAGACGCGGGGCTTCCTGACGACGCTGCGAGATGCCGTCGCCGGCGTGCAGCACCGCGACGGGACGCTCAAGCAGGCGTTCGAGATCGCGCACTCAGCACTCGAGCCCACCTTCGGTGGGTGGCCGATCTTCGAGCACTGCCTGCCCTTCGACGTGGCGCGGATGTGGGACGAGCTGCTCGGTGACCGGCCCCGGATCTGGACCGCCGACCGCGACCGTGCGGTGTGGGACCAGCTGCAAGGGTGAGAACCGTGCGCACACCGGTCGCCGTCGTCGGCGCCGGACCGGTCGGGCTCACGCTGGCGCTGCGGCTCGCCGCCCTCGGGATCGAAACCATCGTGCTGGAGGCGAACGGCCGGTTGCGCGGTGAGGGCTCCAAGGCGCTCTGTATGCAGCGGGAGACACTCGAGAGCTGGTCCCGGCTCGGCTTCGGCGAGGAGGTGGCGCAGCGCGGGGTCGCCTGGACGCTCGGCCGGACCTACTACCGCGGTACCGAGCTGTTCCAGACCCGGTTTCCGGTGGTCGGGCGGGACCACTTCCCGCCATTCGTCAACATCAGCCAGACCGAGGTCGAGCGGCTCATGGTGGCCTGCTGCGAGTCCTCTCCGCAGGTCACTCTGTGCTGGGACCACCAGGTCACCGATCTGACGGAGGCGCCCGACGGGGTGGCTCTGGTCGCGCAGGCACCGGGGGGGCCGGTGAGGGTCGTCGCGGCCTTTGCGGTTGGGGCGGACGGCGCGAGGTCGAGTGTGCGCAAGCTGCTCGAGATCGAGTTCACCGGGCACAGCCACGCCGACCAGTTCCTCATCGCCGACGTACGCGCTGATCTTCCCTTTCCCGACGAGCGCCGGTTCTACTTCGACCCCCCGTGGAATCGCGGCCGTGCGGTGCTGGTGCACCCGCAGCCCGGATCGGTGTGGCGCATCGACTGGCAGGTGCCACCGGACTTCGACCTCGAGTCAGAGCAGGCCTCGGGGCGGCTGGACCAGCGGATCTGCCAGATCGTGGGGGAGGCCGACTACGAGCTCGTGTGGTCTACCGCCTACCGGTTTCATCAGCGGTTGGCCGAGTGCTTCCGGGTCGGCCGAACGTTCCTCGCCGGGGACGCAGCGCACCTGATGAGCCCGTTCGGTGCGCGCGGCCTGAACTCCGGCGTTGCCGACGCCGAGAACCTTGCGTGGAAGCTCGCCCGGGTGCTTTCCGGCCGGGCACCTGACTCGCTGCTCGACACCTACCAGACGGAGCGGCGGGCAGCGGCGGTGGAGAACCTGCGGGTTACCGACGCAACGATGCGTTTCATGGTGCCGCCAAACCGGCTGCGGTTGCTCGCGCGCAATGCGGTGCTCCGATCCAGTCGGTGGTCACAACGAATGCGCCGGCGGGTCGACTCCGGCCGGCTGTCGCAGCCGCACGTCTATTCGCATTCACCGATCGTGGCTTCGACGTCGGCTTCCCACGGACCGGCGACTACTCCGCCGAACGGGGGTGTAGCGGTGGACGGACCATGCACGGTGCTTGCCGGCAGGGGCGCGAATGGGATCACGAGGCTGCGCGAGCTGTTCGGGAAGGAATTCGTCGGCTTGGTTATCACGGCTTCGGCCGGTTCAGCCGTGGCGATCATGGCGGAACTTCCGGCGGGCATTCCGGCGGTCGTGGCTTTCGTCGTTCCCGCGGGGTCGGAGATCGCGGGCTTGGGGTCGGCCGCCCCGGTTGTCTTCCTCGCAGATGAAAAGGGCGTGCTTGCTGCGGCCTATGCACCCGATGGCGTACGGGGGGCGGGCCGGCTGTTCGTGATCCGGCCGGACCACCACATCGCTGCCCAGCGCGATCTCATGGTCCCCGCGGAGGTGTCAGTCCTCGGATCGCTGGTCCGTATGGCGGCCGGCAACGCACTCTGATCTCGCAGGGGAGAGAATGGCGGGGTGAGCGGGGACGAGAACACCAGCGGCGTCTTGGCCGGCGTGCTGCTGCCACCGTTCCTGGCGGTCAGCGCCGTCGCGGCGATCTTGACTGCGTTGTTCGTCTGGCTCGGTCCGGGAGAGGCGCAGGAGGTGGCGTCGTTCGGGCAGGACCCGAGCTCCGCTGCCGCCAGCCCGACACCGACGCCGCCGGTGAGCAGCCCGCCTGCCTCGAGCCCGCCCCCCTCGAGTCCGACACCGTCCACCCCGGCGCCGACGACGTCGGCACCGGAGTCCTCCGAGACTCCCGACCCCGATCGTCCCGAGGTCGTGGTGCTCAATCAGTCCGGCGGAGCCGGGCTCGCCGCGCGGGTCGCGGACCGGGTGCGCGAGGCGGGGTGGGAGGTCAACAAGGTCGGCAACTTCAACGGCACGGTGTCGACCACGACGGTCTACCATCCAGCCAGCCTGCGCGGCCCGGCCCGGGCACTGGCCCGGGACCTGCCCGGCAACCCCCGGGTGATGGAGCGGTTCAGCAACCTGTCTCAGACCCGGCTGACGATCGTGCTGACCGACGACTACGGCGACTGAGCGGGCTCGCGTCAGCCGTGGCTGACGGCCTCCACGTTGTTCCCGTCCGGGTCGCGCAGGAAGACGCCGTAGTAGGTCTGGTGGTACTCGGGCCAGACCCGCGGTGTGTGCAGGACCTCGGCGCCCGCCTCGATCGCAGCGGCGTGCACACGGTCGACCACTTCCCGGCTTGCCGCGGTGAACGCCACGTGCGTCTCCCGCTGGCAGTCGACGGTCGCCGGGCCAAGCCAGAACCGCGGGAAGTCGTCTACCCCCATCCCGACGACCGGGCCCGCGTCAATGGGGTAGCGCATGATCTCGCGGAAGCCGAGCGCAGCGAACACCGACAGGTAGAAGGCGACGGACGCCTCGACGTCTCGCGCCTGGAGCGACACGTGATCCAGCATCGGCTTCTCCTCAGAGGTCGTTGAAGGGCTGCGCGTAGCGGAAGGGTCCGCGGATCGCGGGATCGTAGGCGGTCATCGGGCGGGCCTGGAAGTGCGCACCCCATGCCGCCACGGGTGACCCGACGCCCAGGTCCGATGCCGGGCGGAAGCCGAACCGCGGGTAGTAGTCGGTGTGCCCGAGCAGCACGACGAGCGGCTCGTCCTGCGCGTCGGCGGCGCCGAGCACGGCGTGCATCAGGGCGGAGCCGATCCCGCGGCGCTGCCACTGGGGCGAGACGGCCAGCGGCCCGAGCGCCAGCACCAGGTGCGGGTCCACCCAGGCGCGGCTGCACACGACGTACCCGGTGATCTCGCCTTTGACCTCGGCGACCATCGACAGGGCGGGCAGCCACTCGTCCGTTGCGCGCAGCGCGTCGACCAGGCCGACCTCGACCGGCACCGACTCCGGCGTAGGAGCCTCCCCGGCGAAGGCCGTCGCGACGACCGCGCGGACGCCCTCGGCGTCGTCGAGGAGCTCGCGGCGGATGAGCATCGGCAGCATCGTGCGACTATGCCGGACCAGCTCGATCGATGCCTTGAAGTTTCGTGCGGTCCCGGGCCCGGACGACCGCGATGGCGGCGCCCACCAGCGCGGCACCGGCGAACACGTCGAGCCACCAGTGGTTGGCCGTCGCGACGACCACCAGTGACGTCACGACGGGGTAGCCGATCGCTGCGATCCTCGTCAGCCGACGGCGGGCGTGCGTCGCGGCGTACCAGCCGACCCAGACGGCCCAGCCGACGTGCAGCGAGGGCATGGCGGCGAGCTCGTTCGTGAGACCGCCGAGTCCCTTCGGGGCACTCGCGTCGGTCGACCACCATCCCCACTGGGAGAAGTGCGCGAGCGTGTCGACGAAGCCGGACTCGGCGAGCATCCGCGGGGGAGCGGTGGGATAGAGCCAGAAGCCGACCAGGCCGAGCAGCGTCGCGGCAACCAGCGCCGTCCGCGCCTGCACGTAGGAGCCGGAATGCCGACGACGCAGCCAGACCAGCACGGCCGGCGTGACCGTGTAGTGCAGCAGGGAGTACCAGTAGGACGCGAGCACCGCCAACGCCGGAACGCTCTGGAGGGCGTCGTTCAGTCGCACCTCTGGGAGCAGGGAGAGATTTCGCTGGACGCTGACGAGCTGACCCGCGTTGGTCATCGCGGCGCCGACGTCTGCGCTCGCCACCAGCCGGCCTAGTGAGTAGGCCACGTAGACGGCTGCCAGCAGCGCGAGCTCCCGGCCCCACCACGGCACCCGCCGGGCGGGCGCGGCGGCGCGGGCTCCCGGCCAGCGCCGGGCTCCCGTCGCGGTCTCCCGCACCATCGTGGACATCGGCAGCTCCGGTCAGGCGGTCTGGACGGTCTGCGGCACGGGTGCTCCTTTGATCTCCCGCGGCATCAGCACCCAGAGGATCGGGTAGACGAGCAGCTGGCTGCCGGGCAGCACCATCAGGAGCAGCACGAACAGCAGCCGCGCGGGCCACGGGTCGATGCCGAACCGGCGGCCGAGCCCGGCGATCACGCCGCCAAGAACCCGGCCGTCACGGGGGCGGACGAGGCCCTGCTGGCGAAACGTCGTGTGGATGTCATTCATGGTGGAGCTGAGTTCCTCTCATGGTTTCTCTTCTCAGGACTCGTCCAGAGTGCTCGACTCATCGATCGGCCACATCGGGGAATGACCCTGGGCCGACCCCGAGGTTGCGCCGAGCTCCGTCTCGGGGTGCGACAAGATCAAGAGACGGCTCCCAGCGGCATACCTCACGTCCGGCGGGGAACGCCCAACCGAGATGCGCCACGACGTACCGTTTGACCGACATGAGGAGCACACATGGGAAGCCAGCACACCCCCGCCGACGACATCGTCTACGACCTGGTCAGCGTGCAGTACCACGCACTCAAGGCAGCGCAGACCTACGACACCTACCTCAGCGACGCCCAGGAGCACGCGGACGTGCGGCAGTTCTTCGAGGAGTGCGCGCAGCAGGACGCCCAGCGGGCCCAGCGCTGCCACGACCTCCTCAAGGACCTGACCATGGACCACGGCATCGGCGGCGCCTGAGCGGCCTATCGTTTCGCGCATGACCGATGAGCTCGATGAGGGGACGTTGGACTTCGCGCATCAGATGTTCGAGCTCGCGCGCGAAGGCCAGACCGAGCAGATCACCGGGTACGTCGACGCAGGGCTGCCCGTCAACCTCACGAACGACAAGGGCGACACGCTGCT
>Ga0136617_10006541_pt1 | contig 10399 bp, 8 predicted proteins | sample AntDrymUQ3222106_2_FD_129672 | JGI IMG/M metagenome (GOLD analysis project Ga0136617, IMG submission 129672) | Polar desert sand microbial communities from Dry Valleys, Antarctica - metaG UQ322 (21.06) | ecosystem: Environmental > Terrestrial > Soil > Desert | place: Antarctica: Dry Valley...
AACGGCAGCCGGAAGCCAAAGCAACTCCGCACCACCTCGTCCACTTCTTTCGGCGAGGCGAGACCGTCCTCCACGCACCGCAGAGCTTCGAGGAACAGAGCGTTCTGGATGCGGTTCGCCACGAACCCAGGCCCGTCGCCCACCACCGCCGGACGTTTCCCGATATCCCGCAGGAAACCCACGACCCGCTCCACGACGGTCGGATCTGTGCCCTCAGCCGGTATCACCTCGACGCCAGGCGTCCACTCGGGCGGATTGAACCAGTGCGTACCGAGGAACCGCTCTGGCTCTTTCACGAATCCCGCCAGCGTGTTGATCGGGAGTGATGAGGTGTTCGAAGCGATCACCGCCTCCGGGTCTGCAGCTCCGGAGCAGACACCGAGGACTTCTTCCTTCAATTCCAGGTCCTCCGGCGCCGCCTCGAAGACGAAGTCCGCGCCGCCAGCCGCCTCGGCCGGTCCATCCGCGGTCTCGATCCTCTCCACTTTCTCGACAGCATCCGGGGAGATCAAACCGGCTTCCGCGTGCCCCCTGGCGCGCTCCACGACCAGCTCCTTCGCCCGCCGGGTCAGCTCCGGGGTCGCGTCCACCAGAAGCACCCGGATGCCCGAGGCGGCGAAGCATTCAGCCACCCCGAGCCCCATCGTGCCAGCCCCGATGACGGCGGCGGTGTTCGGCCAGCCTTCGTGTGCGCTCCGATCAATCATTTTCTCTCCCATGCCGCGGCTTCAGGTCCTTCGGCAAGACTCTAGCGAGACGTGTCCTCCCAACCATTCCTGACGCCTGAAACCTGTTGCCTGACACCTCCCTCACCAGTTCTCCATTGACTCGCGCAGGATGTTCGCCAGGTCCCCTTCCGTCACCTCTCGCGGAGACCCGACGAGTAGCCGCTGTTGCTTCATTGCGCCCTCGACGAGCTCATCTATTTCATCCTCGCCATAGCCGAGTTCACGCACACCGTGCGGCGCGCCCACGTCTTGCATGAGCCGGATGAGGATCTCCGGCAAAGTGTTCTCGTCGGCGTCTTCTATCTTCTCGCCGGAGAGTAACTCCGCCACTTCTTTGTGCCGCTCGGGAGCCGAGGAATAGGTGAACCGGAACGCCGCCGGAGCGGTGACGATGACGGACCACCCGTGTGGCACGAAGGGATGGTCGTCGGGGTAGCCGGGCGGCCGGTACTCGTGCTTGAGACCGGCTATGGGGTAGGCGCAGGAGTGCGGGATGTGGACGCCAGCCGAGCCGAACCCCACCCCCGCCAGCGACGCCCCCAGCATCATCGCCCCCCGCGCCTCCACGTCCTCGCCGTCCGCGACGGCCCGCCGCAGGTACTTCCCGCCGTACTCCAGAGCCTTCGCGCTCCACATATCAGCTATCGGGTTGGCCCCCTGGTACGGTGGCCTCTCGTCCGGGCTCTCCGGCTTCGGGCGGGCGTCGTAGGGTTTGGAGAGGAACGATTCGGCGGCGTGGCAGACTACGTCGAGTCCGCACGAGGAGGTAACCTCCGGCGGCATCGTCAGCGTGAGCAAAGGGTCAACCACGCCCCTGTCAGGACGCAGGTATTGGTGCGAGATGCCGGTCTTCACCCGCTGCTCCGGCACGTCCAATATGGCGACCGTCGTCGCCTCCGCGCCTGTACCCGCTGTCGTCGGTATCGCAAGGAGCGGCTTGAGGGGGCCTGGCGGTTTCTTGCCGCCACCGACCGGCGGGTTGACGTAGTCCATGATATCCCCGCCATGCGTCGCGATGAGCGCGCTCACCTTCGCCGTGTCTATGCTCGTGCCACCACCGACCGCCACGAACCCGTCGAACCCGCCCTCCGCCGCGAAGTCGGCCGCCTCCTGCAATGAATCGGCCGTCGGCTCCACTCGGGCTCGCTCGAAGACCTCCACCTCGATCCCCTCGGCCTCGATCAACTCGTGGATGCGAGGAGTGATCCCCGCCGCCACCACGCCAGGGTCCGAGACGAGCATCACCCGCCCCACTCCCATCCGTGCAAGCTCCCAGCCCGCCTCCTCCGAAGCGCCAGGACCGTACTTCAGAGGCGTCGCCTCCAGCGTAAAGATGGTCTCCCTGCCCGTTCCACCGTTCCCTCGCATGACGCCGCCCCTTCCTCGGAACTCCCCCAACTTCCCGGCAATATACGCGTGTCTCCAGCCAGTGGCAAACAGAGCAAAGAAGGATACTTTCTCCGGTATATGCCTGTCACACATAAGTTCTCCATGCGAGTATAATCTCATTGTGGAATGCCATAATCGGTAGTCAGAAGCAAGCGGATTGCGCCGTGCGCGGCGCGAGCGAGGAGGTTTTCGTTTTGGAACAGGGACGAGCCGGGACCGGCACGAACCCCATGGATCTCTGGATGCAGTGGTACGAGACGAGCGCCAAGACGTGGACGGACGTCTTCGACGGGGCCGGGGAAGAGCGGATTGATCCCTGGGGTCTGTACCGGCAGTGGTTCGCGAGCATGGAAGAGGCCAGGGACCGGATGTTCGGGGCCGTAAGGTCGGGGACGCCGGACGGCGCGATGGGCGCTCCGGCGGGAGCTTTGGACCCCACGGGCATCATGGACGCCATGGGCGTCGCGGGCGCGATGGATTCCATGGACCCGCAGCAGATGTACCATCGGTGGTTCGAGGGGGCGACAGAAGCCTGGCAAAAATCCAACCAGTTCGGGACCGGCATGCTCGACTTCTCCCAGCAATGGGCGGGGGTGCTGGAGCAGGCCGGAAACAACATGATGAAGGCCGAGGGCGGCCCCCCGAAGGACCCCGTGGAGTTCGCCGTCAAGTGGTACAACGCCACAAGCGGGCCGCTCGGGGAGTTCATCCAGGAGTTGCTGGAGAAGGAAGATTTCCTGGAGCCCTCCAGCCGCTTTTTGCAGAACTACGCCACCTTCTACAAGGTCTTCAAAAAGAACTCCGAGAAGCACCTCAAAACCCTCCAGCTCCCGACGCGCTCGGATATCATGCGGGTAGCCACGCTGGTCATCAATCTGGAAGACAAGGTGGACCGCATCGAGGAGGCTTTCGAAGACTTCGAGGACGGCTCTGCCGATTTCGCCACCAACGAGGCGGTGGAGAGCCTCCAAGAGCGTGTGAGCAGCTTCGAGGAGAAGCTCGACAGGCTCCTCTCGGCAGCGGATAACTCCGAGGCGACGAACAAGACCAACGCCGACGCCAACGAAGAGAGAATAGGCCGGGTCGAGGAGAAGCTGGACAGAATCTCCACCGCGATGGAGCAGCCCGCCGACACGAGCGCAACGGACGAGTTCGGCGGACGCATGGACCAGGTAGAGAGCAAGCTGGACCAGCTCATCGCCATCCTCGAGCAACCCTCGGACACGAGCGCAACGGATAACCTCGACGAGCGCGTAGACCAGGTAGAGGGAAAGCACGACCAGCTCCTCACAAGCCTGGGGGACCTCAGACCCGACACCACCGAACCCGACACCGCTTCAGATGCGAGCGAATCAGAGGCCAACGCTCCGGCGAGCGCGACAGGGACCAACGGCGGCGCGGCGACCGACAGCGGCGACGTAAATGCGAGCAGCGCGGCGCGGCGCAAGGCTGAGGAGTTGGGCCTGGATCTCGGCGAGGTACAGGGGACTGGGACCGACGGTCAGATCACGATCGGCGACGTGCGCGAGAAAGGAGAGAGCTAGATGACGGAGCAGGCCACGCCCTCCGGTATGGAGGACTTCTTCGACAAGTACAGCAAGGGCATGAGCATCGTGGTCGAGGGGGCCCAGGCCGAGACCGGCCAGACTCCCAAGGAGGTCGTCTGGACCAAGAACAAGGCCAGCCTCTACCACTACCAGACCGAGGCCGAGAACAAGCACCCGGTCCCGATCCTGATCGTCTACGCCCTCATCAACCGCCCCTACGTGCTCGACCTCATGCCGGGCAATAGCCTGATCGAGTACCTCTGCGGCGAGGGATACGACGTGTACATGCTCGACTGGGGCGTGCCCGGCGACGAAGACTCGAACATGTCCTTCGAGGACTACGTGCTCGACTATATCCCCAGGGCCGTGCGCAAGGTCTTGAGGAACTCAGGCCAGGAGAAGCTCACCCTGCTCGGCTACTGCATGGGCGGCACCATGAGCGCCATGTACGCCTCTCTCTACCCGGAGAAGCTACAGAACCTCGTGTTGCTCACGGCCCCGGTGGATTTCGACAAAGAAGAGATCGGACTCTACAAGCTCTTCACCGACGAGAAGTTCCTGGACGTTGGGGTCATGACCAGCGCCTTCGGGAACATCCCCGGCGAGATGATAGACACAGGCAACCGGATGCTCAAACCCATAACCAACTACATCGGCACCTACGTCAGCATGTGGGAGCGCATCTTCGACGACAAGCCGATGGAGAACTGGCTAGCCATGAACAAGTGGGTCAACGACGGACCTCCATTCCCCGGCGAGGCTTTCAAGCAGTGGATCCGGGACTTCTACCAGCAGAACAAGCTGGTCAAGGGAGAGATGAAGTTGCGCGGCAAGACCACGGACCTCTCGAATATCGAGATCCCGTTCCTCTCCATCGCTGGAAAGAAAGACCACATCTGCACCCTCCCGCAGGCCGAGGCGGTGATGGGCCTGATCTCCAGCAAAGACAAGGAGTTCTTCGTCCTCGACGCAGGCCATGTCGGTCTCCTAACCGGCCGCGGCGCCAAGAAGGGCCTCTGGCCGAAGGTCAGCGGCTGGCTCGAAACCCGCTCCGGCGCGTAGAGAGAGCATCCACCAAACAAAGAGGGCGAGGCCATTCGAGGTCTCGCCCTCTCTGCGGCTCTCAAGTCGAACCAATCAGGGAACCGGTACGCGCAACACGTCGCCGGGCTTCGCTCTACTCAACACTTCCATTGCCTCCGGTACGAGCGGCGTCAGGTCAGTCAGGCGGTTGCTCGGCGCTTCGAGAAGCAGGATCACGAGTTCTTCTATCCCTTCCAGGTTCTGTTGATGCAGGATGCCCCGGTCCATCGTCACGAGCGCGTCGAACTCCTTTTGCGCCAGAGCAATAAGCTCGCCATTGTCCTTGCCGCGCCACCCTTGCCGCGCTATCGTCACCGCTTCCATCTCCGGGGCGAACAGGCGGACCAGTTTATCCGGCAAGTTTTCATCGAGCAACAAGCGCATCTATCGCTTCCGGCGCTATCTCCAGGAAAGCTATCGCTTGCTCACGAGTTACGGTCGGGAAATCGACCAGGAATACCTCCAGGGAATCGCCCGCCGTCAGGTGCTGTACCAGGATCTCTACCGGCACGCGAGTCCCGGCGAACACCAGCGCTCCGCTCATCACTTCGGGCTTGCGCGAGACTATCTCTGCTTTCTCCATCGCTGCGCCTCCTTCATACCTTCCTGGGTCCATTCTATCCCAGCGAAGATCCAAGCCGTTCCACTAGCGCCTCCACATCGTAGTCTGAGGGGTCCACGACCGGAGGATCGGGCAAACCGGGTGGAGGCGGATATTTCTGGCCGATGCCACAGTCGAAGACGACGACCTCGTCATCGCGGACGACCTCTCCCCTATCGCGCAGCTCGGGGACGGCGGCGAGCGCCGCCGCTGACTCCGGGCTCACGTAGCCCGCGCCCATCTTTCCGGCATACTTCTGCATCTCACCTATGGAGCCTTCGGCCACCGCCACCGCCGTGCCGCCGGATTCTCTCAAAGCGTCCAGGATCAGGAAGTCCCCCACGGCGGACGGCACCCTGATGCCAGAGGCCCGGGTATCCGCGCCCTCCCACGGCTTGGCGAACCGCTCACCCTTCTCGAAAGCCCGCACGATGGGGGCGCAGCCCTCTGCCTGCACGCTGACCATTCTCGGACGCTCGGAACCAATGAGGCCGATGGCTTCGAGTTCGGCGAAGGCTTTCCACATCCCGACGAGACCGGTGCCGCCGCCCGTGGGGTAGACGATCACATCGGGCAGCCGCCATCCGAACTGCTCGGCCAACTCGAAGCCCATCGTCTTCTTTCCCTCGACACGGTACGGCTCCTTGAGCGTGCTCACGTCGAAAGCCCCGATCTTCGGCGCAAGCTCAACCGAGATTTTCCCGCAGTCGCTGATAAGCCCCTCGACCAAAATGAGCCTTCCACCCATCGCAAGCACCTCGTGGCGGTTGGCGGGCGATACGTCCACCGGCATGAGCACCGTGACCTCAGCCCCGGCGGCGGCCCCGTATGCAGCGAGCGCCCCTCCGGCGTTGCCCGCCGAGGGCGCAGTGAACGAGGTTGCCCCGAGCTCCATCCCCCGCGAGACCGCCGCAGCCATCCCGCGCGCCTTGAAAGATCCGGTCGGGTTCAGCCCCTCCGCCTTCGTGGACAGGCGCGGAACACCGAGCGCATCTCCCAGCCGCTCTTGCGCCAACAACGGCGTGTCGCCCTCCCCGAGATAGACGATCCGGCTCCGGTCCCGCACCGGCAGCAACTCCGCCCAGCGCCACAGACCGCCATCCCGCCGTCTTGCCAGCGACTCGGCCGTCAGGGCGCGGGCAGCGTGTTCGAGGTCGTAGCGGGCGAGCAGTGGGCGGTTGTCGGCCGGGTCGAGGTTCATCGGCTCGTCGGCGGGATACGTTTTCCCTGAGAAAGCACCCTCCAGATGCGTCAGCGTGGAACCCGTGTCTTCCAAATCCTTTACCTCCCGTTCAAGAACACTACGCCGCACGATAGTATGGCATCGAAGCCCGTATGGAGTCCGCCCCGTTGCGCCGTGATCCTGGCCCTCCCGTCGCGTGTACACTACCCGGAAGAACGACGGGGAAAGGTGAGAGCATGGCTATCATGCCGGAGGCGGCGCGGAGCAGTGTCGAGCGGACGGACTTCATAGGCATGGACCGGCTCCTCTCGGACAGGGAGCGGGAGGTCAGGGACCGGGTGCGGGCGTTCGTGGACGAGCGTGTGATCCCGGTGTCGGCGGACTACTGGGACCGGGCGGAGTTCCCATTCGAGCTGTTGCCGGGCCTCGGAGGGTTGGGGATCATGGGCGGCACCTTCTCCCGCGAGTACGGTTGCGCCGGCATGAGCAACGTGGCCTATGGGCTGGCTATTGCGGAGATTGCGCGCGGATCGGGGAGCCTCTCGACGTTCCTGCACGTCCAGAGCGGGCTGGCGATGACGGCCATCCACGAGCTCGGCTCCGAGGAACAGAAAAGGAAATGGCTTCCCCCGATGGCCCGCTGCGAGAAGATCGGCTGCTTCGGTCTCACCGAGCCTGATGCTGGCTCCGACCCCGGCTCCATGACGACGACCGCCAGGCGTCACTCTGATGGTGGCTACGTCCTGGACGGGGAGAAGCGTTGGATCGGCAACGCCTCCTTCTCTGACGTCGCCGTGATCTGGGCCCGCGCCGATGACGGCAAAATCTCCGGCTTCCTCGTCAATGGCGACGACCCGGGTTTCCGCGCCGAAGTCATCCCCCGCAAAGGCTCCCAACGCGCCGCCTGGCAGACGCACATCACACTGGAAAACTGCCGCGTCCCGGAAGAGAATCGCCTGCCGGGCGCGGCGGGCCTCGGCTCCACCCTCTCCGTCCTGACACACTCGCGCTACGGCGTGGGCTGGGACGGGCTCGGGCAGGCGTCGGACTGCTACGAGGTTGCGCTCTCGTACGCGAAGAAGCGTGAGCAGTTCGGGCAGCCCATCGCGTCGTTCCAGCTCGTGCAGCAGAAGCTGGTGGAGATGGTCACGGAGATCTCACAGTGCCAGCTACTCGCCATCCACATGGGCCGCCTGAAGGACGACGGCGCGCTCGGCCCGGCGACCGCCTCGATGTTCAAGATGAACAACGTCGCGAAGGCGCGCCGGATCTCCGCGCTCGCCCGCGACGTGCTCGGGGGCAACGGCGTGCTGCTCGACTACAGGGTGATGGAGCACATGGCGGACATCGAGGGCGTCTACTCCTACGAAGGCACCAACGACGTGAACACACTGATCGTGGGCCAGGCCATAACCGGTCTCAAAGCTTTTTCCTCCGCGCCACCCGGAAAACCCGAAAAACATGGCCGGGCCGAAGAGCGTGCGTGATAGCCGGGAAAACGCGCCGGGAGCTTCCGATCGGCGGCGAAGATTCCCCGTCGCTTAATTCCGCGTCCTCGGATTATAATGTGACGGGATACACAAAAGAGTTGCTCCGCTTGGCTACGGAGGCACGGTGATTGGAGCATGCGTGTTTGATGACTCGTGGAGTTTAGGGTGAACGTTCGGTGAAAGACCGCTTCGCAGCGCTAAAAAAGGTCCGTAGTCACGACCCCGATCTGCAACGTAGGGGACGGGTGCTGGCGATCATCCTCGCGTTGATGCTGGCTACCACGGCAACCCTTGCCATTGTCAACGTGGTGCAGGGAAATATGCAGTACAACATTTCCAACGGCGTCTACTCCCTCATCGTGGTGGCGCTGTTCGCTATCAACAGAGCAGGTTACGTGTCGGTCGCTGCCCTCCTCACTGTAATACTCGTCACTGCGGGGTCGCTATGGTTGCTGGTGGGAAGCGCGGGCCTGGACACGCGCTTCATCGTCACGTGCATACCGGTCCTGATCGCCAGCTTCCTGGTAGTGTCCTGGGGCGGTCTCGTCGTCGCCGGCCTGCTGTTCGGCGCGGAAGGAATCATCCGCGGTTTCTCCGGCGAAGACCTTCCTTCGCTGTTCGCGCTCCTGTTCGTGGCCTTGCTCGCCTACATGTTCTCCGGGAGCCTGAACCGCGCCTACTTCGATACCCGGTACCAATCCCTGCACGACCCTCTGACCGGCATGCCCAACCGCGCGCTGTTCCTCGACCGCCTGCAAAACGCCCTGGACCGCACGAGCCGGGATCAGAGCGCCTGCGCGGTGCTGTTCACGGACCTCAACAACTTCAAGGTCGTGAATGACTCGCTGGGCCACGAAGCGGGTGACGAGCTGCTCGTGGAGGTGTCGCAACGCCTGCAAGGGTGCCTGCGGCTGGGGGACACCGCCGCGCACCTCGGCGGCGACGAGTTCACCCTTCTGCTGGAGAACATATCGGACGTCAGCGACGCTGTGCGCGTCGCCGAACGTATCACGGAGGTGCTGCGACCCCCGTTCGAGCTGCGCAACCAGCGCATCTTCGTCTCCACGAGCACGGGCATTGCCCTGGCTAACGGCGCCGATTCGCAGCCGGGTAGCCTGCTCAGAGACGCGGACGTGGCGATGTACGAGGCCAAGAAGGAAGGCAAGAGCGGCTACAAGCTCTTCAACGCTAGCATGCACACTCGAGCACTGAGACGCCTGAGCCTGGAGGACGATCTCAGGCGCGCTCTCGAGCACCAGGAATTCGAGGTTTACTACCAGCCCAAAATACTCCTCTCGACGGGTGAAATCGCCGGCATGGAGGCCCTGGCGCGCTGGCAGCATCCCAAATATGGTCTGATCGGCCCGGAGGAATTCATACCGCTCGCCGAGGAGACGGGCCTGATCCTTCCCATCGGCCAGTGGGTGATCCACCAGGCCTGCCGCCAGGCCCGCACGTGGCAGGACCAGTTCCCTTCGACCTCACCCCTGGTTATCAGCGTAAACATCTCCGTAAAGCAATTCCGGCAGCCCGACCTGGTCGCGATGCTCGCGGAAACCCTCGAGGAAACCGGGCTGGATCCGCGCCACCTTCAACTGGAGATCACGGAGAGCGTAGTCGTGGACGACATCGAGTATGCTGTTACCCTCCTCCAAGATCTGAAGAGCATGAACGTCGAGCTCGCCATTGACGATTTTGGCAAGGGCTATTCCTCATTGGAATCGCTGAGGCGGTTCCCGGTAGACTACTTGAAAATAGACAAAGCCTTTGTGAAGGAGATCGGGGCAAGAGATCAGGACGCCGCGATCGCAAAGCTGGTCATCGAACTTGCTCACACAGTAGGCATGCGCGCCGTCGGAGAAGGGGTGGAGACGACCGAACAACTTGCGCTGCTACGGGAACTGGGGTGTGATCTCGCGCAGGGTTACCATCTCCAGGAACCCCAGCCGGGCGAAGCGGCAACGATGTCCTTAACCTACCCCGCCGCCAGCATGGGCGATAACCGCCCGTAAAAACGAACCTTCCGGCTCTTCTCTCATGTAATCCATGTATCCGCAAGCAGACTCCAGACAGGCCGCCAGAGGCCGCGTGACCCCGCGTGCATCACTGCTCTCCACACGGAATGAGATAAAATTTAATATATGCAAAATGCACATACACAGGATATTCATCATGCGCTATTGACGCTACGGGACGGTACGCGGGTACCTGTGCGTGGGGTCCGGGCGGCGGACGCGCCGACGCTACAGCGGCTGGTCCGTCGCTCCAGCAGCCACTCGGTGGAGTTGCGTTTCTTTGGTCCCATGAAGGGGCTTTCGGAGGCGCAGGCCCGGCGGTTCGCCGAGGTTGATGGCAAGGACCGGTTCGCGCTGGTCGGC
>Ga0136617_10006542_pt1 | contig 10398 bp, 8 predicted proteins | sample AntDrymUQ3222106_2_FD_129672 | JGI IMG/M metagenome (GOLD analysis project Ga0136617, IMG submission 129672) | Polar desert sand microbial communities from Dry Valleys, Antarctica - metaG UQ322 (21.06) | ecosystem: Environmental > Terrestrial > Soil > Desert | place: Antarctica: Dry Valley...
CCACGAAGGCGACGAGGAAGCCTACCAGCCCCAACCTGCCGGCTGCCTCCGATTGCTTGGCGTAGAGGCCGGCCAGCCCGACCAGGAGCAGCACTGCGCCAAGCAAGAACAGCATCTGTTGGGCGACGAATGTACCCGTGCTCGCCGACTCGACGTAGTCTTCGTAGCGAATGAGCAGGAGGCTCAAGGACTCCGCGATCATGAACAGCGCGCCCCCAACCAGGGCAGCCAGCCCACCGTACCGGATAAGGATCGAAGAAGACATGGCCCACCTCACTCCCGCGGGTTCGCGGCTGATTGATGCTGATGTCTCCACGATGCCCACTCTTCCGGCACGCCACGTCAGAACGGCGCTGGCGAGGGCTACCCAGAGCAGGAAGAGCAGGAAGGCGAGGCCGAAGTCTGCGCCAAAGAACAGGCCATTGACCAGGCAGGCGGGCGCGGTGATCGTCGCCAGCAACCCGAGCCAGAGCGGCAGGGCGTGCGTCTTCAGGGCCACTACGGCAACGGCGGCCATCATCACACCGATCGGGAGCATGGTGATGATGTAGGCGAAGTTTCCCATACCCTCAAGGGTCTGAGCTAGCTGTGGACTTAGCCCTCCCTGGTGGGCGGCGAAGGCGGGAATCACGCTGACGAGCTTGACCGTGAACTCCACAAGCCCCGCGCCGAAAGCCGTCGCCGAGAGCCAGCCGCCCTCACCCTCGGCCCGGCGCAGAACGCTGTATAGATAGCCGAGGAACGGGATGAAGAGGATCATTCCCACCAGTTCCATCGGAAGTCCCACCGTCTCGTTTCCCGACCCGTACAGGGAGTTCCCGGCCAGGATGAGCGCCACGTAGGGGATGCCGCACACGGCTCCCAGCCGGGGCAGGATCGGTCTTTCCATGATCGTCCACCTTTCTTCGCTTCGGTCGTCTCGCATCAAGATAAGAGAACTCGGCGATCACGTCGTCATCCCGGATCACGATTTGCGCGTAGTCCTAGATGATGACTCCCGGTGGGGCGAATGATCCTCCATAATGATGTGGCGGGAAAAGATAATGGCTAGATTGCGAGACATGAGCACAAAGACTCGCCGCCGCGTGAGGGCGTGGACCGGTCAGCTAGTCGTTGTCGCGCTGGGCGGCCTTTCGCTCATCGACATCTGGGTGGTCTCCTTGCCCGACGGAGTCCCCGGCCTGCGCCCGGCAAACACACTGATCTTCTTCTTGATCTGCCTGATTCTCCTCTGGCGACGCCAGGCGCCGGTGGCGGTGCTGTTCACCGTCATGGTCCTGATCGGCGTCCAGGCTGTATTCTTCGACCCTTCCTTCCAAAACCCCGCCGAGTTGCCCCCCTTCGAGAGTTTCCTCGCCATGCTCCTGTGCTTCTATTCGCTGGCCGCCTACGGCGGGGAGCGCCGGGCTGTCCTGGCCGGGGTGACTGCCGGCGTCGTGATTCTGGCTATAGACATCCCCAGGCTCATCGCGGGCGTGAACCCCGGCAACATCGTCCCCGCGTGGCTGTTTTGCGTGACGATATGGTTTATCGGAAGGACGGTACGCAAGGGCCGACTGCAAGCGGCGCGGCTCCAGGACCTGGCCGCAAAGCTGGAGATTGAGCGCGAGGAAAAGGCGCGCACCGCCGTCGCTGAGGAGCGTTCCCGAATCTCCCGTGAGCTGCACGACGTGGTGGCCCACAGCGTGAGCGTGATGGTGGTGCAGGCGCAGGCCGCCCAGCGACTGCTAGAAGGCGAACAACCGGAAACCCGGCAGGCACTCGGCTCCATCGAGACGACCGGGCGTCAGGCGCTCACTGAGATGCGGCGTCTGCTCGGCATCCTGCGCCGCTCCGACGCGGAGCTTGCTCTGACCCCGCAGCCAAGCCTCAGGCATCTGGACGCCCTGATCGAAGAGGTGCGCGAGGCCGGGTTGCCCGCGGATCTGCACGTCGAGGGTGGGCCCAGACCGCTACCGCCCGGCGTTGACCTCTCCGCCTATCGCATCGTGCAGGAGGCTCTCACGAACGTCCGCAAGCATGCCGGGCCATCCCACGCGAAGGTGACGATCCATTACCGGGACAACGAGCTAGAACTGGAGATCTCCGACGACGGGGCCGGAAACGGCAAGGAAGAAAGCTCCGGGCAGGGCCTCACTCTGGGCAGGGCCTCATCGGGATGCGGGAGCGCGTCGCCCTCTACGATGGCGTCCTCGAAAGCGGCAAGAAGGTGGGCGGCGGCTACCTCGTCCGGGCGCGACTGCCCATTGGCCCGAACCGGCCATGAGCGTTGGCGTCCTCATCGCCGACGACCAGGAGTTAGTTCGTACCGGCTTCCGGGCGATTCTGAACTCCGAGCCGGATATCGAGGTGGTTGGTGAGGCGGGCGACGGTCGTCAGGCGATAGAGGCCGCCGGACGGCTCCGGCCGGACGTCGTGCTCATGGACATCCGTATGCCGGTCCTCGACGGTATCGAGGCTACCCGACGGATCGTCACCGGCCCCGACACGAAGCCGCGCGTCCTTATCCTCACCACCTTCGACCTGGACGAGTACGTCTACGAAGCGCTGCAAGCCGGCGCGGGCGGTTTCCTTCTCAAAGACAGCCCCGCCGACCAGTTGGTAATGGCGATCCACGTCGTCGCGGGCGGCGAAGCCTTGCTCGCACCGCCGATTACGCGCAGGCTCATCGCCGAGTTTGTTCGCCGTCGGCCCTCAGACAGCAGGCCCGGGCGACTGGAGGCGCTGACCGAACGCGAGCTGGAAGTCCTCAAGCTCGTGGCGCGCGGGCTGTCCAATGCCGAGATAGCAGGTGAGCTGTACGTGGCGGAGACGACGATCCGGACCCACGTGGGACGCGTCCTGACAAAGCTCGGCCTGCGCGACCGGGTACAGGCGGTCGTGCTCGCCTACGAAACCGGCCTCATCCAACCGGGCGCTCCATGAACTCCGAACCCTCCTCCTCAGGCTACCGAGTCAGCCTGCGCCTCCACCCCTCCCCACGATGCGGATCGCGCCGAGCACGTCATCCTTCGAGACGTCCTTGAGCACGGAGCCCCGCGCCCCGGCGCGCATTGCAGTAAAGACGGAGGCGTCGTCCTCAAACATCTTACTTATCAGTAAGCACCACCTCGGACGTGTATCTGCGCTTGCTATCCGGCACCGTTGGCTGATATAAGTGAGGTAGACGAGGCGCCCGCGCGGGCGCCGTTCCAGGGAGGCAAGGGTCATGACCCAGACGCTACTATTGTTTGCCGGTGCTTCGCTCCTGGCGGTCAGCGTCGCCACCCTCTTCGTCGCCGTGCGTACCCTGCGAACCGCCCGCCTGTACGTGGACCTGGCCGAGGAACGCCTGGAACACCTGCGCGAGGGACAGGACCGTCTTTTCGCCCACGTGGAGGAGCAACGGCGGGCCGCGGAGGAAGAGCGCGAAGAGGCCGAACCGGACGTCCGCACGCGCCAGGGCGCCGGGCGGAGCATCGAGCGGGCCAAACAAGAGCTGCTGGAACTGAGGACGCCCCGGCGCTCTGACGCGGGGGCGCCGAAGGCTCCCAGCCCCCCTGAGCCGTCCCCGGAGCAGCCCTCGAAGGCCAAAGAGGTCAGAAGACCGGCGGGACTGCCCGAAACCCGGGCGTCGGGGTCCCCCGGGGGAGACGGGCAGCAAAGCCGTGCGATGAGGCGTCCCCACCCGGACGACGACGTAAAGTCGGGCACCGCGCTCGCGGGCCAGGCGCGGGCTTCGGGCGAATTCCCGATCCAGATGTTCCGCGTGTTCTACGACCGGTATCTGGACAACTACGAGGGCTACGTAAAGCTGGCCGAGAAGATCCAACACACGCGTACAGACGACGAGAAGGTCCCCGGCTCCCGGGCCGAGCGCGAGTGGAAAGAGCGGCTGCGCCGGGTACAGGACGGCATAGAGAGGACCACCGCGAGGCTGGACATCCTGGAGCACTCCAACCCGGAGCTGGCCTCCGACGACCGCGTCTCCCGCCGGGCCGGCATCGCCCGCGGCCACGCACAGATTACGAAGTAGCTCTCGGCCTTCGGGCGTAAGTAAGCCTGGAATCGCTAGTGCGCGGTGATTGCCCTTGGGGAGGTCCCTCGCCCCTTACGCTTGTCTTAGGGTAAATTTTGGGTCAGTGCAAAGGTCCTGCGTCGCCGCCGAGGCCGGCCTCGCGGGCTCGGATGATGGCCTGGGCACGGTCGGCGACCTGGAGCTTGGTGAAGATGTTCGAGACGTGGTTGCGGACGGTCTTCTGGCTCAGGTACAGCTTTCGGGCGATCTCGGGGTTGGTCTCGTGGCGGGCGACGAGTTCCAGGATCTCCTTCTCGCGGTCTGTGAGCCCGGGGAAGGCCTCGGGGGCGGCCGGCCGCGGGGTTGCGAAGTGCTGCATCAGGCGTCGGGCGATAGCCGGGCCGAAGATGGCCTCCCCGCTTACCACGGCCCTTATGGCCCGCAGGATCTCGGCCTTCAGGGCGCCCTTGAGCAGGTAGCCGCGGGCGCCGGCCTGGAGCGCGGCGAAGACCGAGTCCTCGTCCTCCTGCATGCTGACGACGAGGACGCTAATGTGCGGGCTGGTGTGGAGGATACGGCGGGTCGCCTCGATGCCGTTGGTCCCAGGCATCCCGAGGTCCATCAGGATCACGTCCGGCTGGAGCTTCTCGGCGAGACGGACCGCCTCTCCCCCCTCCCCGGCTTCGCCAACCACCTCAAGGTCAGAAGCCGAAAGCAGGAGCGCCCGCATCCCCCCCCGGAAGTGCGGGTGGTCGTCGGCGATCAGGACGCGGATGGGCTCCACGCTCACGCCCGCCCGTCCGGTAGGAGGGGCAGGCGCGCGGCCACGCGGGTCCCGCCCGAGGGGTCGGCGCCTATGGCGAACGTCCCGCCGAGTTCCTCGGCCCGCTCGCGCATAGAATGGAAGCCCACGCCCGACCGGTGGTCGGGTCCTATCCCCGTGCCGTCGTCGATTATCTCCAGGTCTAGCATCGCACCTTCGAGAGTGAGGCTGACCACGCAGTTCCTCGCGCCTGCGTGACGCGCGGCGTTGTTTATGGCTTCCAGGGAGATCCTGTACGCCGCCACCTCGACGGCGGCCGGCAGCGCCGCGAAGCCGTCCCCCTCCGGCGCCTCGACCTCGACGCGCGGTCCACCGTCCGCCCGGTGCGAGGCATGCGAGCGCAGCGCCCCTACGAGCCCGAGAGCGTCCAGGGCGGGCGGCCTGAGCGCGTAGACCAACCGCCGCACATCGGCGACGGCCTCCTGCGCCTCTTCGGTAATGCCCTCCAGCAGTGCTTCGGCGCGGGAGAGGTCCGTGCCGAGCAGGTCGCGCGCCGCCTCTGCCTTCATCGTGAGGCCGGCGAGCTGCGGCCCGAGCCCGTCGTGCAGGTCGCGCCTCAGACGACGGCGCTCCTCCTCTCGGGCCGTTACCAAACGTTCGCGCGAGCGTTGCAGGTCAGCGGAGAGCCGCGCGGCGTAGATCGCGGCCCCGGTCTGGCGTGCCAGGTCATCCACCAGCCGCCGATCCACCGACGAGAAACCCGCCTCGCCCGGTCGTGCTCTTAGAAGCAGACGCCCGACCTCCTCGCCGCCGTGGGCGAGAGACAGGCGGAGGGGCTCCCCGACCGGCTCACCCGTGGCCGCCACCCTCTCGAACCCGCCGTCCCGCCCTACCTCGATGGCGACGTAGGGGATCCTGAGCGCCTCGGCGACCGTTCGTACAACCGCGTGAAGCGTCGCGTCGGGGGCGAGCGTCGCCTCCAGGCGCTGCCCGAGGCGCGAGAGCACCGCGTAAGGGTCGTCGCGCTCGCCGTACATCAGGCGGTTGACTGCCTTTTGCAGTCGCTCGCGCAGCGGCGCGAAAAGCAAGGCCACCAGGCCCGTCGCCAGCAGCGACACGAGCAGGTTGCCCCCGGCCTGAAGCAGCGTCCCCAGCCCACCCACCACCAGCACGTAGAGGCCCACCACACCCGCCGTCAGGGCGCCGTAGACCAGCGCCCGGTTGATGACGAGGTCTATGTCGTAGAGGCGGTAGCGCAGGATGGCGAAGCCGATGGAGAGCGGTATGAGAGTGTAGGCGAAGGTCACGACGGTAAGGTCGGCCACGCCGTAGAGAGCCGCCGGGAGGTCGGTCCGGGCGAGCAAGGGACCGAGCAGGGCGCCCACGGACTGCGTCGCCACGGCAGCCGAGATCCCGAAGACCACCCATTTAGTCTGCTGACGCTGGGGCGGCGTGGAGACGCGCCGGTAGCGATAGACTTGGGCGCCTGCCCCGACGAGGAGCACGAGGACGAGGACGAGCGCGAGGGCGTTGGAGGGCTCGGCGAGCGAATCACCGTCGGAGAACAGCGTGGCGAAGGCCGACAGTATCAGGAGTCCGGCCAAGACCCGTGTCCACGCCAGCGCGAACCTGCCGTCAGGGAACAGGAAGACGAAGAGGATCAGGGCCGCGAACAGAAGCCTCCACGAGAGCCCGAAGAGCGGTTCGAACGCGGGATACGCGTCCGCCAGCGCCCGTAGGTTGGGATGGTTGGCGCCGCCCAGCAACGCCAGGAAGAGCGAGACGAACATCGCCATGGGATCGTCCGACCTTCGCCAGGCGATCACGGCTGCCACGCCGAAGCAGCCAAGCCCGAAGACGGTGAGCAGCGCCGTCACGTACGCGGCGTACGCGCCCTCGGGGATGCCGAGCCGCGCGAGGCCGACCACCACGCTCTCTGGTGGGGCGCCGCGCCGCTCGTAGAGCGCGGGGATGGCGGCGGCGAAGAGGACCAGGCTCGACGCGACGAGCGCGGCCCATCCGGCCCGGGCGAGCACCAGCCGGCGTCCCCGGAGGACCGGTGCCCCGTCCTCCGGGCGGGCCACCGCCTCCACCGTGGCAAGTCGCGAACGCATCGAGCGAATTCTACTCCCCTACCGGGACCCTACGCGACGGCCTGCGGCGCATCGCGCCCGGCGACGGGCCCACGCGCCCGCTCCTTGCCAGTCCAGAGCGCGTACCCGCCCCACGCGTAGCCGAGGAACGTCAGGTAGTAGAGGAAGGCTATCGGGGCAACGCCAGGGAGAGGGGCGGTGTCGGGCGGTATGACAAAGGCGCTCAGGACGAAGACGGGGACGCTGGCGATCTGCAGCCAGCCCGCCAGGCGCGGCAGAACGCCGGCGCGCACGGTAGCCACCCCGAAAAGCGGGAAGGCGAGGATGGAGGCGAAGCCGAGCGGGCCGAGCGCGCCCGACCCGTGGGCCAGCGGGCCGTCCCCTACCAGGGCCTTCGTGGCGGGGTCCCCGGCGAGCGCCACCGTCGCGTACGCCTCGTAGAGCAGGAGGTAGAAATGGTACGCCGCGGCGAAGACGGTGGCGACGAAGCCGATCAGGCCAAGGATCCCGGCCCGCTCCGCCTGGCGCGCGTAGAACCCGGTCAGCCCGAGCACCGCGAACAGCCAGGAGACGAAAAGGATCAGGTGGGCCGGCCCATACGCGGGTTGGATCACGTCCACCACCCGTTCGCCGGGGGGATGGAGTACGAACCCCAGAATCTGGAGGGGCAGGGCGACAAGCAGGGCAAGCCCGCCCATCCGGAAGAGCGTAGCGGAAGTCATAACGTGTTCTCTCCTTTCCGCCCCGTAACGGGGGCGACTACGGGGTTAAAGACATTCTGACGGCTACGCGGAGGCGCCGGTTCCGTGGACGACGGCGCCAGCCGCCCCGCGCCGGCGGAAAGTCCAGGCTACGCAGAAGAACGCGGCGACGAGCAGGAGGAGTTGCGGCAGGATCGCGAACCCGAGGTCTGCGCCTGTCGAGATCTCCACCACGCTTACCGGCAGCCTCACCGCGCCCGGGATGGCGACCACCACGGCCAACCAACGCGGGAAACCCTCAAGCGACCAGGCCGCGGAAGCCGCGAGCAAAAGCGCCGCGCCCCAAAGAAGCGTTCCAGCGTTGAAGTGGGATAAAACCGCAGACTGAAGGTAAGAGTAGGCTAGGAGCAAGGCCTCTTGCCGTGCCGGGTCAGCCCCCACGTAGAGTTCGGCGGTCCCGCTCGTCCCGTTGAGGCGCATGAAGCCCCCGATAACACCGGAGACCTGCCCGACCCCGCAGGCTACGACGAGGGCTCCGCGCACCGGGGCGTGGCGGTGAAGGATGGCACCGAGCGCAACGAAGAAGCCCACTAGCATGAGCCAGGTCACCACGTCCAGAGCGATGGTCAGGCGGTAGACGGCGGGGCTCTCGATGGCGGCCGCGAGCTCCATGTACCGCGAGGGCAGATCCCCACCCTGGGCCGCGGGCAGCACCCCAGCGACGAAGGCGACCATCAGCGCCAGGATCACCACCCCCGCGGCCAACGACCAGCGCGACAGGAACCCGAACCAACGTCGGTCCTCTGCTACCTCAACAAACGATGTCATGAGCGATCTCCTTTCCGACCCGAACCGTACGACCGACCGCACTCTAGACGGCGCGCGGTCCCACCGTCATGAGGCAAAGTCCCGGATTTTCCGGGAAGAATGTCCCGAAAGGGCGAGTATCGAGAAGAAGCTGGGGCCTACGAACCGGCCTCGGAGACCGGGGGGCCCTCCGGGCGACCCCTTCGCCCCGTCGTCGCCACCGGCAAGGTGCCGCGCATCTCGTTCAGGTAATCCGGCCTCAGCTCTTCCGGCCTCTCCTTACTTCTGGCGGAGAGTTCGAGGGGGACCCGGATCTCGCTCTCCGAAGCACCGGCTCCGGCAATATGCTCCCCGTCGGCGGAGACGGCCATGGTCCCGCCGGCGAAGTCAAACGTCTCGCCGCGACCGACCTGGTTGACGTAGAGGTGCGGCAGGCCGTTCTCCAGGGCACGGGCGGTGGCGAAGACGTCGTGGTCGCGCCCGAACGGGTCCATGTTCGCGGAGATCGTGACCAGGAGATCCGCCCCGGCCAGCGCGAGCGAGCGGGCGACCTCAGGGAACTCGACGTCGAAGCAGATCATGAGCCCCGTCTTGATGCCGTCGAGCTCTATTATCAATAACTCGTCCCCGGCGATGAAGGCGCCCCTCTCGTCACCGAAGAGATGCGACTTACGGTAGGAACCCGCGACTTCGCCCCGCCGGTTCACGAAGACGGCCGAGTTGGCGACACCGCCGGGGACGCGCTCGGGCATGCCGAAGACCACGGCGACATCGTGCTCCCGGGCAAGACGGGCCATCTCCCCCACCTCGGGCCCGCCGAGGTCGAGCGCGAGTTCGTCGGGCGCGCGCGTCGTGTAGCCGCTCAGGAAGAGCTCGGGAAAGACGACGAGATCCGCCGCCGCATGCCGGGAGAGGACGTTCCTCGCCATCTCGATGTTCCCCTCCACGTCGCGGAGCTTCGGGGTGAGTTGCGCCAGTACCACGTTCAACCTCGTCACGAACCGTCTCCATACTCGATAATGGTGCGCAGGCCAGCGGCGCGACGCAGGTCTTCGAGCGCCCCGTCCACGTCGTCCAGGGTGGTGGTGCGTCCGACGAGACGGTCGAGCGGCAGGCGGCCGGAGGCGTAGAGGCGCGCCAGGCGGGGGAAATCCACGGACGGCACGCTGCTGCCGTAGTTGCAGCCGAGAACACTTTTTCCACTGTCGGCCAGATCGAAGGGGTCGAGAGGGACGGTAACGCCCTCGGCTGGCATACCCACGATCACGGCCTGCCCGCCGCGGCGGACGAGCGAGGGCAACACTTCTATGGTCGCCGCCCGCCCGATGGCCTCGAAGGCGTGGTCCGCGCCGTCGCCGATGATGGACCGTATGTGGTCCCCGAGGTCGGGGTCGTCGCCCCTGAGCGCGTGCGTGGCGCCGAGCTCGCGGGCGAGCGCGAGGCGGTGTTCCGAGAGGTCAACCGCGACTACCGGATCCGCGCCGACGAGCCCGAGGCCGAGCAGGATCGCCTGTCCCACGCCCCCGCACCCGACCACGACGGCGGAGTCCCCGGGCCGGGCCCGCGCCGTGTTGACCACGGCCCCGACGCCGGTCGTGACGGCGCACCCGATCAGGGCCGCCACGGGGAACGGTAGGTCGTCGCCAACGGGTATGGCCGCCGACTCCGGTACCACCGTGGCCTCCGCGAAGGTGCCGAGCCCCAGGAACGCCGGCACGGGCACCCCTTCGAACGATACGAAACTCGTCGTGCCGTCCGGCAACGTGTTCTCCAGCGCCTTCGTGTTCTGGCAGAGCCAGGCCCGGCCCCGGGCGCAGTTCCGGCACCGCCGGCAGGGCGCGAACCACGAGAGCACGACGCGGTCCCCAACGCCCACGTCCCTCACGCCGGGCCCCACCTCTTCCACGACCCCTGCCCCTTCGTGCCCGAGGACGAGCGGCCCTTCAGCCGTCCAGTCCCCGTCCGTAACGTGGAGGTCCGAGCCGCAGACACCGCTGGCCCGTAGCCTCACCCGAACGAGGTCGTCCCGTACTCCCG
>Ga0136617_10006543_pt1 | contig 10398 bp, 11 predicted proteins | sample AntDrymUQ3222106_2_FD_129672 | JGI IMG/M metagenome (GOLD analysis project Ga0136617, IMG submission 129672) | Polar desert sand microbial communities from Dry Valleys, Antarctica - metaG UQ322 (21.06) | ecosystem: Environmental > Terrestrial > Soil > Desert | place: Antarctica: Dry Valley...
GCCAACGTGATCAGCTACCGCCCGCGCTCCGCCGTGCGGGACATCGCCAAGGCGCTGGGCTTCTCACCCGGCCAGCAGGACGCCTGGAGCAAGCAGATCGAGCAGTGGAGCGGGCTCGACGCTCGGGACGTGCCGGCCGGGATGCCCGCGCAGGTCCTCGAGCTGGCCGACGAGCTGCTCGGCTTCCCGCGGCACCTGGGCATCCACTCCGGCGGGATGGTGATCTGCGACCGGCCGGTGTCGGAGGTGGTGCCGGTGGAGTGGGCGCGGATGGCGAACCGCACCGTGGTGCAGTGGGACAAGGACGACTGCGCGGCCGCCGGGCTGGTCAAGTTCGACCTGCTCGGGCTGGGCATGCTCACCGCGCTGCACCTGATGATCGACCTCGTCGAGCAGCACCACGGCAGGCGGTTCGAGCTGCACGAGCTGCAGCCGACCGACGCCGCGGTCTACGAGATGTTGTGCAAGGCCGACTCGGTCGGGGTGTTCCAGGTCGAGTCCCGCGCCCAGATGGCCACCCTGCCCCGGCTGCGGCCGCGCAAGTTCTACGACCTGGTCGTCGAGGTGGCGCTGATCCGGCCGGGGCCGATCCAGGGCGGCTCGGTGCATCCCTACATCCGCCGCCGCAACAAGCTGGAGGAGTGGGAGCACGACCATCCACTACTTAAGAACGCCCTGGACAAGACGCTGGGCGTGCCGCTGTTCCAGGAGCAGCTGATGCAGATCGCGGTGGACGTGGCCGGGTTCTCCGCCGCGGACGCCGACGAGCTGCGCAGGGCGATGGGCGCCAAGCGCTCGGCGGAGAAGATGCAGCGGCTGCGCGGGCGGTTCTTCGCCGGGATGGCGGCCAACGGGATCACCGACGAGCTGGCCGACAAGATCTTCGAGAAGATGCTGGCGTTCGCCAACTTCGGCTTCCCGGAGAGCCACTCGATCAGCTTCGCCTCGCTGGTCTACTACAGCGCCTGGTTCAAGCTGTACTACCCGGCCGCGTTCTGCGCCGCGCTGCTCAACTCCCAGCCGATGGGCTTCTACTCCCCGCAGTCGCTGGTCGCCGACGCCCGCCGGCACGGCGTCGTGGTCCGCGGCCCGGACGTCAACCTCGGCGGCGCGGACGCGATCCTGCAGCCCGATCCCGCCAGCACGGGAGGCCAGGCGATCCGGCTGGGGCTGTCCTCGGTGCGCACCATCGGCGACGAGCTGGCCGCCGAGATCGAATCGGCCCGCGATGCCGGTGACAGCTTTGCCGACCTGGCGGACCTGGCCCGGCGGGTGCGGCTGACCGCCCCACAGGCCGAGGCGCTGGCCACCGCCGGTGCGTTCGGCTGCTTCGAGGTGTACCGGCGGGCGGCGCTGTGGGCAGCCGGGGTGGTGGCCGCATCCAAGCCGACGCACCTGCCCGGCACCGCCGTCGGGCTAGAGGCGCCGGAGCTGCCCGGCATGACCGACGCGGAGCTCGCGGTCGCCGACGTGTGGGCCACCGGCGTCTCCCCGGACAGCCACCCGATGGAGCACCTGCGCGAACGGCTGGACGCGCTCGGCGCGCTGCGGATCAACGAGCTCGGCGGCGAGGCGGAGGATGCCCGGATCCTGGTGGGCGGGCTGGTGACGCACCGGCAGCGGCCGGCCACCGCGGGCGGGGTCACGTTCCTCAACCTGGAGGACGAGACCGGGATGCTCAACGTCGTGTGCTCGGCGGGCCTGTGGCGGCGCTACCGGACGCTGGCGATCGGCAGCTCGGCACTGCTAATCCGCGGCCGGCTGGAGCGCGCGCCGGACTCGGGCGGCGCGGTGCTCAACCTGAACGCCGACAAGCTGGAGCGGCTCGTCCTCAAGGTGGCCGTCAAGTCCCGCGATTTCCGCTAGTCACGAGGCCGGGGCCGCCGCAGAGGTTCTGCGGGCATATCACGTGGTTAGGGTTACCTTAGGGCGACTTGACCATAGCCTCGGGTGACATGAGCCAAGGCCCACCGCCAACGGCGCCATCGCCGTTCACCGAGACCACGGGACCCGCCAGGCACGCCGCCTTCGCCGACCTGACGGCGACCGGTCCGGTGCAGCGCGTCACCCTGTTCACCGGCGCCCCGGTGTGGGTGGTCACCGGCTACACCGAAGCCAGGGAGCTGCTCGCGCACCCCGACGTGGTCAGAGTGTCGACCAATCCCCAACGTGCCCCCGCGTACCGCGAGGCCCTCCCGGCCGACATCGCCGCCGCTATGGACCGGCATGTACTGAGTGCGAACCCGCCGGATCACACCCGGCTTCGGAACCTCGTGCAGGCGGCGTTCACCCGCAGGCAGACGGAAGCGCTCGAACCGCGCATCCAGGAGATCACCGACGTGCTGCTCGACGGCCTCGCCGCCGCCGGAGCCGACGGCCGGCCCGTCGATCTCGTTGCGGCGTTCGGCTACCCGCTGCCGATGACCGTGATCACCGAGCTGCTGGCGTGCCGCATCACCGACGGGACGACTTCCGGCGGTGGTCGGCAGTCCTGGTGAACGCGTCGATGTACCCGGCCGAGGTCTTTGCCGACGCCGCGACGCAGATGGTCGGCTACATCCGCGAGCTGATCGCCGAGAAGCGTGCGGAACCCTCCGACGACCTGCTCTCCGATCTGATCGCGGTCCGCGAGGGTGGCGACCGGCTGTCCGAGGACGAGCTCAGCTCGATGGTCCAGCTGCTGCTCATCGCCGGCCACGAGACGACCGTGAACCTGATCTGCGTCGGGATGCTCGCGCTGCTCACCCACGCCGACCAGCTGCAGCTGTTGCGAGCCGAGCCTGAGCGGCTGCCGGCGGCCGTCGAGGAACTGCTCCGGTACGACGGCCCGGTGCAGGTGACCCTCCCAGCTCTGACCGCTGCGCCGGTGCAGGTCGGCGACATCACGATCCCGGCGGGTGAGGTGGTGCTGCCCGCGGTGCTCGCCGCCAACCGAGACCCGGACCGGTTCGACGAACCAGCCCGGTTCGACATCACCCGGCCGGCGTCCTCGCACCTCGCGTTCGGCCACGGCATCCACCATTGCCTCGGCGCGCCGCTCGCCCGGCTGGAGGGCAGGATCGCCATCGGCTCGCTGATCGCCCGGTTCCCGGACCTGCGGCTCGCCGACCCAGTCGCCGAGCCGGCCCGCAGCCCTGGACTGCTGATGAACGGGCTGGCCGAGCTGCACGTCGTGCTCCGCTAGCTCGCCGCTGGACGTCGCGCCGCCTGTCAACGCGTCTGCGACCATGGGTTCATGACCGCCACGATCCTCGACGGCAAGGCCACCCGCCGCGTGCTGCTCGACGAGCTGAAGATCCGGGTGGACGCCCTGCTCGAGCGTGGCATCATCCCGGGGCTGGGCACCCTGCTGATCGGCGACGACCCAGGCTCGCGGACTTACGTCAGAGGCAAGCACGCCGACTGTGCGGCCGTCGGCATCACCTCGATCCAGCGTGAGCTGCCGGCCGACGCGCCGCAGGCTGAGGCCGAACGTGTCATCGACGAGCTCAACGCCGACCCGGCCTGCACCGGCTTCATCGTGCAGCTGCCGGTGCCCGAGCAGATGGACGCCGGTGCGCTGCTGGAGCGGATGGACCCGGGCAAGGATGCCGACGGGCTGCACCCGGTGAACCTCGGCCGGCTGGTGCTCGGCGAGCCTGGGCCGCTGCCGTGCACGCCTCGCGGAATCGTCGAGCTGCTGCGGCGCTACCAGGTGGAGATCGCCGGCGCGCGGGTGACCGTGATCGGTCGCGGGGTCACCGTCGGGCGGCCACTGGGCCTGCTGCTGACCAGGCGCAGCGAGAACGCCACCGTCACGCTGTGCCACACCGGCACCAAGGAGCTGGCCGAGGAGATCCGCAGGGCGGACATCGTGGTGGCCGCCGCCGGCCGCGCCGGCCTGGTGACCCCGGACATCGTCGCGCCCGGGGCGGCGGTGCTCGACGTCGGCATCACCCGCAGCGACACCGGCCTGGTCGGGGACGTCCATCCCGATGTCGCCGAGGTCGCCGGCTACCTCGCCCCGATGCCCGGCGGGGTCGGCCCGATGACCAGGGCGATGCTGCTCACCAATGTCGTGGAACGAGCCGAAGCGGCAGCCAAGCGATGACCGAACCAGTCAGCCGGTGGCGGGAAGGGCTCGCCGAGCAGGTCCCGCAGCACGCGTCGCTGGTGCTCGTCCTGGTGATCGTGGCGGCCGCCTTCCTACGGCTGGCCACCGAGAACTGGCGGGAGGGCGCGTTGCTGCTGGGCGGCTCGCTGCTCGTCGCGGCCGTGCTACGGGCGGTGCTGCCCAGGGTCAAGCTCGGGGTGCTCGCGGTGCGTGGCCGGGCGGTCGACGTCCTGTGCTACTCGGTGCTCGGCCTTGGTGTGATGGGGCTCGCGTCCACCATCACCCGGACCCCGTTCGGCGGCTAGGGTCGCCGCCATGGCGGCACCACGGACGGGAACAGCCCGAGCGGGCACGGTGGCGGTGATCGGCGCCGGTTTCTACGGCGCGACGACGGCCCAGCGGCTGGCGGAGTACGACATCTTCGACACCGTCGTGCTCACCGACATCGTCGAGGGCAAGCCCGAGGGGCTGGCGCTGGACATCAACCAGTCGCGGCCGATCGAGGGCTTCGAGACCAAGGTCGTCGGCCAGACCACCAGCCGCGACGGCGAGGGGTACGAGGCGATCGTCGGCGCCGCAGTGGTGGTGATCACGGCGGGGCTGCCGCGCAAGCCGGGCATGAGCCGGATGGACCTGCTGGAGACCAACGCCAAGATCGTCCGCCAGGTCTCGGAGAACGTCGCCCGGCATGCACCGGACGCCGTGGTGATCGTCGTGTCCAACCCGCTCGACGAGATGACCGCGCTGGCCCAGCTGGCCACCGGGTTCCCGCGGCAGCGGGTGATGGGCCAGGCCGGGATGCTGGACACCGCCCGGTTCAGCCACTTCGTCGCCGAGCAGCTGGGCGTCCCGATCGCCGACGTGCAGACCCTAACCCTGGGCAGCCACGGCGACACGATGGTGCCGGTGCCCAGCGCATGCACGGTGGGCGGCAAACCGCTGACCGAGCTGCTGGACCAGGCGCAGGTCGACGAGCTGGTCACCCGCACCCGAAACGGGGGCGCCGAGGTCGTGGCGCTGCTCAAGACCGGGTCGGCGTTCTACGCCCCGAGCGCGGCCGCGGCCCGGATGGCGCGCGCGGTGAGCGAGGACTCCGGCGCGGTGCTGCCGGTCTGCGCGTGGGTGGACGGCGAGTACGGCATCGACGGCGTCTACCTCGGGGTCACCGCCCAGATCGGCCGCGATGGCGTCCGGGCGGTGGTCGAGCGTGACCTCACCGCCGACGAGCTGACCGCCCTGCGCGAGGCAGCGGAGGCCGTGCGCGCCAAGCAGGCCGACGTCCGCGACCTCTGACCCCACCGCTCGCCCGCCGCCACCCGCCACTCATGTGGCTTTTCTTGCTCCCAGCGCATGTTCTGCCACCTGGGTGGCAGGTCAAGGCCGTGGGCTAGGCAAGCTCGAACGGAGCGGTCAGGTCGGCGATCATCGGGAAGTGCCGCACGTTCAGGGTGGCCAGCTCGAGGTTGTGGACGTCCGCCGTTGCGGCGATGAGGTAGTCGGCCAGGCCGATGCTCGCGTGCGAGCGGCGGTACTGGCGTCGCCACTCCGACGCTCGCCACGCGATCCTCGGGGTGACGGGCATCGTGGTCATGGACTGCAGCAGGCGGCGCACCTCGTGGCGCTCCGTGCTGCGCATCCCGCCGGCGATCTCGGTGATCGACAGCACGCTCACGCCGAGTGGGCCGGTCCGTTGCCGCGCGTCGGCGAGCCAGTCCCGGGCGGCCGGGACCTTGCGCAGGTGGGCGATCAGTACATCGGAGTCGACGAGGATCATGCGCCGTCAGAGGCCGGCGACGTGTTCGAGGTGCGCGACGCGGTCGCCGTCGGCCCTGTCCAGTTCGAGGCTCTCCCCGGCCAACGCTCCGAAGGACTCCTCGATGGCCGCAAGGTCGCCGGCCAGCCGCTCCTGGTCGCCGAACAGGTCGCGGTCCAGGATTTGCCGGATGAGCTCCGCCCGAGACATCCCTGCGGCCAGAGCCCGCTGATCGAGCCGCTCGCGCTGCTCGTCGGTGAGGTAGATGTTGGTGCGATTCATACACCACAACATACACCACAACATACACCACTTTCTGGAGACTCCAAGCCGTACGCTCGTACCGTTAGGAGTCGGCGCGGAAGGGGCACTCGAGGAGCATGAGCAGGATCAATGTCGAGGGCACGATCGTCGAGCTGGACGGCGACGAGATGACCCGCGTCATCTGGCAGGTCATCAAGGACGAGCTGATCCACCCCTACCTCGACGTGCCCCTGGACTACTACGACCTGAGCATCACCTCCCGCGACGCCACCGACGACAAGATCACCGTCGACGCCGCCGAGGCGATCAAGCGGCACGGGGCCGGCGTCAAGTGCGCCACGATCACGCCCGACGAGGCGCGCGTCGAGGAGTTCGGCCTCAAGAAAATGTGGCGCTCGCCCAACGGCACGATCCGCAACATCCTCGGCGGCGTCGTCTTCCGTGAGCCGATCATCTGCTCCAACGTGCCGCGGCTGGTGCCCAACTGGACCAAACCGATCGTGATCGGCCGTCACGCCCACGGGGACCAGTACCGCGCGTCGGATTTCAAGGTGCCCGGCCCCGGCACGGTGACGATCACCTACACGCCCGACGACGGCTCGTCCGACGCCCCGATCGAGATCGAGGTCGCCCGCTTCCCCGAAGGTGGCGGCGTCGCACTGGGCATGTACAACTACCGCCGCTCGATCGAGGACTTCGCCCGCGCGAGCCTGCGCTACGGCCTCGACCGCGGCTACCCGGTCTACCTGTCGACGAAGAACACGATCCTCAAGGCCTACGACGGCATGTTCAAGGACGCTTTCGCCGAGATCTACGCGGCCGAGTTCGAGGCCGACTTCAAGGAGCAGGGCCTGACCTACGAGCACCGGCTGATCGACGACATGGTGGCCGCGTCGCTGAAATGGGAGGGCGGCTACGTCTGGGCGTGCAAGAACTACGACGGTGACGTGCAGTCCGACACCGTCGCGCAGGGCTTCGGCTCGCTCGGCCTGATGACCAGCGTGCTGATGACCCCGGACGGCAAGATCATGGAGGCCGAGGCGGCGCACGGCACTGTCACCCGGCACTTCCGCCACCACCAGGCCGGCAGGCCGACGTCCACCAACCCGATTGCGTCGATCTTCGCCTGGACCAGGGGGCTGGCGCACCGGGGCAAGCTCGACGGCACGGCCGACGTCATCGAGTTCGCCGAGACGCTCGAGCGGGTCTGCGTCGAGACCGTGGAGGGCGGCCAGATGACCAAGGACCTTGCCCGGCTCGTCGGCGACGACACCCCGTTCCTGACCACCGAGCAGTTCATGGACGCGGTCGCCGACGGTTTGCGGGTCGCGACAGCGCGTTAGATCTACCGCTCGTTTTTCCGGCACATTCGCCTACCGGCGGGCTACCGTGGACAGGTGGCCAGGCTCACCATCAAGAAGCCGGACGCCAAGTTCTACCGCGGCTGGGGCTTCGTCGCGCTGCTCACCATCGCGCTGACCATCGCCGTGTTCGCGAGCCGAGGAGGATTCGAGACCGTCGGGTCCGGCCTGTCAGACCCGTCCGGCTGCCGGGTCGAGGTCATCGGCGACACGCTGAACGTCCGCACCGAACCGAGCGTCGCCGCTCCGGTCGCCGAGACGCTGCGGCGCGGTGACCTGCGGCCAGCGCAGAAGGTCACCCTGAACGGCTTCCGCAAGCTCGCCGACAACCGGTGGGCCTCCGAGCAGTTCCTCAGAACGGTGCCAGGAGCCAACTGCGGCTGAGTGCGGGTCATTGGGAGAATCACGTCATGACCGCGCCGGACCGTCCACGGGTGCTCTCCGGCATCCAGCCCACCGCCGACTCCTTCCACCTGGGCAACTACCTGGGCGCGGTGCGGCAGTGGATCGCCCTGCAGGACGACCACGACACGTTCTACTGCGTCGTCGACCTGCACGCGTTGACGGTGCAGCCCGACCCCGCGGAGCTACGCCACCGCACGCGGGTCTCCGCCGCGCAGCTGCTGGCCCTCGGCCTGGACCCGCAGCGCTGCACGCTGTTCGTGCAGTCGCACGTGCCGGCGCACACCCGGGCCGGCTGGGTGATGGAGTGCTTGACCGGCTTCGGCGAGGCCAGCAGGATGACCCAGTTCAAAGACAAGTCGGCCCGGCAAGGATCTGACCGGGTGACGGTCGGGCTGTTCACCTACCCGATCTTGCAGGCAGCCGACATCCTGATCTACCACGCCAACCTGGTGCCGGTTGGCGAGGACCAGCGCCAGCACCTCGAGCTGACCCGCGACCTCGCCCAACGCTTCAACGTCCGCTATGGCCCCACGTTGACCGTGCCGGAGCCGTTCATCCTCACCGACGCGGCCAAGGTCTACGACCTGCAGCAGCCCGACAAGCAGATGAGCAAGACCTTGCCCGGCACCGGGTGCGTGTCGCTGCTCGACGACCCGGCAGTGTCGGCCAAGAAGATGCGCTCCGCGGTGACCGACGCCGAGCGGGAGATCCGCTACGACCCCGAGGCCAAGCCCGGCATCGCCAACCTGCTCACGATCTACAGCGGCCTCACCGGCCGCAAGATCGCAGAGCTGGAGGGGGAGTACGCCGGTAAGGGCTACGGCGACCTCAAGTCCGACCTCGCGGACGTCGTGGGTGGCTTCGTGTCTCCGCTGCGCGAGCGGGTCGCGGGCTACATGGACGATCCGGCCGAGCTCGACCGGGTGCTGGCCGCCGGTGCGGCCCGTGCGCGGGAGGTCGCCGAGGCAACGGTGCATGAGGTCTACGACAAGATCGGTTTCCTGCCACCGGGGGACTGACGGCGCATACGCATCATGATGCGTATCAGTGATGCTATGATGACGTCGTGCGGACTACGGTGAATGTGGACGAGGCCCTGCTCGTGGCGGCCAAGGAGCTGGCCGCGCGCACACGGCGCTCGCTCGGCGACGTAGTCGATGACGCCCTTCGGCTGCTGCTGGCCGAACGGCCGGCGGATCGCCGAGGCGCTGTGCGCCTGCCGACCTTCGGCGGTAGCGGGTTGCGGCCGGGTGTCGACTTGGAGGACAAGCAAGCGCTGGCAGAGCTGCTCGATGGCGACGGGGCCGACGCTCGTGCAGCTGGTTGACGTCAACGTTCTTGTCTACGCCCATCGGCCGGAGAGTCCCAGAAGCGAGGAGACCCGGGAGTGGCTCGCGGGTGTGCTCGCCGGCGACGAACCGATCGGCCTGAGTGAGCTGGTGCTGTCGAGTTTCCTGCGGATCGTCACGAATCACCGCGTGTACCGCGAGCCCACACCACCCGAGCTCGCGCTGGACTTCTGCGACGTCGTGCTGGCCGCGCCCGCAGCGGTCGCGGTCCGCCCTGGGGTGCGTCATTGGGAGATCTTCTCCGCGTTGTGCCGCCGAGTCGGCGCACGGGGAGACCTGGTGCCGGATGCGTTCCATGCGGCGCTTGCCGTGGAGCAGGGCGCGACCTGGATCACGACGGACCGGGGCTTCGCCCGGTTTCCCGGCTTGCGCTGGCGGGTACTGCACGAAACGTGACGCCGCGAGCGACGGCGCAGCGGCGCGCCGTAAGTTGGCCGGACGAAGATCAGCTACTGTCACCAACGCCTGAGGAGCAGCGTGTCCGAACCGGCCAAGACGTCCAAGCTGGCTCAGCTCCGAGAGCGCTACGGGTGGCTGGACCACCTGGTCAGAGCGGGTGCGCGGTACACCGAGCGGCACGGTGACCACTACGCGGCAGCGATCACCTACTTCAGCGTGCTCGCCCTCGTGCCGCTGCTGATGGTCGCGTTCGCCATCGTGTCGTTCGTGCTGCGGGCCCGACCGGAGCAGCTGGAGCAGCTCAAGGATGAGATCACCGCGGCGGTGCCCGACGGGCTCGGCGACACGGTCGACCGGATCGTGGACCAGGCCGTCGGGTCGGCCGCCGCCGTCGGTGTGATCGGACTGTTCGCCGCCCTGTACGCGGGGCTGGGCTGGATGACCAACCTGCGCGAGGCGCTGACCGCGCAGTGGGGACGGCAGCCGGAGAAGCCGCCGTTGCTGCGCCGGACACTCGTTGACCTGCTGGCGCTGGTCGGGCTGGGGGCGGCGCTGCTGGTGTCGGTGGGCATCACCGTCGTCGGCTCCGGGTTCGCGTCGCAGGTATTGGAGCTGCTCGGCCTGGCTGACAACGGCGTCGCAGAGTTCCTCCTCGCTGTGCTGGCGGTGGTGCTCGGGCTGGTGGCGAACTGGCTGGTCTTCATGTGGGTGATCGCCAAGCTGCCCCGGGTACCGGGGAGCTGGCGCAGCGCGGCCAAGGCGGCGGCGCTGGGC
>Ga0136617_10006544_pt1 | contig 10397 bp, 8 predicted proteins | sample AntDrymUQ3222106_2_FD_129672 | JGI IMG/M metagenome (GOLD analysis project Ga0136617, IMG submission 129672) | Polar desert sand microbial communities from Dry Valleys, Antarctica - metaG UQ322 (21.06) | ecosystem: Environmental > Terrestrial > Soil > Desert | place: Antarctica: Dry Valley...
GTACCGGTGGCGGTACGGCGGGCGATGCGCAGGACCCGGGTGAAGGAGACCCGGTCGGGGTCGAGGTCGGCAGCCTCGGCCGCTTGGGTGATCAACGCGGTGAGGGCGTGTTGGACCAGTAGCCACGCCCAGATCTCCTGGTGGACCAGCTCCGGTAGCCGTGAGCGCAGGATCTTGCCCGGTCCGCGCAGGTGGGTCTTGAGCTGGTCGTTGGCGGTCTCTTCCTCCCACCGCTCGTCGTAGGCAGCGGCGAGCTCGTCCGCGCGCGCCGTGGCCGGGTCGAGGATGGTGCAGAGCACCACGATCAGCTCGCCGGTGCCGTTGCCGACCCGGTCGGGCACGTCCTACTCCACGACCCGCACCAGATGCGCCTCGGTCGGATCCAGCTCCGGGCGTGCTCCCACCTCGTCGGTGTCGGTGTCAGCGTCCTCGGCGATCTGGGTGGCGGCGGCCAGGATCGCCGCCCGCGCCGCGCGCCCCGGATCTTCGGGTTGATCAGCACCGAGAGGTAGGTGCCATCGGAGAGCACCTTGATCACCGGCAGCGCCAGCTGGGTCGGGGCCCGCCACAGCAGCGCCGCCCCGGACCGGGTGGCCAGGTCCCAGGCCTCGAAGCTGTAGAAGTTGCGGTCCGCGACGAGCAACTCATCGCGGCGCAGCCGCCCGTAGAGGCCCTTGGCCAGGGTCTTCTCCCCGACCGCGTACGCGCCGACCTCCGCGGCCAGGAACGCGTGCGTGCCGCACTCGGCCAACGCCACCACCCGCGCCTTCGGGAACGCCGACCGGTTGGCCCCCGATCCGGCATAACCGAACTCCGCCACGTTCTTGTCCGTGTCGGGCACGTCGACCTCGAACCCGTCGATCGCGACCAGTCGCCTCTCCCGTAGCCACGCCCCCCTGGTGAGCATGGTCGCCTGCGGGCCGGCGACCTGCTCGAACACCTGCTCGAGCACCGCGGGGGCCCAGCCGTTTGCGGGCCTGGGTGATCCCGCTGGCCGTGGGCACCGACCAGGACGCGTCCCAGCATCCCCACCGCGACAACGAGCCGGTGACCTTGGTCGCGACCTCGGTGTAGTCGTCATCGCTGAACAAGCACATCGCCATGGTCAGATACACCGTCACGCGCGGTGGGAGCTTGCCGTCCGACCGCTTCGCCCCGACCCCCAACGCCGCGACCGCACCATCGACCGCATCCCGGGGCACCGCCGCGACCAGCACCACCAACGACACCTGATCCGGCCCCACCACCACACCCTCGCCCATGATCGGCGACCGTGCCAGCCGAGCCGGCGATCACCACGACGCCACGCCGAGCCCACCGAGAAAACAGCAGGCCAACACCATGATCAAAGTAGCCTACGTGGCATTGGGCCCTGACGCGCCTGCGGTTGGCTGGCGCGCGGCGGCGCCGCGGTCACGCCAGCGCGGGGATCACTTGCGTCGCGAACAGGTCACGGCTGGTGACGTCGTACGCCGAGTCGACGAAGTTGCACAGCGCGTAGGTCATCCCGTCGGCATTGGCCGCAATGAGTCGTTCGACGATCGAGTCGGGCGTTCCCACGAGGGGGCCATTCTCGAAGTTGCGTCGGTATTGCTCAAGCGCATCGGCGGACAGCATCGGCTCGTAATGCCGGACGATCCAGTCGAGTTTGTCTCGCACGCCGCGCTCGGTCTCGGCGATGACGACGAAATAGCTGGCCGAGCGCGTGATCGAGTCGAAGTCGCGGCCGAGCTCTCGGCAGTGCTCGGCGAGCACCGCCGACTTGTGCCGCCACACATCCGGTGTCGGGTCGAAGTTGGTGTACTGCCCGTAACACGCCGCGATGCGCAGCGTCCTGCGCTCACCGCCGCCGGCGACCCACAGCGGGATGCCACCGTCCTGGAACGGCAGCGGGCGGCAGATCGCGCCGTCGACCCGGTAGTGCCTTCCGTGCAGGGTGGCCACGCCCCCGGCCCACGCCTGGCGCAGGATCTGGACTCCCTCGTCGAGCATCGCAAGGCGCTCGCTGGCGCTCGGGAAGCCGTATCCGTAGCCGCGCCACTCGTGCTCGAACCAGCCGCCGGCGCCGACGCCCACATCGAGCCGGCCGGCGCTGACGTGGTCGGCGGTCGCGGCCATCTTCGCTAGCAGCGCCGGGTTGCGGTAGGGCAGACATGTGCACATCTGGCCGAGCCGGATGCGCTCGGTCGACGCAGCGAACGCGGTCGTCAGCGTCCATGCCTCGTAGGTGGGCTCCTCGGTCGGGATGGGTGCGGTCTGCAGGTGGTCGTACACCCACAGCGAGTCCCACGGCCCGGCGTCGGCTTCGCGAGCCAGGCGGCGCATGGTGGCCCACTGCTGCTTTGGCGGGATGCCGACGAGATCCAGCCGCCAGCCCTGAGGGATGAAGAGGCCGAAGCGCATTGCAGTATCCTAGGGGTCCTAGGTGCCGCCGCTGGTGTGTTCGGGCGCGGAGTTCGGGCGACGTCCGATTCCGTCCGATCGCGCGCAAAGCACTACGACCTCGGGTGGGCATGAACTGCTGGCAGCGCTGCTGTGGCGCAGTCGGGACCCACCCACCATGTGGAGGCCTGAATGAGTAAGTGTGACGTCGATCAGGACTTGCAGGGCCTCGGGCCGCAATTGCCACCCGATCAGCGCGCGATGCTCGACGACCACGGCTACGCGGTCCTCACCGACGTGCTGTCCGAGGCGGAGTGCGACCTGCTGAGCCGGGAGGCCGACGAGATCTGGGAGAGAGAACGGTTGGCCGGGCAGAAATTCGTCACCGAGCCCGGCGTGCGGTTCACGTCCAACATCCTGAGTCGTTCGGTGGTGTTCCAGAAGTGCATGTCGGACCCCCGCGTCCTGGCAGGTGTCCGCGCCGTGCTGGGGCCGGCGATCCGCCTGTCCCTCATGCACAGTAGGCGAGCCGATACAGGATGCGGCAACCAGCCGCTGCACGACCTCAGCCGGCGGCGCGGCAGGCCGTTCTTGAAGTGCAATACGACGTGGTGCCTGGACGAGTTCACGCTGGTGAACGGGGCGACCCGAGTCCTTCCAGGCAGCCACCTCGCGGAAGATGTGTTCCTGGCCCGGTGCGAGGACCCGGCATTGCCGCACCCGGACGAGTGCCGGGTGACGGCTTCGCGTGGAGCGGTCGTGATCATGAACTCGCACCTGATCCACGGCGGCAGCACCAATGTCAGCGACGCGCCGAGACGGTGCATCCACAGCGCCTTCGGGCTGGCGAGCGAACCGACGGTCTGCGACTGGACGCAGCTGCCGTCGGAGATCCGAGCCGGCCTCGACCCAGACAATCTCGAGCTGCTCGGCCTGGGGCCGGGGTAGTGAGCGGGGTCGGCGCATCGTCGTCCGAGGAGCACCTCGGGGTAGCGGGCCCCTCCGGGGCCGGACCGCCACTGCACGCTGAGGAGGCGCACATCAGCTCGGACCTCGTGGCCCGGTTGCTCGCGGCGCAGTTCCCCCGGTGGGCGGAGCTGCCTGTCGAGCCGGTCGCGTCCGTTGGAACGGACCACGCTCTCTACCGCCTCGGTGCCGAAATGGTCGTGCGACTGCCGCGCACCCGGCTGGCTTCCCTCCAAGTGGAGAAGGAGCACCGGTGGCTGCCCGAGCTCGCCGCGCAGTTGCCCCTGCCGATCCCCGCTCCGCTCGGCAAGGGGGCGACCGCCTGCGGCTACCCGTGGCCGTGGTCGGTCTACGCGTGGCTCGACGGTGAGACGGCTACCCTCGGGCGCCTCGCCGACCCCTGCCTGGCGGCGCGGCAGCTGGGTCACTTCGTTGCGGCACTACACCGGGTCGATCCCACTGGCGGACCGCAACCGGGCGAGCACAACTTCTCCCGTGGGGTGCCGCTCGGCGAGCGAGACGCGGCCACTCGCGAGGCGATCGCCGCGCTCGGGAACGCGATCGACACCGTCGCGATCACTGCGGCCTGGCAGTCGGCACTCGACGCGCCGGCGTGGGAACGGCCGCCGGTGTGGGTCCACGGCGACCTCTCGCCCGCCAACCTACTGACGAAGCAGGGCCGGCTCAGCGCCGTCATAGACTTCGGCGGCCTGGGTGTTGGAGATCCTGCGTGCGACCTGATCGTCGGGTGGAACCTCTTCTCGGGCGAGTCTCGCGATGCCTTCCGCGAGGTGTCCGCCGCCGACGACGCGACCTGGGCCCGGGGTCGCGGCTGGGCATTGTCCGCTGCGCTGATCGCCCTGCCGTACTACCTGGCCACCAGAACCGTCATTGTGGCCGGTGCGAGGCGCGTGATCGTCGAGGCCCTTGCCGACTACAGACCGGTTGGTTGAGACGGTCGCGCTCGATGCCGGGCAGGGGCCGCCAACGGCCACGTCTCGGAACGGGAGGACGATGAAGGTCGCGGTGATCGGCGGCGGATCGACGTACACGCCCGAGCTCATCAGAGGGTTTGCCGACTCGACCGGCAGGATCTGTCCGGACGAGATCGTGCTGGTCGATCCCGACGTCGAACGTCTGGAGGTCGTCGGACCGTTCTGTGCCCGGCTGCTGCGCGCGTCCGGTAGCCCGGGGCGGGTGCGGTGGACGAGCGATCTCGACGAGGGGCTCGACGGCGCAAGCGCCGTCCTGCTCCAGTTGCGCGTCGGCGGGCAGGTCGCCCGGCACCGTGACGAGAGCTGGCCGCGGGAGTACGACTGCCTGGGGCAGGAGACGACGGGTGCCGGTGGGCTGGCGAAGGCGCTGCGCACCATCCCGGTCGTCCTCGACATCGTAGAGCGCGCCAGGCGGCGGGCCGATCCGGCTGCGTGGATCATCGACTTCACCAACCCGGTGGGGCTGGTGACCCGTGCGCTGCTCGACGCCGGGCATCGGGCCGTCGGCCTATGCAACGTCGCGATCACGCTGAAGCGATACCTGGCCGACGTGCTGGACGTGGCGCCGGACCGGGTCGTGCTCGACCACGTCGGCCTAAATCACCTCACCTGGGTGCGAGCGGTCCTCGTAGACGGGACGGACCAGCTGCCGGGACTGCTCACCGCCCACGACGTGCAGATCGCGGAGCACACCGAGTTGCCTGTCGAGGTCCTGCGCGAGATGACGGCGATCCCGTCCTACTACTTGCGCTACTTCTACTGCCACAGCGAGGAGGTCGCCGCCCAGCGTGGCCGGCCCACACGCGCCGAAGACGTGGCCGACATCGAGCGGCGGCTGCTCTCGCTCTATGCCGACCCGGCACGCGACCACGTACCGGACCTGCTGCGCCAGCGCGGCGGCGCCTTCTACTCCGAAGCGGCCACTGCGCTGCTCGACTCGCTGATGCGGGACCGGCGGGACACGCAGGTCGTTAACCTCCGCAACGCGGGCACGTTCCACTTCCTGCCTGACGAGGCCGTCATCGAGGTGCCCGCGGTGATCGGTGCCGACGGGGCGCGTCCGGTCGACTCCGCTCCACTCGGCCCGGTCCAGCGGGGCCTGGTCTCGCACGTGGCGGCGTACGAGGAACTGGCGGTCGACGCGGCCCTGCGCGGAGGCCGGCGGCGGATCCACAACGCCCTGCTGGCCCATCCGCTGATCGGGCAGGCTCGGCTAGCCAGCGCGATGGCCGACCGGCTGATTGCGGAGAACGCCCGCTACCTGCGGTGGGTCAAGCTGGCCTGACCCGCTGCATGGGGTGGACCTACGCGGTCGACCAGATCGCGGAGCGATTCCGGCCTCCCGGCAGTGCTATCGGCACGTGCGATGAAGCAAGGCGTCGCTCCTCGTGGCCCGCCGGCTCATGCTCAGGGTGCTCACGTCCATCTTGACGAAGGCGACCACGCTGTAGGCGAATCGTACGGCAGGACCAGCAGATCGTGGATATTGATCTGCACCGTCGCCATGCTTGTGCGGATGACCGAGGCCGGTGCGTACCTGGAGACCGTTCGGATCGTGAACGACCCGGAGCGGTTGGCTGGGGTGATGACCCGGGCCGGCGAGACGCCGGAGGTGGTGCGGGAAGCGAGCCCGAGGTGCGCGCGATGCTGACCGCCGCGCGCGTTCGCCGGCGCGACGGGCTTGCGGCCGCCGGCACGACCGGCGAGCGCGAGCCATCGCGGTCTGCATCGGCGGGTCAGGCATTCGATAGCGCGTCATTGGCGTACAGGTCGGCGGCGTCCTGGGCCGTCAGGACGCCCTGGAAGGCCCGCACCGGGCCGACCGAGCCGGGCCAGGGGTCGGCTAGGCCGTCCAGGTAGCGGCCGAAGCCGATCTGGACGCCATCCTCGGCCGACCAGTACGTCCAGTTGTCGGGCAGCGGCATCGAGCCATCGTCGCCCGTGCCGGGCACGTAGATGTGCGCGACGCGTCCGGTCAGGTCGTACACGCCGACGAGGAGCACCCACTCGTCGAGCATCGACTCGTCGATTGGCGTCGTGGCGGCCGCGTGCTGCCACTCGATCGCGCCGGTCATGCTCCCATCGACCGGCGCGGCGGTGAAGTTCCAGCGGAGCGTGTTCTGCATGCTGCCGTCGGGCTGCGGCGTCGGGATCAGCCGCGTACCCAAGTAGAAGGCGCTGTGCGACGGCCCGCTCTGGCTTACCGCGGTGAGGGCGAACTCGCCCGGCGGCAGCGCGACCCCCGCCGTCATCGAGACGGCCGCCAAGCGGACCCACGCCACAACGCTGAAGTCTTCGTCGGTGCGCAGGACCGGCCCGGCCGTCGACCACGACCGGGAGGCGTCGAGGGACACAGCCCCGCCGAACTTGCCCCTCGCCGTCCAGACGGCTCGTCCGTTCGCTGTGAGGTCGTGGCCGTTGCCCGAGGAGTCGGCGGCATTTTCACCCGCGCCCTCGTCGAAGGTCCACTGGCCTCTCAACACCGGTCGACTGGCGGGGACACGTGCATCGCTCATCGAGTTCTCCAGGTTGAGGCAAGAGGCAGGAGGTTACGAAAGGTCCGAGCGGCAGTGCGGGAACCGGACACATCGTGGCACGGCGCCTACGGCGGACCCCGGCCGAGGTTGGCCAGCCTGCGAGGGTGCGGCAAGATCTGGGCGCTGCTCGTGAGATGGGAGACGATCCGGTGGCGGGACGCACCGGATGCGCCGGACCGGTCCGCGGCGGGAAGACGCGGCTGCCGCCACCGAGCCGCACGCAACGGTCGGTGTGTCGAACGACGCGAACGTGAGGAAGCACAATGACCGGCATCAAACTCAGCGTGGCGATCCCCTACTTCCGGCGGCTGGACAACGTCGAGCTCGCCTTCGAGGCGCTCGCGCATCAGACCATCGACCGCTCGGAGTTCGAGGTGGTCGTCGGCGCAATGGAGTACTGCACGGAGTACATCTCGCTGTGCCGGCAGTTCTCGGACCGCATCGACATCACCTCCGTGGTCACCGCGCGATCTTTCGATATCCCGCGTGCCCGCAACCTCTGCCTGCGCCAGGCACGCGGGCGGGTCGTCGTCCAGACGGACGCCGACACGCTGCTGCCGCCGACCGCCCTGCAGAACCTGTACGAGCGGCACTTCTCGTTCGCACAGAAGGTATGCGTCGTCGGCCAGGTCGTCGGGTACGGCAACAACAACGACGGCGACGTTGAGGCCATCGAAGCCCGGCCCTACGCGCACTACGCCCCGGTCCTCGACGAGCTCGCCGGCGCCTTCGGGGTGTCCCGGGACCCGCGCTTCGGAGTGGCGCACGTGATCCCGTGGGCCTTCGCCTGGACCGGGCTGATCGCGTTGCCGATGGACACCGTCCGCGAGCACGACCTCTACTTCGACGAGGACTTCCGCGGCTGGGGTGTGGATGATCTCGAGTGGGGCTACCGGATCTGTGCGAGCGGCACGCCTATCGTGCTGCGCGAGGATGTCTACGCCCTGCACGTGCCGCACATCCGGGACTCGGCCGCCAACCGCGTGACCGAGGGGGCCAACTACCACCGGTTCCTGCGCAAGTGGCCGAGCCGCGACGTCGAGCTGGCCCACGCCATCGGCGACATGGCCGCCAACTCGCATTACCTGGACTTCCTTGCCGAGCTGAAACGACTCGGCGGCGACGAGCGGTGCGGGTTCGGCACGATTCGCGGCACGGTGGGCGGTAGCGACGTGCTCGTCCTCGGTGCCGACCTCGACGACCAGCGGCGGGTGACCGACCGCCGGCTACTTGCGCTCTTCGACGACCGGTCCGAGATCGAGGTGCTCCCGCTCGTCGGCGTCGGCGTGCCGTACGAGGACGCTAGCGTCGACGAGTGCCGCGTGCTGCTGCGCCTGGACGAGCTCGCACCGCAGTTCCGGGAGGCCGTTCGCAGCGAGGCGCACCGCGTTGCCCGGCGCGTCGTCTGGCAGGCTGCGGCGTGACCGGGCGGCGCCACCCGGCGCGCTTGACTAGTCGACACGGGCTGCGGTTCGATGACTGACTCGAACGATCGGACAGCGTGTCGAGTCGGTCACTGGGGGACGCATGGACACTCAGCCCCTAATCCACGACGGAGCGAGTTCGCTGTGCTGACCGACGACCAACGCCGCACCCTTGATGAGGCCGGTTACGTCGTCCTCCCCGGCATTCTGTCCGAGCAGGAGTGCGATTTGTGGAGCCGGACGATCGACGACGTGTGGGAGCAGGAGCGCACGCGGGCCCACAAATACCGCGAGGAGCCGGGCGTCCGGTTTACCGACAACCTGCTGAGGCACTCGCAGCTATTCGAGAAGTGCATGTCCGATCCCACCGTGCTCGACGGCGTCCGGGCTGTGCTCGGCCAGGACATCGTGCTCTCGCTGATCAACGCACGACGCTCCGATCCAGGATACGGCAACCAGGCGCTGCACGACCTCAAGCGCGAGCGTGGCGTGCCGTTCCGATGGTGCAACACCATGTGGTGCCTCGACGAGTTCACCTCGGTCAACGGCGCCACGCGGGTCATCCCCCGCAGCCACATGAGCGGCGAGCCGTTCCTGTCCCGGTGCGAGGACTCGCTGCTGCCCCACCCGGACGAGTGCTTCGTCGAGGCTCCGCGCGGCGGGGTGGTGATCTTCAACTCGCACCTGATCCACGGCGGCAGCACGAACCACACGGACACACCGCGTAGATGCGTCCACAGCTCCTTCGCCCGCGTCGGCGAGCAGCCGTACTACGATTGGAACGAACTGCCGTCGGCCATCCAGTCTGGGCTCACGCCAACCAGCCGGCAGCTGCTCGGCCTCGAGGCCAATACGGTCACCGGTGCCACGTAGATTTGCGCGGAGGCACGGGACGAGGCTGCAGCACACGAGAGGACACCACGCTCTGTGAAGACCCTTAACCTGGGGGTTCTGGCGCACATCGACGCCGGCAAGACGAGCCTGACCGAGCGGCTGCTCTACGCCGCGGGCGTGATCGACGAGGTGGGCAGCGTCGACCAGGGCAGCACTCAGTCCGACTCGATGGAGCTGGAGCGTCAGCGTGGCATCACCATTAAGGCCGCCGTCGTCTCCTACGTCATTGATGACCTGCGGGTCAACCTGATCGACACGCCCGGCCACCCCGACTTCATTGCCGAGGTAGAACGGGTGCTAAGCGCGCTCGACGGCGCGGTGCTGGTGATCTCCGCCGTGGAGGGCGTGCAGGCTCAGACCCGCGTGCTGATGCGCACGTTGCAGCGACTGCGGATCCCGACGCTCATATTTGTCAACAAGATTGACCGCGCCGGCGCGGACGAGCAACGCGTCCTGCGCGCGATCGCGGCGAAGCTCACGCCGGCGATCGTCCCGATGGGACGGCTGAGCAACGTCAGCAAGCGCGAGGCCTCGTTCACTGCGTTTGGTCGGACCGACGAGCAGTTCGTTACCGACCTGATTGAGTCGCTCACCGAGAACGACGACGCGCTGCTCGCGGCGTTCGTCGACGACGACGCGTCGATCTCATACGAGCGGCTGCGCGCCGCGGTCGCTGCCCAGACCAAGCAGGCATTGGTGCATCCTGTGTTCCTCGGTTCGGCCATCACCGGAGCCGGGACGGATGCGCTGATCGCCGGAGTCACTGAGCTGCTGCCAACCGCCGGAGGGGATCCCGACGGCCCTGTCTCGGCCACGGTGTTTAAGGTCGAACGCGGTGAGGCGGGCGAGAAGATCGCCTACATCCGCATGTTCTCCGGCTCAGTCCGCACGCGCGACCGCCTGGAGTTCCAGGGCAACCGGGAGGGCAAAGTTACCGCCCTCAGCGTGTTCGACGGCGGTGTTGCCGCGCAGAGCGCGGCGGTCTCGGCTGGGCAGATCGCCAAGGTGTGGGGACTGACTGACGTGAAGATCGGCGACGCGATCGGGTCCTTAGCCGCCGAACTCACCCAGGGCCAGCACTTCTCCCCGCCGACGCTGGAGACGGTGGTAGTCCCCTGCCGGGCCTCAGACAAGGGCGCGATGCAGACCGCGCTCGCCCGGCTCGCCGAGCAGGATCCGTTGATCAACCTGCGGCAGGA
>Ga0136617_10006545_pt1 | contig 10397 bp, 8 predicted proteins | sample AntDrymUQ3222106_2_FD_129672 | JGI IMG/M metagenome (GOLD analysis project Ga0136617, IMG submission 129672) | Polar desert sand microbial communities from Dry Valleys, Antarctica - metaG UQ322 (21.06) | ecosystem: Environmental > Terrestrial > Soil > Desert | place: Antarctica: Dry Valley...
AATGCAGATGTGGAAGAAGGTGCGGGAGGCGGTGTCCACGCCGTCCGCTCCCCAGGCAATCGGCCCGTACTCACAAGGCATCAAGGCGGGCGGTCTACTGTTCGTCTCAGGGCAGATCCCGCTCGATCCAGCAACCGGCGCGCTCGTGGATGGGGACATCGCGGCACAGACACACCGCGTTTTTGCCAACCTCAAGGCCATCCTGGAGGCCGGCGGTTCGTCGCTGGATCACGTGGTTCGGTCGACCGTCTACCTCGCGGACATGGATGACTTTACGGCGATGAACGCGGTGTACGGCACCTACTTCTCGGCACCCGCTCCAGCCCGCGCCACCATTCAAGCCGTCCGGCTCCCCAGGGACGCCCGCATCGAAATCGACGTCATCGCTTCGCTCGGATAACAGGAGGTCAAGCGATCAGGAGACTCTTGCTCCTGATCGCCTGACCTCCTGTTACCTCGCGGCTCGCTCAACGTCCAGAACTCCCTCCACGGACCGCAGCGACTTGATCACCTTCTGCAGGTGCTTGAGATCGCTGATCTCGACGGTCATGTCGATCCGCCCGCGCTGATCGTCCACGGTGGCCTCGACGTTCCGGATGTTCGTGTTGATGCCGGCGATCTTCGAGCTCACATCCGCCAGAATCCCCTTGCGGTCTTCGACCTGGATGCTCAGTCGTACCGTATACGGGGACGAATCGGCCCCTTTGTCCCACTCGACTTCTATCCGCCGTTCCGGGTCGTACAGCAGGTTGACCACGTTCGGGCACGTGGACGAGTGCACCGACACTCCCTTGCCCCGGGTGATGTAACCGATGATCTGTTCGCCGCGAATGGGATTGCAGCAGCGCGCGCGAAACACGAGCAGGTCGTCGAATCCGCGCACTTTGATCTTGTCCGCGCCGGTGCCGAGCACCCGCCTGACGACCGAGGCAATACCGGTGTCCGGCGTCTCCTTCAACTGGTCCGACGGGACGAACTTCGCCAGCACCGATCGCGCCGGCAGCTTGCCGTAGCCGATCGCGGCGAAGAGATCGTCGACCCTCTGCATCCCGTATTCGGTGAGGACCTTGTTCACCGACGCCGGTTCGGTCAGGCTCTTCAGGTTGACGCCGAACCGGCGCGCCTCTTTCTCGAACAGGCGCCGCCCCAGTTCCAGGCTGCGCGTCTTTTCCTCCGCGTGGATGAAATGCTTGATCTTGTTCCGCGCCCGCGAGGTCACGACGAAGTTCAGCCAGTCGCGGCTCGGCCTGTGGCCGCTGGTCGTGAGGATCTCGACGATGTCGCCGTTGCGCAGCCGGGTGCGGAGCGGAACCATCTTGCCGTTGATGCGCGCGCCGACGCACTGGTGCCCGACGTCGGTATGAATCGAATACGCGAAATCGACCGGCGATGCGTCCCGCGGCAGCGCTTTCACTTCCCCCTTGGGGGTGAAAATGTAGACCTCCTCCGGGTAGAGATCGATCTTCAGGTTCTGCAGGAACTCCTGGGGATCCCGTATTTCCTGCTGCCATTCCAGGAGCTGGCGCAGCCAGACGAAGTACTGCTCGTCGCGTCCGGCGCCGACGCGGCCTTCTTTGTACTTCCAGTGCGCCGCGATGCCTTCCTCGGCGGTGCGATGCATCTCGCTCGATCGGATCTGCACCTCGAACGGAAATCCGCGCTCGCTGACGACAGATGTGTGCAGCGACTGGTACCCGTTCGGTCTCGGCGTCGCGATGAAGTCCTTGATCCGTCCCGGCACCGGCGACCAGGTGTGGTGGATGATGCCGAGCGTGGCGTAGCAATCCCGCACCGAGTCGGTGATGATCCGGAGCGCAACCAGGTCGTATACCTGGTCGAGATCGATCTTCTGCCGCTTGAGTTTCTGGTGAATGCTGAACAGGCGCTTGATCCGGCCGTCGATGTGGATCACTGGGACCTGCGACTCGGCGAGCGTCGCCGTGATCGTTTTCTTCAGCTCCTCGATCATCCCCTCGGTCGTACGGCGCCGGCTCTCGACCTGCGAGCGCAGCGTCTCGTACGCCTTGGGTTCGAGATACTTGAACGCCAGCTCCTCGAGCTCGTTCTTCACCTTGCTCATGCCAAGCCGGTTGGCGATGGGGGCGTAGATGTCGCGGGTCTCCTGCGCGATCTTGATGCGGCGTTCCTCCGGAAGGTGATGGAGCGTGCGCATGTTGTGCAGCCGGTCCGCCAGCTTCACGAGGATGACGCGGATGTCGTCGACCATCGCGAGCAGCATCTTGCGGAAGTTCTCGGCCTGCCGTTCCTCACTCGACGAAAACGAGATCGCACCGAGCTTGGTCACCCCTTCGACGACGTGCGCGACGTCGGCGCCGAACAGTTCCTTGATGCGATCGATGGGTGTCTGGGTATCTTCGACGATGTCGTGGAGCAGGCCGGCCGCGATCGCGACGACGTCGAGCTTCATGTCGGCGAGCTGATCCGCCACCTCGAGGGGATGTACCAGGTAGGGCTCCCCGGAATGGCGGACCTGTCCCTTGTGCTCGAACGCCGAAAAGACATAGGCCCGTCTCAGCAGTTCGATGTCGGCATCAGGGTTGCTCGCCCGCACCTTTTCAACGAGGTCCTCGAACCGCATCATGTGTCGCGGTGTCTAAAATAGGGGGCGGGGTGCGGGCGGCCGGTCCCCGGGTGTGGTTGACGCATTGTTTTGCCGTTCAATATACTGACCAGTCTCTTTCATTTTAAGGGTTCACTGAGTATGACGATGCGTTATTGGACAGTGGCGGTGGCGGCGCTGGTAATCGGCGTCGGTGTGGGGACGGCTGGGTGCGGCCGGTACTCGTTCGACGCCCTGAAGGCCCAGAAGGCCTACAAGGAGGCCAACGACATGTACCGCGGGTCCGACTGGAAGGGGGCCGCCACGAAATACGAGTACGTGCTGGCCCAGGATCCGACCCGCACCGAGGTCTATTTCTTCCTCGGCAACAGTTACGACAACGCCTATAAACCCGCCCGCGCGGGGGAGGCGGTCAACGACTCCTACATGCAGAAGGCCGTCGAAAATTATCGGAAGGCGGCCGAGCAGGACAAGAGCCCTGAGATGAAGAAGCTGGCGCTGCAGTACTTGACCGCGGCGTACGGCCCTGAGAAGCTCAACGATCCGACGCAGGCCGAACCCATCGTCCAGCAGCTCATTGCCGCCGATCCGAATGACCCGACGTACTATTTCTTCCTGTCGAAGATTCACGAAGATGCCGGCGACTACGACAAGGCGGAGGCGGCCCTGATGAAGGCGCGCGAAGTGAAGCCGGACGATGCCAGCGTCTACACGACGATTTCGGGGTTCTACAACCGCCAGGGGCGATTCGATAAGACGATGGAGGCGCTGCACAAGGCGGCCGATCTCAAGCCGAGCGATCCCCAGGGGCACCAGCTCGTTGCGGTTTATTACTTCGACAAGTCGAACAAGGACCACCGGCTCACGAATGCGCAGAAGCGGGAGTACGCCGAAAAGGGCATCCAGTCCGCGGACCGCGCGCTGGCGCTCAATACCGAATACTCCGACGCGCTGACCTACAAGAACCTGCTCCTGCGCGTGCTGGCAAATACCGAGACCGACCGCGCGAAGCAGCAGGAACACCTCCGCGAGGCGGACCGCCTGCGAAACAGGGCGATCGAGCTGAACAAGAAGAAAACGGCCGGCACGTAACGCTCAAAAGAAAAGGGCGGTTCCCCCGCCCTTGAATGGCCTTGTCCGTGTTGACCGGTGGCCCTAGGTGCCGTGTTGAACCGGTGTTGAACCGTGGCCTTAGTTGCCGCTGCTCGCGCCGCCGCCTGCGCGCATTCTCTCGGTGACGATCCCCACCTTCTCGATGCCGGCGCCCTTCGCGGCGTCGATGACGGCGATGATGTCGGCGTATCGCAGCGCCCCGGCGCCGGCGATGAACATCGTCTTTTCCTTACGCGTCTCGAAGATGCGCCGGAGCTCGTTCTCGAGCTCTGGCAGCGAGACGGGCTGCTTGTTGATCGAGATCTGACGGTCGGCCGTGTACTCGAGCATGATCTGCTGGCTTGGCTCGTTCGACGGCTCTTTGGTCTCGAGCGGCAGGTTGATGTCGAGCCCCTTCTGGGTCAGCGGCAGCGCCGCCATGAAGATGATCAGGAGCACGAGCAGCACGTCGATCAGCGGCGTGACGTTCATGTCCGCACTGGCGTGCGGCGTCTCTGCCGTGACGACCTTCTCGGCGCCGAAGTGCTTATGCGCGTGCTTCATGGCTAGTTGCCTCCCTGGCCCTGAGGCGGCTTGTTCGGGTCCGCTTTCGGGTCGGTAATCAGGCCGATGTCCTCGATCTGGGCCTCGTGCAGGTAGTCCATCGCCTGCATGATCGCCGAGTAGGAGGCATCCTGATCACCTTTGATGAGCACGGTGCGGTCGGTCTTGTCCTCGAGGAGCGTCTTGATCCGGTCGACGAAGTCCGTCTTGGAGACCTGGAGGCCGTTGATCCACATCTGGTTCTGTGAATCCACGGCGACGACCGTCTGAGTCTGGTTGTCAGGCTTCGACTGGGTGTTGGCGGCTATCGGCAACGTCAAATTCACGCCCTTCTGCAGCATCGGGGCGATGAGCATCATGATGATGAGCAGCACCAGCATGACGTCGACGAGCGGCGTGACGTTGATGTCCGCTTTGAGACTGCCCTTGCTGCCGCCTACGTCCATTGACATGGGAGAACTCCTGAAGTGCTACGCGCTGAGTGCTACGTGCTCCGTGCCAAGTCCTGAGTCGAAGCCCGGCGCTCAGTGTGGACTGAGCACCGAGCACATAGCACTCTTACGCCGTCTTCTTAATAAAGTAGTCGAGCAGTTCGGACGACGAGTTGTCCATTTCGACGTTGAAGTACTCGATGCGGCCGGTCAGGTAGTTGTAGAACCAGACCGCCGGGATGGCGACGACCAGGCCGAGCGCGGTCTCGACGAGCGCTTCCGAAATACCCGCCGACACCGCGCCGAGGCCGCCCGATCCGGTGGCCGCGATGCCCTGGAACGCGGTGATGATCCCGACAACCGTTCCGAGAAGACCGACGAACGGCGCCGTGGCGCCGATGGTGGCGAGCGATGACACGCCCTTCTTCAGGTCATTGGCTGTGAGTGCGGAGGCGCGCTGAATGGCGCGGCGCACGGTGTCGACAAGATCTTCGCGGCTCAGAGCGCCGCCTGTCTCCTGCTGGAATTGGTACTCCTGCAGCCCCGCAAGCACGACCTTGGCCAGATGGCTGTAGCGGTAATTCTTCGAGGACGAGACGGCAATCGCGTCCTTGAGCCGCCCTTCCTTCAAGTGCTTGGCCACCTGCGGCGCGTACAGCTTCGACTGCTTGCGCGCCTGCGTAAATGTATAAATCCGTTCGATGGCGACTCCGAACGAAATCATCGACATGATGATGAGGATCACCCCGATCGCTTTGGCGACCCACCCCATCTGGTTCCACATGTGCATCAAATCCATTGCGCGAATCCTCCGCTCCTCGTTGGTGATCGGCGGGGTCCCCTGCACCCCGCCTGGCGGCCTTCACTCGCTTTCGCTTTGTTCCGGCCGCGGAAATCAGAAATGAATCTGATCGTTCCGCTACTGCAGCGTGAAGTTCACTGTGACCGTCATAATGACCGGCACGGGCACGCCGTTCAGCAACGTCGGGGTGAATGTCCACTGCTTGACTGCGTCGAGCGCCGCCTGGTCGAGCAGCGGAATCGAACGCAGAACCTTGGCGTCCTTCACCCGGCCATCGGCCCCGATGGTCGCTTCGATGATGACCATGCCGGAGACGCGCGCAGACTGCGCGATGGGAGGATACACGGGACGCACATCCCTCATCTTTTTCGGGGTCTTGATGTTACCGCCGACGCGGATGGGCTGGCTGGGCGGCGGCGGGGGTGGGGGGGCTTCCGGAAGGCCGCCAACGACGCCTCCGACCACGCCGCCCGGCACACCTCCCTCGACTCCGCCGGGGACACCGACGGTCGAGACTGAAGGCGGGGCGGGCGCCTCTGGGACGATTTCTTTCGGCGCCTGGACAGGCGCGGCATTCGGGTTCGACACCGGCGTCGGTGACTTGGGTGCCGCAGTCGCCGCCGGCGCCGGCGGCGGCGGTGGTGGCGGGGGCGGTGGCGGTGGTGTCCCGACAAACGCCATCATCGTCGGCGGAGTCGGGAGCACATCGGCAGCCATCAACGGGATGATGATAACCGCGGCAAAGAGCACCACGTGGGCCGCAATCGAGGCCGGCACGGTGTACCACGCCTGAGATCCGAGCTTCACCGTCGGATTCGCAACGTCGCCGAACATGTCACGCGGCACGGTTCAGCCTCCAGCTTTCTCTAGCGGTACAGGACCGCGAATTATAGTCAGAGCCAAAAGCAGTGTCAACGAAGCCCCTTGCGGATTATAGACACCGTTTTTCGCTAAATGGCCCCGTTTCAGGACGAAAAGCCCGTGCGGCACCCCCTTTTCAGCGGCCAGCGGCCCTCGGGGCCACCTGGATGCGCATGCCGTAGAAAGAGCGATACACGAACAGCGCCGAGGCGACGAGAAACGCTGCAGATAGCGCCAGGCTGAGCGTCGTCCCGTACTGCGCTGCAAGCTGCACACCGAGTTCCACGGCCAGCAGGCCGAACAGGGTGGTGAATTTGATGACCGGGTTCATCGCCACCGATGAGGTGTCCTTGAATGGATCGCCGACGGTGTCGCCGACAACCGTGGCGCCGTGCAGGGGTGTTCCCTTTTCCTTGAGCTCCACCTCGACGATTTTCTTGGCATTGTCCCAGGCGCCCCCCGCATTGGCCATGAAGATGGCCTGGAACAGGCCGAACAGGGCGATCGAGATGAGGTAACCGATGAAGAAGTAGGGTTCGAGGAATGCGAACCCGAGCGTGGCGAAAAACACCGCCAGGAAGATATTGAACATCCCCTTCTGGGCGTACAGCGTGCAGATCTCGACGACTTTCTTGCTGTCTGCCACTGAGGCTCTCTCAACACCATCGAGCCTGATGTTCGCCTTGATGAACTCGACCGCGCGGTACGCGCCGGTCGTGACGGCCTGGATCGATGCGCCGGTGAACCAGTAAATGATCGAGCCGCCGGCGATCAGCCCCAGCAGGAACGGCGGGTGCAGGATCGAAAGTTTCTCGAGGTTCTGCGTCAACCCATGCGTCAGCACGACGATGATCGAGAAGATCATCGTCGTCGAGCCGACGACTGCAGTACCAATGAGCACGGGCTTCGCCGTCGCCTTGAAGGTGTTGCCGGCGCCGTCGTTTTCTTCGAGCAGGTGCTTGGCACGCTCGAAATTCACGTCGAAGCCGTAGTCTTTCTTCAGTTCCTGCTTGATGTTCGGGATGGACTCGATCATGGACAGTTCGTAGACAGACTGCGCATTGTCGGTCACTGGTCCGTAGGAATCGACCGCGATGGTCACTGGCCCCATCCCGAGGAACCCGAACGCCACGAGGCCGAACGAAAAGACCGCCGGTGCGATCATCAACGGCGCGTCGGCGGGCCCTCCCACTCCCTGCGTGCTCACTCCGTATGCGATGGCCATCAGCGCCGCGATCGTCAAGCCCAGCCAGTAGGCGCTGAAGTTCCCCGCGACGAGTCCGGAGAGGATGTTGAGCGACGGCCCTCCTTCGCGCGACGACGTCACCACCTCGCGGACGTGGGCTGACTCGGTGGAGGTGAAGATCTTCACCAGCTCGGGAATGATCGCTCCGGCGAGGGTGCCGCAGGTGATGATCGTGGAGAGCTTCCACCAGAGCGTCGGGTCACCACCGAGGTCCGGGATCAGCAGATAGGACGCGATATACGTGATGACGACCGAGATGATCGACGTCAACCACACCAGCTTTGTCAGCGGCGCTTCGAAGTTCATCGTCGGCGCCCCGGCGTAGCTGGCCTTCGACCACGCTTCTTTTACCAGATAGGAGAGCCCGCTGGCGATGATCATCATGACGCGCATGACGAAAATCCAGACGAGCAGCTGCACCTGGACGGTGGGGCTGGCGACGGCCAGGAGGATGAACGAGATCAGCGCGACGCCGGTGACGCCGTAGGTCTCGAATCCATCCGCGCTCGGGCCGACAGAATCACCCGCGTTGTCGCCCGTGCAGTCGGCGATGACGCCGGGGTTGCGCGCGTCGTCTTCCTTGATGTTGAAGACGATCTTCATCAGGTCGGCGCCGATGTCGGCGATCTTGGTGAAGATGCCTCCCGCAATACGGAGCGCGGCGGCCCCCAGCGATTCACCGATGGCGAAGCCGATGAAGCAGGACCCCGCGTAATCCGCCGGGATGAAGAGCAGGATGCAGAGCATGATGAACAGCTCGACGCTGATCAGCAGCATGCCGATGCTCATGCCTGCGCGCAGAGGAATCGCGTAGATCGGATACGGCTGCCCCCTGAGGCCGGCGAAGGCGGCGCGTGAGTTCGCGAACGTGTTGACGCGGATGCCGAACCACGCGACACCGTAGCTCCCTGCGATGCCGACGAGACTGAAAAGAAGAATGACGGCGACTTTGAACGGCGGGAAGCCGTGGACTTCGGCTCCCGTTACCGGATCGATTGTCGTTGCGAGCCCGCCGAAATAGACGGCGCAGATCACGCCGATGAACAGCCAGAGAATCAGGATGAACTTTCCCTGCGTGATCAGGTAGGTCTTGCAGGTCTCGTAGATCAACTCGGAGATCTCGAGCATCGAGCGGTGGACCGGTAGATTTTTCAGCTGGGTGTAGATGACCAGGCCGAAGACGAGGCCGAGCAGCGAGATCGCGAGCCCGCCCATCAGCAACGTCCGCCCGTTGATCCCGCTGAAGGTCACGGAACCGAGGTCCGGAAGCACCAGATTCGCTTCGCCCCCGCCGTGGCGGACGGGCCCCGGGGCCTGCGCCTGCGCCTGCTCAGTGGTCTGCGGCGCGGCCGGCGGCTGTTCCGCGTCAGCGGGCGTCGCGGCTGTCAGCAGCAGCAGCGCAATTAACGCGGCGGAACGCAGGCGAAGAAACAGTGTGGGGAGCATCGTTCTGTCAGAGTCCTCTCGGAAAGCCCTTCGGGGCAAGGTCCCAAAACTAGGAATGTATCCGTAGTCCCGGGCGATTTACAACAAAAGTTCACACGCGGAAGTCGCCGACGCGATCGGCTCCATGACGCGCCTTGAGCCGGGCCGCCAGCGCCATGCCGCCGGTGAGAAACACGCGGATGCCCTGTTCGACGGTGATATCCGGGTAGGAGGCACGTTCGCGCGGGTATATGACGACATCCCCGAGGTACAGGTGGTTGGTGGGGATGTAGACGGCGATCATGGCTTCGGGGCCACTGCCGCGGTCGACGGTGAACTCTTTGGTCAGAAACCCGAGGATGAATCCGCGTCCGGGCTCCTCCACGAGGACCACGCGCTTGAATCCGTACTCGTTGTCTGGAGAGAAGGCGACGACCAGCTGCTTCACCGGCGCGTAAATCGTACGAAACACGGGGACGCGCAGGAGGTAGCTTTCGGCGCGCTGCAGCACGCGCTTGCCGATGACGTTGGTCGCCAAGGCGCCCACAAGCAGCACGATGAGGGCTGTCGTGAGCAGGCCGAGGCCGGGTATTTCACGTCCGAGCCAGGCGGCGTACGTCGGGGAGAGCGATCCATCCACGAGACGGAAGATCCACACGAGCGCCGCCACGCTGATGACCAGCGGAACGGTGACGAAGAAGCCGGCGACGAAGCTCCGGCGAAGCCATTGCATCATGGCGTCAGTGGATGATCAGCCACAGAATCGTTACCGCGGCGAGAAACAGCCGATAGGCGGCAAAGACGTCCAGCCGGTGTCCGCCGAGAAACCGCAGAAAGTATTTGATCGTGAGGTAGCCGACGCCGGCCGACACGATCGTGCCGACCGCCATCGCCTGCCACGCGGCGGGCGGCATCGTCATGTGACGCAACTCGAGCGCTTCCTTGGCGGCCGCGGCGACCATCGCGGGGATCGCGAGCAGAAACGTGAACCTCGCAGCCGCATCGCGGCGGACGCCCAGGAACATGCCCATCGCGATGGTCGAACCGGACCGTGACATGCCCGGGATGAGCGCCGACGCCTGCGCGCAACCGATCAGGACCGCGTCCATCCAGCGCAGGTCGACTTCCGTGCGCCGGCGTTCGCCGATGCGTTCCGCGAACAGCATGGCCACGGCGCCGACGCTGAGGGCGGCGGCGGCCACCGCCGGAGAGCGGAGGACATTCTCAATGTAGTCGTTGAACGCAATCGCCACGATGACGACCGGTACGGTGCCGATCACGATCAGGCGCGCCATCCGTGCGGACGGCCCGGCATCGAACGACAGCGCCGACGGCAGCGAACCCACCATGGCGATGATCTCCGCGCGGAAAAATGCCACGATGGCCGCCAGCGTG
>Ga0136617_10006546_pt1 | contig 10395 bp, 8 predicted proteins | sample AntDrymUQ3222106_2_FD_129672 | JGI IMG/M metagenome (GOLD analysis project Ga0136617, IMG submission 129672) | Polar desert sand microbial communities from Dry Valleys, Antarctica - metaG UQ322 (21.06) | ecosystem: Environmental > Terrestrial > Soil > Desert | place: Antarctica: Dry Valley...
AGCCTGTTCTTTCCCGAAAAGCGGGAGTTCTTCCTCGAGGGCCAAGGCATCTTTGGTTTCGGCGGATTTTCGCAGCGCCGTACTGGGAACCCGGGCGAGGTTCCGCTGCCCTTTTTCAGCCGCCGCATCGGCATCGACGACGACGGGCATGCGGTCCCGATTCTCGGCGGCGGCCGTCTCACAGGCAGGGTCGGCAAGTACTCGATCGGCATGGTCAATATCCAGACGAAAAAGGACGACCTGTCAGGCGAGCCATCCACGAACTTTGCGGTGATGCGCCTGAGACGTGACATTCTTCGACGCAGCAACATCGGGCTGGTCGTTGTGAACCGATCGGCAAACGCGGACAAGCGCCGCGGCAATCAAGTGTACGGGGTCGACGGCATTTTTTCGTTCTTCGAGAACATGAACATCAATACATATGCGGCGCGCACGCAGACACCGGAGCTGCGCGGCGAAGACGGCAGCTACCGCGGTCAACTCGAGTACAACGCCGATCGATACGGCCTCACGCTCGAGCATATGCTGGTCGGCAGGAATTTCAACCCGGAGGCCGGGTATGTTCGGCGAACCGACGTCCGCCGGAATTCGGCCGAAGCCCGCTTCAGCCCGCGGCCCGCTTCGAGTACCGTGGTGCGAAAATATGAATACTCAGGCGGAATCGACCGTTACGATCGGGCCTCTGACGGCGCGCTCGAGTCACAAATCGTCGAGGCAAATTTCGGCATCGAATTCGACAGCAGCGACAGGTTCGGCCTGACGTTTTCAGACAATCTCGAACAGCTCGACGGGCCCTTCGAGGTCTTCGCCGGCATCGAGGTTCCGCTGGGACGCTACCAGTTCAAGAATCTCAACGCGACCTATACCCTGGGCACCCAACACAAGGTGTCGGGCGCCGTGTCGTACGACTATGGCGGCTTCTTCGGCGGGGCGAAACACACGATCGGCTTTTCGCGCGGCCGGATGGAGCCGATTGCCAATCTGTTCATCGAGCCGGGGGTGTCGATCAACTGGGTTGATGTCCCGCAGGGCCAGTTCGTCTCGAAAGTGCTCAACAGCCGCATCATCTACACGTTCACGCCGAGGACCTTCGTGGGCGCCCTCGTCCAGTACGGCTCGGAAGATCATGCGCTGAGCGTCAACGCGCGCTTCCGGTGGGAGTACCGCCCCGGCAGCGATCTGTTCGTCGTCTACAGCGACGGCCGCAATACGCTCGGGCGCGGCTACCCGAGGCTCGAGACACGCTCCTTCACCGTCAAGTTGACGCGCTTCTTCCGGATGTAGTTATTTCCAGCCGACCAGTTTTCTGAGTTTCTCGAAGAGAGAGGGGTTGGCTCGCGCGGCCGTCGCCTGAACCAGCAGATCGAGGACTTCTTGAATGTTCTGCGCGGTCCCGATTCCCAACCGCCGTGCGCTGGTGGCGGCGAGCGGATCGTCGGGGTCCACAAGGAGAATCGCGCGGGTCGAGGAATCTGACACCACGTCGACGCAGTTCTGCGGGGTGTCGTCGACAAGATAATCAAGCCGCAGCGCCGAGGCCGCCTGGCCACGTCCTGCTGAGAGTGGAATGACACTCGGCGTCAGAAACCCCTGTTCGACCAGCCATTTGTGGGTTTGGCTCTGCACAGTCCCGCCGGCCGTCGCGGGTCGCTGAGTGATGAAGAACACTTCCCAGTTGTGGTCGCCGGTCAGCTGATACAGCCTTTTTACCGCGCGGTCGTCGATGGGCTTCAGCGTCGTCCAGAAATTCGGTGTGGCTTCAATCTCAGTCCACACGCGACTGCGGTGCCGCGTCGCGCTGCGCGGCGATGAACGCCGTTCGGTCTGGCGGCGGCTGGTGAGCACCGTCGGAGATGCCCCGACGTCATCGTCGTGCTGTTCGACTTCGCGCGTTTCCGGCGCCGGCTGTTCGTGCTCGACCTCGACGGCGCCGAAGAGGCGCTCCTCAATCTCCGCGTAAGCGGAGCTGAGATCGGCGAGGGTTCCGTCCATGTCGAACGCGATGCGCAATGGGACCATCATCCGCACTTATAATACGGCTTCGCCTTGATCAGACCTATTCGACTGGCCCTGCTGGTTCTGGCTACAGCGAAGTGACGCCCTGCTCAGACTTCATTCAGCAGGAGCCGCACGAAGGATCTCCGGCGACGGAGAAGTTTCGATTCGTTTCACGACAAGCGCAACGGGGTGTTCTTCCAGACCAACGCGCTCGGCGCGCTGCGCGACGCCATGAGCACCGACGACGCAGTATGCGTCGAGCAGCCGGACGTTCAGCATCAATGCGCGACGGCGCTGGGAGTACGAACCGTTGAGTGAGCTGTTCGTCGTATACAGCGACGGCCGCGACACGACGGCGAGCGGATTTCCGCGTCTCGGGAACCGCGCGCTGATCATCAAGATCAACAAACTGTTCCGCGTCTGACAGGTTATGGAAGACTCCAGGCCCCCGGCGCCTAGCGCCGGGCCAGAAGTGGGCGGATGGGTGCTCATCCTGATCGCTCTGCTCACCCTGTGGAATCCCGCGAGTCTGGCGCTGCACGCCGCCTCCGTCGTCTGGAATCTCGGCTCGCGGTCCTCGCTCTCGCTGCTGTTTCTTGGGGCGCGTCTCGCGATCACGAGCGTCGGTGTCGCAGCTGGTATCGCGTTGTGGTTGCGACGACCCGGTGCCGTCTGGCTCACCAAGCTGGCACTGATTCTCTTCGGCATCGAAGCGGTCGTGCGGCTGTCTACGAGAATCGATTTGTCCAGCGCACCACCGGGCACACGCCTCCCGGCTGCGCTCATCGTCATCGCGCACAACGCCGGCTGGTACTTGTACCTGCAATTATCGCGTCGCGTCCGGGCCACTTATGGCCTAGAATCGCAGCCCTAAAAAGGAGCTTTCCAAATGCGCAGAACAGTTGCACTGCTGTTGGCTCTTGCCCTGTGCCTCACGCCGATCGCGACCGCTTTCGCGCAGGGACAATCCACGGGCAAGACGCTCGACATCTATTTCATCGATACCGAAGGCGGCCAGGCGACCCTTTACGTCTCCCCGTCGGGCCAAACGCTGCTCGTCGATGCCGGGAACGCCGGCGAACGCGATTTGAACCGCATCCTCGAGGTCCTGGACACGGCGGGAGTGAAACAGATCGACCATATGTGGCTCACCCACTATCACGGCGATCATTATGGGAGCATGGTCGAGCTGTCCAAACGCATTCCGATCAGGCACTTTTACGATCACGGACCCTCCATTGAAGGCGATCGGCCGAACATCGCGGCGTTTCAGAAGAGCTACGCTGAGCTTTACGCAAAGACCCCACGCACAATCGTGATGCCCGGCGACAAGATTGCGTTCACGGGAGCCGATATGACGGTGGTCGCAAGCGACAGTAATCCGTTGACGACGCCGATGGCGAAAGCGCCTGGGGCGGGAAGGCCGAATCCACTCTGTTCGAGCTTCAAGGAGCGTGATGAAACCAAAGTGGATCCGGACAATCACCAGTCGGCCGGCTTCGTCATGGGCTTTGGCCTGTTCCGGACGATTAATCTTGGCGACCTCACGTGGAGTCGCGAGTTCAAGCTGATGTGCCCGAACAACCCCATCGGAACGGTCGATCTGTACCTGACGAACCACCACGGGTTGGATCAGTCGGGGGCTCCGGCGTTTGTTCACGCGATTCAGCCGCGCGTCGCGATCATGAACAACGGCACTCGTAAGGGCGGTGCGGTCCAGACGTATCGGACCCTCGAATCGTCGCCCGGTCTCGAGGACGTGTGGCAGCTTCACTGGTCGTATGCGGGCGGCATTGAACACAATGCCCCGGGCGTGATGATCGCGAATATCGACGCGCCCGACCAACTTGCGGCCATCATCACGACCGCGCCAGGAACCCAGCCGGCCGTCGCGCCGCCAGCGGGTCCTGGAGGCGCAGCAGGGCACTCGCCCGCGCACTACATCAAGGTGTCGGCGCGCACCGACGGCTCGTTTACCGTGACGAACAGCAGGAACGGATACTCCAAGACATACGCGCCTAGACCGTAAGCACGATCTTTCCGATATGGCTGCCGGACTCCATCAGGCGATGGGCGTCGGCAGCCTCGATTAAAGGGAAGGTCGCGTAGATGACGGGCCGGATCTTCCCGGCTTCGACCAACGGCCATACCAACCGTTCCACCGCGCCGGCGATGGCGCCTTTTTCCTGCACCGTTCGCGATCTGAGCGTCGCACCGGTAATCGTGAGACGCTGCCGCAGCAGGCGAACCAGGTTAATCTCGGCCCTGGCTCCGTGCAGCACCGCAATCTGCAACAGGCGCCCTTCAAGCGCCAACAGGTCAACGTTGCGGCTGAAGTAGGCGCCGCCCACCATATCGAGAATCACATCAATCCCCCGACCGTTCGTCAGGTTCAGAAGGATGGCCGCAAAATTTTCGGTCTTGTAGTTGATGGCGCGCTCGGCGCCAAGGCGCTCGCACGCGGCGCACTTCTCCTCCGTTCCGGCGGTCGCGAACACACGCGCTCCGAAAGCCCGGGCCATCTGAATCGCCGTGGTGCCGATGCCGCTCGATCCGCCGTGGACGAGAAAAGACTCGCCCGCGCGCAGGCGTCCGCGCTCGAACGCGTTTGCCCACACTGTGAAGAACGTTTCAGGAACCCCACCGGCCGACACAAGATCGAGAGTGGACGGAACAGGCAGACACTGCACATCGGGGGCGAGGCAATATTCGGCGTAACCGCCGCCTGAGACGAGGGCGCACACCCGATCGCCTTCGCGCCATCGCTCTACACTGGGGCCACAGGCTGCCACGACACCGGAGACCTCCAGACCGGGAATGTCGCTGGCTCCGGGCGGAGGCGGATACTTTCCATCGCGCTGCATGATGTCCGGCCGATTCACGCCGGCTGCTGACACACGGATCAGCACCTCCCGGGAACCAGGTGCCGGAACGGGTACGTCGATCGGCTGAAGGACTTCGGGTCCTCCCGGCCTAGCGATGGCGATAGCGATCATTGATGGTCGGAATCAGATACTCATGAAACGCGCGGTCGAAGTCGTAGGTTGGCGAAAAATCCCAGTCTTTTCTCGCAGCCATGTCGTCGACGGCTTCCGGCCACGAGTCGATAATGCTCTGTCGCTTCACATCGACGTGATAGGTGATCGTCGCCTCAGGAAAGGCGCGCAGCGCCGATGCGCGGATTTCTTCCGCGGACGGGCTGAACGCCTGCACGTTATAGGCGGTGCACGACAGGCGATTGGGGGCCGCGATCGACAGCTTCAATAACGCTTCGATTGCGTCGGGCATCGCCATGAACGGAATCCGCGAGTCCGGGCGGACAAAGCAGGCATACGGCTCGTCTCTGGCGGCCGCGTGGATCATCTCAGACGCGTAATCGGATGTACCGCCCGACGGCACCGTTACGGCGGAAATCAAGCCAGGAAATCGCACGCACCGGAAATCCACCCGCGGCGACCTCGCCTCCGATAGTTGCTTGTAGTGCTTGGCGTAGTAGCGACCAAGGTGTTCGCAGTACAGCTTGTTGCAGCCGTACATCGTGACGGGCTTGTTCCAGTCATCCTCGCGGACCCGCCCCGCTTTGCGGCGGGTGTCGAGATCGGGCAGCCCATAGGCGGCGATTGACGAGGGATAGACGAACACGACGGGACGGCCGTGGGACTCCGTTTCGCGCGCCGCGAACTCGAGGAGATTAAGGGTCCCTTCGACGTTCACGTGATGCGCGGCCATTGGCGTGAACTCGGATCGCGTGGAGAGCAGGGCCGCGAGATGAAAGATGAGGTCCACCTCGAACTCGGCCAGTATCCGCTCGAGGAGATTGTTGTCGAGAATGGAACCGGTAATCTCGCGATGAACCAGCCGCGCGATTTGCCGATCGAGCGCGTTGATGTCGAGCGCGATCACCGCCTGCTTGCGGTGCTCCGCAAGATTGGCCACAAGCGCATGGCCGATCTCGCCGTTCGCACCGGTTATGAGGACAACAGGTTTCCGCACAGTAGGTCAGCCACGACGTGTCCGGATTCATCAGGAGGTCGTTGGCCGACCGTCTAAGTTACTATATGTAGACAGACGCCATGGAATACCGAGCCGTTTTTAAGTGCATCGCCGGCTGCGAAGGCGAATACGACCTGGAGCAGGCCCTCTACCGATGTCCCCGTTGTGGCGACCTTCTGGAAGTCGTCCATGACATGGATGCGCTCGGCAGGCACAGCGCCGCCGAGTGGAAGAAGATGTTCGATGGCCGGTACAAGCGCACGGAGTGGCCCTATGGCTCTGCTGTGTGGGGCAAGAAGGAATGGGTGTGCCCGGGCGTTCGCGACGAGAACATCGTCTCGATGGACGAGGGCGGCACGAACCTGATGTGGGCCGAGCGGTTCGGGCGCGATCTGGGAATGGACGAGCTCTGGATCAAGATGTGCGGCCAGTCGCACACGGGGTCGTTCAAGGATCTCGGCATGACGGTCCTCGTCTCCGTTGTCCGACAGATGATCGCGGACCGAAAACCGGTCCGGGCAGTCGCGTGCGCGTCGACTGGCGACACCTCGGCGTCGCTTGCGGCCTATGCGGCTGCAGCGGAAATTCCGTCGATCGTCATCCTTCCCCGCGGAAAAGTGTCGACGGCTCAGCTCGTGCAACCGCTCGCGAATGGAGCGCTCGTGCTGTCGCTCGATACCGATTTCGACGGCTGCATGGCGATCGTTCAGCGCCTTTCGGTCGAAGAGGGCGTGTATCTCGCGAACTCGCTGAACAGCTTGCGCCTCGAGGGACAGAAAACCGTCGGCATCGAGATCGTGCAGCAGTTCGACTGGTCGGTGCCGGACGTGATCATCATCCCGGGCGGAAACCTGGGGAACGTCAGCGCGCTCGGCGCCGGCTTCGACATGATGGAGGCGCTCGGCCTCATTTCCAAGCGCCCGCGGATCGTCGTGGCCCAGGCGGCAGCCGCGAATCCTCTGTACCTGGCGTACAAGAACAACTGGGAGTTCCGATCCGTCACCGCGAAGCCGACCCTGGCTTCCGCGATTCAGATCGGCAACCCGGTTTCGGTGAAAAAAGCGATCCGCGCACTGCAAAAATATAGCGGTATCGTCGAGCAGGCGACTGAAGCGGAGCTGGCAGACGCCGCCGCGCGCGCGGATCGAACCGGAATGTTCAATTGTCCGCACACGGGCGTCGCGCTTGCCGTCCTCATCAAGTTGCGCGAACTTGGACAGATTGCGCCGCACGAACGGGTCGTCGTCATCTCGACGGCGAACGGATTGAAATTCACCGACTTCAAAGTGGCCTACCACTCCGGCGCGCTCGCCGGCGTCTCCCAGCGGCTCGCGAACAAGCCGGTCGAGCTGCCCAACGATTACGACGCAGTCCGCAGAGCCGTCGATACGGCGGAAAAACAGGTGCTTGCAGCTCAACGGTAACGTGTTCTTCGTCACCGGAGGGGCGTCCGGGCTCGGCGCAGCCACGTCTCGAATGCTCGTCGAGTGTGGAGCGCGCGTCGTCATTGCTGACGTCAACGAACCCGCCGGAAGCCGCGCCGCTGCCGACCTTGGCGTCAACGCGCGTTTCGCGTTCGTCGATGTCACCGACGAAGCCAGCGTTCAGCGTGGGCTGGCCGTGGCGACTGAATTTGGCCCCCTACGCGGCGTCGTCAATGCTGCCGGCGTGGTGTTGGCTGAAAAGGTCCTCGGCAAGAATGGCCCGCATGGGCTCGATGCGTTCATGAGGATTATCCAGATCAACCTCGGCGGCACCTTCAACGTCATTCGTCTCGCCGCGGCCGCGATGAGTGCCGGCGCGCCGATCGCGGACGGCGAGCGCGGCGTCATCGTCAATACCGCATCCGTGGCGGCGTTCGACGGCCAGATCGGGCAGGCCGCTTACGCAGGATCAAAGGGCGGCATCGTTGGACTGACGCTCCCGGTCGCTCGTGAGCTCGCCAGATATGGAATCCGCGTGATGACGATCGCGCCGGGTGTTTTTGACACGCCCCTGATGGAGAGCCTTCCACAGGCTGCCCGCGACAGCCTTTCCCAGCAGGTCCCGTTCCCGCAGCGCTTCGGCAAACCAGCGGAGTACGCGGCGCTCGTCAAACACATCATCGAGAACCAGATGTTGAACGGTGAAGTTATCCGCCTCGACGGCGCGATCAGAATGGCTCCGAAATAGTTCGTCGGCCCTTTCGACTGACCCACCAGACGATGAAGGCGAGCAGTGCCATTGCCGCCACGAATGTGCCGCCGAACAACCACAGGGCTCGGTAAAGAATGGACTGCGTCCCCATGCGCGCTTCCATGCGCAGCGGCATGCCGCTGAGGCGATCGCGAAGCGTCTGCTCCCAGGAAAGAATGTTCCCCCGCTCAACGCCCGGCGCGTTATGAAACGTAATCCGGCTTGGCACGTGCACTCTGAACGCGACCATCTCGTCGCCCGTCCAGCCCACATCGCGAATCGGAAGCTGAGCGGCAGGCCCGACGTCCTGCGAGAAACGGAACTCCCGCTCGATACGATCGAGGCGATAGCGGGACCATGACAGCGGCGCAAGGCGCTGCAGTTCGGCGATATCGCTCACGTCGAGTCTCACGTGGACGAACCGGCGACCGTGCCGCCGGTAGGCGCTCACTTCGCGGACGGCCACTCCAGGCGCCTGATACAACTGGCGGAAGGCGTGCCTGTCGAATCGTGCTTCGGGATCGACATCCAAGGTCGCACCACGAAGGGCGACCAGCGCCGGAACAGACGCATTGATATCGACGACGGCGGACCGGTCAAGAGATAATTCAACCCGCTCGTCGTACTCATACTCTTTCACGAGGCCGAGCTTCTGACATGCCGACGACGTCACCACGAGGACGACCACATACACGAGCCGCCAGAAGGCCATAACTCCCAATGATATACTGACTTACATAGCTCTCGCGTTGGCAAAACCCACTCTGTTTCTCATCGACGGCAGCAACCAGATGTATCGCGCGTATCACGCGATACGTGGTCTCACCGCGCCCGACGGTCGATCGACCAACGCCATTTACGGCTTCGTCACGATGTTGCGCAAGCTGATCAACGATCACAAGCCAGAGTGCATGGCGGCCGCGTTCGACCTTTCCGGCCCGACGTTCCGATCTGAGATGCGCGATGACTACAAGGCGAACCGCGCGCCGATGCCGTCGGATCTCGCAGAGCAGATCGCGCTCGTTCACGAGGCCTGCGAAGCCCTCGGCGTTCAAGTGCTCACATACGCGGGGTTCGAAGCAGACGACGTCATCGGGACGCTGGCGATGCGCGCCGTTGCCGAAGGTCGGCCGGTTGCCATCGTCACCGGCGACAAGGATTTTTTTCAGCTCGTCGGCGATGCCACGGGCGTTCGTGTCTTCAACCCCCGGGATGAAGGCACGTGGTACGACGCCGCCGGGGTCAAGGATAAATTCGGGGTCGCCCCGGAGCAGGTGGTCGACGTGCTCGCGTTGATGGGTGACACGATCGACAACATCAAAGGGGTTCCAGGGATCGGCGAGAAGGGGGCGCGCGATTTGATCTCGACGCAGGGATCGCTCGACGTGCTGCTCGAGAACGCGGGCTCGCTGACTCAGAAGAAGTATCGCGAAGCGTTGCTGGCGCACGCCGACTCGGCGCGGGAGAGCCGCGTGCTGCTACGCATCCGCACCGACGTTCCGCTCCCGAGCGTGGACGTGTCGTGCTTCGATTATCTGGGGCCGAACCGGCAGAAATGCTTCGAGCTCTTCTCGACGCTGGGATTTCGCTCGCTCGTGACCGAGTACGCGCCGACGGCGGATACGGTTGGTGCGGACTACAAAGTCATTTCGACCGAGGCGGACCTCTCAGCGCTGGTTTCGGAGCTGGAGAACGCCGGCCGATTCGCGCTGAGTGTCATCGGGGACTGTCCGGGCGGCATGCACGCGTCGCTTGTTGGCCTGGCGTTCTCAACCGGTGCGCGCAGGGCCCGCTATCTGCCCGTCGGACACACGGCACTCGACGAGCCTTCGCCGGTCAGCGGAAAATCGGGACTCGCGGCGCTGAAGAGCGCGCTGGAAGACCCGGCCATCAAGAAGATCGGCCACGACCTGAAGTTCGATCTGATGATGCTCTCACACGCCGGCATCAACCTCGCGGGCCTCGATTTCGATACGATGCTCGCGAGCTATGTCGTCGATGCTACCCGGTCGAGCCACACGATCGAAGAGGTTGCGCTCGAGCATCTCGGGTACAAGGCGCTGACACAGGAAGACGTGTGCGGCACCGGACAGAAAGCGCTTGCGCTGCCACAGCTGCCCGCCGCCGCCGTGCTGAATTTCGCCGGGGAGCGCGCGGATCTCGCGTGGCAGCTGGCGGAAAGGCTCGACGTCCGCGTGCGAGAAGAAGGTCTCGAGCGGCTGTACCGGG
>Ga0136617_10006547_pt1 | contig 10395 bp, 10 predicted proteins | sample AntDrymUQ3222106_2_FD_129672 | JGI IMG/M metagenome (GOLD analysis project Ga0136617, IMG submission 129672) | Polar desert sand microbial communities from Dry Valleys, Antarctica - metaG UQ322 (21.06) | ecosystem: Environmental > Terrestrial > Soil > Desert | place: Antarctica: Dry Valley...
CACTCGGCCATTCGTTCTACCGGGAACCCGCGTTCCCGGGCCGCCGTCCACACTACAGACAAGCCGAGCTGGAGGGAGGCAATCCCGCCCCATGCACGAGCGAAGTCACCAGAATCGAGCTGTTTCATCGCGGGCGGACAGGGCGAATGATCTGAAGCGATCATATCGATTGTGCCATTGCCCAGAGCGCGCCAAAGACGTTCGCGGTTCTCGCGCTCGCGGATTGGCGGAGCGCACTTGAATTGAGTGGCGCCGTCGGGGATATCCTCTGCGGCGAAAGTCAGATAGTGCGGGCAGGTCTCCACAGTGATGGGTAATCCTTCAGCACGTGCCCGCGATAGCGCCAAAAGGGCGTCAGCCGAGGAGAGATGCACGATGTGGACTCGCGTTCGGAACTCTCGGCAAAGACGAATGGCGAGGTCAATGGCATCCCGTTCGGCGGCACGTGGGCGCGTGCGTAGGTAAGCGCAATACGGGCGTATTCGCTGTGTATCCGAATCAGCCGCGCCTTCAGTCGTAGCGCTTGAACGCTCGGCTGCCGCCGATTCGATGGGACCCGGCAGCTCCGCGTGAACCATGAGCGTCGCGCCCAATTCGGAAAGCACGGGCATCGCAGCGCGAAGATCGGTCTCGGTGACGTTTGGAAAGTCGTCCACGCCTGAGTGCACAAGGAAGCATTTGAAGGCGAAAACACCGTCTTCCCAGAGCCCCGGTAAGTCCGTCGCGTTGCCGGGGACAACTCCGCCAAGGAAGCCGACGTCGACTGAGCATTTTCCAAGAGCGGCTTGCCGTTTCGAGAGCAAGGCGTTGCGATTCGTTGTTGCAGGCGTGCTATTGAGCGGCATGTCCAGCAGCGTGGTGATCCCGCCCGCAGCTGCAGCGCGAGTGCCTGTCTCGAAGCCCTCCCAATCGGTTCTCCCAGGCTCGTTCATGTGGACGTGGGTGTCCACGAGTCCGGGCATGATGAGAGACGAACGGGCATCAACCACCGCTTCGGTACCCATCGGCTCATCATGCGCACCAATGCGCACAATGACGCCGTTTTCGATGAATAACGACGCTGCCATGATTCCGCCCGGTGTCACGACGCGAAGCCCCCTGACAACGAAGGAGTCCGGCATTCTGGGTGAGAGTGGGGTCATCGCTGGCCGCGCATCACTCCGTCTCCGCCCAGAACCTCCCAAGCAGGTTCGCGGCGACCCGCCTGCGATACTCCTGTGTCGAACGCATGTCGTCAATTGGAGAAATCTCGTCCATCAGAATCCGCTGTGCTTCCTCTATTGGCGCACCTTCCTCGAGCGCGCCCTCCGTCATTGGAAGACGGATGACCGTGGGCGCTACGCTTCCCAGAGCGATACTCGGTCTCGGCGAGCGCACCGCCGCCATCACGATTTTCGAGATCGCCTGGGCTGCGCGGGTACCCACTTTTCGAAACCATTGCTTTCCGTGTACAGCGGGAACCTCCAGCGCCACGATCAATTCATCGACTCGCAGGACGTTCGAACGATACCCCGAATAAAACTGCGTCAATGGCACGCGCCGTTCCGAGTCAACGCTTCTCATTACGACCACCGCGTCCGCTGCGGCCAACACTGGGAGTGTATCTCCGGCTGGGGAGCCGTTAGCAACATTGCCACCAATTGTTCCGCGGTTGTGGATCTGCACCCCCCCAATCTCCTTTGCAGCGGAGACAAGCATCGGGAGTCGCTTCCTGACAAGCTTTGACTGGATGATGGAAGCGTAGGTCGCGAGCGCGCCTATGCGAAGGACGTGGTCTGACTTCTCGATTGTACGGAGCTCGTCCACGGACCAGAGACTAATGAAGCGCCGTGGCTCGAGTGTTCCGAAGTTCAGTGCGACGTACAGATCGGTACACCCGGCCAAAGGTGTGAGCGGACCGTCATCCCGCATGGCGCGCAGTGCCTCGTCCAGAGACGAAGGCTCGTGCAAATCCAACGCAGCGATGATTCCCTTCACGCTTTTCGAACCGCGCGATAGATCGCTTCGTAACCGGTGCAGCGGCACAGATTGCCAACGAGACCTTCGCGCACCTTTCTGAGCGTGGGCTTCTCGCCGAGCGAGAGCGCCGTCATGATCATTCCCGGCGTGCATATCCCGCACTGCGCTCCGCCCTCTTCGACGAACGCACGCTGCAGCGGGTGATCACCGCCAAGTCCCTCGATGGTTGTTACGCTCGCTCCGCGCACGTGAGCGAACGGAACCAGACAAGCGCAAACGGGCGCATCATCGATGAGCACGGTGCATGCACCACACTCCCCTTCCCCGCAACCTTCCTTCGTTCCCGTAAGCCCGCACTCCTCGCGAAGCACGTCGAGCAGCCGTTTCATCGGGTGTGCGTCGATGTCGACGGTGGAGGAATTGAGGGAGAAAATCATGGATAGTCGCGGGAGGTGGGAGGCGGTAGGCGGGGGGCGGAAGGTCGCGATGCATGACCGTGTGGATCTCCGGCAGCGTTACCTCTGGTTGACGTCCGCGCCTCCCGCCTCCCGCTTCCCGCCAACCCATTGCCTCCTGAGATCTGGTGCGTGTTTCCCGCATTCATGACCACTTCGGGCACGGCGGGAATTTCACGCACGTCTATTCCCATGCTGCGTATGGCATTCACTATGGCCGGAGCCGGACCGTCAATTGGTAGCTCGCCGACGCCCTTGGCGCCGTGCGGACCGTAGCGAGATGGATTTTCCACTATCTCGACGTCAATGGGCGGCGTGTCGAGCGTCGTCGGGATGGTGTAGTTCGTCAGCTGCGAATTGACCATCCCACCATCGCGCATCACGACCTGCTCTATCAAGGCGTACCCGATTCCCTGGGCTGTTCCACCTTCGATCTGACCGGCAGCGAGCACCGGATGGATGGCTTTGCCAATATCCTGGACGCACGTGAGCTTTAGCGGCCGAATCTCGAAGGTATCCGGATTCAACTCCACCTCTGCGACGTCGCACGCCCATGCGTAAGTGGAGTATGCATCGCCACGGTAAGTATTGTCGTCCCATTTGATTCCCGAAGGACCTTCGTATTCGCTGGTGACTATCAGAGGTCCGTGCGCTGCGAAATACTCAATGGGCGTCATACCGTTGAGCCTGGTTTTCATTTCTTCGGCGCATTGCTGGAGTATGCGCCCGACCACCATGCACGTGCGCGATGCTACGGTGGGTCCTGAATCCGGCACGTTCGCGGTATCGGGTTGAACGGCCTCCACCTGCTCGAAGGGAACACCCAGCGCATCGGCGACGATCTGCGCATGCATGGTGCGAGTTCCCTGCCCTATCTCGGTGCTGGCCACGAGAATTTGCACTCCACGCTCGCACAAGCCGAGTGATGCTTTCGATGCCAGACGCGCCTCGCCACCGCCGGTGAATCCGCTCCCATGGTAAAAGAGCGCGAGGCCAATGCCGCGGTTAGTGCCGGCGTACCGCCGATGCTTGGTGCGGAATCCCGACCGTCTTACTGCACGGCGGAGAACATCCAGCGCGCTGCAATCATCACCGAGTACCTGCCCGGTGCTGGTGGTGTCACCAGGCCGAAAGGCGTTTATCTCACGGAGTTTAACCGGGTCGATGTCAAGCGTTTCGGCGATGCGTTGCATGTGCACTTCGATGGCGAACTGCGTTTGCGGCGCGCCGAAGCCACGGAATGCACCGTTTGGCGGGGTGTTGGTCATCATCGCACGGCCCCTCACTCGCACATGATCGCACCGATACGGACCCGCAGCATGGATGGCGCCCCGGCTCAATACCACCGGGCTTAGCGTGACGTAAGCGCCGGCGTCCATCACGATGTCAATGTCCATGGCAGTCAGTCGCCCGTCTCGCTTCACGCCGGTGCGGTGTCGCACTATTGCGGGGTGGCGCTTCGTGGTGGCGATCATGTCCTCGCCGCGGTCGTACACGATCTTCACCGGTCGATTGGCCTTGAGCGCGAGCAGCGCGGCATGGCCAGCGATAAGATTGGGATACTCCTCTTTTCCTCCGAATCCACCGCCAGTCTCTGTCTGTACGACGCGAATACGGTCATCGCTCCATCCGAGCAGCGACTTGATGGCTTTATGGACGTAGAAGGGACACTGGATGGAGCCGAGTAGAGTAATACCTCCATCCTGCGGCACAGCAATGACGCCGTTGGTTTCGATGTAAATGTGTTCCTGATGCCCGGTTCGGTACTCGCCCTCGATTATCAGGTCCGCCGCCGCGAGCCCGTCATCAATTGCCCCCTTGTCGATGCCGAGTGACTTGAAGGACGTAGGCGAGCGTTCGGGGTCGAGCAAAGGATCCTCGCGCTGATATTCGATTTCCACCCGTGCGCGCAGGAGCTCGTCGCGGCTCTCGTGCGCGAGAAGGAGAATTGGCTCGGCGGTGTGCCGGATTTCCCTCTCCACAAGGAATGGCTGGTCGTCCTCTATGAGCGCTACGACATTACGGCCGGGGATGTCGCGATAGTCGGCGATGGTATAGCCGCGTTGATCGAAGTCCAGTCGGGTGGCGGTGATACGCCCGCGCGGGATGGTCGAGCGGATGGTGCGGCCGTGAAGCATTCCGGGAAAGACGAGATCATCGACGTACTTGGCCGCGCCCGCGACTTTTTCGGCGCCATCCTTCCGGGGGACACTACGACCGACCGCGGGGGCTGGAGTAGTCTTCGACGCGTGCATCGAGCGCGAAGATGCGGCGGGAAGCAAAGGAGAGCAAGTTCCGTCCTGCAGCCTCTTTTTCCGTGGCTGATTTCGAAGGACATTATGCGCGCCCGGCACATCTTTCGCACAGCATCCACGATCTGAATGACTTCACATTTTTCCTATCAGGGCAATCGGAGGATTACAATGGCCAATTCAGAAATCGCTTGGCAGCAGGACCTTGAAGACGCGCTTCAGGCAGCTCGCACTCAGCAGAAACCCGTGTTGCTCGATTTCAGCGCCGCCCCGATGTGAGGTGGCTGTGCTCGGCTGGATGCCGAGGTGTATCCCGATGAACGCGTAACACGCTTCGTCTCGGATAATTTCATTCCCGTGCGCGTTCATGTTCGTGACCAGGCTGAAGAATTTCAGCGACTGGGCGCCAAATACGCAGCGCAATGGACGCCGACAATTCTAGTGTTGGACTCGGACGGCGCCGAGCGTCACCGTGTAGAGGGTTTTCTGCCGGCGAATGACTTCCTGCCGCAACTGGCGCTCGGGCGCGCTCACGCAGAGTTCCGGCGTGGGGCATTCAGTGATGCCGAGAGACACTTCAAGGCTGTCGTCGACCATCACCCGAAATCCGACGTCGCAGCCGAAGGACTGTATTGGGCGGGCGTTTCCAGATACAAGGCGACCAACGACCCCACCGCACTGGGTGAAACGGCCAATAGCTTCAAAATCCGTTTTCAAGACACGAGTTGGGCAAAGAAGGCATCGGTGTGGAACAGATGACTAAAAAGGGATTGCGGATTTGCCGAAGTAAACAACGGGTGGCTATAGGGGAACGGGCCGTCCTGGTTTCCGCAATCCGCAATCCCCAAACCTGCTGGTAGCCCATCACGAAACCGTCGCGTATAATACGGTCGTGCTCATCGAATCTCTTCGTGCAAAACCAGCGCAAATAGTCGTCGTCGGTATCAATCACACGACAGCGCCTCTCGCTGTGCGTGAGCGGCTGGCTATTGCCCCCGCAGCAGTTCCCGCCGCGCTGGCGCGACTCCAGGCCACCATTGGCAATGGATTCGTCCTGTCGACGTGCAATCGCGTCGAGGTGTATGCGATCGCGGGGCATGCGGAGTCGGGCGCCACCGTCCTTTCGCGATTCCTCGCTGATAACTCCGGCATGGCTGTCGAGTCGCTGATACCGCACGTCTACACCCATGCGCATGACGCAGCGGTGCGTCATTTATTTCGCGTAGCGGCAGGTCTCGACTCAATGGTTCTCGGCGAGGACCAGATACTGTCTCAGGTGAAGACTGCGTTGGATGAGGCACGCGCGCTGGATACCATTGGGCCGATACTGCACCGGCTCGGCTCGGCTGCGCTCGCCGTAAGCAAGCGGGTGCGCACGCGAACCGGCATAGGACGAAGTCCTACCTCGGTGGTCTCGGTGGCGACACGGGCGGCCTGTCGCGAGTTGGGGGATCTTCGTGGCAAGGAAGCTGTGATTGTGGGCGCTGGACACGTCGCCGAGCTGACAATAAGGCACCTGTCTCGGGCCGGCGTAACCAGTTTCACCATCGTAAATCGCTCGCCTCAACGCGCGCAGGAACTGGCCGCGCGCTACGGAGCGGTCGCCAGACCCTGGGCGGAGTTGCGCGACGCGATCGCGGCCGCCGATCTCGTGGCGGCGTGCATCAGCGCGCCGACGGTCGTCGTGCATCCTCACGATCTGGGAACCGGCCGCGACGCGACTCGCCTGCTACTTTGCCTGGACCTTGGAGTACCTCGCAATCTTGACCCGCGCGTCGCGGATCTGCCGGGGATCTCGGTTTACGATATGGATCGCCTTCAGGCAATTGCGGCTGAGAACCGTGCCCAGCGAGAGAGCGCTTTGCAAGGCGCTGACGAGATCGTGACCGAAGGCGTGGACACCTTCATGGAGTGGTGGCGGGCCCGGCAAGTCGCCCCCGCTATAGCCCAACTCCGTGCGCATGCGGAAGAGATTCGCGATTCGGAAGTTGAGCGCGCGCTAGCGCGCATGCCTGGAGTGTCGCCCAGGAATGAAGTCATCATTCGCGGCATGGCGTCCCGCATCATCGGCAAATTGCTGCACCTCCCAGTGACGACGTTAAAGTCCGATTCCGAAGGGGCGAACATGGCGCAGGTGGTCCAGCGGCTCTTCGGGCTGCAGGAAGCGGGCGGGCTGTGTCGCGCCGGACGGATGACCGTGCAGGAGCCAATCACCATCGAGCCCGCCGGCACCACTTACCAAACCTAGTCCGGAGCGGAAGCAGCAAATGACGGGGGTATCTACCGAACCAGTCGCGGCTAAGTCGCGATTCGTTCAATACATAGCATTCAGGATCGATCCACTCTGGCGGCGTCTTTCACAAAACGTTCGCGAGCTTGGCCGACGCGAGTTCGCGGAGGCAATAGCCGCCATGGAGCCCGACGTGTCCACGGCCGCGTACAGCACGCTCGGACTCAAGACAAACGCAGATCTCATGCTGTGGTGGAAGAGCGATTCGGCCGAGCCCGTGCAGGAGGGACTTGGCACGCTGCTGCAGACCGGTTTGGGTCAGTACTGCGAGCCGACGTACACCTTTTTCGGACTGACTCGGCCGTCGGTGTATACCAAAACGCGCACTAATCAGGAACAAGCTGTTAATGAGCCTGACAGGCTCAAGTATCTCGTCGTCTATCCCTTTTCCAAGACGATCGAGTGGTATCTCATGAGCCAGGAGGCCCGGCAAGGCCTTATGAACGAACATATGCGCGTCGGCCGAGCGTATCTGGATGTGCGTCAGGTGCTGTTGTACACAACGGGCTTGGACGATCAGGAGTTCATCGTTGCGTATGAAACGGACAGCCTGGAGCGGCACCAGCAGTTGGTGATCGATCTCCGGTCAACAGAGGCCCGTCGTTATACCCTGCGGGATACACCGATCATCACGGGTATTCACCGGCCGCTCGAAAGGGCGTTGGAGTTAATGGGATGAAGAAGGTCAATTGCGGGAGGATTGCGGATTGCATCAGGATTGCGGACTGCGGAATGCGGACTTCCGCACCAGTCAATCGCGGCGCCATCACGAATTGCCTTCCGGTTTTTAGTCCGCAATGCGCAGTCCGCAATCCTGATGCAATCCGCAACCTCTACCCGTCCGATGCCAAATAGCTTGTTCGTGCGTGCGGCCCGTCGCGAGCCGGTTGAGCGCACACCAGTGTGGTTCATGCGCCAGGCAGGGCGTATTCTCCCGGAGTATCGCGCTCTGCGTGAGAGATGGAGCCTGATCGAGATCTGCCGACAGCCGGAGCTCTGCGCCGAGGTGACGCTGCAACCAATGCGGAGAATGGAGCTTGATGCCGCTGTGCTGTTCGCGGATATAATGCTGCCGCTCATAGGCATCGGTGTGGAACTCGATCTGGTTGACAATGTCGGACCGGTGATCAGGCATCCCATCCGCACCATCGAGCAGGTCCGCGCACTGCGACAGATCGAGCCAGAGACGGACGTACCGTTCGTGATGGAAACGATACGCCTGCTCAAATCAGAGCTGGGAACCCGGCGAGCGGTGATCGGATTTTCCGGAGCGCCGTTTACGCTCGCATCGTATCTCATCGAGGGAAAGCCATCGCGCGAGTTCCTCCTGACGAAGACGATGATGAACGCGGAGCCCGCGCTCTGGCACGAGCTGATGGACCGCTTAACCGAGATCATGATCGCCTATCTTCGGGCAAAGGCAGGCGCGGGGGTGGACGCACTGCAGCTCTTTGACAGTTGGGTCGGGTGCCTCAGCCCTTCCGATTACGCTCGGCATGTTGCGCCGTACTCGCGCCGAATTTTTGCCGCGCTCGCTCCTGCGGGTCTGCCGTTTATCCACTTTGGCACCAATACCGCAGGTCTTCTACCGCTGATGAAAGACGATGGGGGCACCGTCATTGGCGTCGACTGGCGCATCCCGCTCGACGTGGCCTGGAAGACGGTGGGCTATCATCTCGGAATTCAGGGCAACCTTGATCCGGCTCTGCTTCTTGCGCCATGGACCGCGATTGAAGTGGCGGCAGAGGATATTCTGTGCAGGGTGGGGACGCGGCCGGGACATATTTTCAATCTCGGGCATGGTTTGCTTCCCGACACACCGCTCGACAACGCGAGACGACTCGTGAACTTCGTGCACGAGCGCAGCGAAGAGATCCGTGCAGTGTCCAGTGAGCGTTCAGGAACCAGGAGCCAGGAATCACAAACCAGGGAACCGCAGCAACGGGATCCGTTGATTGCGTCTGGATCATGACCGGACAGGCTGACACAGTCGTGCCAACCGGGGTTCTGCTCATGGCTTACGGAACGCCAGAAGGACCGCAGCAGGTAGAGGCCTACTTCACGCACATCAGGGGCGGACGCTCGCCGTCCCCGGAATCGGTGGAGCGGTTGAAGCGGCGTTACGAGCGCGTGGGAGGACGAACGCCGTTGCTGGAGATTACTGAGAAGGTTCGCTCCGCGCTCGAGAAGGAGCTAAACGATCGCGATGACTCATGCTATCGTGTGTACGCCGGAATGAAACACTGGCACCCCTTCATAAGTGAAGTTGTGCCGCGCATCGCGGAGGACGGCATCAACCGGCTCATTGCGGTAGCTCTTGCCCCGCACTTTTCGCGCATAAGCATCGGCGGGTATCGCAAGGCAGTCGACGAATCGCTGGCTGCGCTTGGCCAGCCAATGGATGTAATGTTTGTGGAAAGCTGGCATTTGCAGCCGGAGTTCCTCGATCTGATCGCCGCGCTGGCTAGGACAGCGCTCACGAAGATCCCTGCGGAAGAGCGCGACCATGTAGTTGCAGTGTTCAGCGCGCACAGCCTGCCTGAACGCATTCGCGAGTGGAGCGATCCATACGAGTTCCAGCTGCTCGCGAGCAGCGCCGCGATCGCGCAACGAGCAGGGCTGCAAGATTGGCGATTCGCCTGGCAAAGTGCGGGCAACACCGGAGAGCCGTGGCTGGGCCCGGATATCGTCGATTACCTCGGGACCCTGCATTCCGAAGGGGTGAGGTGTGTCCTCCAGCTACCCATCGGCTTCGTCTCGGACCACCTCGAGATACTTTACGATCTGGACATTGAGGCGCGCGAAAAAGCTGGGAAGCTTGGCATGACGTACGAGCGCATTGAAATGCCGAACGCGATGCCGGAGTTCATCCGAACGCTGGCCGCGGTCGTGGAGGGCGCCGCGCGAACGTCCGAGGCAACGGCGATGGCTCGAGCTCCCTAATGGTAGAGGCTGGATCGGCTAGCCGTCCGCTCATCATCGGAACGCGCGCTAGCCCATTGGCTCTCGCGCAAACGAATCTTATATCCACGTCGTTGCGAGCCAGGTATGCGAATCTGGAGATTCAGATCGTGCGCATCACCACGAAAGGCGACGTTTTGCGCGACCGCCCGCTTGCCAGTATTGGTGGTCGAGGAGTATTTGTTGGCGAGATCGAGGCGGCGCTTCGCTCGAAGGAAATCGACTTGGCAGTACATAGCGCCAAGGATCTTCCATCGCGGCTCGCCAGCGACATGCTGATTGCCGCTTTTCCGTCGCGGAGCGATGCGCGCGATGTTCTCATTTCCCGCTCGGGCCGGCTCGACGAGCTGCCACCAGGTGCGCGTCTAGGCACAAGCAGTCCGCGTCGCGCGTGTCAGATTCGAGCGCTGAGAGGGGATCTGGACGTAGTGGACGTTCGAGGGAATGTCGATACCCGTCTCCGGAAAGTGGCGGCCGG
>Ga0136617_10006548_pt1 | contig 10395 bp, 9 predicted proteins | sample AntDrymUQ3222106_2_FD_129672 | JGI IMG/M metagenome (GOLD analysis project Ga0136617, IMG submission 129672) | Polar desert sand microbial communities from Dry Valleys, Antarctica - metaG UQ322 (21.06) | ecosystem: Environmental > Terrestrial > Soil > Desert | place: Antarctica: Dry Valley...
CGGACGAGAGCTCGAGGTCGTGCGGACGAGCGTCGTGCGCCCGAATCTCCGGTACGACGTGCTGCGAGCGGAGAACGCCGAAGATCGCCTCAGGGTGCTCGTCGACCGCCTGCGGAGGCTGGGCGGGGCACCGGCGATCGTCTACGCCCGGTCACGTCGCAGCTGCGAGGAGATCGCCCGCACGCTGCGCGGCTACGGGCTCGAGCTCGAGCATTACCATGCTGGGCTCGAATCCGGCGAGCGCACGCGTATCCAGGACGCATTCGTCTCGGGCGGCATCCAGGGGGTCGTCGCGACCACAGCGTTCGGAATGGGGATCGACAAGCCGGACGTGCGCCTCGTCTGCCTCGTCAACCATCCCGATTCGCTCGAGAGCTACGTGCAGATGGTCGGCCGCGCGGGTCGCGACGGCGCTCCGAGCGACACACTCCTGCTCGCCGGCGATGCGGACGCGACGACGCTGCGCCGGTTCGCCGTCGAGGGGATTCCGACCGCGGACGACCTTCGACGCACGTACCGCGTCGTGCGGGATGCGGGCGGCGTTCTCGAGCCCACCAAGCTCGCGCTCACGCTGGGCGAGCGCCACGACCCGAGGGTGCTCGTGGGCATGCTCGAGCAGGCCGGCGTCGCAGTGCGCGGCCACGATGCGGGTCGCACGATGCAGATCGAGCTGCCGCCACTCGAGGCGGGGGCAGGCGGTGCGGTCGACACCCTGCTCGAGCGGTATCGCACCGAGGCAATCGGGCGCGCCGAGCGGATCATCGGCTTTGCCGAGGCGACCCGCTGCCGGCACCGGCAAGTCGCCGAGCACTTCGGAGAGGTGCACACCGGCGGGTGCGGAATGTGCGATGTGTGCGCGCCGCGCGATCGTTCGGCGCCCGCGCGCCGCGCCTCGAGCGCGCTCCCCGTTGACATTGCCGGAGCGATCGTCGAGGCTGTCGCCCGGCTGCGCTGGCCGCTGGGACGCAAGTCGCTCGTCGCGTTGCTTCGCGGGAGTGTCAAAGCGCCGCCCTCCGCCCGGCGCTCGCCCGCCTACGGTGCGCTCGACGCGGCTTCGGACGCCGAGGTGAACCGCTGGGTTCGGGCGCTCGAGGTCTCGGGCGCGCTCGCAGAGACGACGACCGAGGACGGCTATCGGGTGCTGACAGCTCGGCCTGACGCGGCGCTTCCCCAGCTCGGGTCGGCGAGGAACGGCCCGGCCGCGGACGATGCCGTCGTCGAGCGGCTGCGCTCCTGGCGTGCGTCCCGCTCGCGTGAGGACGGTGTGCCGGCCTACGTCGTGCTGCACGACGCGACGCTCGCCGAGCTCGCCTCGCGCGCGCCCAGCACCCACGCGGAGCTCGCGTCGATCAAGGGCGTTGGGCCGGCCAAGCTCGAGCGCTACGGGGACGAGCTGCTCGCCGTGCTGTCCTTTCCGCAACGTCGGAATCCGCAGGAGCGGATCCCGACGGCGGGGTAGAATCCCTGAAGCGGCCGATGCTCGGCCGAAAACCACACTTTCTTGTGCTCGAGCCTTGGGCAGCTTTGAGAAGGTGATTTCCCGCAGATCCGGGACTGCGGATTCGAGGATCCCGGTACGATTGCGCGGTTGCGGCCACGTCGAGGCATGAAGGGGACGCCGAGGCGTCGCCGGATTCGGAAGCTGCGACTGCTCGCGCTCGGGCTCGTCCTGCTCGCGCTCGCAGTGGTCGCATTCACGTTCGGGCTGGTGACTGCCGTCGCCAGCGAGCTGCCGACCCTCGACCCGACGAACCGGCGAGGCGACGTCGACACCGTGATCTACGCCGCTCCGGCGGTGAGCGGGCAGCGACGAGTGCTCGAGATCGTCCGAGGCGAGGAGAGCCGCGTGCTCGTTCCTTCCGAGGAGATCGCGCCGATCATGAAGCAGGCGATCGTCGCGATCGAGGACAAGCGCTTCTACGAGCACCGGGGCGTCGACGTCCGGGGAATCGTCCGTGCGCTCTGGCAGGACGTCTCGAACAAGGGCGCGATCGAGGGCGGCTCGACGATCACCCAGCAGTACGTGAAGAACGCCTACGCGCGAAACGAGAAGACGATCGGCCGGAAGGTGCGGGAAGCCGCGCTCGCCTGGCAGCTCGAGCAGCGGTGGAAGAAGGACAGGATCCTGACGGCCTACCTGAACACGATCTACTTCGGCAATGGCGCGTACGGCATCCAGCAGGCGGCGCGGACGTATTTCGGGAAGGACGCCGTCGAGCTACGGCTCGCCCAAGCGGCCCTGCTGGCCGGGTTGACCGCGAGCCCCTCTCGGTACGACCCCGTGCAACGCCCGAGAGCGGCGCTCGCTCGCCGAAATTACGTGCTCGGCTTGCTGCTCGCGCAGGATCGGATCTCCCCAGCCGATCATGCGGCCGCACGCGCGAAGCCGCTGCCGCGCCCGGAGGAGGTGCAGCTGCCCGGCACCCGGGGGCCCGCCCCGTACTTCACGAACTACGTCAAGACCCAGCTCGTGTCGCGATTCGGCGCGGCCCGGGTGTTCGGCGGTGGCCTCGAGGTGACGACCACGATCGACCTCGACCTTCAGGACCGAGCCCGCGAGGCGGTCGAGCAGGTGCTCGGGACGACGACCGGCGGCCCGACAGCCGCGCTCGTCGCGATCGATCCGCGCACGGGTGCGGTCAAGGCGATGTTCGGTGGCACGAACTTCCGTCGGAGCCAGTTCAACCTGGCCACTCAGGCCGAGCGACAGCCAGGGTCGTCCTTCAAGCCGATCGTGCTCGCTGCCGCGCTTCGGCGCGGGATCGCGACCTCGACCCGGTTCGACTCGAAGCCGGTGGAGATCGACGCAGGAGACCGCGTCTGGAAGGTGAGCAACTACGAGGGCTCGTACCTCGGCAACATCGATCTCGCGCGTGCGATGGTCTCGTCCGACAACTCGGTGTACGCACAGCTCACGACCGTCGTCGGGCCGGAGGCGATCGTCCGCACCGCACACGCGCTCGGCGTCCAGAGCGATCTGCCCGCGTACTTCTCGATCGGGCTCGGCGCTGTCGCGGTAAATCCGCTCGACATGGCGCGCGCCTTCGCGACGATCGCGAACGACGGCAACCGCGTCGACGGCACGCTGATGCGCGACCGAGCCCGCGTGGTCGAGCGTGTGCGCTTCCGCAAGAGCGGCAGAGACCAGGTGAACGAGCCTCTCCAGCGTCAGGTCGTCGGTCAAGCGGAGGCGCGCGCGATCACGGGCATCCTCGAGGACGTCGTCACGAGCGGCACCGGCCGCCGGGCGCAGCTCCCCGGACGTCCCGCGGCGGGTAAGACGGGAACCACGGACGACTACGGCGACGCGTGGTTCGTCGGGTATACGCCCGAGCTCGTCACCGCGGTGTGGGTCGGCTATCCGAACGAGCTGCGGCCGATGCTGACGGAGTTCGGTGGGGAGCCCGTGGCGGGCAGCACCTTGCCGGCGATTCTCTGGAAGGAGTTCATGACGCGTGCGCTCGGCTCTGCTCCCGCGACGCCGTTCGAGCCCGCGATCACGATCCCGACGTCGATTCGCCGGGTGATCTGGCGAGGCGGCTCGTGGAAGCTCGACAATGGGTACTGCCCCGGTACGCGGTTGACGGCCTATATCGCGGGTCGGGAGCCCCCGGAGACCGCGGAGTGCTATCCGAACGAGGTGAGCGTGCCGCTCGTAATCGGCCGCTCGGCCGATTCTGCGCGGACGGTGCTCGCCAACGTGCCGCTGGACGCAAGCGTGATCCTCGTACCTGCGAAACCCCGGACACGAGCGGGCGTCGTCGTCAAGCAAGAGCCGCGCACCGGTTTTCTCCCAGCCTACGAGCGCGTGCGTCTGTACGTGACGAAGGCCGAGGCCGGACTCGTGCCGAACCTCGTCGGCTCGAGTATCCGCACTGCGCGGGAGCGGGGCCGGGCGCTCGGTCTGCGGCTCGACGTCTCATACGAGCTCGGGCCTAGCGGGACGGTGCTCGAGCAGGACGTCACCCCCGGTGTCGCCGTCGAGTCAGGTCTCAGGATCCGGCTCGTCGTTGGCCGCGGCTCGACCAGCTAGACCCCCGCTCGACGTAGCGCCACGGCTCGTCGACCGCCTTCGTGATCCCGATCCGCGGCGTCGTCTCGAATTCGGCGGCAGCGGTCGGTGGGAGGAACATGACCGGTGGGGCGGTGAGGTCGAGGCCGTCATGGCGGCCGTCGAGGCCAAGCGCCTGCGTGAGGCGTCCCGGCCCAGAGCAAAACAGACGCGCGTCGTCGAGCCCGCGCCGCTCACGCATTCGCTCGAGGCCGTGGGTGGGCTCGAGCGCCCTCAGGAGCAGGGCCTCGGCGCGGTCGGGCGGCCCGCACGTGATGTTCGAGCACCAATGGATGCCGTAGGAGCGGTAGACGTAGAGACGCCCGGCGGGGCCGAACATGGTTTGCGTTCGTGCGGTCGGGCCGCGGAACGAGTGGCTCGCGGGATCCTCTGGGGCGTACGCCTCGAGCTCGACGATGCGACCTCCGACGCCGTCGACGAGCAGCGTCCACCCGAGCAGGGCCGGCGCCGCCTCGTGCACGCCGCGCGTGACGAGCTCCGCGAACGTCACTCGCCGGGGTCGAAGAGCCGCGGGTGCCTCGCGAGCTTCGAGCCGCCGGCCCTCGCACGCCGTGGAGCAGGGTCGGCCCGCTCGAGCTCGTCGAGGATCGTCTCCTGCGTGCGGGAGGCGACGATCGGCTCCGGGATCCCGTCGACCCAGACAAGCGTGCGGGAGCCACTTCCCCGCTCCTCGCCGAGGATCGGCTCGAGCGCGTAGATTCTGTCGGCCCGTACGTATTTCCCGAACCCGAGAAAGACCATCTGGGTCATCGCTCGTAGTATCGCGCCGCCGCTAGGCTCGCCGCTGCATGGCGCGGATCTACCTCTCCCCTCCCCACGTCACCGGGCGCGAGCTCGAGCTGGTGCAGGACGCGATCGCGTCGAATTGGATCGCGCCGCTCGGGCCGCACGTCGACGCGTTCGAGCGCGAGCTCTGTGCCGTGGTCGACGTCGAGCACGCGGTCGCCCTCGCGAGCGGAACAGCGGCGCTCCATCTCGCGCTCGTCGTGCTGGGAATCGGCCCGGGCGACGAGGTCGCATGTTCGAGCTTCACGTTCGCTGCGAGCGCCAACGCGATCGTCTACACCGGCGCGACGCCGTTCTTCGTCGATGCCAACCCGGCGACCTGGACGCTCGATCCCGAGCTGCTCGACCGTGCGCTCGCCGACCGGATCGCGGCCGGCGCTCGGGTCAAGGCCGTCCTCGCGGTCGACCTCTACGGTCAGTGCTGCGACTACGACGCGCTGGGCAAGGTGTGCGCACGCCATGACGTCGTGCTCTTGCAGGACGCTGCGGAGTCGCTCGGCGCGACGTATCGCGGCGCACCCGCCGGCGGTCAGGGGTCACTCGCGGCGTTCTCGTTCAACGGCAACAAGATCATCACGACGAGCGGCGGTGGAATGCTCGTCTCGCAGAGCCCCGAGTGGGTCGAGCACGCTCGTAAGCTCTCGACCCAGGCGCGTGAGCCCGTCGCTCACTACGAGCACCTCGAGACCGGCTTCAACTACCGGATGAGCAATCTGCTGGCGGCCCTCGGCCGTGCGCAGCTCGAGTCGCTGCCGGAGCGCGTCGCGACCAGGCGGCAGATCAACGCGCGCTATCAGGAACGGCTCGGTGACACGCCCGGGATCTCGTTCATGCCGGTCGCGCCGTACGGAAGCGGGAACTTCTGGCTCACGTGCATCGTCGTCGAGCCGTCCGAGTTCGGGGCCGATCGGGAGGCGATCAGGCTCGCGCTCGAAGCCGAGGAGATCGAGGCGCGGCCGCTCTGGAAGCCGATGCACCTCCAACCGCTCTACGCCCGGCGCCGCGTGTACGGGGGTGACGTCTCTGCGCGCCTGTTCGAGCGCGGGCTCTGCCTTCCCAGCGGGTCGGCCCTCACCGAGACGGATCAGGAGCGAATCGTCGGGATCATGCTTGCTGCGCGCGGGACGAAGGTCAGCTCCGACAAACTCGGGTGATGCGCGAGCCGGCAGGGTCTCGAGCTGCGATAAGCCCTCCGTGAGGCGCTACCGCTCGCTGCGCTCCCTCCGCCGGGAGCTGGCCGGCTGCCGCCGCTGCCTGGAGGCCGGCTACGCGATCGAGCCGCCGCCAGTCACGGGTGGCGCCGGTGGCTCCGCATATCTCTTCGGGCTGGCACCGGGTCACGTCGAGCGCGACCGGCAGCTGCCGTGGCAGGGCAGGGCCGGGCGCACGTTGCGTGGCTGGTTGCGCATGGACGAGGACGCGTTCTTCGCGACCTTCACGTGCGCCTCCGTCACCCGCTGCTACCCGGGCAAGGCCGCCTCCGGACGCGGCGATCGGCTTGCGACACCGCCGGAGCGGAAGCTGTGCCGGCCGTGGTGGGAGGACGAGCTGCGGTTGCTCGACCCCGCGCTCGTCGTGACCGTCGGCGCGCTCGCGCTGCACACGCTGCTCGGAAGGAGCCGGCTCACCGATGCGATCGGCAAGAGCTTCGTCCTGGGCGATGCGATCGCGATCCCGCTTCCCCACCCTTCGGGTGCGAGCGGATGGCTTAACGACCCGGCGAACATAGCTCGCCTCGGCAAGGCATTGACGCACGTTCGCCGCGAGCTCACGCGGCTCCAAGCCGTCGCGTAGGATCGGACGAATGTCGATCGGCGCTGTGCTCGACGAGGCGTGGAGCCTCTACACGAAGTTCTTCCTGCGCTTCTTCCTGATCGCGGTGATCGTGTTCGCAGTCGTGAACGCGATCTACGGACTCCTCGTCGTGGCGGTCGAGAGCGGCGACGGGACGACTGCACTCCTCGCGCTCGCCGGCGTCGCCGCGTCGGTGATCGGCACGTACTGGTTGCAGGGCGCGCTCGTCTTTGCCGTCGAGGATGCTCGTGACGGAAGAATCGACACGCCGATCGGCGAGATCTTCCGCAAGGTCGCCCCGCTCCTGGTGACGCTGATCCTGGCGGGGTTGCTAGCGGGCATCGGGATCGCGCTGGGGTTGCTGCTGCTGATCGTGCCGGGCCTGTATCTGCTCACGATCTGGGCGGTGGTCGCGCCCGCGATCGTCGTCGAGGGCAAGAGCGTGGGCGAGGCGTTCTCGCGGTCGCGCGAGCTCGTCAGGGGGCACGGCTGGACGGTGTTCGCGATCGTCCTGGTCACCGCGATCCTCGGTGGAATCGCGAGCGGGCTGCTGCAGGTCGCGTTCTCGTTCCTGCCCCGATTCCTCGAGATCTTCGTCGGGGGGACGATCGCGAGCGCGGTCGTCGCTCCGTTCACGGCCACGGCGCTGACGGTCTTGTTCTTCCGGCTCCGAGAGGCGTCGTCTCCGCCGGCCGAGCTGTGACGCTCGACCGCGAGACCGAGCAGCGCATCGACGAGCCTGTCTCTGCCGAGGCAGTCCGGGAGACGCGGCTGACCCCGGCCGAGGCGGTCGCCGGAATGGGGATCCGCCTCCCGGTTCGTGGAAATCGCAAGCTGCGCCGCGTCCTCGACCGGGTGAACGAGGATCCGCAGCTGAAGGCGTGGTGGCACGTCGCCAACGTGAACGCCGTCGTCCGGCTGGAGATCAACGACCACTCGTGGGTGCACATCCAGATCGTCGCCAACATCGCGCTCAAGCTGCTCCGTCAACTGACCAAGCACGGCGTCGAGCCGTCCATGGTGCGCGACTACGGGATGGGCAACGACGACGCCGAGGTCGTGGTCGTGCTCGCCGCGCTCACCCACTGTGTAGGGATGTCGGTTCACCGTCGCGGCCACGAGGATTGGAGTCTCTTCCTCTCGGAGCCGAAGTTGCGCGAGCTGCTCGACGGGATCTACGACGAGCCCGACCGCACCGTGCTCGTCTGCGAGGTGCTCCAGGCGATCACCAGCCATCGGGCGGACGGCGAGCCGCTCACGCTCGAGGCAGGGATCCTCCGGGTCGGCGATGCGCTCGACATGGCGAAGGGCCGCTCGCGGATTCCGTTCGAGAAGGGTCGCGTGTCGATGCACTCCCTGTCGGCGGCGGCGATCGACGAGGTGCTGATCGCCGACGGCGAGTCGAAGCCCGTGCGGATCGAGATCGTGATGAACAACTCCTCGGGGATCTTCCAGGTCGACGGCCTGTTGCGCGCCAAGCTGCGCGGCTCGGGTCTCGAGCCATACGTCGAGGTGATCGCGCACATCGACACCGAGTCGGAGAAGAGCCTCGTTCCCGAGTACCGGCTGGACGTCTAGCTCCCAGACGGGAGCGCTACAATCGCCGCGAGCCCTGCGGGATAGTCTAATGGTAGGACGCCGGATTCTGGCTCCGGAAGTTGGGGTTCGAGTCCCTGTCCCGCAGCTTGTGGTTGCGCAGGTCTGCGATCCGCACCACGCGGATCGCAGACCGCGAAGCACGAGCAGGGTGTTGCTCAGTTCTCAATCTCGAGAACGATCGTGACACTGCTTCTCAAGGTTTTGTAAGAGATCTTGGGCGCGCTCGTGCTCGTCTAGAGCCTCCGCTACGGTGGCCCGATACGAAACACGGAGCGGCGCGCTCTGTCGGCAAACATCCGCGCGCCGCGCACGTGTCCCCTAGATGGAGGTTTGATCCTGAGAGCCCTACTCACGGGTGTGTGCGCCCTCGTGCTCTGCGCCACACCGATCGCGACCGGCGGAAATCCGAGTGTCGAGCTGCAGCGCCACATCGCCACGATCGAGAAGGACCGCTCGGTACTCGCGTTCTTCGACCGGCACGACTGGCTCCTCACCGATCCGCGGTTCGAGGACGAGGCGAAACGACAGCTCTCGGAGCACACGGCGAGCCTCGCGCGTGCCAGCCGGAAAGCGGCTGCTGCTCGCACCGCGCGCCGACGTGCGAAAGCGGAGCTCGCCCGCAAGGTGACGCAACGCGCGTCCGCGCGCGCCGAGCGAAGACTCCAATCGTTGGCGTCGCTGCAGCCGCAGGACGCAATCTGCAAGGTGTTCGGGAGCTACTGCCGGCAGGCGCTGCGCGTCGCGCGCTGCGAGTCCGGCTACAGCACGACCGCGCAGAACGGTCAGTACCTGGGACTCTTTCAGATGGGGTCGAACGAACGCCGGAGCTTCGGTCACGGGTCGACCCCGCACGAGCAGGCGCAGGCGGCACATCGCTACTTCGTCGCCTCGGGTCGCGACTGGACGCCGTGGTCGTGCAAGCCCTGGTGGTAACTGTGTCGATTCTGGGGATAAGCTGTTGGGCAATGTGGGGAGAACCCCGGAAACTCGCGCAAAGAGCGGAAAGCCGGCGCAACGGCCGGGTTCACGCGTTGCGCATACCGTGTTAGGAGTGACACCGTGCCGTTGTGGCGGAAGTCCGACCGCCTGAGGCCTCTGGATGAGGCCGCAGCCTACGCGCGCTGTCACGGCGAACGCGACGCATCGGTCGTGCGCATCGTGCATCTCCCCCCAAGACGCCAGCGCTACGACCTGCTCGCAACCGGCGAGGAGATCCGCCGTCGACTCGAGGAGCGCATCGACGCTCGCGAGCTCGACGGCGGCATCTCGCCGGCCCCTGCCCGGTTGAGCTAGCCACCGCCATCTGCGTTCCAACCCGTTCGCCGGTCGGCAACCAAAGCGGACATCGGGACAGTCCGTCGCTGAACTGGCACGAAGTTGGCACAGAGCCGTCACGCTGCGTTGCCCACGAGGACGATAGAATAGACAGTGGGTGGTGGGTTGGGGTGCCCCGAGAGACTTTCGCTCCGAGCGGCAATGACGCGATTCGGGAGACCCGTCGCACCGTCGACCGGCTACCGCCGGATCAGCACATCGGCGAGCGACTTCTTCGTGATCGCCGGCACCGTCGCGTCGGTCGCCGGGTAGCCGACGGGAACCACGACGAACGCGCGCTCGTTCTCCGGCCGCTCGAGCAGCTCGCGGAGGATCCCCATCGGGCTCGGCGTATGCGTCAGGGTCACGAGTCCCGCGTCGTTGAGCGCGGCGAGCAGGAATCCGACCGCGATCCCGACCGACTCACGCGCGTAGTAGTGCTTGAGCTTCCCCCCATCCGGTCCAATCCCGTACGCCTGCTCGAAGACGACGATCACGACGGGCGCGTCCTCGAGGTGCGGTTTGTGCGCGTCGGTGCCGAGCGGCTCGAGCGCGCGTAGCCACTCCGCGGACATCCTGCCGCCGTAGCTGCGACGCTCCTCCTCCTCGGCGGCGATCCGGATCTGCCGCTTCAGCCCGGGATCCGTGACGACGACGAACGTCCACGGCTGCTGATTCGCCCCGGACGGCGCACTCGCCGCAGCGGCGATCGCGTTCTCGACGACCTCCCAGGGGAATGGCTCGGTCGAGTAGTCGCGCACGGTCCGGCGCCGCCTGATGCGCTCGAGAAACGCCGTCGACCGCTCGCGCATCGCCTCCGCATTCAGACG
>Ga0136617_10006550_pt1 | contig 10393 bp, 7 predicted proteins | sample AntDrymUQ3222106_2_FD_129672 | JGI IMG/M metagenome (GOLD analysis project Ga0136617, IMG submission 129672) | Polar desert sand microbial communities from Dry Valleys, Antarctica - metaG UQ322 (21.06) | ecosystem: Environmental > Terrestrial > Soil > Desert | place: Antarctica: Dry Valley...
CAGCAGCTTGTCCGTGAAGGCCGGCGAGCTCATGTACGAGGCGACGCCGATGACCGGCCGCTGGAAGACCGGCGAAGGCTCCACCACACACGCGTCGCCCTCCGGCAGCGTCACCAACCCGGTCTCGACCAGGAACTGGCGGGACCGCTCGGTCCAGTCAGCGTAGGCGACGCGCATGTCCTCCTCGGTGCGCGGGTGGTCCTCATTCGCCTCGTGGAGCACGGCGCGCCAGTCCTCCGTGCCGCGAGCCTCAAGGCAGAGCGCCCGCATCTCGGCGTCCAGTCGGTCGTACTCGGCTTGACCCCGATCGCGCAGCGACCGCGCGTCGTAGGGCAGGTTCTCTTTCTCACGCAGAAGGCGTGTGTAGCGCTCCTCGCCGAACCGCCACTCGCCAGTGGCCTCCTGGCGGACGGTATCGAGGTGCTCGACCCAGGCGTCGAACGCTTCGCCGGCCCTCCTTCCAGCCTCGCGCATTCGCTTCTGGGCATCGGGATCGGCGACCTCGTCGGGCAGCAGGTCACGCACATAGCGCCCGCCCGCCTTGGCCGAGGCGAGGCCGCGCTCCACGATGAGCGGATGCGCCACCGATGCGTCGATGTTCTGGCGGCCCTGCTCAAGCGCTCGCGGGATCTCCTCGAGGCGCGCGATGGCGGCATCGACCAGCTCGGCCTCGGGGCGCAGGCGATGGAGGAACAGCCCGAACAGGCCGCCCAGCGCGGGTGATGTGTAGGTCAGCGGGTCGCGCTTCCAACCCTGCCAGTCGGCGGTGATGGTGCGCCCCCGAAGCATGGCGATGGCCAGATCGCGGTCGATGCGGGCGTCCGCGTCCAGGCCGTCGTCCGGCACCGCCTCGAAGCGGTCCAGCCAGTCGGTCGCGTCGGCGTCGCGCTTGGCGAAGGACTCCGCCGAGAGGTCGTCCAGGCGATGGTCGTACTCGGTCAGGCCGAGGCCGCTGGCGAGGACCGGTGAGGTTTCGAACTCGTTCTCGAGGAAGCCATCGATGAGCTGCTGGAGTTCCGTCACGTGCTGTCCCTTTCGTTCTTCCGCAGGTGGATCTTTGTGATCTTCGGCTCATCCTGACGCCACTATCGTCACTGGGCCGCCAGGCTGATCGATGGACGTCGGTCTCGAGCCTGCTCGGCGGTCGCTCCGGGGGATGGTTGCCGCTCACCGAGACGCCACTATCGTCGCCACGCGGCGTAACCGGCCCATGCATGAAGTACTCGCTTGCTTGGCGAGTCGATCAGCACGGGTTCCCGTCCGATCGCCGCCGCATCCGACGATGGTGCCGTCTACTCGGGGCGCTACCTTGGCCATCGGCTGCCTGGCGATGCCCGGGACCACGTCGTGACCTTCGCCAAGTAGCGCCCGAAGATAGTGCCGTCACTCCCCCGAGCAGTCGGGCGTCATGGCGCCTTAGGGGTGACGTACCGGCAGCGCGGCGCGATGGCGCAGCGGTGGCAGGCGGGTTTGCGAGCGTGGCAGGTCTGGCGGCCGTGGGTGATGAGATTGACGTGCCCCTCGTGCATCTGGCCGGGCTCCAGCAATCGCAGGAATATGTCGTGGGCCAGTAAGAGGTCCCCCTTGGGCGGCACCAGGCCGATACGCTTGGCCACACGCTCGACGTGCCGGTCCACCGGCATCAGCGGGGTGCCGAAGCAGAAGAGCAGCACGACAGAGGCCGTCTTGCGGCCGATGCCGGCGATGGCCGTGAGCCAGGCGACGGCCTCCATCGGCGGCAGATCGCCCAGGAACTCCAGTGAGTAGTCGCCGCGCGCCTCCCTCAGCGCTCGGAGCGAGGCCTGGATGCGCGGCGCCTTCTGCGGCGCCAGGCCGCCCGGTCGGATCGCGTCGACCAGCTCCTCGACGGGCGCCTGTTCCACGGCCGACCACTCCGGCGGTGCTCCGCCCTTGATGCCAGTACCGCCCCAGCCTGGCCGGTTGATCTTGGCCTCCTCCGTGGCGACCGACTGGGACGGGAAGTGCGCGCGCAGGGCATCGAACGCCTTCTCGGCGTTGATGTCGGCGCTGTTCTGGGACAGGATCGTCAGCACCAGCTCGCTGGTCGGGTCGTGCACGCGCTGCCAGACCGGCACTCCGTACATGGCGCGCATCGCCGCGCGCGTGTCATCGACCAGGCCGGGTCGATAGCGAGCCAGCCGGCGTGCCCACGCCAGCGCCGGGTCGGCGGGCTTTGGCTTGCGACGAAGGACGATGCGCGAGCGCTTGGCTGGAGCCGGCGGTCGCTTCTCCGGCGGCACCGTGTCCTCAGCCATGGCCGATGGACACGAGCCGCGCTGCCCGCTCGGCGGCACGCTCCAATGGAGCCGCGCCGGCGGCCATCTGGGCCTCCACGCTGATCGGCGCCTCGGTGACCGGCACAACCACCACGCCAAGCGCCGCCAGCGCCGCGATGCCCTCCTCGGTCACACCGCCACCGAAGCAGATGCATGGCCGGTCGGCATCCGCGGCTCGGCGCGCGACCCCGAGCGCGGTCTTGCCATAGGCCGTCTGCCGGTCGACGCGGCCCTCACCGGTGAGCACCAGATCCGCTTCCTCGAGCGCCACGTCGAAGCCGGTCAGCTCCATGACCACCTCCACGCCCGGACGTACCTCGAACGAGGCGAACCGGTCGGCGGTGGCCAGCAACCCGGCAGTCGTGCCGCCAGCCGCGCCGGAACCGGGCACGTCGCGCAGCGAGCGCCCCACCGCGGCCTCCAGCACGTCGGCGTAGTGCGCCAGGTTCGCATCCAGCCGCGCGACCTGCGTCTGATCCGCGCCCTTCTGCGGGCCATACGTGGCCGCTGCCCCAAGCTCACCGAGCAGCGGGTTCGTCACATCCGAGGCGATGACCAGCTCCACCTCGCCCAACACGGGCGCCAGCCCTGACAGGTCCACGCGCGCCAGCCGGTCGAGCGAGCCGCCGCCCATGGGCAGCTCCGCCCCGGCAGCATCCAGGAACCGAACACCCAGCGCCCGAAGCAGGCCAGAGCCACCGTCCGTGGTGGCGCTGCCGCCCAGTCCCAGCACGATGCGCCGAGCACCCAGGCCGATGGCCGCGGCAAGGATCAGGCCGGTACCGAACGTGGATGCGGCCCTGGCGTCGCGCCGCTCGGCGGGGACACGCGACAGTCCCGAGGCCGTGGCCATCTCCACCACCGCTCGGTCGTCCTGCCGCAGGAAGCGGCCGTCGAGCGGCTCGCCGAGCGGATCCCGCGTGGCGGCGGGCAGTCGCGCCCAGCCGCCCGCGGCAGCCACGGCGTCCAGCGTGCCTTCCCCGCCGTCCGCCAGCGGGGAGAGTCGGACCGTGTCGTCCGGGCGGCCGCGGCTCCAGCCCTCGGCCAGCGCTCGAGCGACCTCCACCGAGGTCAGCGAGCCCTTGTACGAATCCGGCGCCACGAGAAGCCTCACGTCAGGCGGGGTCCGGCTCCGTTCGCGGCGCCTCCGCTGAGCCTCCCGTTGCGTTGCCCACCGTCACGTCCCTGCCTGCCACGGCCTGTCGCCGCTCGAGGTACTCGGGGATGCGGATCATGGGCGGTCGCTCTTGATCGGCCAGGTCGATGACCTCCAGCGAGAGGCGACTGGGCGTGGAGCGGGGCAGCTTCATGGTGGAGCCCATCTCCGGAAAGAGCCGCGCCCGATGGCGTTCCTGCACGCGCTTCATGACCGCCTGGAGGATGACGAAGCTCATCCGCGAGAGGCCCTCCAGCTCCTGGTTGCGATGTATCCGGATATCCAGGTCCACCTGGCCGAAGCCCTTGAGGCCGAGGCGGTCGGCCAGGTCGATGAGGTGGCCGATCTCCACGGCGTAGCCGGTGAAGAAGGGGATCTGCTCCAGATGCTCGCGACGGCCCGCGTACTCGCCGGCGAGGGGCTGGATGTAGCCGGACAGCTCGGGGAAGAAGAGGTTGATGAGCGGCCGTGCCACCAGTTCGGTGACCCGTCCGCCGCCGCCTTCCTTGAGCAGCCCGCCCTCCACGATGGGTCGCTGGTAGTGCGCCTTCACGTACCCGATGCGCTTCTCCGTGAGCAGCGGCCCGAGCGTGCCGTAGAAGAAGCGCGGATGCCAATCGCTGATGTCCGTGTCGGACCAAGCGACCAGGTCGCCGCTCGTCTCGAAGAGGCTCTTCCAGAGCGCCTCGCCCTTGCCGCGGTAGGTGCCGTAGCGCGGCAGCACGTCAGGGTGGCGCACCACGCGGGCACCCTCCGCCTCGGCCAGCTCGCGGGTGTCGTCCTCCGAATCGGAGTCGATGACCAGCAGCTCATCGATGAGCGGCAGGCGCTCCATCAGCTGGCGCCGAGTGGCGCGCACGATGGGCCCGATGGTGGCTGACTCGTTGAGCGTGGGGAGCACGGCGCTGATGGTGACGCCCTGCTTCTCTTTGAGTGCCACCAGGCGCTTCAGGTCCGAGAACTCGCCGTGGTGGAAGCTCGACTCGGCGAACCAGCGATCGACCCGCGCGGTGATGCTGCGCCCGGCTTCGGCCGCCCGGTCAGCGGCCTCCAGGGTCTCGGCCTGAGCGGCGCGCTTCTCGAACACGGAGCGCGTGGGCTGCTCGCGCGTCTTGACCACGATGACGGTGGGTCGTGCTTCCTGCGCGATGGTCTCCGGCAGGGCACCGAAGAGGGCACCGCCCGTGGGGTCATGCGGCAGCGCCGCGGTGGCGCCCATGATCACCAGTTGCGCGCCCTCCGACTCGCGCAGGATGGTGGCACGGACATCCGATCCCTCGACCAGCCTGGCGCGACCGCGTTCGCTGGCGTGGAGATGCACGAAGGCGGTCAGGGCGCGCTCGGCCTGCGAGCGGACGGTGGGCGAGATGTCCGGTGGCACCACGTGCAACACCGACACGTCGGCATCGAAGGAGCGACCCAGCGCCTCGGCGAAGTGGAGCGCCAGCTCCGCGTGGGGACCGCCACGTACGGCGCTGAGGATGTGCTGCACGGAACCGACGCCGCGCTGCTTGACCACCGCCATGTCACAAGGTGCGTCGCGCACGACCTCATCGATGGTGGGGCTGAAGACAGCATCCGGCACACCACGCCTGCCAGCCGGCTTGCCCGCCCAGCCGAAGAGGATGAGGTCCGCCTCCTCTTCCGCGGCGAGCTCCACGATGCCCTCCGCCGCGCGACGCCCGATGCGCACGACGGTGCGCAGCTCCACGCCAAGCGGCGCGAACTCCAGGACGCGCTGGAGCAGGCGGCGCGCCTGACGTGCTTTGGTGGCACCCTCGGAGAGCGGCATTCCCTCAGGCACTTCCACGATGCCCAGGGCGGTCAGCGTGCCGCCCTGTTCCATCAGCGCAGAGCCGATGCGGATCAGGTCGGCCGCGGTGCGCGGGTTGGCCAAGGGGATGAGGATGCGAGAGGGCGAGCGGCGTCGGGCCATCAGCGCTTCGCTCCCGACTCGGACCGCCGCTTGCCACCGGGGGCGGCGACCTTGCTTCCAGCGCGCGACTTCCGGCTCTTGCCCGCCTCCTTGCCTCCCTTGCCTGCCTTGCCGTCGCGCGACGCTGCCTCCAGCGCACGCCAGCGTTCGACCAGGTAGGGCTTGCCCAGCTCGAAGGCTCGCGCCTGACGTTCCACGAAGGCCTCGGCCTGGTCGGTCGTCAGCTCGCGGGTCTCGATGATGAGGCTGGCCACGCGTCCGAAGTAGAGCGGGATGAGCGAGGCCACCATGCGGTCCATGGGCTGCACCTTCCGACGAGCGGCCAGGGCACAGTCGTAGATGATGCGGGTCCAGGTCTCGTCGGGGAAGCTGAAGCGCGAGTCCTCGACGGTGGCCGGCGTGTCGGCGCGGCTGGCCATCTCTACGGCCTCGCTGGCCTCCTCGGCCAGGTGGTCGACGGCGGCAAGTTGCTCCGGTGCGAGGACGCTGGCCCAGGTGTCGCGCACCGTCAGGCGGCCCTTGGCGAACTCCTCCAGTAGCCGTTGGGTATTCACCTCGAGGGGCGGCGGGTCGATGATCCGCTCGAAGCCGTAGACCGGGATGTCGTGCGAACCCTTGACATCCAGCCAGCGCGCGGCGTGGCGTTCGGTGAGCCGGAGGATGGTGCTCACGACCTGGCTGAACATCGGCCCCAGGTCGGAGCCCGGGTCCTTGGGATCGTGCACCTTGGCGCCCAGGCGGGTCTGGCACACCGCGAAGCCACCCGCGATGGCGCTGTGCGTCATCCAGATATCGATACCGAACTTGCTGGTGTCCGGCGTCCAGTCGTCCTGCTGGAGGTAGTGGCGGATGAGGTCGCCGCTGACGCCGAAGTCGCCGCCGATGGGCTGCCGGATACGCAGCCCATAGAGCGCCCGGGTGAGGGGATAGGTCACCGTGTTCGTGATCGTGCCGTCGTACTTGTAGCGGCTGTAGAGCGGCGCCACGTAGTCGAAGCCGCCCTTCAGGATGGGCCCGGCCAGCAGCTCGATCCATTCCGGCACGATGCTGCGCAGGTCGGAGTCGACCACGACCAGCGCCTGCACACCCAGCGCGTCGGCGATCTGGAAGATGGTGCGCAGCGCGGCACCCTTGCCCCCGACCCCCTCGATCTCGGGGTAGGTCAGGCTGATGCGCTGGAGCTTGTTGGTGGGCCGGACGAGCAGGATCTTCTCGATGTAGTCGGGCGGTTCCGTGTCGACCACCACACGCTGGGTGCCGTCGGGCGAACCGGCGTCAGCGTTGACCACGACAGGGCGGAGATCGGGGAAGTACTGCACGAGACCGGCCTGCGCGGCGCGCACGACGTAGCCGATGGTGCTGGCGTTCTTGAAGCTCGGGATGCCGACCATGATGTCGGCCTTGCCGAGTCCGTCGATCTCGTCCCGCAGCGCCTTGGGCAGGGTGGCTTGGGGCATCCCGGCCAGCCTAACGAAGATGGGCAGGCCGTGCAGCGGTGGTCAGCCGCGTGGCGACCAGGGACGGGCGATGGGCCGTGGCTCCTCCGCCATCTCCAAGAGTGCCGCGTCCTCCGGCTGGGGGAGGGGGTGCGCCGTGTCCAGCGGCCGGGTCAGGATGTGCAGCGTCCGGTCCCGGGGCTTCCATCCCGCTGCGGTCCAGGCCGATACGGCGGCTGTGTCCAGGATGGGCGGGTCGACGTCGGGCAGGCGCACGCGCGGCACGCCCGGACGGCCGCCGCTCGCCATTCGGATCAGCTCCAGGGCGGCGTGGCTGTCGCCGATGAGCAGCGCAGGAGAGGCCGGCAAGGATGGGTCCTCATCGCCCCAGCCCTCGTCGCGGTCGATGGCCAGCGCCCAGGGAACAGCGTCCACTCCTGCCGTGTCGGCGCGCGCATCCGGCCAAACGGTGACCTGGCCGCGGGATACATGACCGCGGAAACGCTCCCCGGTCAGCTCCTGGAGCGCCCAGGCCCGGCGCTCATACAGGCCGTGGCCGCGTCGCAGCGCCTCGTCAGCCGCGACTCGCGACCACCAACCGTCCGCATCGGCGTCCGTGAGGATGGCGGGGCTGCCCGACGTGGATGAGTCGTCGCTGGGCGGCGGGATCGCTTCGTCCTCATCATCGACGCCATACCAGCGCCACTCGCCCAGCAGCGAGAAACCGTGTCGCGCGCCCAGACGGTGGGAACCCTCGTTGTCCTGGCCGGTCGCGTAGCGCACCACCTCCACGCCGTGCGCTGCCGCCCAACGCAGTTCCGCGACCTGGAAGTCGGTGGCCACGTTCATGCCACGGACGCGCGGATCGACGCGGATGCCCTCCAGCCACGCCTCGTCCCGGGACAGCATCACTAACCGCGCCACGGCGATGGCCTGATCGGCCGGGAGCGGCGCGCCATCCGCGGCGGTCGCCTCCGTACCGCCGGCCGTGGCCACCAGCAGGACGCCATCAGCCGCGGCCAGCCAGCGGTCCCACACCTGCGGTATGTAGTCCGAGTCGTCCCATGTGCGCGAGGCGAAGGAGAGCACCGCCTGCTTGTCGTCCGCGCGGGCACGGCGGACTCTGATGGGCCAGCTGCGGCGGCCAGGGCGGTCGGGCCGGGCCGGCTCGCTCAAGCGGCGTTCAACGCTTGTGCTGCAGGCGCGTGATGGCCGTCCAGTCCCGAGCGTAGCCGCCCGGTGTATAGCGTCCGTTGGCGGCTTTCATCATCGCGCCCTTGAACCCGGCGCCTTTCCACGACGCCACCCACGGATCGATGGGCGGCCGCGTGTAGGGCGAAACCCGCACCAGTTCGGTCTGTTGGACGAGGCTCTCCAGGATGCGCTTGCGCTCGAGAAGTGGCAGGTCGAAGAGCGGCTGACCATCCACCTGGAGCAGATCCAACGCCACGAAGGCCAGCACCTGATCGGGATGGGCGTCCTTGCGTTCCACGTCGATGCCAGCGTCGCGCGGCATGAAGATGCTGCCTCGGCCGATGGCCGCCTGGTGGATGATGGCCGCGCCCTCACCGCCACGTGTGGCCTGGATGGTCAGGATGCCATCGATGACGGCATCGAAAGCCATGAGGCAGCGGCCGATCTCGTCGCTCAGCTCGGGCTCGCGCGCCGTGACGTCGTGACCGTCCGAGTCGATCAGCGTGAGGCGCCGGGGCGGTCCGTCCGGAGCGGCCTCGAAGTGGAGCATGGTGCGCGTGCCGGTCCAGAGGGGCTCCACGATAGGATCGGAGATGCTCGGTGCACGGCGGGTGAGCATGGGCACCTGCGGGCGCCACTCGAGAGGGTCGGCGGGGATCGCCTCAGCGTTCTGGGCTGCCATCGGCCGATGGTAGGGCAGCCGGTGAAGTGGCGCGGAGCAGCTCCCACGCGGAGCCGATCATCTCCTCGAGGGTGCCCCGCTGCGATCGCCAGTCCAGGCGTTGCGCCGCGCGCTCGTTCGAGGCCACGAGTGTGGGCGGGTCCCCCGCGCGCCGAGCGCCCAGCGAGTGCGGCACCGGCTGGCCCACCACGGCCTCCGCCGCACGCATCACTTCCTTGACGCTGAAGCCCGAGCCCGAGCCCAGGTTGCACACGTCCAGTCCCGGCTCGAGCGAGGCGGTCATCTCCAGCGCGGCCAGGTGCGCGTCGGCCAGGTCCAGCACGTGGATGTAGTCGCGGACGGCCGTGCCGTCGGGGGTCGGATAGTCGGTCCCGAAGACGGTCAATGGCGGACCATCTCGGTAGGCCGCCAGCAGGTTGGGGATGAGGTGCGTCTCGGGGTCGTGCCGCTCGCCACGACTCGGGCTGGCGCCGGCCACGTTGAAGTAGCGCAGGGCCATCGCCCGCAGGCCGTATGCCTGGCCATATGACCGCATGGCGCCCTCGAAGGCCAGCTTGGTGGCGCCGTAGGGGTTGATCGGGGCGGTCCGCGCACTCTCGTAGACGGGCGTTTCGGTGGGGACGCCGTACACGGAAGCGGTGGAGCTGAAGACGAGCCGCTCCACGCCTGCCTTGCGCATGGAGTCCAGCAGGGCCACGCCACCGACCACGTTCTCGCGGTAGTAGAGTGCCGGTTCGGCCACTGACTCGCCGACCAGCGAGCGGGCGCCGCAGTGGAGCACCGCATCGATCTTGCGGTCGCGCAAGAGGCCCGCCACCAGTGGCCCATCGCCGAAGCTGCCCACGACCAGCTCCGCGCCCTGCGGCACGGACTCCTCGTGCCCTGTGACAAGAGAGTCGAGGACGACCACCTGATGCCCGGCGGGAAGGAGCCGCTCGACGGTGATGGCGCCGATGTAGCCGGCGCCGCCGGTCACGAGGATGCGCATGCCGCCATGCTAGTCGAGCCCGACTTGGTAAGTCCGGGCGGGTCGAAAAGCTGTTGTGGCACGCCGCTGATGCTGGGTTCCAGCATCGGTAGATGACGGGAACCAGGCTCTGACGGACGGTCCGTGCCGGCTGTGGCTGGCGCGCGACCTGGGGAACTAGCACATGTCCAGCCACCGATCGGTGCCTGGCACCATGCAGCCTTCAGCCAGGTCGTCGATTCGTCACGATGAGCGAACAGCGACGCTCGCGACGCAGGGTCGCCCGACTTCGAGAGCCCTCACCGCGCGAGATGGAGGGCGCCTTCGTCATCTTCTCGCCTGCCTTCGCGTCCGATGTAGCTTCTCGCGGTGCCTCGGGCGTAGGTCGGGGCCCTACTGGCCGAGTAGGCGTCAAGCAGGCCCTTCCTGTTCGCTGATCGTGACAGATCGACGGTCTCTGCGGCCTCGGTCAGCGGCCCAAGATGCGGCGGAGGAGGCCGCGCCGATCGGTTCCAGTGGCCGGCTCGCTGCGTGGAGCGCGCTCGCTGCTCGAGTCGCGCTCGCTGCTCGAGTCGCGCTCGCCGTCCGGCGCAGGCTGGGCACCCCTTCGTCCGTTCCGGCCGGGAAGCCCTCGGAGCAGCTCGGCCGTGCGAGCCTCCATGGCCGCCGCCGCCGCGTTCTCCGGGTCGATGCGCAGGGCACGTGCCGCCTGGACGTGCGCTTCC
>Ga0136617_10006552_pt1 | contig 10392 bp, 9 predicted proteins | sample AntDrymUQ3222106_2_FD_129672 | JGI IMG/M metagenome (GOLD analysis project Ga0136617, IMG submission 129672) | Polar desert sand microbial communities from Dry Valleys, Antarctica - metaG UQ322 (21.06) | ecosystem: Environmental > Terrestrial > Soil > Desert | place: Antarctica: Dry Valley...
CGAGCCTGGCGCGTACGCCCGCCCAGTCGGTCCACGTGATCCGCTCGGTCGCCGCCGGGGCCATCGCCACCGCCCGCTGCAGCTCGGTCACCTGCGCTGAGCGCCAGAAGAGCAACCCGGCCGCGACCACGGCGATCACGAGCACGACCGCGCCCACGACCACCAACCGGTTGCGCACGATCACTCCTCGTCGGGGGACTGCTGTACGGGGCACGGGTGGTGTGAGACTAGCCCGCATGCCCCCGAGCACGGACGTCGTGGCTGCCGGAGTCGTGGTCTGGCGGCCCGGCCGCGAGGTGCTGTTGGTCCACCGGCCCCGCTACGACGACTGGTCCTTCCCCAAGGGCAAGCTCGATCCCGGTGAGACCGCGCCGGGGGCGGCGGTTCGCGAGGTGCACGAGGAGTCCGGCGTCCGGGTCCGGCTGGGGCCGCCGCTGCCGGACCAGTCCTATCCCGTCGCGGTGGGCCGCAAGACTGTCCACTACTGGGTGGGCTGGGCCGTCGACGGCGACGACGTGTCGGCGTACGTGCCCAACGCCGAGATCGACGCGGTGGCCTGGGTGCCACGTGACGAGGCCCTCGCCCGGCTCAGCTATGCGCGCGACCGGGAGACGCTCGCCACGGCCACGCAGCTACGCAAGCGGACCCGTGCCCTGGTGGTGCTGCGCCACGCCAAGGCCTGCCCGCGCAGGGCCTGGAAGGGCGAGGACCGCGCCCGGCCGCTCGAGCGGCTCGGCCTCGACCAGGCGCAGCGGCTGCTGCCGGTGCTCGCCGCGTGGGACGTCACCCGCGTGGTGAGCTCCTCGAGCATGCGCTGCGTCCAGACCGTCGCGGCGTACGCCGATGCGCATGGTCATCGGCTGCAGGCGACCGACGCGCTCACTGAGGAGGACGCCACCGCCGACGCGGTGGCCCACCTCGTCGGCGAACTGCTGGCCGGCGGTGACGGCGCGGTGCTGTGCACCCACCGACCGGTCCTGCCGGCAGTCCTCGACGCCGCCGGCGTCGGCCCGGAGTCGCTGGATCCGGGCGGTGCGCTGGTCGTGCACCACCGCACGGGCGAGCCGGTCGCCGTGGAGCTCTGGCCGGCCCCCAGAACCGGACTCTGAGCGGGCCGTTCATGTGACCGTCGTCTCAGGCTCGTCTGGTTGTGGCGGAGTCGCCGCGCCTCGTTCACCGGCCGTTCACCGTGCCCGACGGAACCGGTCACCTGCTCTGCCTAGTTTCGCGGTGTCAGTGACCGAAAGCCATGACTCGTCAGGAGTAACGAAGTGAAGACCACTTCCATCCGCACCGCGCTCGTCGCCGGCGCCGCAACGCTCTCGCTGGCCCTGGCCGCATGTGGCGGCGGTCAGACCGCCGATGGTTCCGGCAGCGAGGGTGGTGCCAGCGGCTCTGTCGCCGTCGACGGCTCCTCCACCGTGTTCCCGCTGAGCGATGCAGCCGCCGAGCTGCTCTCCGAGGAGAACCCCGACATCCAGGTCAGCGTCGGCGCGGCCGGCACGGGGGGCGGCTTCGAGGTGTTCTGCCAGGGGCAGACCGACATCTCGGATGCCTCCCGCCCGATCGAGGAGGACGAGGTGAAGGCCTGCGAGGAGGGCGGTGTCGAGTACACCGAGCTCCGGGTCGCGCTCGACGCCCTGACCATGGTGGTCCACCCCGACCTCGCGGTCGACTGCCTGACCACCGAGCAGGTCATCGAGCTCTGGGAGCCCGGGTCCAAGGTCGCCAACTGGCAGGACCTCGACCCGAGCTTCCCCGACCAGGAGATCAGCCTGTTCGGTCCCGGCACCGACTCGGGCACCTACGACTACCTGGCCGCCGACGTCATCGCCGACGAGTCGGAGACGACCCGCGACGACTACGAGGCCTCGGAGGACGACAACGTCCTGGTCCAGGGTGTCTCCGGCACCGAGGGTGCGACCGGCTACTTCGGCTACACCTACTACGAGGAGAACCAGGACAGCCTCAAGGCGCTGGCCATCGACGACGGCGAGGGATGCGTGGAGCCCTCCGCCGAGACCGCCTCCGACGGCACCTACACCCCGCTGTCGCGGCCGCTGTTCATCTACGTGAACAGCGCCGAGTACGGCGACAACGAGGCCGTCAAGGCGTACGTCGACTACTACATCGGCAACCTCGCCGAGATCGCCGAGATCGCCCAGTACATCCCGCTCAACGACGAGCAGTACGGCGAGACGCAGGACGCCCTCGCCAGCGTCGGAGGCTGACCGACTCGATGCCGTCGAGCACCTCGACCAGTGCCGCAGGCCCGCCCTCCGGGGCGGGCCTGCGGCCGGTGTCCCTGCAAGGTCGTCGCCGTCCGGGTGAAGCAGTCATCAAGGCCGTGCTGTTCGTCTCGGCGATGATCTCGATCGTCACCACCGCCGGCATCATCATCACCCTGGTGCGGCCGTCGCTGGACTTCTTCGCCGAGGTGGAGGTCCTCGCCTTCCTCACGGGCACGGACTGGGGACCCACGCGCGGCGAGTTCGGCATCCTCCCGCTGGTCAAGGCAACATTGCTGATCACGCTGATCGCACTGATCGTGGCGGTGCCGGTCGGGCTCGGCGCGGCCATGTACCTGAGCGAGTACGCCTCCCGGCGTACCCGCAAGATCTTCAAGCCCGTGCTCGAGCTGCTCGCCGGCGTGCCCTCCGTCGTCTACGGCTTCTTCGCGCTGGCCGTGGTCACGCCGTGGCTGCTCCAGGACCTGCTGAACCTCGAGGTCGGGTTCACCAACGCGCTCGCGGCCGGGCTGGTGCTGGGGGTGATGATCGTCCCGACGGTGGCTTCGCTGGCCGAGGACGCGATGTCCGCCGTGCCGTTGGCGCTGCGCCAGGGCTCCCTCGCGATGGGAGCCAACCGGATGCAGACCACGCTGCGCGTGGTGTTTCCCGCGGCGTTGTCCGGGATCGGCGCGGCGATCGTACTCGGCCTCTCGCGAGCCGTCGGCGAGACGATGATCGTGGCGCTGGCCGCGGGGGCGCTGCCGTCGACCTCGCTGGACCCCCGGGAGGGAATGCAGGCGATGACCGGCTACATGGCCACCACCGCCGGTGGCGAGAACCCGGTCGGCTCGCTTGAGTACAACACGCTCTTTGCCGTGGGCCTGACCCTCTTCGTGATTACGCTGGTGATCAACGTGATCAGCATCCGGCTCATCCGACGATTCCGGCAGGAGTACTGATGGCGAGTCTCACCGCCACCGCACCCGCGACGGTCCTCGCCTCGGGGCGTCGCAGCCGCGATGCCAACACCCCGTCGGTGGTCTTCCTGATCGGCCTGTGGGCCTCACTGTTCTTCGGCGTCGTCGTGCTCCTGGTCCTGATCATCAGCACCGCGATCGACGCGCTCCCTCGGCTCGACGGACCGCTCGTGGCCGACTACTACTCCGGCATCCGGCCGGAGCAGACCGGCTTCCGGGCGGGGATCCTCGGGTCGATGTGGCTGATGCTCGGCACCGCACTGCTCGCGGTCCCGCTCGGGATCGCCTCGGCGCTGTACCTCGAGGAGTTCGCCGACCGGCACCGCTGGTACAACAAGCTGATCGAGGTGAACCTCCAGAACCTCGCGGCGGTGCCGTCCGTGGTCTACGGGCTGCTGGCCGTGGCCGCCATGTCGGTGCTGGGCTTCGACCGGAGCGGCATCGTGCTCGGCGGCTCCATTGCGCTGGCCCTGCTGATCCTCCCCGTCGTCATCATCACCACCCGCGAGGCAGTACGCGCCGTCCCCCGGGAGATCCGGGAGGGTTCGATGGCGCTCGGGGCGACCGTGTGGCAGACCACGTGGCGGCAGACGCTGCCCTCCGCCGTACCCGGCATCGCGACCGGCACCATCCTCGGGCTCTCCCGCGCCATCGGGGAGGCGGCGCCGCTGCTGCTGCTGGGTGTGGCGATCGGTGTCCGGTTCGACCCCAATGGCTTCCTGAGCGTGTTCACCGCGCTTCCCATCCAGATCTACACCAGCACGTCGCAGTCGCAGGAGGAGTTCCAGACCGCCGCGGCGGCCGCGATCATCGTGCTGCTCGTGATGATCCTCGGGATGAACGCCATGGCCATCTACATCCGCAACAAGTTCCAGAGAACGTGGTGACACTCATGCCCAACAGCCCCCAGACCTTCTCGGTGCGAGAGGATGCCCGCGTGGCCAGCGAAGAGTCCCAGCAGGTCCACGTCGGGAGCCTCGTGGAGGCGGCCGGGGACGGTGATCGTCGGTTGCCGGACGCACCGCCCGACCCGGTGATGGAGGCGTACGGACTCAACGTGTTCTACGGCGACTTCCACGCCGTGCACGACGTGAACCTGTCGTTCGGCAAGCACGAGATCACCGCCCTGATCGGGCCGTCGGGCTGTGGCAAGTCGACCGTGCTGCGCTGCCTCAACCGGATGAACGACCTGGTCCCCGGCGCGCGGGTCGAGGGCGAGATCAGCTACCACGGCCAGAACATCTACGCGAAGGGCGTCGACCCGATCGCGGTCCGCACCCACATCGGCATGGTGTTCCAGAAGCCGAACCCGTTCCCGAAGTCGATCTACGACAACATCGCCTACGGCCCCCGGGTCATCGGCATGAAGGTCGACAGCATGGACGATGTCGTCGAGGAGGCACTGCGCGGTGCCGCGCTGTGGGAGGAGGTGAAGGACAAGCTCAAGCAGTCGGCGTACAGCCTCTCGGGCGGACAGCAGCAGCGGCTCTGCATCGCCCGCACGATCGCGACCAAGCCCGATGTGATCCTGATGGACGAGCCCTGCTCTGCGCTCGACCCGATCGCCACCTCGCGCATCGAGGACCTGATGGGTGGGCTGCGCGACGAATACACGATCGTCATCGTCACCCACAACATGCAGCAGGCGGCGCGGGTGTCGGACCGGACCGCGTTCTTCACGGCCCGGCCCGACGAGACCACCGGCAACCGGACCGGCCTGCTCGTCGAGTACGACCTCACCAGTCGGATTTTCGCCAACCCTCACGACAAGCGCACCGAGGACTACATCTCCGGCCGCTTCGGCTGACCTGCGAGCAACTCTCGTGAAGCTCCCTGGTGGTGGTAGTACGTGACATCTGGGTCGTCTATCGGCCTGATCTAGGACCCGGATGTCACGTACTACCTCGGCAGGCCGGGACGGCGTACTGGGGCTCCTGTGGAGGACGTCTGCGGCGCCGACGGATCAGGGGGACGCTGCAGGGCATGGTGCCCAGGCCACGGCGAGCTCCCCTCGCGATCACCCGCCCCGGGTTGGTCGTGCCCGTACGCCGCGACCCGGCCGGCCTCACCGGGCCCACTGCGGGCCAGGCCCGTGGCCGGAGCTGGCGAGGGACGTCCTGGGGCTTCTACGTGCCGAGCTGGGTGGACGGGATGGTTCCCGAGCAGCGGATCGTCGAGGCCGCCGTCGTGCTCCCCTCGTACGGCGGGGTCACGGGGTGGGCCTCGCTGCGTTGGTGGGGCGGTGTCTGGTTCGACGGTTTCGCGCAGGACGGCACCACCCTGAGGCCTGTCCCGCTGGCCGTGTCCGAGTGCGACATCCGGTCCCAGGCCGGGATCCAGGTGGCGGCGGATGCGCTTGATCCGTGCGAGCTCGTCCACTGGGACGGACTGCCGACGACGAGCCCACGGCAGGCGGTGCTCTTCGAACTGTGTCGCGCCGCGGATGTTCGTCAGGCCGTACTCGCCCTGGACATGGCGTGCTACTCCGACCTCGTCTCGATCGCGGAGGTCTCGGCGCATGTTGCGCGACAGACGGCCATCACCGGCATCATTGTGGCTCGCGAGGCTGTCGCGTTGGCCGACGAGAACAGCTGGTCACCGCAGGAGAGCCGGATGCGGCTGGCATGGCGCCTGGATGCCGGTTTGCCTCCACCGTTGTGCAACGTCCCGGTCTTCGACCGCCCGGGCGACACCTGGGCACGCCGGACCTGTTCGACCCCGTCGCGGGGGTCGCGGGGGAGTACGACAGCGCACTGCACCTCGTCGGGGCCCAGCGCCGACGCGACCGCAACCGCGAGGAGAGGTTCAGAGGGGTGGGGCTGGAGTACTTTTCGCTCTTCACCGGTGACATGGCCGATCGTGACCGGACGGTGGAGATGATGCACAGGGTGCGACAGCGGGCGCGCTTCGCCGGTGAGCACGACCGGGCGTGGACGCTTGACACTCCTCCCTGGTGGGTGCCCACGTTCACGGTCGAACAGCGTCGTCTCCTGGAGCCGTGGCAGCGAGAGCGGTGGCTCCGGCTGCGCCGTCACGCGTGATGCCGCGCCCGACGTTCCGGGGTAGTACGTGACGGCTGGGTCCTCCACGGCACCAGATCACGACCCAGATGTCACGTACTACCCCCTCGGGCAGAGTCGAATCGGCGAGACCTAGAGGAGGACCTCGAGGAAGAAGTGGCTGATCCAGTAGCAGGCGGCGGCGGCGAGGCCGGCGGCGGGGAAGGTCAGCACCCAGGCGGTGAGGATCGAGCGGGCGACGCCCCAGCGGACGGCCGAGAGCCGCTTGGTCGCACCGACGCCCATCACGGCGGAGGTGATGGTGTGGGTCGTCGAGATCGGCGCTTCGAAGACGTACGCCGTGGTGTAGAGCACCGACGAGGCGACCGTCTCGGCGGCGAACCCCCGCGGCGGGTCGAGGTGGATGATCCGCCGGCCGAGGGTCCGCATGATGCGCCAGCCGCCGGAGTAGGTGCCGAGCGAGATCGCGGCCGCCGCGGAGAAGATCACCCACACGGGCAGGTCGTCCCCGGCGGAGACGTAGTCGCCGGTGAGCAGCGCCAGGAAGATCACGCCCATCGTCTTCTGCGCGTCCTGCAGGCCGTGGCCGAGCGCCATCGCGGCCGCCGAGACGGTCTGGGCCATCCTGAAGCCGCGGTTGGCCTTGCCGGGGTTGGCGTTGCGGAAGGCCCACATGATCCCGAGCATCAGCGCGAAGCCGAGCGAGAACGCCACGAGCGGCGAGAGGAACATCGGGATGACGACCTTCTCGATCACGACCGTCCAGTTGGCGGTGGCGCCGGCCGCGACGGCAGCACCGACCAGGCCGCCGATGAGGGCGTGGGAGGACGAGGAGGGCAGGCCGTAGTACCAGGTGATCAGGTTCCAGGCGATCGCTCCGAGCAGGCCCGACATCACGATCACCAGACCGGGGGTACCGGCTCCGGGGTCGATGGTCTCGGAGACGGTGGAGGCGACCTCCTGGCCGAGGAAGGCGCCGACGAAGTTCATGACCGCCGCCATCGCGAGCGCGACCCGCGGCGTCAGCGCGCGGGTCGAGACCGACGTGGCGATCGCGTTGGCGGCGTCGTGGAAACCGTTGGTGTAGTCGAACACCAGGGCGACGACGACCACCGCGACGATGATCGCGATCTCCATGGCGTGGCTCCCTACTCGTGCTCGTCGCGAGCGTGGGGCCGCGCGCAGCAGGGCCAAGAGGAGGGAGGCATGCCTGGCTCAGCTTTCCTTGACTGCGATCTGCTCCACGGTGTTCGCGACCTTCTCGAAGGCGTCGATGGCGCCCTCGAGCGAGGTCACGATGTCCTTGAGCTTGAGCACCTCGAGCGCCTCGTAGTCACCGCCGAAGAGGTTGGCGAGCGTACGCCGGTAGGATTTGTCGCCGGCGTTCTCGAGCCGGTTGACCTCGATCCAGTACTCCTCCAGGTCGGTCATCGACTTCAGCCGCGGCATCGCGTCGTAGGTGACCTCGGCGCAGCGCTGGATGACCTCGACCAGGGCGGACAGCTCCGAGGGCAGCACCGCTACCTCGTAGAGCAGCACCAGGTCGACGACCTCGTCGATCATGTCCATGACGTCGTCGAGGCCGGACGCGAGGGTGTAGATGTCCTCGCGGTCGAACGGCGTGACGAACGTGCTGTTGACCCGCTTGACGATGTGGTGGGTCGTGTCGTCCGCGGCGTGCTCCGCCTCCCGCATGCGCCGGGCGACGTCTTCCCGGTCGCTGCCTTCGGCGAGCATCTCCGCGAGCAGCTCCGAGCCGTGCACGAGGTGCCGTGCCTGATCGGTGAACAACTCGTAGAAGTCCCCCGCAACGGGGCGGAACTTCATACCCATGCCGAACTCCTGGTGAGCGGGTGATGAACCTCGACCACACTAGGGGGTGCCGACCCGGCGGTGGCAAACCAGGCGGTGCGTACGTGATCAGTGACGACGGCTCCGTCGGCGCTCGATGAGCGTCTCCTGGAGATGGACGTCGCCGGGCCGGTGGTGCCAGGTCCCGTCGGGCCCGAGGTCCCACCCGTCGGTCTCCTCGCCGAACGCGAGGTCGAGCAGCGCGCCGATCCCGTCGACCTCCTCCTGCCCGGGCACCCGCACCAGCACCTCCACGCGGCGGTCGAGGTTGCGGTGCATCAAGTCGGCAGAGCCGATCCAGGCCTCCGGCTCGGTGTCGTTCTCAAACCAGAACACCCGGCTGTGCTCGAGGAACCGCCCGAGCACCGACCGCACCCGGACGCTCTCCGACAGCCCGGGCACGCCGGGGCGCAGCGCGCAGATGCCGCGGATCAGCGCCTCGACCGTGACACCGGCGCGGGAGGCGGCGTACAACGCATCGACGATCTCCTCGTCGACGATCGAGTTGGCCTTGATCCGGATCCGGGCCGGTCGTCCCTCGCGGGCGTGGGTGGTCTCGCGCCGGATCCGCGCGAGCAGCCCGGAGCGGACCGAGTCGGGCGCCACTAGCAGCTGGTCGTACGACGCGTTGCGGCTGTAGCCGCTGAGGTTGTTGAACAGGTGGGCGATGTCCTCGCCGATCGCATGGTTGGTCGTGATCAGCCCGAGGTCCTCGTAGTGGCGGGCGGTCTTGGAGTTGTAGTTGCCGGTGCCGATGTGGACGTATCGCTGGATCCCTCCCCCACCTTCGTCTCGCACCACCATCGCCAGCTTGCAGTGGGTCTTGAGCCCGACCAGCCCGTAGACGACGTGGCAGCCGGCCTGCTCCAGCTTGCGCGCCCAGCGGATGTTGGCGTGCTCGTCGAAGCGAGCCTTGATCTCGACGATGACGAGCACCTGCTTGCCGGTCTCGGCGGCGTCGACGAGGGCGTCGATGATCGGGCTGTCACCGGAGGTGCGGTAGAGGGTCTGCTTGATCGCCAGCACGTGCGGGTCGGCGGCTGCCTGCTCGATGAAGCGCTGCACGCTGGTGGCGAAGGAGTCGTAGGGGTGGTGCAGCAGTACGTCGTGGCGCTGGGCGGCCTTGAAGACGTCGACGGGCGCGGCAGACTCGACCTCGGCGAGGTGGCTGTGCGTGCTCGGGACGAACGCGGGGTACTTCAGCTCCTCCCGGGCGAGGTCGGCGATGCCGTGGAGGCCGGTGAGGTCGAGCGGGCCCTGCAGCCGGAAGACCTCCTCCTCGGTGACGTCGAGCTCGGAGACGAGCAGCTCGAGGACGGCCGGCGTGATCGACTCCTCGACCTCCAGCCGTACGGACGGGCCGAAGCGGCGGCGCAGCAGTTCCTTCTCGAGCGCGGCCAGCAGGTTCTCCGCATCGTCCTCCTCGACCTCGAGGTCCTCGTTGCGGGTGACCCGGAAGGTGTGGACCTCGAGCACGTCCATGCCGGGGAACAGCTTCTTGAGGTGCTCGCCCATGACGTCCTCGAGCGGGACGAACCGCTGGTTGCCGAGGGGGACGAAGCGGGTGAAGCTCGGCGGGACCTTCACCCGCGCGAAGTGCTCCTTGCCGGTCTCGGGGTTGCGCACCAGCACGGCGAGGTTGAGCGACAGCCCGGAGATGTAGGGGAACGGGTGGGCCGGGTCGACGGCGAGCGGCGTCAGGACGGGGAAGACCCGGTCGCGGAAGAGCCGCTTGCAGCGCTTCTGCTCCTCCTTGTCGAGGACCTCCCAGCGCACCAGCTCGATGCCGTGGTCGCTGAGCGCCGGCACGATCTGGTCGCGGAACAGGTCGGCGTGACGCTGGGTGAGCCGACGCGTCTCCTCCCAGATCGCGTCGAGCTCCTCGCGCGGCAGCATCCCCGAGACGGCGCGTACGGCCATGCCTGCGGCGATCCGGCGCTTGAGCCCGGCGACGCGCACCATGAAGAACTCGTCGAGGTTGTTGGCGAAGATCGCGAGGAAGCGGGTGCGCTCCAGCAGCGGCACCTGGTGGTCCTCGGCGAGCTCGAGGACCCGCTGGTTGAAGCGCAGCCACGACAGCTCTCGGTCGAGGAACCGGTCGTCGTACTTCTCGACCTCGGCGAGACCCTCGGCCCACGCCTGCTCCTCGGCCGTCGACTCCATCACCGGGTCGTCGGTCCCGGTGTCGGTGTCGTCGGTGGTGGTCATCCTCACATTCTGGCACCGCGAGGTGAACGACCGGTGTCCTGCGCGAGCGAGGTCGATAGGTTGCCCGACCATGGGACTGCTGCGCCGGGCCGAGGCCATCACCTA
>Ga0136617_10006553_pt1 | contig 10392 bp, 9 predicted proteins | sample AntDrymUQ3222106_2_FD_129672 | JGI IMG/M metagenome (GOLD analysis project Ga0136617, IMG submission 129672) | Polar desert sand microbial communities from Dry Valleys, Antarctica - metaG UQ322 (21.06) | ecosystem: Environmental > Terrestrial > Soil > Desert | place: Antarctica: Dry Valley...
CGCGCGTTCAACCACCGTCCGCATGATGCGCTGGTGGCCGAGATGCACGCCGTCGAACACGCCGAGCGTCAGAACAGTCGGACGCGCAATCTCAGCGTTGTCGGTTCCATGAAAAAGCCTCATCTCAAAAAAGGGATGAGGGATGAGGGATGAGGGATGAATGAAGAAGAAACCAAGAACACAGAACACAGAATACAGAACACGGAGCGTCGAAAATCGGGGGCGACTTCTTTTCTGCTGTGTGCTGTGTGCTGTGTGCTGTCTTCTGGTTTTGATTCATCCCTCATCCCTCATCCCTCATCCCTAACGATCAGTCCGTCGTAAGCGAACTCGACGCCGTCGGGTAGCAGAGCCGAGTCGCGTGCATGCATAAAGTCATGCGCGAGGTGGGTCAGGTACGTCCGGCGCGGCTTGAGTTCCGCGATGTATTCGAGCGCGCGTTCGAGCGCAAGGTGTGTCGGATGCGGCCTGACGCGCAGGCAGTCGAGCACCAACACGTCGAGGCCACGCAATCCACCCATCGTCGCCGCCGGAATCTCGCTCAAGTCCGTGGCGTAAGCGAAGTCGTTGAAGCGATAGGCGGCGACCGGCAAGCGACCGTGAATCACTTCGAGCGGTGTGATCTGCAAATCTTTCGAGAGGCAGAAAGGCGCGCCGGAGACGACGGTGTGCGCAACGATCTGCGGTAGACCGCCGCCGAAGTGCGCCGGTTCGAAGATGTATTTGAAGATGCGGCGGAGGTCGTGCCACGCCGGTTCGTTGGCGTAAAGCGAGAGCGCGCCGTGGCGGAAGTTGAGCGGACGGATGTCGTCGAGACCGAAGACATGGTCGGCATGACAATGCGTAATCAGCACCGCGTCGACCCGCTTTAATCCGTGGCGCAGCGCCTGCTGGCGAAAGTCGGTGGACGTGTCGACGAGTATCGTCTGGCCGTCGTGCTCGATCAGCACCGAAACTCTCAGGCGCTTGTCGCGCGGATCATCCGACGTGCATGTCTCGCACTCGCACCCGATAGACGGCACACCCGTCGATGTTCCCGTGCCGAGGAAAGTAAGCTTCATAAAGCAGTTTTTAGTTTTTAGTTTTCAGTCTGTTCGGTTACACATGACGCCGTTTCCACCGTGGTAAAACCGGCAACTGCTCAAAACTGAAAACCGAAAACTGAAAACTATCTCCCCCCGGTGATGTCGCCGCCGGTGAACCCGCGTGGGCCGGCGGGCGACGTGTGCGCCGAGGTGAGCGAGACGTACTGCATGCGTAGTTCTGCTAGCAACCCTTCGAGCAGTTGCCCCTCTTGCGCGGAGAGATTGCCGCGCGTTTTGTCGCGCAGCGTGCCGAGCAGGTCGATGCAGTGCTTAGCGAGCGGAAGGTCGATGCCGTGCCCCGCCATCCCCGGATGCTCCGTCAAACCAAGCGCGGCGGCGGCCGGCGAAGCGATGAACATCACGAGGTTGACGAAAGCCTCGTCGCCCGCCTCGTCGAGCATATCGCCCAGTTCGGCGTCCTCTCCTGCTGTCGCTCCCGACGTGATGTCGCTCCCCCCGGCGGGCGGTTGATTGATCCTAACCTCCGGCGCGGTGGCCGGCCCGGGCGCACCGGCAACGGAGGCGCCTTCACCGACGATGAGGGTGGGCGCTGAATTATTTGACGGCGCGTCCTCGCGCTCCACGTCGCGCGGCGTGCCGTCGGTGTTGAAAAGACGGCGGTCGGTGACTTTGAATTTCGGTCTTTCTTCACTCATAGCATTATTCGGTGGCCCCGCGCGGTGCGTCTCGGCAAGGCATTTCCAACTCTCTTTTATTGAAGTTTTGATTGCCCTTCGATGGTATCACCCATCTTCGCGCGCCCGCAACAAACGACTTAGTGAGTCTGGAGTCCGGAGTCCGGAGTCTGGAGTCCAAGGAACGGGAGTCTGAGAGTCGGAAGACCGAAGCGGGGCATATGGAGTCTGGTTGTCGTCCCCGCATTCTTGCAGGTGCGATTGCCCATCGGGGGCTTTTGACTTTAGACTCCAGACTTCAGACTCTAGACTTTTTGGGACTCCAGACTTTCTTTTCAGGACTTTACGATGACCGCAACGTTTGAGGATTTAGTGACACTGATGGCGCGCCTGCGCTCAGCCGAAGGCTGCCCGTGGGACCGCGAGCAAACTTACGCGACGCTCGCGCCGATGCTGCTCGAAGAAGCGTACGAGGCTTTCGAGGCAGTCGAGGACGCGCGCGAGGGTCGCCCCCTCGAACTGCGCGATGAACTCGGCGATCTGCTTTTTCAAATTGTGTTCTACGCGCAGGTCGCACGCGAGCGCGGCGAGTTTGCGGTCGGCGACGTGATCGACGCGATCCACACCAAGATGGTGCGCCGTCACCCGCACGTCTTCGGCGATGCCAACGCCGTGGACACCGAAGAAGTCCTGCGCAACTGGGAAGCGATTAAAGCCGAAGAGAAACGCGCGGCGGGAAAAGCGGAGGGCGACGAAGCGGCGTCGCTGCTTGACGGTGTTTCGACGAAAGCGCCCGCGCTGATGGAAGCGCACCAACTCGCGACCAAAGCCGCGCGCGTCGGCTTCGACTGGCAGCGTCTTGAAGACATCTTCGACAAGCTGCATGAAGAGATCGGCGAACTGCGCGCCGCGATTAAAGAACAGGCAGCGACCAACACGACGTCAAAAGAAGCGTCGGCCAAAGAGCCGGGCGGGACGGCAGGTGACGCGGCAAACGAAACGCGCGTGCGTGAAGAGGTCGGCGACCTGCTCTTCGCCGCCGTCAACATCGCGCGTCATCTGAAGGTCGAGCCGGAGGCCGCGCTGAAGTTGACGAATCGGAAATTCCGCCGCCGCTTCCGCCACATCGAACGGGGCCTCGCGGCGCGCGACCACGCGCTCGACACCGCGACGCTCGCTGAAATGGAAGCGCTCTGGCAAGAGGCCAAAGCGCGCGAACGGCGGCCTCTCTCAACTCTCGCGGCGACTTGCCCCACCTGTCACGCCGAGGTCGGTGAAGCGCAGTTCTGCCCGGAGTGCGGCACGCCCGCGAAGCCCGCGCTCACACCTTGCGCGAATTGTGGGCGACAGGTCGCCGGCGGCGCGCGGTTCTGTCCGGAGTGTGGAGTGGCGATGAGAGAGGTAGCCGCGACGGCCATCGAATCGCCCGATGCGCCGCCGGTGAAGGATTCTGCGTGATGCTCGAAACGCCACTCGGCACGGCTACTCCAACGCCGCGATTTCCCGTTCGAGGGCTTGCAGCGTGCGCCGCAACATCTCACGATGGGTGTCGCTCGTCGCCCGCTCCAGTTGCGCATTCGTGCGCGTGCTGGACAGGCGCAGAGACTCTAAGCGCTCCTGTCGCGCACGGACGGCGGGCGACGTTTCAATCTGTCTCTGCTGGTCGGATACGCGCTCGTCAATCTGCTCCATTTGATCTGCGACAGCTTTACTCTCCCACCCTCTCGCCATCTTTCCGTTCTCCATTATTGTTTTGGATGCAAAGCGAAAGACCCGCTTTTAATGACGGGTCTTTCGCGTGCGTTCATTCATTGGGTCGCCGGCGCGGCCCCGTTTTTAGTCGGCCAGTTGAATCGAACTGATGATGTTCTGAAAAACGCGCTGGTAGCTACGGTAATCGGTATCAGGTGCGATGGAAATCGCGTAGAACAAATTCCCGTCCCGCAGTTGCGTCGTGTAGACGGTGACGTACTCGTTGCGACCCGTCACGCTGGAGCGACCGGCGAGCGTCACACCCAAGCCGTTACGCCCGCCGACGTTGGCGCGCTGAGCGCGACCCTGTGCCCGAAGGTCCGGGTTGCCCCGCAACAGGTCATTGATGTAGTCGTTGGTCGCCTGGTTCAGGTCGTTGCTGCGCGCATTCGCAATGCCGACCATCACTCCGTGCGTGAAGTCGCCGCCGTTCTGCGTCTGGTTATACGCGCCTTCGGGTGCATACGTCACGGAGGATCCGTCGCCGCCGAATTCGCGCCAATTCTCCGGCACGCTGATGCGGAACAGATTATTGCCGCCGGTGTAGGCGCGATAACGGGTTGAAGGAAACTCGACTTGACCGCGACCGCCCTGCTGTTGCGGGTAACGCCCATCGTTGCCGCCGCCCTGCGGTTGCTGGGCACCACCGCGCGCAATCTCTTCCATCGAACGCGCACGCGGCATCCCACGCAGGCGCGACTGAACGCTGGCGAACTGTTGCGTATCGCGACCCGCACCCGGCGCGACGCGTAACAGCGCCGCCTCTTGATTAATGCGCTCGTAGCGATTGCCCGGGTTAGGGTGACTGCTCAGCCATTCCGGCCCGCCGCGTCCGCCCGACTGCTGCTCGATGGTGCGGAACATGTTTGCCAAATCACGCGGGTTATAACCGGCGCGCGCCATGATCTGCGCGCCGAGGATGTCCGACTGCGTTTCGTACTTGCGGCTGTAGCGAAGCGCGCCCGCGCCGAAACCGATCTGGCTGCCGGCGCCGATCACCTGACCGATCCCGCCGCCGATCACCGCGCCCGCAATCTGTCCGAGCACCGACCCGATCTGGTACTTCTGTGTCTCGGTCGCCTGCGCGGTCGCATGGCGTAGCGCGACGTGACTAATCTCGTGCGCCATCACGCCGGCCATCTCGCCCTCGGTACGAGCCGCCTCGATCATCCCGCGGTTGACGTACATCGGGCCGCCCGGCAAAGCAAATGCGTTGATGTCGCGCGCGTCGACGACGCGGAAACGATAGCGGAACTCCGGGTGCTGATACTCACTCGGAATCGCGGCGACAAGCCGGCGCCCGACATCTTCGACGTATGCGCTAATTGCCTCGTCTCGCAGAATCGGCATCTGCTGCTCAACCTGCTGCGAGGCTTGTGCGCCGGCCTGAATATCGTCGGTAATCTTGTATTTATTCTTCGGAACTTCGATACGGGTTTGGGCGAGTGCTGTGAGCGGCGTCACAAAGACGGCAACGGCCATCAGCAACGCGGTCAGGGCGTGCGCCCGGCGATTTGAATTATGCATTAGTCTCCCTCCAATTATGACGCGCTCGTGACCGGCGCGTCTTCAACTCAAAATGCGACAGAGCGACAACCTCATCCCGTGTGACGTAAGGCGCGCCGCTCTATAAGTCAAAGCTGATTCCGTCTTCGTCTAATTTTGTTGATCGATACCCGCCCGAAGGCCATCGAGGGGGAGAGAGGTTTTCGTTGATGTCTAACAAGTACCACGCCGTCAGATGGACGTGAACGAGCTTGATTGACGGTATTTTGATGACTCTTGCCGCCGACTGGTTGGCCTCTATTACAGTCCCCGGCGCACGACTTTAGAGTTCGTTGTCCGTCACTTCAGCCCGCGCAAGGGTTCGCGTTGTAATGTCTTCGGACGCCGGGCGTCACTCATCAGTGCATGTAGCAAGCACAGTGCCACCGTGTTTGATCCGGCTGGTTGGGTTGCGATAAAGGCCGTTCGACTTTTGCTCACTGATAGACGGCGACGAGTTTGGGCCGGAGAAAGATGACCGTAGGATCAGCATCGAAGCGATGAGTGACGCATACTTATTGGCGTGGCGCTATCTGTTGATTGAGGCGATTGGTCAATTCGTCGAGCGGTGCGATGTGGTGACGCTCGCCCCGCCACACGCGGACCATCGAGACGATCAGGAAGATGGTCGAAGCCAGCCAGAACAGGCCGCCGCCGAAACCGGTGCCGGTAATCATGCCGAGGATTTTGAACAGGAAGGTGACGGCGATCATCGCCAATTGAAGGGCCATCCCCTGCGCCGCGTGGAATCGGACGCGGGCTTCGTGGCGCGGCACCACCACCAACTCGATCAACGCCGCGACGATACCGATATAGAATGGGGCGTATGGCGCGATCAGCGCTAAGTTTTCCGGCACGCCCAGTTTCGTCACGTGGCGCGACGAGGGGCGTCGCTCATTTAAGTGGGGGGTCGCGGGCTGGACCTGCGGCGTAGCGGACGCGCCAAAGGTTGAGTGGTTCACGGTCGGGGGCTGCTGGTGGGTCGGTGGCACAAAAACGGACGGGTAAGAGGTCGGCGGCCCCTCGAAGCGGCGCGTCGGCTCTTCGCTGATTCCGGGCCGCGGCGCATCTCCGTCACGCGCGACCGTCCGGGTTGCCCCGCCCATCTCTTCGGTGCGCCGCACGAACTCCGGGTCGAGCGGGTCGGTATCATATTTGCTTCTCTTCTCTTCGATCATTTGAGTATCTTTACGAAACCCGCGGCGCGATGGTTTCGGGCCATTTCATCCTTCGACGATATGGTACGCGGAGGGCTCCCAGCGTCCCTCTCGCTCCGAGATGCGGAACGCGCGCAACACCCCGTTGCCCCTTTCGTCGAGGCCGACGATTAAATAGACCGCCGCCGGGTAGAAAGCGAGCCGCACGTCCGTCTCCGACGGCACCGGTTCGGCGGAGCGCGGGTGCGAATGGTAAATCGCGAGCAGTTGTTCGCGGCGCTCGCGCATCAATCGCTGCGCCGCAAATAGCTCCTCCGGTGCGGCCTCGTAAGCTACCGACGAATCACGCGCGACGTTGCGCAGAGGATATAGAGTATCTGCCACACGCCCGCGTCCGCCGATTAACCCACAGCACTCCGCCGGCCTCGCCGCTCGCGCGTGTGAGAAAATCTCCTCGATCTGTGTGCGCCGGAGTGTGATGATGATCCGCTTTCCTTTCGCGGGCCGCGCCTTAATTCGGCGAACGGGCGGCACTACGGTTCGTCAACTCATCCTTGATAATTGTGCCGCCCTTCATCACGAAGCGCACGTTTTCAAGTTCCGTGATGTCTTTCAACGGGTCGCCCGCGACGGCGATCAAGTCGGCAAACTTGCCCGCCTCGATGCTGCCGAACAGAGCTTTTTCACCGGCAAATAGCTCCGCGTTATTGATCGTCGCCGCGCGGATGATTTCGAGCGGCGTCATGCCGGACTCGGCGTAAGCGCGAAACATGAGTTTGCTCGTCTGCCCGCGCGTCTGCCCCGGCTCGGCGTAATAGGAATCCGAACCGGCGGAGATACGCACGCCCATCTTCACGGCGCGCGCCAGACGCGCGCGGCTCCCGCTCGTAAAGCCTTTGATGTTTTGCAGCGCGGCCTTTAGCTCATCCGGCGTCAGTTTTGGCGGCAGATAGAACTCTGCGGGGAAGTCGGTCGGGACGAGGAAGATTTTCTTCGCGACCATCAGTTTGAGCGCGTCGTCGGGGATCGTGTAGGCGTGCTCTATTGAATCAACGCCCGCCTCGGCGGCGATGCGCGTCGCCGCGTCGCCGATGGCATGCGCCGACACTTTACGATTCACCCGATGCGCTTCCTCGACAATCACTTTTAACTCTTCGAGCGACACGACGCGCGGCCCCGTGTTGACGATCACCTTGATGAGGTCGGCCCCGTCGTAGAAGGCCTGACGCACCGCACGGCGCGCTTCTTCGACGCCGCTAATGACGACATACTCCTGTTCGAGAATCTTCTGCATCTCCGCCGAGACGTTGCCGAACTGCCCGCCCGCCGCCGACAGAGCGCGGGTCGAGGCGAAGAAGCGCGGCCCCACGACCCACCCCGAACGAATCGCATCGCGCAACGCGACATCGCCGTTCCAACCGGAGTTGCCGAGATCGCGCACCGCCGTAAAACCCGCCTCCAACATCTCGCGCGCTTGCAACGCGCCGAGCAGCGCGCGCCGCGTCGTGCCGAGTTGCGTCACGGTCAGGACCATGTTCGGATCGTCGTCGCCGAGATTCTTGTCGTAGTTTTGCAGCAGGTGTGTGTGGCTGTCGGTGAGTCCGGGCAGCAGCATCCCGCCTCCGAGATCAATCACTTCCGTCCCGGCAGGGATCGTGAGCGCACTCCCGGCTGACTGAATGCGACCGTTTTCCACGAGCACAACCGCGTTCGTGACAACGTTGCCGCTTCGCACATCGAGCATCCGCGCGGCGCGCACCGCGACACGCTTCGGCGGGGCTTCAACCGGAGTCTGTGCCAGCGCGACGACGAACAGCGACAGGCACACAAGCGATGCGCACAAGCTAAAAAGGCTGCGTTTTATGTTCACCCTCATTTTGCAGCTCCTTATGTTGCGACTCCTTATAAGCGGCTCGCTATTTTTCATCAACCTTGATGTGCAACTCTTCGAGCAGTTTCGGCTCGACTTCGCCGGGGGCGTCAATCATCAGGTCGGCGGCGGAGGCCGTTTTCGGGAAGGCGATTACGTCGCGCATGTTGTCCGTGCCGGTAAGTACCATCATCAGGCGATCAATTCCGGGCGCGATGCCGCCGTGCGGCGGCGTGCCGTATTCGAGCGCGTCGAGGAAGAAGCCGAAACGCGAGCGCGCTTCTTCTTCCGACATGCCGAGCGCCTTGAAGATGAGACGCTGAATGTCGCGGCGATGAATACGAATCGAGCCGCTCGCCAATTCGACGCCGTTGATTACGGGGTCGTAAGCCTTCGCGCGCAGTTGTCCCAAAAGCTGTGTCTCGCCGCCTTCGACGGCGCGCTCCAACAGCGGCAAGTCTTCATCGAGCGGCGACGTGAACGGGTGGTGCATCGCATAGTAGCGCCCGTCCTCTTCGTTGAACTCGAACATCGGAAACTCCGTCACCCACAGCGGCGCGTAAGTTTTCTCCGGGATCAGTTTGTCACGTCTGGCGACTTCGTTCCGCAACGCGCCGAGACTCGCCGCGACCGTCTTCGGCTTGCCCGCGACGATCAGCATCGCGTCGCCTGTTGCCGCGCCCGCCGATTGTGCGACGCGCTTGACCGCGTCCTCGCCGAGCGCTTTCAGAAGCGACGACGACAATTCGTCGCCGAGTTTGACCCACGCGACCGCGCCTGCGCCGTAACGCTTCGCGTGCTCCTGCAATTCGTCCAGAGACTTGCGTGACAGACTCACGCCGCCTTTAACGACGATGCCTTTGACCTGTCCGCCGGATTCGAGCGCCGACGCGAACGGAGCGAAGGTCGTGCCTTCAAGCGCGGGCGCGAGGTCTTGCAGTTCCATCCCGAAACGAAGGTCGGGCTTATCACTGCCGTAGCGCCCGATAGCCTCGGCGTAAGAGAGTCGCGGGAAAGGAAGTTGAAGCTCGACGCCGATTAACTTAAAGACGCGCGCAAACAATCCTTCGATTAGCGTGTAAATCTGCTCGGTCGTGGCAAAGCTCATCTCAACGTCAAGCTGCGTGAACTCCGGCTGGCGGTCGGCGCGCAGGTCTTCATCGCGGAAGCAGTGCGCGATCTGGTAATACTTGTCGAGGCCGGCGATCATGCACAACTGTTTGAAGAGTTGCGGCGACTGCGGCAGCGCGTAGAACTTGCCCGGAAATGTGCGCGACGGCACGACGTAATCGCGGGCGCCTTCGGGCGTTGACTTGATGAGAATCGGCGTCTCGATTTCGGTGAAACCCTGCTCGTCCATGAACCGCCGAATCTCCGCGACCGCGCGGTGACGCAGGCGCAGATTGGCTTGCAGTTGTGGACGGCGCAGATCAAGGTAGCGATACTTCAAACGCAGGTCTTCACTCGCCAAACCATCCGACGACGTGACTTCAATTTGAAACGGCGGCGTGCGCGCGTCATTCAGAATGAGAATCTCGCGCGCCTGCATCTCTACGTCGCCGGTTGCGATCTTCGGATTACGCTGCGCCGCGTCGCGCTCGACGACTTCGCCCGTCACAGCGATGACATATTCACCACGTACTTCCTTCGCCCTGGCGTGCGCGACGGGCGCGGTTTCTTCGTTAAAGACGACCTGCGTGATGCCGTCACGGTCACGCAGATCAAAGAATGTCAGCGGGCCAAAGTCGCGCCGACGCGCCACCCAGCCCATCAGCGTCACCGACTGTCCGACGTGTTCACCACGCAACGCGCCGCAGGAATGCGTGCGTTGTAATTCTCCTAAATTGTCGAGCATAGTGTTTTGTGTTTCTCACCCTACGAAAATTGTCTTTTCCAGTTAACCCGCGTGTTCAATCGGTCGTTAAGTTTCCCAAACTTCAACGCTGCCGCACAACCTCCACCACACCGTCGCGCGGCACAGTCACTTGCGTGCCCGCTCTCATATTCTTCAACGCTACCTGCCCGCTCCCGCGCTCATCTTCGCCGACGACCGCGACGAACTCGATGCCGCGTGACGAGGCGTACTTGAACTGCTTGCCGAGTTTGTCGGCTTCTGGATAGAGGTCGACGCGCAAGCCCTGACGACGAAGTTCGCCCGCCAGCGCCAGCGAATCTTCGACACTCTCTTCATTCCAGATTGTGACCAACACTTCCGCCGGCGCGCCGCTCACCATGGGCGGAAACATTTCGCGCTCGGTCATCACGACGATGATGCGTTCGAGTCCGAGCGAGAAGCCGCACGCCGGCACATCCTTGCCGGAGAACATGCCGACGAGATTATCGTAGCG
>Ga0136617_10006554_pt1 | contig 10392 bp, 10 predicted proteins | sample AntDrymUQ3222106_2_FD_129672 | JGI IMG/M metagenome (GOLD analysis project Ga0136617, IMG submission 129672) | Polar desert sand microbial communities from Dry Valleys, Antarctica - metaG UQ322 (21.06) | ecosystem: Environmental > Terrestrial > Soil > Desert | place: Antarctica: Dry Valley...
GCCCAACCCGCCATCTGCTGATAGTTGCGCGCGTTGTTGACGGCCACCGCGGCCTGTGCACCGAGGGCTTCCAGCACCTGCAGGTCGTCCGGCTCCCACTCGCGGCGTCGGTCGTGGTACAGCGCCAATGTGCCGATGGCCTTCCCATCGGCTACCAGGGGCGCGACCGTCAGCGTGTCATAGCCCTCAGCGAGGACCGCCACGCGGAGTTCTGCGCTGCGGGGATCGGTGGCAAAGCCCGGGATCGCCACGGAGCGCAGCTCACCCTGGACGACGGCGCCGAGGAACGGCTCCTCCATGCCGGTCACAGCGGCGATATAGGCGTCCGACAGGTTGCGCGTGACATGAGCGTCAAGCCGTCCGTCCGCCCGCAGCAGGTAGACCGCCGACCGTTGAGCGCCGAAGAGTGTCATGGCGCTGTCGACCAGGCTGGCCATGATGGCCGGCAGCTCCAGGCCAGAGGACAAGCCGGTGGTGACCTTGGCCAGCGCCTGCGACTGCGCCCGCTGCTCCCGCAGACGGTCTCGGATGCGCGCCCAGCCGAGGGCCATGGCCAACTGGTTGCCGACAGCGCGCAGGAGATCAAGATCGTGCCGGTCGAGCGGACGTTCGGGCGGGCTCTCCACGGCCAGGACGCCCCAGGCGCGACCGGACGTGCTGACCGGCACATAGATCTCCACGGCGCTGCTGCCCACCGGTGGCGGACGCCAGCGTCCGGTCACGCCACTCACGACCGGGGAGCGCGGCGCCGCGATGGGCCGGCCGTCGCGCAGACAGACCTCGACGAGCCGAGCGTCGAGCTCGAATCCGCTCGCCTTTCTCCGCGCTGAGGCGTCGAGCACCCTCAGCTTCATGCCCGATGCCATACGCTCACCGATGGCCACCGACTCGAAGCCGCCGGCACGCCGGAGCGTGGAAGCCACGGCGCGCAGTGCCGCATCACTGTCACCGGTGGAGGCGCACAGCCGCGACAGCTCGGCCAGCAGGGCCAGGCGTCCGCCCTCCACCGGATCGACCGCTGCCGAGGAGAGAGGTTGGGCAGCGTCCGTGGAAGGCGCCAGCGCGCTGGTACCTGACGCCTCGGATCGCATCTCGCCGGGCGCGGCCGCGTGCAGGAACCCCTGCAGCTCGGTGGCCCGGTAGCGTCGGTCGCCGCGCTCGTTGATGCGCAGGCAGCGCAGCCGTCCCTGATCGGTCCAGGCGCGCACCGTATTGGGATGGACGCCCAGCATCCGGGCGGCACCTGTGACGGAAAGATCGGCGGCCTCGACTGGGCTACGGATGGGAGCGTCCTCCGGAGGATTCGGTAAGACCAGTGACTCCCGAAAGCTAGGCGGACCTCACACGCCTTGCCATAGGTCGGAAGTACGCGCCGAATGTCCGAAAGTAGGCCCCGGTCAACGCTCTCCTGTCAGCCGCAACACCAGGGCCGTCACGGCGGCCACCACGACGCCCAAGAAGATGACTCCCAGGGCCACGCCCAGCGGCGAGCCCACGAGGCCGGGCCCCTGGCCATCGCTGCGTGGATCGATGGGCGGGACGATGGACGGTGCTGGCTCAGCCGCGAGCACGATCATGCCCAGCGCCGCGAGCATGAGCGTCGCCAGGAGAGCGGCAGCGGCCAGCATCACGGCGGTCGACAGCAGCGTCCGTGCGCCGATCAGCGGCCGGTCGTTCACCAGCCCGCTAGCCATGCGACCAGGGCCAGCGCCAGGGATCCCAGACCGGCGATCAGGGCCACGCTGGCAAGGATGACCAGGCGCCGTCCGTCACCTGCCAACAGGCGCATGGCAGCCGCTGGATCCAGCGTGGAGAGGATGAGCGGGCGGCCCAGTCCGGCCGTCAGCATCGGGCCGTCCGGTCCGTTGCGGGGCATGCCCACGACCGTGGCGTGCTCCACCGCGGACACCTGGTCCAGCCGCAGCCGGATGGGGGTCGCCGCCGCCACGTCGGAAGCGAGCCGAGAACGAAGACCGTGGGGCAGCTCAGAGACCGATCCCAGGGACTCGCGCGGGATGACCACGAGCCCGTCGCCCAGCGCATCCGCGTCCACGGCCACGAATTCACGACGGTCCTCGATGCCGAAGGGGACCGCCAGGCGCTCCTCATCAAGGATCTGCCAGGCTCGACCGACACGGCGCTCGATCCGCTGACGGCGGAAGACCAGCGGACGCTGGTTCTCGTCGGGGAACTCCTCCTCAGAGGAAACGCGTCCACTCGCGCGCAGGTAGCGCCGCTCCCGCGCTGCGGCCACCTCGCGGATCTCCGCGAGTGTGGCTTCCGGGGCGGAGGCCAGGAGGCGGGCGATGCGATAGCCACTGCCCAGGCGGCGCAGGAGGAAGGCGGCGCTGAGCAGGCAAGCCGCGGCGCCGATCACGGCGATGAGGGCGATCACCGGAGGCTGGTGCGCGAATCGAAGGGCCCGGAGAAGCCTTCACGACACGTGAGCTTTGATGCGATCTCAGCCACTAGTGTCGGTCCTGACCCCTCCGGGCTTGTGCAGATGATGGACCGCCCCAGCGGCCTGGTCAATGGCCTCCATCCACAGGATGAGGCCTCAAGTCGCGCATCCGTCCACCGTTCGTCCACATCGCGCCGACCGTCCGCAGCGTCGCCCCTCACCCGAGCGTTCGGCCGGTCAGCGGATCGAGGGGTTGGTACAGACCGCCATAGGACGTCAGCACGAGCCGCCCGCCCACCAGCTCGGCCTCCGTCACGACGTCGGCGTGGGCCAGGCGCCAGGCCACCTCCCCGTCGTCGCGCATGGCGAACGTCTCGACCTCGCTCTGGGCGATGACATGTGGCAGCCGGGAAGAGCCCAAGACCGTCACCACCGGCGTCCGCGAAGCGTGCCACCAGCGCAGCTCGCCGGTCCGCCCGACCAGCGCGTAGGTGGAGAAGCCGTACTTGACGACGAGCAGTCCGGGCGTATCCCAGTACAGGCCGCGCGGCTCGTCCGAGATGGGTGAGGCGAAGCGTGCGGTCCAGGTGCCCAGGGGACCCTCGACGCGCAGCTCGGCTCGGCAGAGGCGGTCGGGCTCGGCGGAGACCAGCGCGCCGTGATCGGTCAGTGAGCCGCTCGACTCTGAGACAGCGAGGAGCGCTGCGGCCTGGCCACTGCCGACCCATCGATAGCGTGCTCGCAGCCCGCCGGGATACTGCACGGCGGCGCGCTGGGGTTCCTGCGCGAGGGCCCCCGGCCGCGTCTGCCGAGAGTCGGTCACGCCTCCGCTGGCGCGTTGCCGGCCACGGGGGCCACCCCACGCCCGGCATGCGGTCGCTCGTCGTCGCCCAGGGCGATGGGTGCCACCGTGGCGTTGGCCAGGATGCGCAGCGTGCCGGGCGGCACCTCGAAGACGGCGGTGGGCGTGCCAGCGGCGGCCCACACGGTGGGGAAGCGTCCCAGGTCGGGATCCATCACCACTCGCGCCGCGCGACGATGGCCGAAGGGCGGGATGCCGCCGATGACGAAGCCGGTCAGCTCATGAGCCTCCTGCGCGGTGGCGCGGCGCAGACCCGGCAGCCCAGCCACAGCCGCCAGCCGGGCGACGTCGACGCGATTCGCTCCGCTGACCAGTGCCAGCACAAGCTCCAGCCCCGCTTCGGCGGGCGCCACGAAGACGAGGCTCTTGACGATCTGTCCCAGCTCGGCCCCGACGGCACGAGCGGCGTCCTCGGCCGTGTGGGTCGACTCGTCGAAGATGACGATCTCAAGGGATACGGCTTTGCGACCGGCGGCGTCGAGGACGCGCTGGTGCGCGGGATGCGCGGCGCTTGGCACGGCCCGAGTCTAGCACCGGCCGACCTGGTCTAGAATGGACGTTCAGTTCGATACACGGGACAGGGGAGCGCCAAGGGGCGCTGAGAGTGCGGCCGGTGCCGCAGACCCTCGGAACCTGATCTGGTTCGTACCAGCGAAGGGAGTCCATAGAGCGACCTCCGTCCCATCCGAGACCGGAGGTCATGCCATGCCTGGGACGCGCTTATCGTGAGGGTCCTCATCGTCGCCGATGGCGACGTGGACGCTGGGGCCTTGCGCCGCGCTGCGGCGGCCGAGGGGGACGAGCGGCGGCCGATCGTGCTCGCGGCCGACGGCGGCGCCCTCAAGGCAGAGGCGGCGGGCTTGCGCGTGGACCTGGTGTTGGGTGACGGCGACTCGCTCGATGAGGCGGATCAAGAGCGCCTCCGCGCAGCAGGCACCGAAGTACGGCTGGTGGCTCCCGAGAAGGACCTCAGCGACACGGAACTCTGCCTGCGCGAGGCTCTGGCCATGGGCGCGACCGCAGTGCGCATCCACGGCGCGCTGGGCGGCACGCGGCCGGAGCACAGCCTGGCCAACGTGGCACTCCTTGCCCTGCCGGAGCTGGCCGGCCTGGACGTGCGCGTGGAGCATGGCGCCGGGGTCATCCGGCTCTTCGGCAGCGCCCAGGGGCCGGCTGCCATCGACATCTTCGGCCGGCCCGGAGACTTCCTCTCGCTGCTGCCCCTGGCGCCCGTGGCGCAGGGCGTCACGACGGGAGGGCTGCGCTATCCCTTGAACGATGAGGACCTGACCTACGGACCGTCACGCGGCTTGTCCAACGAGCTGCTCCAGGACCACGCGACGGTGACCGTCCGTCGGGGTCGCCTTCTGGTGACCCACAGCCAACGAAGGGGGACCACGCCATGAAGGGGGACCACACCATGAGACGACCGGCGACGGTGCTTGCCGTCTTGATCCTGGCTGGCTGCAACGGCAGCAGCGGGGGCGCCGATCCGAGCCGCCTGCCGGACACCGGATCCCCGGTCCCTCCGCGACCGGAGCTGGTGGTCATGACCCACGACTCCTTCTCGCTACCGGACGAGCTCCTCAGCGACTTCGAGGACGAGCAGGGCGCCACGCTGCGCATCCTGCGTTCCGGTGACGCGGGCGCCATGGTCAATCAGGCCATCCTCTCGCGCGATGCTCCGTTGGCCGACGTGCTCTTCGGCGTGGACAGCACCTTCTTGACCCGTGCCCTGGAGGCCGACATCTTCCTGCCCTACGGCTCGCCTGAGCTGGAGGCCGTGCCGGCGGACTTCCAGGTCGACGAGCGCCAGCGTGTGACGCCCATCGACCATGGTGAGGTCTGCCTCAACATCGACCGCGAGCGTTTCGCGGCTGGCGACCCACCGGCGCCGGAGAGCCTGGAAGACCTGACCCTGCCGGAGTATCGCGGCATGCTGGTGGTGCAGGACCCAGCCTCTTCCTCGGTGGGGCTCGCCTTTCTGTTGGCAACCGTGGCCAGGTTCGGGGAGGACGGCTGGCGCGATTACTGGGCGCAGCTGCGCGAGAACGACGTGCTCGTGACCGACGGTTGGGAGGATGCCTACTACGGACGCTTCTCCGGCGGCGCCGGAGAAGGCGACCGGCCGGTCGTCGTGTCCTATGCCTCGAGCCCTGCGGCCGAGGTCGTGTTCGCCGAGTCGCCCGTGACCGAATCGCCCACCGCCGTCGTCCTTGACGGCTGCTACCGCCAGGTCGAGTTCGCGGGCATCCTGCAAGGCACGGACGAGGGCGACCTGGCCGAACGCTTCATCGACCACCTGCTATCGCGCCCCGTCCAGGAGTCCATCCCGCTCGAGATGTTCGTGTACCCCGTGCGCGGCGACGCGGTCCTGCCCGATGCCTTCTTGGACCACGCGCAGGTCGTCGAGGACCCGCTGGAGCTGCCCACGGATGAGGTCGAGGCGAATCGTCAGCGATGGATCGCGGAGTGGACGGAAACCGTCCTGCGCTGAGCCGCCGCGGAGGGCTCCTGCTGGGCGCTCCGCCGCTGCTCTTCCTGTTGCTCTTCTTCGCCTACCCCATAGCCTCCATCGTCGGTCTGGGGCTTGCCGGCGGCGAGTCGCAGGGCGGCCCGGGCGTGCTGGAGACCTGGTTTGCGCCCCGCACCATCGACGTCCTGCGCTTCACTCTTTGGCAGGCGGCGCTCTCCACGGTGCTCACGGTGGTCGTCGCGCTGCCGGGTGCCTATGTCTTTGCCCGCTACCGCTTTCGCGGCAAGCGGCTCCTGCGCGCCGCCACGACCATCCCCTTCGTGCTGCCCACGGTCGTGGTCGCCTCGGCGTTCCTGGCACTGCTCGGGCCGCGCAGCCTGATCGATGACCTGGCTGCCGCGCTGGGAGCGCCAGGACCCGTGGTCCGTCTGGAGGGCAGTCTGTGGGCCATCCTGCTGGCGCACGTGTTCTACCTATACGCCGTCGTGCTGCGCCTGGTGGGCGGCGTCTGGTCCAACCTGGATCCGCGCACGGAAGAAGCGGCGCGGGTGCTGGGCGCCACGCGCTGGACCGCCTTCCGCCAGGTGACCCTGCCGCTACTCTGGCCGGCCATCGCTTCGGCGGCGGCCATCGTCTTCCTGTTCACCTTCACCTCGTTCGGGGTCATCCTGCTGCTGGGCAGCCCCGGCACGGCCACCCTGGAGGTGGAGATCTACCGCACCACGGCGCTCCTCCTTGACCTGCCCGTGGCCGCTGCCCTGGCGCTGCTCCAGATGGGCAGCGTGCTGCTGCTCCTTCTTGTCTACGGGCGCCTCCAGGACCGACTCACCTTCGAGCAGCGGCTTCGCCCGGCGGGGGACGCCAGCCAGCCCGTGGCCGACCGACGTAGCCGCCTCGTAGTGGGCGCGACGCTAGGTTCCATGGGGCTGCTCCTGGGCCTGCCGCTGGTCGTGCTGGTGGAGCGTTCCTTCGCCGCCGGGGAAGGGCACGGCCTGGCCGCCTATCGCGCGCTGTTCGAGGCCAGCGGGCGGGCTGGTTCCTTCGTGCCGCCGGCCGAGGCCATCGGAAACTCGCTGCTCTTCGCGGCGGCCACGGCGGTCCTTGCCTCGCTGTTGGGTCTCATGGCCGCGGCCGTCATCGCCTACCGGCGGGGCTGGAGCTCGCGCGGGCTTGATGCGCTCTTGATGCTGCCGCTGGGGACCTCGGCGGTGACGCTGGGCTTCGGCTTCATCGTGGCGCTGGACCAGCCGCCGCTGGATCTGCGCACCTCGCCGCTGCTCATCCCCATCGCCCACACGCTGGTGGCGATGCCCTTCGTGGTGCGTGCCACGGTGCCCCTCATCCGGTCGATCCAGCCGCGTCAGCGCGAGGCCGCGGCGGTGCTGGGCGCCTCTCCCCGCCGCACCTGGCTGGCGGTGGACGGGCCGGTCATCGCCCGGGCTGCGCTGGTCGGCGGTGGCTTCGCCTTCGCGGTCTCCCTGGGCGAGTTCGGGGCCACGCTCTTCATCGCCCGTCCGGACGTGCCCACCGTGCCCATCGCCATCTTCCGCTTGCTGGGGCAGCCGGGCGCCCTGAACTTCGCGCAGGCCATGGCCATGAGCGCGATCCTGATGGTCCTCACAGCGGCCGCCGTGCTGCTCATCGAGCGCTGGCGCGGCGACGCGGCGACTGCCTTCTGATGCGATCGCTATGGGGCGCCGAGTGCTGACCGTCGAGGGCGTGAGTCTTCGCTACGGCGAGCTCCAGGTGCTCGACGCCGTCGACCTCATCGTGGCCGAGGGAGAACTGGTGACCGTGCTGGGGCCCAGCGGCTCGGGCAAGTCGAGCCTGCTACGTGTGATCTCCGGCCTGGCACCGCCCGATGGTGGCACGGTCAGCTGGGACGGGCGTGACCTCCGACGCGTGCCCGTCCACGAACGCGGCTTCGGGTTGATGTTCCAGGACTTCGCGCTCTTCCCGCACCGCGACGTGTTCGACAACGTGGCCTTCGGGCTGCGCATGCAGCGCATGGACACCCGGCGGATCTCGACCCGCGTCGCGGAAGTGCTGGAGCTGGTGGGGCTGGGCGGGATGGCCAAGCGCACCGTGACCCGCCTGTCCGGTGGCGAGCAGCAGCGCGTGGCCCTGGCTCGAGCCATCGCGCCGAGCCCGCGACTATTGATGCTCGACGAGCCGCTGGGCTCGCTCGATCGGGCGCTACGCGAGCGGCTGCCGCTCCAGCTGCGCGACATCGTGCGCACCATCGGCGCCAGCGCCATCTACGTGACGCACGATCAGGAAGAGGCGCTGGGCATCGCCGACCGCTCCATCATCCTGCGCGATGGCAGGGTCGTGGCGGAGGGTGCCCCGGATCGGCTCTGGTCCCAGCCGCCCAGCGAGTGGGTCGCTCGCTTCCTCGGCTTCCGTAACGTGACCCCGGCGCTCGTGCGCGGCGGTCGGGCGGCCACGCTCTGGGGATCCCTGCCGGTCAGCGCCGCGCTGCCCGAGGGCGAGTGCCGTCTGGTGCTGCGCCCCACGGCCTTCGTACCCGATCCGGGCGGCGCCATCCGCGGCATCGTGAGCGCTCGTCTCTTCCGCGGCGACCACGTCCGGCTGGAGCTGTCCGTCGAGGGGGCTCCTCCGCTGGACGTGGAGGCGCGCTGGGATCCGCTGCCGGCGCCGGGCGACATGCTCCGCCTGCGCATCGAGACGGACGGCATCGTCCTGCTCCCGGCGGCGGGCTGATGCCATATCACGCTCCCGGCGGCCGGCTGATGCTGGCCGCTCAGCGCCATATCACGTTACGCTGCGGGCATGACCGCTGAGACTGCGCCGCATCCCATGCCCCAGGTCGGCGACGAAGCGCCCGACTTCACCCTGACCGACGACACCGGGCGGCCACGGACGCTGTCGGAGCAGCGCGGCCACTGGGTGCTGCTCTTCTTCTATCCCGAGGACGACACGCCGGGCTGCACTCGGGAAGCCTGTGCGCTGCGCGACGCCGATCCCGAGATGCAGGCCATGGACGCCCGGACCTGGGGTATCAGCATCCTGGGCAGTGGCAGCAAGGCGGCCTTCAAGGCCAAGTACGGCCTGCCCTTCACGCTGCTGGCCGACGAGGACCACCGTGTCGCCGAGGCCTACGGTACCTGGTCCCAGAAGACCAATGACGGCAAGACCTACTGGGGCGTGCAGCGCGCCAGTTTCCTGGTCGACGCGTCCGGACGGCTGGCACGGGTCTGGCCCAAGGTCGACCCCGACAGCCATGCCGCGGACGTCCTGGCCGCGCTGACCGAGACACGCTCGGCGCCTGATCGCTGACAAAGAAAACGAGACATCGCTCGTGGGGGGAGACGAGCGATGTCTCAGCCGAAGCATACATCTCCGCCGACTCTGTGCAAGGGGACATTCGCGACCGTGGAAAGCACTCCCGTGGACGATCGTCAGGCGCCTCAGGCGGACGCATCCCGACTAGCCGACACGGCCGCCGGCGCAGCCACCGAAATACCTCCGCATCGAGCCCATGAGCGCCGTCCCGAGCGCGTCATGGTCATCGTCGCGCACCCCGACGATGCGGACTTCGGTCCGGCCGCCACGATCGCCGGCTGGGTGCGCGCGGGCTCCGTGGCGGAACTGGTCTGCTGTACCAGCGGGGACGCGGGCGGCGAGGACCCCCGCACCGATCCCCTGGAGCTGGCGCGCCTCCGTGAGCAGGAGCAGCGCGCGGCGGCCGAGATCGTGGGCTACCAGCAGGTCACCTTCCTGCACCGGCCCGACGGCGCCCTTCAAAACGACCTGGCCTTGCGCGAGCAACTGGTGCGCCTCATCCGGACCTTCCGTCCCGAGGCGGTGCTGACCATGGACCCCACGGTGCTCATCCATGACGACGGATACGTGCAGCACACCGATCACCGCGCAGCGGCCATGGCCGCGCTCGACGCGGTATATCCGGCCGCGCGGAACCCGATGGCCTTCCCACATCTGGCCGTCGATGAGGGTCTGGACAAGCATCTCGTACGCTGGCTCTACTTCTTCTGGACCGACAAGGCCAATGCCTGGGTCGATACGACGGCCGGTCTCGACGCCCGGATAGCCGCCCTGCGCGCGCACGAGAGCCAGATCAAGGAACCCGAGACCCTTGAGGCACGCGTTCGCGAGTGGGCGCGCGAAGCAGGGGCGCTCATCGGCACGGAAGCCGCCGAGGCCTTCCGCGTGGTGGAGTTGCCCTAACGTTCCGTGCCCGCCTGATCGGCTACGGCGCACCTCTCTCGGACAGCGCAGCAGGGGGTCCGATGGTAGATTCGTACCCAGTGGCGACACGAGCCGCGACGCTGCCCCAGCGAGAGGCGTAGACCCCACTTGGCCATCGATCCCAACCAGGAATTCCTCGTTCAGCCTGTCAATGCTTCCTGGCTGCAATGCAACATCGAGTGCCAGGAGGGATGCCCCGTCGGAACGAACTGCCGGGGCTACCTCAACTTGGCCGCTGAGGGTCGTTTCGAGGAGGGCTACATCCTCGCCCGAGAGCCGAATCCGGTGGCGGCGATGTGTGCCTACGTCTGCTCGGCGCCGTGCGAGCGAGCCTGTCGCCGCGGCGATATCGACCGGCCGCTGGCCATCCGGGCCATGAAGCGCTTCCTCTTCGAGTGGCACCAGGCCTCGGGCATCCCGGAC
>Ga0136617_10006555_pt1 | contig 10390 bp, 9 predicted proteins | sample AntDrymUQ3222106_2_FD_129672 | JGI IMG/M metagenome (GOLD analysis project Ga0136617, IMG submission 129672) | Polar desert sand microbial communities from Dry Valleys, Antarctica - metaG UQ322 (21.06) | ecosystem: Environmental > Terrestrial > Soil > Desert | place: Antarctica: Dry Valley...
CGTTCGTCGGGTGGTGCAGCGACCAGGGCCTCGAGCTCTACCCGGCGCAGACCGAGGCGTTGATCGAGATCGTCTCCGGCTCGCACGTGATCCTGTCCACGCCGACCGGTTCGGGCAAGAGCCTGGTCGCCGCCGGTGCGCACTTCGCCGCGCTGGCCGACGGTCGCCGGACCTACTACACCGCGCCGATCAAGGCGCTGGTGTCGGAGAAGTTCTTCGCCCTGGTCGCGATGTTCGGCGCCGACCGGGTCGGGATGGTGACCGGTGACGCCCGGGTGAACGCCGACGCACCGATCATCTGCTGCACAGCCGAGATCCTCGCGAACATGGCGTTGCGAGACGGTCGAGCCGCAGACGTCGGCCAGGTCGTCATGGACGAGTTCCACTTCTACGCCGATCCTGACCGCGGGTGGGCGTGGCAGGTGCCGCTGCTCGAGCTGACCGACGTGCAGTTCCTGCTGATGTCCGCGACGCTCGGTGACGTGAGCCGCTTCGACGCCGATCTGGTCCGCCGCACCGGCCGGGAGGTCGCCGTCGTCGCCACCGGCGAGCGGCCGGTGCCGCTCTACCACGACTACGTCTCGACCCCGCTGCACGAGACGATCACGGACCTGCTCGACACGCGGCAGGCACCGATCTACGTCGTGCACTTCAGCCAGGCGGCCGCACTCGAGCGCGCGCAGGCGTTGATGAGCATCAACGTCTGCACGCGAGCAGAGAAGGACGCGATCGCTGACCTGATCGGCGGCTTCCGCTTCACCGCCGGGTTCGGCCGGACCCTGTCGCGCCTGGTCCGGCACGGTATCGGCGTGCACCACGCGGGCATGCTCCCGAAGTACCGCCGGCTCGTGGAGGTGCTGGCGCAGGCCGGACTGCTCAAGATCATCTGTGGGACGGACACGCTCGGCGTCGGCATCAACGTCCCGATCCGTACGGTCGTCTTCACTGCGCTGAGCAAGTACGACGGCACGAAGAGCCGGCTGCTCAGCGCGCGGGAGTTCCACCAGATCGCCGGCCGGGCCGGGCGGGCGGGGTACGACCCGGTCGGCAACGTGATCGTCCAGGCGCCGGACCACGTGGTCGAGAACGAGCGGGCGATCGCCAAGATCGGCGACGACCCGAAGAAGCGGCGCAAGCTGCGGCTGAAGAAGCCTCCTGAGGGCACCATCGGCTACGGCCAGGCGACCTTCGACCGACTCGTCGCCGCCGAGCCGGAGCCGCTGACCTCGAGCTTCGCGGTCAGCCACGCAATGCTGCTCAACGTCATCGCCCGACCTGGGGACTGCTACGCCGCGATGCAGCACCTGCTCACGGACAACGACGAGCCCCGGGAGCGGCAGCGCCACCACGTACGCCGCGCGATCGCCGCCTACCGCGCGCTGCTCGCCGCCGATATCGTCGAGCCGCTCGAGGTGCCCGATGCCCAGGGCCGGACCGCGCGGCTCACCGTGGACCTCCAGGCGGACTTCGCGTTGAACCAACCACTGTCCACGTTCGCGCTCGCGTCCGTCGGCCTGCTCGACCCGGCATCGGAGACGTACGCGCTCGATGTCGCCTCCGTGATCGAGTCCACGCTGGAGAACCCGCGCCCGGTGCTCTCGGCCCAGCAGTTCAAGGCGCGCGGCGAGGCGGTCGTGGCGATGAAGGCAGACGGCATCGAGTACGAGGAGCGGATGGAGCTGCTCGACGGCGTCACCTACCCCCAGCCCCTCGCCGAGCTGCTCGATGCCGCGTACGAGACGTACCGCCAGGGCCATCCGTGGGTCGCCGACTACGAGCTCAGGCCGAAGTCGATCGCCCGCGATCTCTTCGAGCGCTCGATGACCTTCGTCGAGTACATCGGCTTCTACGGGCTGGCCCGATCCGAGGGTCTCGTGCTGCGGTACCTCGCCGACGCGTACAAGGCGTTGCGCCAGACCGTGCCGGAGGACGCCCGCACCGAGGAGCTGGGCGACCTCATCGTGTGGCTGGGCGAGCTGGTCCGTCAGGTCGACTCCAGCCTGCTCGACGAGTGGGAGGCGCTGCTGAACCCAGCCGAGCCCGACCGGCGCCCTACCAGCCGGGCGCTGGACGAGCGGCCACCGCCGGTCACCTCCAACGAGCGCGCGTTCCGGGTGCTCGTTCGCAACGCGATGTTCAGGCGGGTCGAGCTGGTCGCCCGGCGTCGCTTCACCGAGCTGGGCGAGCTCGACGGCGAGTCCGGCTGGGACTTCGAGATGTGGGTCGACGCGGTCGCGCCGTACTTCGAGGCGCACGGGGCGCTCGGCACGGGTGCCGACGCGCGAGGTCCCCAACTGTTGATCATCGACCAGCAGCCCGACAAGTGGATAGTCCGGCAGATCTTCGACGACCCGGCCGGGAACCACGACTGGGGGATCAGCGCCGAGGTCGATCTTGCCGCCTCCGACGACGCAGGTGTCGCGGTGGTGACGGTCACCGCCGTGGACGAGCTCTGACCGCGGAACGCCTAGGTTTGCCACATGCGGATCTACGACGTCGGGGTCAAGGCGTGGACCAGTGCACCCCTGCAGGCGGCGCGCCGCGGAGCGCTTCGGGCCGGCACGGTCGCGCTCACGCAGACGTACAGCCTCTACAAGGTCCACCCCGCGATGTGGAGGCTCACCGCGCGGAACTTCCAGCCCTGGATGGGCGACTTCGCCCGCCTGCACGCCTGGATGACCTGCCAGCTGGGCGCGCTCCATGTGCCGGCGTACCGGGCGTTCATCCAGGAGCAGGGTTGGCAGTTCGGCTGGTGGGACCTCACGAACTACCCGCCGACGAGCAAGGACTCCTACGTCACGCGCTACCCCGAGGACGAGCGCTGCTGGCACGGCCAGCTCGCGCTGCGCGGCACGCTGGTCGACGAGTCGTCGGGTGCCAGCGGCCGGCCGTTCAACTGGGTCCGCGGCCGAGACGAGCTCCAGGACATCCACCGCAACGTCGCCGGCTTCACGAGCCTCATGATGCGTGACGAGGAGCGGTTGTTCGTGATCAACGCCTACTCGATGGGGGCCTGGGCAACCGGCACCAACACCGGCATCGCCATGGCCAAGATCGCGATGGTCAAGAACACCGGCCCGGACCTCGACAAGATCGTCGACACCGTACGCCACTTCGGGCCCGACTACTCCTACCTCATCACTGCCTACCCGCCGTTCCTGAAGGACCTGCGGGACCGGCTGGACGAGGTCGGGTTGGACTGGTCCGCGTACCGGATGCACGGGATGGTCGGCGGCGAGGGGATGACCGAGGCGCTGCGCGACTACTGCGAGGAGCGGTTCCTGACCGTACGGTCAGGTTACGGCGCCTCCGACCTCACGATCGGCATCGCCGGGGAGACCGAGCTCACGGTCTGGCTGCGCAAGGCCCTGCTCGACGACCACGACCTGCGCGAGATCCTGCTCGGTGCCGGCGAGACGCGTACTCCGATGATCTTCCAGTACAACCCCCTCGAGACCTACCTCGAGATCAACGAGTCAGGGGAGCTGCTGTGCACGCTCACCTCGACATCCGTGCTGAGCCCGAAGCTCCGCTACAACATCGGTGACGAGGCCACGCTGCTCGAGTGGCGCGACCTCGTCGCGATCCTCCGGACCGATCCACGGTGGGCTGGGCCGGCCCGGCGCGCGGCGGAGGTGCACGGCATGAAGCTGCCGCTGCTCCTGCTCTACGGTCGCGCTGACTCGACGATCTCGTTCATGGGCGCGAACATCTACCCGCAGGACGTCGAGAACGGCCTGTACGGCGACCGGGAGCGGGCCGCGCAGCTGGCGTCGTTCACGCTCAGCCTCGAGGCGTTCGACGGGGACGAGACCCGCCATCAACCGGTGATCCACCTTGAGCTGCGCGAGGGCGCCGAGCTGGACGACCTCGCACGCGCATCCTTTGCGGCCAGCTCGCGCGAGGGCGTCCTGGCCTACCTGGCCAAGACCTCGCGCGACTTCGCCCAGTCGCTCGAGGAGAGCGAACGCAGCGACGACGTGGACGTCCGCATCCACGACCACGGCACGGGGCCGTTCGCGACCGGGAGCACGAAGCTCAAGCGTGTCTACCTTCGCCAGGCGGCGTCGTGAGGCTCGAGACGGCGCAGGCGGCCACGTTCGAACGAGGACCGGTCGGCGAGGCGGCGGCCGTGTTCGTCGGCGCGACCCGCTACACCGGCCCGCTGGCGTGGCTGCGGCTCGCGCGCCGCTGGTTCGCGATGGTGCGCACGATGCGCCGGATGCCGGGTTACGTGGGTCATGCCGTCTACTACCAGCGACCGTTCACGCTCGGCACCCTGGGCTTCTTCGCGACCCGCGAGGAGATGCTCGCGTTCGCGCGGACCGGCGAGCACCGTGCCGTCATGCAGTGGGTGGTGGGCGGCGACCGCCCGGGCTCGCGGACCAACGCGACGGGTGGCTACATCCGGATCTACGACGCCGAGCCGGGGGCCTGACGGTGCGTACCGACGACTTCTCCAAGGCTCCGCGCATCGGACAAGCCGGGGCGATGTTCGTCGGCGGGACGCGCTATACAAGCCCGATCGCCTGGCTGCGTCACGCCGGGCGCTACCGGAAGATGATCAGTCAGATGAAGCGGTTCCGGGGTTACTGCGGCCACCGTACGTACTGGCAACGGCCGTGGACGCTCGGCACGGTGGCGTGGTTCGAGTCGACGGAGGACCTCATGCGCTTCGCGCGGAGCGGCGTGCACCGCGACCTCATGGCCTGGGTCGTCGATCCACGAAACGCCAGCGGCGGCTGGATCCGGATCTACGCCGCGAGCCCGCACGGCTACGCCAACGGCGTCTGGCGGGCCGAGGGCGACGTGCTCGAGCACATCGAGCGGTTCACCCCGGTCGGGCGCGAGGTCGAGGGCCCGCTGGTCCGGCGGAAGGCGCGCGACGCGTGATCACCGTGGCGCCGGTGCGGACCGGCGCAGAGCTCGACGAGTTCGTCGCGTACCCGTCGCTTCACCTGCCCCGCGACCGGTACGTGCCGGTGTGGCACGCCGCGATCGGCCGCTGGCACCAGGGCAAGGGCCCGCACACCAGCCACGGCGGGGTGTCCCTCGTGCTCGCGCGCGACCCGGCTGGAACCGTGGTGGGTCGCAGCACGCTGCACGACGACGACCGGATGGACGCCAAGCTCGGCGCGATGACCCAGCTCATGGGTCTCACCGACTTCACCGACGTCGACGCGCTGCGGGCCCTTGTCGATGCGGCCGAGGAGGCTGCGCGAGCTGCCGGCCGGACGTCCGTCTTCGGACCCGCTGCGCTGCTGCCGAACCAGATCGGCGGCGTGATCACGTCAGGCTTCGAGCACCGTGGCTTCCTCGACTCGCCCTGGAACCCGCCGCACTACCCGGCGGCGTGGGAGACGCTCGGCTTCGAGCGCACGTTTCCCGGTTCGACGTGGATCTGCGAGGACCTCGCCGAGCTCGACCCGTCGACGATCTTCGGCGCCGTGCGGGACGGGGTCGACGGCATCGAGCTGCACCGAGGGGACCGCCGACGGCTGGCCCACCAGCTGCCGCTGCTGCGCCGGATGCTCAACGCAAGCTTCCTCGAGCTGCCGTACTACACGCCGATCAGCGCGGACGAGCTCGCCGTGCAGACCGACGGCCTCGCGTACCTGCTGGACGAGTCATTGCTGCTCTACGTCACCCGCGACGACGAGCCGGTGGCGTTCGTGCTCGTGGTCCCGGACCTCTCGGAGTTCGCGATGCGGACGGGCGGGCGGCTCAACCTGGTCGACCAGCTTCGCCTGCTCGTCACCCGTGGCCGGTACCGGCGGGAAGCGATCCTCCTCGTGAAGGGCACCGTTCCCGGCGCTCGCGGGCTCGGTCTCATGTCGCTGTTGTCCCGCGAGCTGCTGACGAACCTGAAGGCCGGCGGCTACCGGTCGTTGCGGGTCACGTTCATCGGGGACGACAACGCCGGCTCGCGGGCGCAGTTCGAGGCGATGGGCGGACGGCCGTTGCACGGGCTGACGTTCTACCGACGAGCCGTCACGTGACCCCGTCGACACCCTGGGCCGATCAGGTCATGGCCCGCCGAGACGTGTGGGGCCGCGCCCCGTCGGCGCACAACACCCAGCCGGGGCTCGTCGTCGCGGACGGCGACTCGCTCCGGGTGGGCTGGGACGACGACCGGCGTCTGCACGTCGGCGATCCGACCCGGCGCGACCTCATGCTGTCCCTCGGCGCCGTGGTCGAGGCGCTGGTGATCACGTCCGCCGAACTTGGGCACGCGGTGGACGTCTCCTGGGACGTCGAGGTGGCAGCCCGGTCGGCGGCGACGCTCACCCGGATCGACGGGACACCGGCCACCATGTGGTCGGTTGCAGACGTCACCGAGCGCCGCACCGCCCGCTCGGCCTACGAAGCGCCGTTCGTGGACGACGCGAAGGTGGCACAGGTGGCCGCGCACGCGGGCGCCCGCCTCGACATCTTCCCGCCTGACCTGGTGGCCCGCCTGCTGGCGGCGGCCGACCGATGGACCTTCGATGGACCGGGGGTAGCCGAGCTCGCGACCTGGCTCCGCCTGAGCCCCCGCCACCCGCGCTACCTGGAGGACGGTCTGAGCGACCGGGCAATGGAGCTGACCCGCCTTCAAGCCGTCGGCCTTCGGCTTGCGCTTCGCCGACCGGTGCTGGCGGTCCTGCGGCGGACCGGAGGCACCCGTCTGCTGGCCGCCACGGCCACCGCGCGCCCGCTCGGCACGGTCGTCGCGCTGGCCGGGCCAGAACGGCTCGACCCAGCAGATGTCGCCGAGCACGGCCGCACGCTGTTCCGCCTCTGGCTGGCGGCCGGCCGAGCGGGGCTGTCGTGCCACCCGCTCAGCCAGCTGCTGGACTGCCCGACCACAGCGAGCGCGCTCCCGGTCCGGGCGGGCGAGCAGGTGCTGGCGGTGTTCCGGCTGGGCCGGCCGCGCCGTCAGGCTCCCCGGTCAGCCCGCCTCAGCGACCCGGCGAACGCGGCAAGCTCGTCGAGGTAGTCCTCGATCGTCCCGAGTCCGACGGCGGCCCGACGGAGGTCGACCATGGCCTCGTCCTCGATCGGAGTACGAGGCTCCGGCTCGCCGTTCGCGTCGGATCCCCACTGCGTGCCGTAGACCTGGGGCTCGCCCTCGGCGACTCGCACGCGATCGATGAGGTACGCCAGATCGCTGGGGTCGGCCTCGGCGGCGTCGACCGCTGCCTGCATGAGCTCGAGCCCGCGCTTCTGCAGCGGGAGGTCCAGGTCCGCGTGCTGGATCAGCACCCAGGCCGCAAATGCTCCGTCGCCGCCCACCAGGCGCCAACCCGGCCAGCCGAACTGGTCGAGGATCTCGGCCATCCGAACGTTGTGCACGCGGTCGGTCTCGTCCCAGGCCGCGGCCAGCTCGTCCGGCGTGCGGTCATCGCCTGGCGGCGCGACGCCGGTGCGGACGGCCTGGTCGAGCACGAGCATCGCCAGAAGCTCCTCGCGCAGCGCGGGCTCGGCAACCGGCGCATCCGTCGGCGGCAGGCTCGGTTCGACTGGAGGCGGCGCCGGCAGTCGGGTCGGCGAGAGGCTCGGGGATGCTGTGGAGCTGGACGTCGGGAGCTCGTTCGGCGGTGCGCTCTCCGCGGTGCAGCCCGCGACTGTGATCACCAGTGCCGCGACGGCGGGCACACCGATCGACCGACCGCGGTTGCGCATAGCTGAGTCTTTCACCGCCAGATCTCCATGATCAACGAGGAGGTTGGCGGCGCGCCGCCGCGACACGTGTCGTTGATCATGGAGATCTGGTGATGCGAGCGTCAGGGGGAGGGTGGGGTGTCCGCGTCGAACGCCACGGGGAATCGCACGAAGCCGCGCACGGACGGGTCGTAGCGGGGGAGGCGCAGTGCCATCCACGGCGCCTCCTGGGTCCACCGATTCGTGAGGCCCAGCGGATCAGCCGGCTCGAACCCGAAGCGCGGGTAGTAGCCGGGGTGCCCGAGCAGAACCACCAGTCCGACGTCGGTCTCGCCGGCGGCCGTGATCGCCCTGCGCATCAACGCCCCACCGACGCCGGTGCGCTGCTGGTCCGGGCGGACGCCGATCGGGCCAAGGCAGAGCACTTCGGTGTCGTCGACCTTCCCGGCGGACAGCACGACGTGGCCGATCACGGTGTCGCCGCCAAGCGCCACCAGTGAGATCCGCTCGTCACCCGCGTCGTGGAGGTCCTCGGCGATGTCGGCTTCGAGCGAGCTCTCGAACGCTGACTCGTGCACTGCCCGGATTGCGGCTCGGTCACCATCGGTCGCCGTGCGGATGAACCCATCGGCTTCCATGATCACGCTCCGAACGACTGCGCGACGAGCTCGCCGTAGAGCTCGTGCTCGTCGACGTCGAGTCCCTTGCCCTTGAACCAGGAGCAGACGTTGTGGCAGTCGCGCATGAGAAGGTCCATGCCTTTGGGATTGCCGACGATGTCGATCAGCTGTGGCAGGTCGATGATCACGACCCGCTCGCCGGCGGCCAGGATGTTGTATGCGGACAGGTCGCCATGCGCCCAGCCGGCCCGGGCCAGCACGCTCATCGCCTTGCGAAGCTGGTCGAAGTAGGCGGCCAGCAGCTCGGCATCCGGACGAACCTGGGCCAGGCGTGGGGCGGCGGCGCCGTCGACGGTGATCAGCTCCATGAGCAGCTCGGTGCCGTCGATCTGGACCGGGTACGGCACGGGGACCCCCGCTGCCCACAGCTTGGAGAGCGCAGCGAACTCCGCGTACGCCCACTCGCCGGCGGCGATGCTGCGGCCGTGCGAGGTCTTCTTCGCGATCGCGCGGGCATCTCGGCTGCGACGGGTGCGTCGGCCTTCGGTGTAGACCGCGCTGCGATGGAAGTTGCGGTGCTCCTCGCTCCGGTAGCGCTTCGCCGCCATGATCACGCGGCGCTCGTCGTCACCGGGCACGCCGCGTTCGAGCAAGAAGACGTCGGCCTCCTTGCCGGTCTTGAGGATGCCGAGCTCGGTGTCGATCGCCGCTTCGTCGATCACGACCCAGTCAGGCCTCGGTTCTGGGCCGCGTGCGCCCCGCTCGACCGAGAGCCAGGTCGACCAACGCTCGCCGTCGTCGGGATCATCCACGGCGTCGAACGCGGTGGTCCACTCCGCGGGGATGAGGTCGGCGTAGCGCGAGTCCCGCTTGGGCACCACTGGCTCCGGCCAGAGCACGCCAGGGGCAGCGCCAGCCTGGTGCTCGCCGGCGGCGAAGGAATAGGTGTCGAGGGTCAGGTCGGTCAGGTCGACGTCGTCGTACGGGTCGTTCGAGTACTCGTGTGCAGACACGGGAGAAGCTCCAGGAGAGCGAAGGGGCGGGGGACGATCACAACCCGCAGGGCAGTGGTTGACATCGCGGCCTCCTTCGGCGTCGAATCCTGAGCGCGGCCGTCGTTGAGCGGCGCGACGTCGAGCGTGCGGCACGCGGGTGGTGTGCGCAACCGGTTTTCTCGCCGGGATCGACGCTCCGACGCCCGAGGGTCAGCCGCCGAGCCAGGTGAGGACGGCCATCACGCGACGGTGATCATCATCGGACGGCGGAAGGTCGAGCTTGAGGAAGATCGACGAGATGTGCTTCTCGACCGCGCCCTCGGTGACCACGAGTGTGCGGGCGACGGCAGCGTTGGTCCGGCCCTCTGCCATCAGACCCAGCACATCGCGCTCGCGGGGGGTCAGGTGGGCGAGCGGGTCGCGGCGGCGCCGGGCGAACAGCTGGGCCACCACTTCGGGGTCGAGCACCGTGCCTCCCGACGCCACTCGCTGCAAGGCGTCCGACAGGTCGTCGAGCGCGCTCACCCGGTCCTTGAGGAGATAGCCCACGCCGCCCGAGCCGTCGGCGAGCAGGTCGCCGGCGTAGGACTCCTCGACGTACTGGGACAGCACGAGGACAGCCGTCCCGGGCACCTGGCGGCGCGCCTCGATCGCGGCACGGAGGCCTTCGTCGGAGTACGTAGGAGGCATCCGGACGTCGACAACGGCGACGTCTGGTCGGTGCACGAGCACTGCGGCCACCAGCGCATCGCCGTCACCGACTGCCGCCACGACGGTACAGCCGGCTTCCTCGATGAGCCGGATCAGGCCTTCCCGCAGCAGTACCGAGTCGTCCGCGAGGACGACCCGGAGCCGGCGGGTGGCCGGATCGGTGCGGGCAGTGCCAGCCGTACGTCCGGTCGTCGTCACGCATTCAGTCTGTCCGCCCGATCGGGATCTCCGCGAACACCACGGTCGGTCCGCCCGATGGGCTCTGCACCCCCACCCGGCCGTCGAGGGCTGCGGCGCGGTCGACCAGGCCCGCGAGGCCGTGGCCCTTGCCGACGTGCGCGCCGCCCCGACCGTCGTCGTCGACCCAGGCCCGTACGACTTCCGCGGACCCGGGACCGTCCGCCGGTCGGTGCCGCTCGA
>Ga0136617_10006556_pt1 | contig 10390 bp, 10 predicted proteins | sample AntDrymUQ3222106_2_FD_129672 | JGI IMG/M metagenome (GOLD analysis project Ga0136617, IMG submission 129672) | Polar desert sand microbial communities from Dry Valleys, Antarctica - metaG UQ322 (21.06) | ecosystem: Environmental > Terrestrial > Soil > Desert | place: Antarctica: Dry Valley...
CCCCGAGTGGGTCGAGGTTGCGAGCGTCTTCGCTCGGCCCGCGGTTGCCACCGGCCGCGGCCAGCGTCGCGCTGAGCGGCGTCGGCTACGCCTCCGGCCCGCCTTTCGGCGCCACGATCGCCCTCTATTTCCTCGCCGTCGATCCCACTCGGGTGCAGGCCCGCCCGCCGCTCCTCTTGGGGACGATCGCCGGCTTCTTCCTCGCGCATCTCGCCGCCGGCGGGCTCGCGGACGATCGCTTCCCGCTCGTGCCGCTCCTCTTCGGCACCGTCGTCTGGGGCGGAGCCTGGGTTCTCGGCGACCGGATCCGGCAGCGACGCGAGCGGATCGCCGGGCTTGAGGAGCGGGCAGTGCGAGCCGAGCGAGAGGCCGAGCGCGAGGGCCGCCTCGCCGCTGCAGAGGAGCGCACTCGGATCGCCCGCGACCTCCACGACTCGGCCGGGCACGCGATCAACGTGATCCTCGTCCAGGCCGGCGCCGCCCGTCTGCTCCAGGAGCGGGATCCCGCTCAGGCGCGAGTCGCGCTCGAGACGATCGAGGAGGTCGCCCGCGAGACGGTGACCGAGATCGACCAGCTCGTCCGGGTCCTCCGCGAGGACGGCTCCGACGGCGAGGTCGAGCCGCCGCCGGGCCTCGCCGCGCTCGAGGCCCTGGCCGAGCGGCATCGCGCCTCCGGGCTCGCCGTCGCAATTAGCGTGGACGGCTCGCCGCGGCAGCTGAGTCCCGCTGTCGACCGCGCCTCCTATCGAATCCTGCAGGAGGCGCTCACCAATGCGGCCCGCCACGGCGCCGGCAGCGCCCAGGTCAAGATCTCGTATCGGTCCGAGGAGCTCGAGCTCGCGGTCGCGAATCCTGCCGCTCTCGACGGCAGTCCCCGGGCAGGTCACGGGATCGTCGGGATGCGCGAGCGAACGTCGCTGCTCGGCGGCTCGCTCGAGGCGGGCGCGAGCGATGGGCTCTTTCGGGTCCGAGCCCGCCTGCCCTACTCAAGCGGCGAGCGGCGGCGCCCGTGACCCCCGTGCGTCTGCTCCTCGTCGATGACGACGACCTGATGCGGGCGGGCCTTCGGGCCGTGCTCTCGAGCGACGCCTCGATCGAGATCGTCGGCGAGGCCGGCGACGGCCGCGCTGCCGTCCGCGAGACCCGCGCCGTTGCCCCCGACGTCGTCCTGATGGACGTCCGCATGCCCGACCTCGACGGGATCTCGGCGACGCGCGAGATCGTCGCTGCCTCGCCCGAGGCGAAGGTCGTGATCCTGACGACCTTCGAGCAGGACGACTACATCTTCGGCGCGCTCAACGCGGGCGCCTCCGGGTTCCTGCTCAAGCGCACGCGGCCGGAGGAGCTGCTCGCCGCGATCCACACGGTCGCGGCCGGCGATTCGCTCCTCTCCCCTTCGGTCACGCGGACCGTGATCCGGCGGCTGGCGCGGCAGCCTGCCCCGGACACGACGGCGGAGGCGCGGCTCGACGAGCTCACCGCCCGCGAGCGCGAGGTGCTCGGGCTGATCGCGCGCGGGCTCTCGAACAGCGAGATCGCCTCGGAGCTCTTCGTCGAGGAGTCGACCGTGAAGACGCACGTCCGGCACATCCTCCGGAAGCTGCGGCTGCGCGACCGCGTCCAGGCCGTGATCTACGCCTACGAGAGCGGGCTCGCCCGGCTCGACCCGGACTGACGCGAGCCGCCTATCGTCCGTCGCGTGACTTCATCGCGCGCCTGGCTGCCGCTCGCCCTCGTGCTCTTCGCTGTCGGCTGGGGTGCGAATCAGTTCGCGCCGCTCCTGCTCGTCTACCGCGACACGCTGGACCTATCCGACACAACGCGGGCGGCCGCGTTCGGCATCTACGCGGCGGGCCTCGTCCCCGGTCTCCTGCTTGGCGGCCCGGCCTCGGATCGCTTTGGCCGGCGGAGGCTCGTCGGCGCGGGTGCGCTGCTCTCCGCGGCCGCGAGCGTCGCTCTCGCCGTCGGCTCGCTCGGCGTGGCCGGCCTCTTCGCGGGACGCCTGCTCGCCGGGGTAGCATCGGGCGTCGTCTTCAGCGCGGGCGGAGCTTGGATGACGGAGCTACACCGCGGCGCGTCTCCGGGGACGGGTGCCCGACGCGCAGCGATCGCGATGACCCTGGGCTTCGGCGGAGGCCCGCTTGTGGCGGGGTTCGTCGCGGAGCTCCTGCCGGCGCCGGACGTGCTCCCGTACGTCGTCCATCTCGCGCTGATGGCCGCCGTGATTCCCCTGGCCAGGCGAATTCCGGAGACGGTTGCGGCGCGGACGCCTGCGACGCCGCGCATCCGGCTCCGCGTCCCCAAGCCTGCGCGGCCCGCCTTCTGGCTCACGGTCGTGCCGATGGCGCCGTGGGTGTTCGCTCTGCCGACGATCGCCTTCGCCGCCCTGCCGGCCGAGATCGGCGAGGTCGGCGGCCTCGCGATCGTCTACAGCGGGGCGATCACCGCGATCGGCGCGTTCACCGGCGTTCTCGTGCAGCCGGCCGGCCGGCGCTTCGGGGAGGAACGGGGAGCCGCGCTCGGGCTGGCGCTCGGCGTGGTCGGCCTGGGCGTGGCGATGGTGGCGGTGACCGCAGCCGGCGCGGTTCTGCTCGTGGTCGTCTCGCTCTTCCTCGGCTGTGCGTACGGGCTCTGCCTGACCGCTGGACTTCGCCTGATCGAGACGCTCTCCCTCCCGACGGAGCGAGGAGCGCTGACGGGCATCTACTTCGCCCTGACCTACGTCGGGTTCGCGGCGCCCTTCCTCCTGGCGGCGGTCGCTTCGGAGACGGGGTATCCGGCCGCGCTCGCAGGCACCGCCGCGCTTGCAGCTCTCACCGCGGTCTGGCTGCTCGTTCGGGCGGCGCTCCGTCCGGTCGGCTCGGCCGCGACCGCGGGCTGACGCTGGGAAGGTGCGTCAGGCGCTCGTCTTGTCGAGGAGCTGCAGGAGCTCGTGCGCCGCGAGCTCGATCTCCTTGTGCCGCCACTCCGCGGCTCGATACTGGCACGCGATCAATCCGGTCCGGTGCACGCGACGGAAGTCGCCGTAGACGAAGGCGTACCTGGACTTCGTCTCCTCGGTCGCACCCTCGGTGAGGCCGAGGTGCCACTCGGCGTAGGCGTCCCACGAGTGCGAGGCGAGAAACGCGTTCTCGTCGTCGGCGCTCGGCTGGACGTCGCCCCAGTCGCTCTCGAGCACGTACTGGCGGGTCTCGATCAGACGTCGCGCCTGGGCCACCGCGCGCTTGTTGACCGAGTACGAAGCCACGCCGCAGTATGACCGCCCATCGGCTCCTACGCGCGCGCGATCCCGTCGAGCACGTGCTGTGCGAGCCGCTCGGTGAAGCCGGCATCCAGCGGCTCTCCGCTCAGGAGCAGGCGGTAGATGATCGCTCCGTGGAGCGCGTCGATCGCGAGCTCGAGGTCGGCGTCCGCCCGGAGCTCGCCGCGTTGCCGGGCTCGGGCGAGCGCCTCGAGCATGGCTCGGCGGCGCGCGGGCACGACGTCGCGGTGGAACCGCTCGGCCAGGTCGGGATCGTGTTGCAGGTCGGCGATGAGCCCAGCGACCACCCGACCTCCGATCGGCTCGACGAGGACGGCGACGAGCCAGTCGAGGAGCTGCCTGACGTCTTCCTGCGTCGGCCCATCGTCGAGTTGGGGCTGGAGCACCGCATCGGAGCCGGCGAGGTAGGCCTCGAGCGCGAGCGCTGCCCTCGAGGGCCACCAGCGATAGATCGTCTGCTTGCCGACGCCCGCCCTTGCCGCCACGCCCTCGATCGTCAGCTCCCGGTAGCCGACCTCGACGAGGAGCTCCTGCGTCGCGGCGACGATCGCTCGATGAGAGTGCTCGCTGCGGCGACGCCCGCGCTCGCGAGGCGGCTCGACCTGATCGGAGGCGATGTCTGCCATCCGGCGATAGTATCACCTAGACAAGACGTCTCGTCTTTATGCTAGGTTTGCTGTACGAGACGTATCGTCCAGTAAAGAGGGAACGTGTCCAAGACGCTCGGAAAGCTCGCTCCGCTGCTCGGCCCGGTAGCACTCACCGTCCTCTGCGCCGCGCCGCTCCTCCTCTGGGCGCGTTCGGCGCCCCTCGATGCTCGCTTCAGCGGCTCCTTCGCGAGCCTGACGAGCATTGCGGTCCTGTGCGCACTCGCCGGTACGGCCGCGTTCGCGCTCAACCTCGTGCTCGGCGCGCGGCTGCGGGTCGTCGAGGCGCTCTTCGGAGGCCTCGACCGCATGTACAAGGCCCATCGGATCCTGGGTCAGGTCGCCTTCACGTTGCTGCTCGGCCATGTGCTCTTCATCCTCGCCGGGCGCGCGACCATCTCCACCGGCACGGCCGTCAATCTCCTGGGGCCTGGCGCGGGCTGGACGGTCTTCGCCGGGGTGCTCGCGTTTGGGGCGATGACGGTGTCGATCCTGACCACGCTCTTCGTCCGGCTCGGACACGAGGTCTTCGTCTACGTCCAGCGCACGTTCGGGTTCATCTTCCTCGCGGCCTCCTACCACGTGTTCACGACGGACGGGGCGAAGGCCCAATCGGTCGCGCTGAACCGCTACCTGGCGGCGCTGGCCACCCTCGGCATCGCCGCGTTTGCCTATCGCTCCCTGTTCGGCAACGTGCTCGTCCGGCGCCGCAGGTACCGCGTCACTGCGGTGAACCGGCTCGACGAGTCCGTCACCGAGATCGCGATGGAGCCCCTCGGCCGGCCGCTCGCCTTCATGCCAGGGCAGTTCGTCTTCGTCGGCTTCCGCTCGCTCGCCCTCACCGAGGAGCTGCACCCGTTCGAGCTCTCGGTGGAGCGTCAGGTCTTCTCGATCCGGGCCGGGGAGGTCGGCAACCAGTTCCACCCCTTCTCGATCACGGCGTCCCCGGGCGAGCCGACGCTGAGAGTGACCGTCAAGGCGATCGGGGACTACACGCGCGCCCTGCGCAGGCTCGAGCCGGGCGCGGCAGCCGTCGTCGAAGGCCCGTACGGCTCCTTCTCGCACTGGAACGTGCCGAGCGGTCGGCAGATCTGGCTGGCGGGAGGGATCGGCGTGACGCCGTTCCTGAGCATGGCCCGCAGCCTCGGCGACCGGAGCGGCCAGTCGATCGACTTCTACTACTGCGTCGAGCACGACGAGGAGGCGCATTTCCTCGACGAGCTCCAGGCGATCGCGCGTCGCCGCGACGACTTTCGCGTCTCTGTCGTCGCGAGGGATCGGGAGGGCTTTCTCACCGCGAGCCGACTCGCGGAGGAGCAGCCGGATCTCGCCTCCGCGCACGTGCTCATCTGCGGGCCGCCCGCCATGATCGACAACCTGCGAGCGCAGCTGACGGCTCGGGGCGTTCCCGCTGGGCAGATCCACGCCGAGGAGTTCGGGTTCGCGAAGCTGGGCCGGACGGGGTCGAGCGCCGCGCCTCCCCGGAAGCGGGCGGTGTCGCTGCCCGCCCTGGTCGGCGCGCTCTCCGCCGCCGGGCTCCTCATCGTCCTCGGCCTCGTCATCGCGGGCTACGCGACATGAACGAGCAGCGCGCGTCCACGAGCGTTCTCGTCATCGGGACCGGCGCGGCCGGGCTGCGGGCCGCCATCGAGCTGGCTGAACAGGGTGTGCAGGTGACGAGCGTCGGCAAGCGCCGGCGTGACGACGCGCACACGGTGCTCGCCTCCGGCGGGATCAACGCAGCCCTCGCGACGATGGATCCCGAGGACAGCTGGCAGCAACACGCCGCCGACACGCTCCGCGAGTCCTATTGGCTGGCCGATCCGCGCACGGTGGAGCTGCTGTGCCGCGAGGCGCCGGCCGCGATCGACGATCTCGTGCGCTACGGCGCCCAGCTCGCCCGCGAGGACGACGGGCGGCTGACGCAGCGCTACTTCGGGGCCCACCGCTACCGGCGCACCTGCTTCGCCGGCGACTACACGGGTCGCGAGATCCAGCGGACGCTCGTCCGCCGAGCGGCAGAGCTGGGTGTCGCGATACGCGACGACGTCTACGTCACGCGGCTACTCGTGCACGACGGTCGAGTGTTCGGCGCCTACGGCTTCGACGTCGAGGACGGGAGCCGCTGGGTGATTCTCGCGGACGCAGTCGTGCTCGCCGCGGGCGGCCACACTCGGATCTGGCGTCGCTCGTCCTCGCGGCGCGATGAGAACACGGGCGACGCGATGCGCCTGGCCGCCGAGGCGGGTTGCCGGTTGCGGGACATGGAGCTCGTCCAGTTCCACCCGACCGGAATGGTCTTCCCCGAGGAGTCCGCCGGGATGCTCGTGACCGAGGCGGTGCGCGGCGAGGGCGGGATCCTCCGCAACGCCGGCGGCGAGCGCTTTATGGAGCGCTACGACCCCGAGCGGCTCGAGCTCTCGACCCGCGATCGTGTCGCTCTCGCCAACTACACCGAGATTGCAGAGGGTCGCGGAACCGAGCATGGCGGCGTGCTCCTCGACATCTCCCACATCGACCGCGAGCTGGTGCTCCGCCGGCTGCCGCGCATGTACCGGCAGCTCCTCGACCTGGCGATGCTCGACATCACGCGCTCGCCGATCGAGGTCGCCCCGACCGCCCACTACTCGATGGGCGGTGTCCGGGTCGACCCGGAGACACACGCGACGGACGTCGAAGGGCTGTACGCGGTGGGGGAGTGCGCGACCGGCGTGCACGGCGCCAACCGTCTCGGGGGCAACTCGCTGGCCGAGTGCCTGGTGTTCGGCCGGATCGTGGGCGCCGAGGCGGCCCGGTGGTCGGCCGAGCTCGACGTGCAGGTGCGCGACCGGGTCGCGATCGCCGTCGCCCGCGAGGAGGTGGACGACCTCCTCGCTCGCCGCGGCCAGGAGTTCGCGCGTCCGCTGCAGCGGGCCGTGCGCGACCTGATGTCGGAGTGCGCCGGCGTGATCCGCTCCGAGACCGGACTCCGCGAGGGGCTTGCTCGGCTCGACGACGTGGCCGCACGAGCGGGCGCCTTGGAGGTGCGGCCCGACATCGCCGGCTACGACGACCTCGCCCACGCCTTCGACCTACAGGGCTCGCTCCTCGCGGCTCGCGCGACGCTCGACTGCGCCCTGGAGCGACGAGAGACCCGCGGGGCGCACAACCGCATCGACTTCCCCGACCAGGACCCCGAGCTTCAGGTGAACCTCGTCTGGGCCGGCGAGGGGACCGTGACGCGCGAGCCGATCCCGCAGCCCTCCTCCGACGTCGCGGCGTTGGCTTCCGGGCCGGAGCTCGACGCGGCGGGCCGTTTGCTCGAGTAGCGCTCGCGGGCCTCGCTAACCGCTGGGCTCGGCTCGCCGGCGCCGCCAGCGGCGGCGCGCTCGCCGAGATCGTCGCCGTTTGTACCCATGCTGAACGTCGCGTCCACGCTGACGATCGTCGCCGGCCTCGTCGTCCTGCGCGCGTTCGCGGGCGAGCCGCGAAGCTGACCGTGCACGCGTCGCCGTGGGGAAGGTCCTCTACTCGCAGACGCCGGCGGTTGCGACGAGCGCCGAGACCCGCCCATCCCGGATCCGGGCGAGCAATCCGGGAAACGCGCCGCCGCCGGCGATCTCGCACCGCCGCCGCGTGACGAGCCAGAACCCCCGGTAGCCGTCGAGCGAGCCCGTGTGGCGAGTTGCTGTCGGGTAGAGGTTCCGCAGCCGTTGGACGCCGTCACCGACGCGGAGGCCGAGCACGGTTCTCCAGCGGCCGCGGTTCGTGATCGTCGCGACAACCGCGGCGCCGTCGCGGCAGGGCTTGCCGGAGAAGTCGAGGAAATTGATCGTGAGTCCGAGGCCGGGCCAGGCCACCAGGCAGGACGGCGGCCGCGAGCGCCTCAACGCCGGGTTTCCGAATCGGGCGACGGCCTGCTCGACCGTACCGCGGCCGAGCGCCAGCCCGCCGATGCTGCGGTCGCCCTGGATGACGAACACGGATGCGCTTGCGTCGGCGCGGCCCGCCGCCATGACGACGACCATTGAAGCGGCGGCCACGACTCCGAGCACGAGCTGACTCACAGCCATCTCGGCACTCTACGGCCTGCCCGACCGCGAGGCGCTCAGCGGCTTGCACGATCGCCTCAGGTCGGCGCCTCTTTCACGTTCTCGGCAGTCAGCGCAGTGACACCTCGTGCTTCGCGACGGGCTCAGGCTGCTGGGCGGGCGTCGCCTCGCTCACGCGAAGCACGACGTTGCCCGTCTTCTGGCCGGCCTCGACGTAGCGGGTCGCCTCGACGACCTCGTCGAGCCCGTACGTCCGGTCGATCACGGGCCGGTATTTTCCCGTGTCGACGAGCTCCTTGACGAGGACGAGATCCTCCTTGCGATAGCGGCCGATGCCAAGCGTCCCGCGCCTGCTCCCGGCGAACCGCGTGACGAGCGCGAGAAGCGGCACGTGATACATGAACCCGAGGTCGGTCGAGATGTAGATCCCGCCGGGCTTCAGCGAGCGCCGGCAGCGGCGGAACGAGTGCTTGCCGACCGCGTCGAAGATCACGTCGTACGTCTCGCCGTTCTTGGTGAAGTCGTCGCGAAAGCGATCGAGGACGTCCCGCGCGCCCAGCGACCGCACGACCTCGACGTCCCTCGTGTCGCACACCGCCGTCACCTCTGCCTCGAAGTGGCGCGCGAGGAGTTGGACGGCGGCCGTTCCGATGGAGCCTGCGGCGCCGTAGACGAGGACGCTCTTGCCGCGTAGCGGATACGCCGGCTTCAAGCAGGTCAGCGCGAGCAGCGAGCCGTCGGGCACCGCCGCCGCCTCCTCGTCCGTCAGCCCGGTCGGCTTCTGCGCGATCACGCCGCCCTCACTTACGGTCACGAACTCCGTGTTCGCGCCGCGCCTGACGCCGAACACGTCGTCGCCGACGCGGAACTCGGTCACCGCCGCTCCGACCTCCTCGACGCGGCCTGCAAACTCCGTGCCGGACCTCGTCTGTCTCGGACGGCGAACACCGGTGAAGACACGGGTGAACCGGTACTCGGCGCTGCGCACGCCCATCGCGTCGCCGCGGGTGACCGTCGAAGCGTGGACCCTGACGAGCACCTCGTCCTCCTGCGGCACGGGCCGCTCCACTTCGGCGACGCGCAGCACCTCCGGAGGCCCGTACCGGTCGTGGACGACTGCTCTCAACTGGTCACTTCCTCTCTTGATGCCGCTGGATGCGATGAATGGGTGTGCCGTGGTTCCAAGCCCGCCCGGCGCGATAGAGCTCAGCGGGCCTTCCGCCGCCCGGCCCGGGTCGGGCCGTGCGGCCCGTGGGGATCACCCAACCGTCCTCGCCCACGAGGCTGCGGCGGAAGTTCGCAGCGTCGAGCTGCACGCCCCAGATCGACTCGTACACCCCTCGGAGCTCGGCCATCGTGAAGGTCGTGCCGACGAAGGCGGTCGCGATGCCCGAGACCTCGAGCTCGACCCGGACGCGCTCGACCGCGTCGCGGACGATTCGCAGGTGGTCGAACGCGAGCTCGATCCTCTCCGCGAGGATGTCCGAGGCGGGCACGAGTGCGGCGTGCGCCGCGTCGGCGCCGGCGACGATCGCTCCCACGTCGCGAAGGACGGCGACGTACGCGACGGTGACGACGTTCATGCGCGGGTCGCGTCCGGGATCGCCGTAGGCGCCGAACTGGGTCAGCAGACTGGGGACATCGACGCCTGTCTCCTCGTAGAGCTCGCGTCTCGCCGCCTCGTTCAGCGACTCTTGAGGACGCTTGAACCCACCGGGGAACGCCCACATGCCCTTGAACGGCTTCTCCCCCCGCCGGACGAGAAGAGCGTGGAGCACGCCCGCCGCCATGGTCAGGATGACGACGTCCACCGTGACGGCGAAGGCCGGGAAATCGCTCGGGTCGTACCCGGGTGGAACCTTCGCCTCCAGCCTTCTTGTCGCCATGACCCTTACCTTCTCAAAAGGTTCTAGTCATGTCAACCAGAACACCCTCGGAACTGCTTTCGGCTCACGGAGAGGTAACAAAAAAACCATTCTGCAGGGGCTCAGAGAGACGGGAGCGACGGGACTCGAACCCGCAACTTCCGCGTGACAGGCCGACTCGGCCGGTACTCGGGCGGGCCCGAAGCATCCGCTAAGTACCGCACAACAGTTCGGGTCCGGCGGCCTCGTTGAGCGCCGGCGGCCGCGCGGTTGCGACCACCGAGCTCATCGGCGAGGGACGATTTCCTGAAAACGTAAGCGCCGGGCCGCTGTGGGGAGGTTACGGTCGGAGGACGATGAGATTCGCTGCCGGGGCGGTCGCTGCGACGGTCTTGCTTGTCGCCTTCGGCTGCGGAGGAGACGATGAGCGGGACGCGCGAGCGTCGACGACAACGCAGCCGTCGTACGACTTTCCCAGCGCGCCGATCGTCGTCGAGCGCCCGCTCGCGCGGCCGGTGGCCGATGCGCTCGCCCGCCTGGTGCCCTCGGCGGCGGTCGGGATCCTCGATCCCGAGGCGCTGACCG
>Ga0136617_10006557_pt1 | contig 10389 bp, 8 predicted proteins | sample AntDrymUQ3222106_2_FD_129672 | JGI IMG/M metagenome (GOLD analysis project Ga0136617, IMG submission 129672) | Polar desert sand microbial communities from Dry Valleys, Antarctica - metaG UQ322 (21.06) | ecosystem: Environmental > Terrestrial > Soil > Desert | place: Antarctica: Dry Valley...
AGAAGGCATCGTCAATCAGGAAGAGTTCACCGAAAACGGTGAACTGACGGTCAAGCGTGGCGACGAGGTCGAAGTGCTGATTAAGAGCATGGAGTCGCAGGAAGGCGTGCCGATTCTTTCGCGTGCCGACGCCGTGCGGATGCGCGCGTGGGACGTATTGGAAAAGGCTTACCAGGATGGCACACCAGTTAAGGGCCGCATCATCGAGCGCGTCAAAGGCGGTTTGCGGGTGGATGTCGACGGCGTCGCCGCCTTCCTGCCCGGCTCGCAGGTGGATACGCGCCCGGTGCGCAATCTTGAATCACTGCGCAACCAAGAGATCGAAGCCAAAGTCATCAAGCTCAACCGCAAGCGCTCTAACGTCGTGCTGTCGCGTAAGGCGGTGCTCGATGAGCAGAACGAAGGCCGCAAAGGTCAGACGCTCAATCAACTCGAAGAGGGCATCATCGTTGAAGGCCAAATCAAGAATCTGACCGATTACGGCGCGTTCGTCGACCTCGGCGGCATCGACGGCCTGCTGCACGTCACTGATATGTCGTGGGGGCGTCTGCAAAACCCCGGCGAGCTTTTCAAAGTCGGCGAGACCGTGCAGGTCAAGGTGATGAAGTTCGACCGCGAACGTGAACGTGTCTCGCTCGGCTACAAACAGCTTTTGCCCGACCCGTGGGAAAGCGTCGTTGAGCGCTACACCGTCAACTCGCGCGTTCAGGGTAAGATCGCGAGCGTCACCGACTACGGCGCGTTTATCGAGTTGGAGGCGGGCGTCGAAGGTCTCGTGCATGTCTCCGAGATGAGTTGGTCGAAGCGCATGAAGCACCCGAGCAAGATCGTCAACCCCGGCGAAGTGGTTGATGTCGAAGTGCTCGGCGTCGACCCCAAAGCGCGTCGCATCAGTCTCGGCATGAAACAGGCGCAGGCCAACCCGTGGGCGACCTTAAACGAGCGCTACCAAATCGGCTCGCGTGTGTCGGGGCGCGTACGCAACCTAACCGACTTCGGTGCCTTCATTGAGGTCGAGGACGGTGTCGACGGCTTGGTTCATGTCTCGGACATCTCCTGGAACAAGCGCATCAAGCATCCGGGCGAAGTCTTAAAGAAGGGCCAGGAGATTGAGGCGGTCATCACCAACATTGACACGGAAAACCGCCGGCTCTCGCTATCGATCAAAGACACCGAGCCGAGCGCGTGGGATCGCTTCGTCAACGAACACAAGCCGGGCGATTTGGTCAAGGGTCACATTACGCGCTTCGCCAACTTTGGGGCGTTCGTCGAACTCGATGAAGGCTTGGAGGGGTTGTGTCACGTCTCGGAGCTTTCCGAAGAGCGTGTTGACAAACCCGAAGACATCGCCACCGTCGGGCAGGAGATGGAGTTCCGCATTCTGCGCATCGAGCCGGAGAGCAAAAAGATCGGCCTCTCGGCGCGCGCTGCGAAGAACGATGAGCCAATCGTCGACACTCGCACCTATTCTTCGGAAGCGGGAGGGGGTATGGCCTCGCTCGGTGAGTTGGCCGATTTCTTCCCGACCAAGCAGCCCGATGACTCGCCGGAGGACGACCGCGAGACTTGATTCGACATCGCCAATTGACATCGCCCCGCGCACCTCTCGACGAGCAGATGTGCGGGGCTTTTTATTGAGCCGAAGACTGTTAGCCGTTTCATTCTTGCTTGCGTCGCGCGGTTTCTGTTAATTTACCGGGCGTCTCTACTGAAAGCTTTTCCGGCTTTATTGCTACAAGCTATCCCGAAACCTACTTTTTAGCCCTTGTTTTATGGGTATTTTGAGGTTTAGGGATGAGTTCTAAGCAACTGGTGGTTATTGCGGCAGCGTCAGTGATGCCTCGATTGAATGAAAGGTGACGAGCGTATGACAAAAGCGGAACTGGTCGAAGACGTGGCGCGGGCGGTGGAGTTAACCAAAAAAGACGCCGAGCGTTTAGTCGAGATCGTCTTCGAGAGTATCATCGACACGCTGAACCAGGGCGAGAAGATCGAGTTACGCGGGTTCGGCAGTTTCCGCGTACGCGAGCGCGGGGCGCGACGTGGCCGGAATCCAAAGACCGGTGATCCCGTCGACATTCCCGCCAAGCGCGTCCCCTACTTCAAACCCGGTAAAGAATTGAAAGAGTTAATCAACGAGGAAATCGGTGGCTCTGAAGTCACGGCTGCAGTGGCCTCCCCGGTCGTTCACCCGGAATCATTGACCACGGCGGACGAGATGTCACCCGCGCTTAACCAGATCGAGGGTGGCAGCGGTGACACCGGAGGTAGCCACACGCCGCCGGTCGTTTAGGACCGCTTTGTGAGCGCATGGGTGAATGCTGTGGATAGGTTATGGACTCCCTGGCGGTATGATTTCATTAAAGGATCGAGCGGCGAAAAGCCAGACGGTTCCTCCGATTGCATCTTCTGTTCGCTACGCGACGCCCGCGATGACGCGAGCGTTTACGTTCTGCACCGCGCGCATCACAACTATATTGTCCTCAACCTCTATCCTTACATCAGCGGCCACCTGCTGATCGTCCCTTATGAACACACCTCAGAACTCGACGCAGCTTCTGACGAAACGACCGCCGAACTGATACGGCTCGCGAAGCAGTGCCAGAGCGTGCTGCGCGAAGTCTACCGACCGCACGGCTTCAACCTCGGAATGAATCTTGGCCGTTCAGCCGGGGCCGGAGTCGCCGAACATATCCATCTTCACATCATGCCGCGCTGGACGGGCGACGGTAATTTCATGACGACCGTTGCCGAAACCCGCGTCATCCCTGAAGACCTCGCCACAACATACGGCAAACTGCGCGGTCAGTTTTGAACGCGACGATAAATCAAATTTGTGAGAGGTAAAGCCATCGCGGGCGGGCGCGGATCACTCGCTCGGCGGCGTGTCTGACGTGTCCGACATGGCTGGGGCGTGGCGGGCGTGAGTTAAATCACGCGCGAGGATGTTGCCCGCGCGTTCAAGCATTGGACGCAGCGACGCGGGGACGCTGGCGGAGACAGCCAGGCACTCGCGCTCGCCGCCCTGCTCCGCTTGGCGCAGAATCGCGTCCAGTGTCTCGGCATCGACGAGGTCGGCTTTATTGAAGATCACGAGCCGCGGGATGTCCGTGTGGCCGAGTTCGCCCAGGATTCGCTCGACCGATTCGGTCTGCTGCGGCCAACGCGGGTTCGCCGCGTCGACGAGATGAAGCAGCAAGTCGCTGTCGTCAATCTCTTCGAGCGTGGCGCGGAAAGCGGCGAGCAAATCGGGCGGCAGGTCGCGGATGAATCCGACCGTGTCGTTGACGATCACTTCCTGCTCGTGCGGCAGGCGCAGGCGGCGTGAAGTTGGGTCGAGCGTCGCGAACATGCGTTGCTCGGCATGCACCGTGCTTGCGGTCAGCGTGTTCAGCAGCGTTGACTTGCCAGCGTTGGTGTAGCCGACAATCGAGATGACGGGGAGTTCGCGCCGCGTGCGCTCTTTGCGCCGCTCGTGCCGACGCATGCGTTGCGCCTCGATCTCTTTATCGAGGCGGCTGATCCGGTCGCGCACACGGCGACGGTCGGTTTCGAGTTTGGTTTCGCCGGGGCCGCGCCCGCCGATGCCGCCCGCCAGTCGCGAAAACGCCGAGTCGTGCCCGGCCACTAAGCGCGGCAAAAGGTATTTCAACTGCGCCAGTTCGACCTGGATTTTACCGTCGCGGGTTTGCGCGCGCTGCGCGAAGATGTCGAGGATCAGTTGCGCGCGGTCGATTACCTTCAGGTCTGTCGCCTCGGAGACCGAGCGCACCTGCGCGGGCGACATCTCGCGGTCGAAGACGATCAGATCGGCGCCGAGACGCAGTGCGCGCACAATCAATTCTTCGAGCTTACCGCGGCCAAGCACGGTGCGCGGGTCGATGGCTGGTCGGCGCTGAATGATTTCGTTGAGCACGACGATGCCGGCGGACGCGGCCAACTCGCGCAACTCGGCCATCGACTCTTCGGCCTCGGCCAGCGGGCCGGTGGGGACTCCGACCAGAATCGCTCGCTCGCGGCCCTCGGCCTTCCGGGCCACGTGGCGGTTGCGCGCCATCTCTTCTTCCAGCGAGTTGATGAGATAAAGAAAATCGACGTCGAGGTGCGACGGAATCTGTGGCTCGAGGTAGGCGTAAGGCTCCGTGTGGGCGCCGTCGTCCACTTCGTCGGCGGTGGTCGGTAAAAGATGCGCCGCCCGCACGACGCCCGGCAATCCGGTGTGCTCGTCGACGTTGATGGCGACCATCAGGTCGAGCCGCAGCAGCGCGAGGTCGGCGAGATCGTCCTGCGTCAGTTCCTCGCCGCGGAGGTGCGTGTGGACGCAGCGCAGGCCACGGAAGCGGTCGGCGGCGACACGAGTCCTCTTCAAGTCCGGCAACTCAATGCGGCGCGCGTCCCCGACGACGACGTACTCGACGTAGCCTTTACGGTCGATCAACGCGCCGATCTGGCGGCGAGTTTCGTGCGAGAGTTCGGACAACTGACGCGCGAACTCGGGCGTCACGATTTGCTGCGGCGCAATTCGACGCGCGTAGAGTTTTTCAATGCGACGCAGTTGATTCGGTTTCAGCCCCTGCGTGTTGCCGTGTACGGTGCTGATTTGTGTAATCCTCCCTGGCTCATTGGTGAGCCATGTTTGTTGCGGATGAGATGTGAAAAGAGGGCGTGCGAAAAGAGTCGGATATCAGTTTGAAGAATGCGATCACTCTCAGCCACAGTAACCTTGTGTTGATGACGCGAGCAGTCATTCCGACATCGCCTGAAAGTAACGGTGCCGCAACACAGACACGCTGTCCTCGCTGACAAATGATTATTACCTGGATGACTGACGGAAGGCGAATTATAACACGACAAAAGTTGCCGCCAGCATCGCCTTCAAGTGATTATTCATGCCCCGGAGCGTCCGACGATGTTCGGTTTGCCGTCGGGTGAAAGGCGCGACCAAACGAACTTTGTCGGACATCACCTGTCGACCATCAATCGACTTCCTGTCGAAGCGGCACGACATGGACACGGCTCGCGTCGGCATCGTATGATTGTTTTCAAAACTACTTCAGGATTTTGAATCACTGCCCATGGTAATGTTGGCCTGTTGCGACATGCGAACGGTTGGAGATTTTTTGACAGGGAGAGCGAATGAGTGAAGCAGGGCGGATTGTCCGCGTCGATCCCGCGGCGGCGGTCACGGGCGGCGAAGTGGTCATCGAGTGCGCCGGGTTCAACATGAGCGAGCCGCGTTCGTGTGCCGTGACGTTTAATGGCACGCGCGGGTGGATCGTCGGAGCATCTCCACGCCGGGTGCTCGCGGTCGTGCCGGAGACGAAGGGCGGCAAGGCGGAACTGACTCTGGTGGGCGGCGACGGGCGGCGTTTGACGGGTGCGCGGGTTATCGTTGGCCGCGAATTGGCGGGCGACCTTCATCTCGTCGCGAATCCGGCCTTCGACCCCGACGACGGCTCGCTTTACGTGACGCGCTCCGGCTCGCGCGGCCAGCGCATGCCGGTCTCGCTTTTTCGCATCGATACGAGCGGCGAACTCGCCACGGTGCATGGCGAGATCGTTAACCCGACGGGCATCGCATTCGACAAGACCGGCCAGATGTTTGTCACCAGTCGGATGGACGGCACCGTGTACCGCGTCACTCCGTTCGACGAAGCGGTCGCGTTCGCGCGCAACCTGGGCGTGGCGACCGGATTGGCTTTTGATTCCGTGGGGCGCATGTACGTCGGCGACCGCACCGGCACGATCCGCCGCGTCAACGGCATCGGCGAGGTTGAGGAGTGGGCGCAACTTGAGCCGTCGGTGGCCGCGTATCATCTCGCCTTCGGCCCCGATGACGCGCTGTACGTCACGGGGCCGACCGTCTCGTCGTTCGACGCGGTGATGCGCGTCGACGGAAGCGGCGTGGCAGAGGTCTTTTACCGTGGCTTGGGGCGACCGCAGGGGCTGGCCTTTGATCGCGACGGCAATCTCTACGTCGCGGCGTCGTTGCGTGGGCGGCGCGGCATCGTACGCATCTCGCGCGACGGCCAACAGGCTGAGATGGCGGTCGCGGCGGTCAACGTCGTCGGACTCGCGTTCAGCGCCGTCGGGGATATGGTGGTGGCGACGAACGAAGCCGTGTACAGTCTTCCGCTTGGGATTTACGGGACGCTCGTGGGTCGGTGAAAGTTGTGTGGAGAGCGGTTAAAATGCCCCTGCGACCGAATTTTGACACGTCCGCGGGTGCATGCTAGTGTGACGTTTACTTCCCACACGGCGACCACCTTCGGCTAAGAGAATCAGCAATGGACAGTTTCAACATCGGCAACTTTATCCTGTACATGGTGGCGCTCATCTTTTCCTTGTCGCTCCACGAAGCGGCACACGCCTGGATGTCGAACCGCTTTGGCGACGATCTGGCGCGATCTCAGGGACGCATCTCGCTGAACCCGGTTTCCCACGTCGATCCGGTCGGCACGTTGCTCTTTCCGGCGGTCGCTTTCTTTACCGGTGCGCCGCTGCTTGGGTGGGCGCGGCCGACGCCGGTCAATCCGTCGAGATGGAGCAACAGGCGCGTCGCCAACATCTGGGTATCGGCAGCCGGGGTGATTGGCAACACGATCATCGCGATTATCGCGGGCGTCACGCTGCGCCTGCTGTTTGAAGCGGGCATGCTCGCCGTCAGCGCCGGAGAGTTTGTGCCCGCCAACTCTGATTCCGGTTTCGCCGCTGGGGCAATTAAGCTGGTCGAAGTGTTCTTTATGATGAACGTCGGACTCGCTGTCTTCAACCTGCTGCCGATTCCGCCGCTCGACGGCAGCAAGATTCTCGGCAGTCTGCTGCCCGAGTCGTTCGAGTCGGCGATTAACTCCATCGAACAGTTCGGGTTCATTCTGTTGTTCATCGCCGTCTTCACCGGCGTCTTCAGTTCGATTTTCAGATTCGTGATGCCACTTGCGTACAGTTTGGTCTTCCTTGGTAGAATTTAGAGTCGGGATGAAAAGAATCTTCAGCGGCGCGCAGCCGACCGGCAACATTCACATCGGCAACTACCTCGGCGCTCTGCGCAACTGGGCTCAGTTGCAGCACGAGTACGAAAGCTTTTTCTGCATCGTCAACCTCCACGCGATCACGACCCCACAGGACCCGAAGGTGCTCGCCGCCAAGACGAAGGAACTGGCGCGCATCTACCTCGCCGCCGGGATTGACCCGAAGATTTCGACCATCTTCATTCAGTCGGACGTTAAAGAGCACGCCGAACTCGCGTGGCTGCTGAACGGCGTGACGCGCATCTCCGAACTTGAGCGGATGACGCAATATAAAGACAAAGCGCGCAAGCAGCGCGAGAACGTCGTCGCCGGCCTGCTCAACTATCCGGTGCTGATGGCCTCAGACATTCTGCTCTACCAGACCGACCTGGTGCCGGTCGGGCAGGATCAAAAGCAGCATCTCGAGTTGACGCGCGACGTGGCCGAACGCTTCAATCGCGACTTTGGCAGAGTGTTCCGCATCCCTGAACCATTCATCCCGAAAGTCGGCGCGCTGATCCTCGCGCTCGACGACCCATCGAAGAAGATGTCCAAGTCGGACGAGAGCATCAACGGTTGCATCACGATGCTCGACGACGCCGACACCGTCCGCCGGAAATTCAAGCGCGCCGTGACCGATTCAGGCACGGAGATTCGCTTCGACGAAACGCGCCCCGCGATCACGAACATGCTCACGATATTTCAATTGCTGACCGGCAAGACCGAGGCGGAAGTCGAGTCGCATTTCGCCGACAAAGGTTACGCACAATTGAAAGCCGATGTGGCGGACGCGGTGGTTGAGTTCCTGAGACCGTTTCAGGAGCGCGTGCGGGGCATTGGCGACGAAGAGTTGCACCGCATTCTCGCCGGTGGCAGCGAGCGTGCGCGAGCAATCGCCGACGTGACGATGCGCGAAGCGAAAACGCGGATGGGATTGGAAGGAGCTTAAAGCCTTGACACCCGACACGCCGGAAGTGAACAGCTTTGAGAAGCACGCGGTCTCCGTGACCGCCGCTGCCACGACCCCGGTTCCGCTCGTGGTCGCGGGTGCGCAGCCTGAGTTCATCACCGGCCAGAGCGGGGAAGAGGTTAAGCTGGTGCTCGGCGAATTTGCCGGGCCGCTCGATCTGCTGCTGTACTTGATTCGCCAGGAACAAGTCGACATCTACGACATTCCGGTGGCGCGCATCACGGACGAATATCTGAAGTACCTGCGGCTGATGCAGGGAATGGACATTTCCGTCGCCGGAGACTTTCTGGTGATGGCCGCGACGCTGATCGAGATCAAGTCGCGGATGCTGTTGCCGCCTGACCCGTCGGCGCCTGTGGACGATACTGACGACGATCCACGCCGCGAATTGATCGAGCGTCTGCTTGAGCACCGGAAGTATAAAGCCGCCGCGGAGATGCTCTGGTCACGCGTGACCGTCGAGCAGGCCGTGTTTACGCGGGCGCCGATTGAGACCGACAAGCACAATCCCGAAATCATGGCCGGCGTTTTCGATTTGCTGAAGATGTTTCAGGTGATTCTCGCGCGACGCAAAGAAGAAGCGTTGCTGGAGATCGAGCGCGACGAAGTGACGATGACGGAGATGCTCGACCGCCTACGTGCGATGATCTTCACAGACGGCGAATTGAATCTGCGCATCTTCTTCGAACGGGCGCGCTCGCGGCATGAGTTGGTGCTCGCCTTTCTCTCCGTGCTCGAAATCGTCCGCACCGACGCCATCAAACTATTTCAGCGCGAAACCTTCGGCGACATCATCGCCCGCGCGGTCGCTTAATCGACAGAACCGATGAGTGGATCAAAGAAAAAGAGAAGTGCGAAACAAGTCGACGCCCACGCGGAAGTCGATACTGACGTGAATGACTCATTCGTCACGCCGGGCGACGAGACGATTGACGAGGCCGGGTTCGCCAATGATCGGGAAGCCACAACATCGATGAGTGAGGAACTGATCGACGCCGAACGGGATAACGTCTTCGGCGGCGGCCAAAATGGCGGATCAAGCGATCTCGACCGCTTGGCCTCCGTGTGGGACGAACCAGTCGGCGAAATTCTCATCGACGAAGACGAAGAGACGGACGCGAACGCAAACGCCGAAAACGACTTTGATGATGAGGATGATGACGACGCAGAGGACATCACCATCTACGACGCCGACGCGGAGGACGCCGAAGAAGCGGCGCGGCTGCGAGCGATGGCCGACGCGCTGACCGCCGACGAATTGCCCATCGACGAGGGCGACATCGCGCCGAGCGACGGTGCCGCGCGCGGGATGGCCGAGATGATGTCGATCATCGAAGCGCTGGTCTTCGTCTCGGAAGAACCAATCTCGGTGAAGACGCTCGCCGAAGTGCTCGGCGAAGACCGTGGCTGGGTAGAGACAGCGGTCGAAGGATTAGCAAATGAATTCAATGAGCGTCGTGGCGGCCTGATGCTCCGCGAAGTTGCCGGCGGTTGGCAGTTCGCGACGCGCCCCGAGCATCACGAACACATCCGCGCGTACCTTAAGTCGCGTCCGAGCGCCAAGCTGTCGCTCGCCGCGCTCGAAACGCTCGCCGTCATCGCTTACAAGCAGCCGATCACCGTCCCTGAGATACTCGAAATACGCGGTGTGCAGTCGTCCTCCGCGATTAAGACGCTGCTCGATAAACGCCTCATCGTCGCCAAAGGCCGCAAGGAGACTGTCGGGCGTCCGATGATGTACGGCACCTCGAAAGAGTTCCTGATGCAGTTCGGCCTGAAGGATTTGTCCGAACTGCCGAGCATCGAGGACTTCGAAGATCTAACCAGCAGCGCCGCCTGAAAGCAGATGCTGGATGTCAGATATTAGAGATCAGTTCTCCGGTGCTGACCAACATCTGACCTCTAACATCTGACCTCTATTTTTATGAGTGAGCGTTTACAAAAACTTATCGCCGCCGCCGGGATCGCCTCGCGCCGCCATGCCGAAGAGATCATCGCGGCGGGCGAAGTGACCGTTAACGGTAAGGTCATCACTGAGCCGGGCACGAAGGCCGACCCCGTGAACGATCACATCAAGGTGCGCGGGCGCTTAATTAACCCTGTGCTCGAAAAGCGCGAGAAGATTTATGTACTGCTCAACAAGCCACGCGGTTATCTGGCGAGCCTCGCCGACCCGGAAAAGCGTCCGCTGGTGACTGAGCTGGTGCCGCCCCATCTCGGTCGCCTGCACCCGGTCGGGCGCCTCGACTTCAACACCGAAGGCTTGCTGATTCTGACCAACGACGGCGACCTCACGAACTTCGTCACGGCAGCGCGCAACAAGGTGCCGAAGGTCTACGAAGTAAAGGTCAAGGGCGTGCCGGCGGAGGCGGCCGTCGAGCGTCTGCGGCGCGGCGTCACGCTCGATGA
>Ga0136617_10006558_pt1 | contig 10389 bp, 6 predicted proteins | sample AntDrymUQ3222106_2_FD_129672 | JGI IMG/M metagenome (GOLD analysis project Ga0136617, IMG submission 129672) | Polar desert sand microbial communities from Dry Valleys, Antarctica - metaG UQ322 (21.06) | ecosystem: Environmental > Terrestrial > Soil > Desert | place: Antarctica: Dry Valley...
CGGGTCCCCGTTCGCCGAGGGCCCAGGCCGCAGCCTCGACCACCATGGGGTCGCCATCGGACAGCAAGGCCCGGAGGTCGACCGCAGGGTGGGTCACCGCCGCTTCGCACGCCCGCCGGCGGACCTGGGCGACCGGGTCGGCCAAGGCCGCCGCAACGTCGGCGTCGGTGGCCGCGCCCATGCGGGCCAGGGCGGCCAGGGCGGTGGCGCGGACGCCTGGGGAGGCGTCGACCAGCAGCTTCCGGGCCGTGTTCTCGTCGCCGGAATGCCCGGCGACGGCCGCCGCGCGACGTCCGATCGGTGACTGTGGTGTGCGATCCTCTGGGGGATGAGGCTCTTGGGAACCTCTCGACATCGGGCCCTCGTATCCCTCGTATCGGTGACGACCCTGCTGGCCGGCGCCGCCTGCAGCCGGGGCTACGGCACGGATCCGCCCCCGCCGTCGACCATCGGACGGGGCCTGGACAACCCGATTCTCGCGCCGCCCACGACGTCGGCCATCCCGACTACCACGTTGCCCGCCCTCCCGCAGCCGGTCTTCATGCCGATCGACTCCTACGCCCCCGAGCCGGTGACGGAGATCGGCACGATGGAGATCCCGGCGATCGGTCTGGTGCACACCATCTTCCGGGGCGTCACGCTCCACAACATCGACCTCGGCCCCAGTCACTGGACGGGCACGGCCGACCCCGGCCGACCCGGGAACACCGTGTTCGCCGGCCACCGCATCACCAACTCCCACCCCTTCCGCAATCTCGACCAGCTGGTCGACGGCGACGAGGTCATCTTCACCGTCGCCGGCGTCCGCTCCCGTTACCGGGTGACCGGCAGCATGGTGGTGTCCCCCGCCGACACCTGGATCGCCGACCAGACCCCCGAACCCACCGGCACCCTCTACGCCTGCCACCCCCCAGGGAGCCTCGCCTACCGCTACGTAGTGAAACTCGCCCTATCAGCGTAGGAATCCTGGCTGCTCGGTCACCCGCGGGCCTGCGCGAGGCCACCCACCGAACTGCACCGTCGCCGCCCCCCCCGGGAGGGGAGGGTTTCGGGACGGCCGCCGGCCACGCCCGCCGCCGAAGGCGGCCCCAATCTGGCTGGCGGCCCCCGCCGGCGAAGCCGGCCTCAAGAGCATCGGCGAGGACGGCCGGCTCCGCCGGCCGCCGCAGCTCCGACAACCTCGCCGAGGAAGCTCCGCTTCCGAGTGCGAAAGCTCGCCGAGGAAGCTCCGCTTCCGAGTGCGAAACCTAAGCCACCGCGCCCTGGATGGCGAAGGCGGCGCCGATGACCACGCCGGCGACGGCGACGGCCAGCAGGGCGCCGAGCACGGCCAGGATGACCACCAGGGCGAAGCCGGCGCGGATCCGGGGCGCGGGTGTGGCGTCCATCCACTGGAAGCCGGCCGGGGCGGGCCCGCTCATCGTCACCGGCACGGGGCTGCGACCGGTCCGTGGGTCGGCGGATCGCTCGGCCCTCCCGCGGGCCCGGGCCGGGGCCGGCGCGGAGACCGGCGGGGAGGCAGCGCGCCGGGGTTGCGGGGCGCGGCGGGATGTGGTTCTGGTCGTGGCACTCTGGTCGGGCTGGCTCAGGGCGATCCGGAGCGTTCCGACGAGCGCCGCGAGCAACACGGCAGGGCCTAGGAGCGACCTCACGTCTGATCCGATCTCATCGAGGGTTTACCGCACGGACTGGTCGACCTCGGCGCCACCCGTTCCGAAGCCGCTGCGGCCCTGGATGGTGGTGCTCATCGCCCTGAGCGTGGTCATCTCCATCGTGGGGGTGGCCGCCCGCTTCGTGAGCCTGCCCTACGACTCGCTCGGACCGGGCACCGCCCGGGCCGTCAACGGCGTGGTCACGGTGACGGGACATCCCTCTTACCCTCCCCGGGGACAGCTTCTTTACACCACGGTTTCGGTCCGCGAGCGGGTGAATCCCTACGAGGCCCTGGCCGGATGGCTCGACCCCGACACCGACGTCATCCCCGAGGAGCGGGTGCGGGGTGACATCGCCCCCGACGAGTTCAAGCGGATGAACGTCGAGGCGATGGCCGACTCCAAGACCACGGCCCAGGTCCTGGCCCTGCGCCATCTCGGGTTCACCGACCTCAGTGACGGGGCCGAGATCGTCGGCGTAGACCCGTCCCTGCCGGCGTCGTCGTTGCTGAAGGCGAACGACGTCATCGTCGGCATCGACGACCTAGCCGTGGTCGACAGCGCCGGCGTCGTCGCCGGCATCCAGGCCCACCAGCCGGGCGAGACCCTCCGTCTCCGCCTCGAACGCGACGGCCAGCCGGTCGCCCTCGAGGCCCCCCTCGGCCGGGGCGACGACGGGCGGCCGCTTCTCGGCGTCCGCCTCACCACGAGGGTGAAGCTGCCCTTCGAGATCATTATCGACTCCGGGCGGGTGGTCGGCCCGTCGGCCGGGCTGGCCTACGCCCTCGAGCTGGTCGACGTCCTCACCCCCGGCGAGCTCACCGGCGGCATGGCGGTGGCCGCCACCGGCGACCTCCAGCCCGACGGCACCGTCGGCCCCATCGGAGGGGTGGAGCAGAAGACGGTCACCGTGCGCCGGGCGGGGGCCAAGGTGTTCCTCGTCCCCAGCGACAACCTGGAGGAGGCCCGCTCCCGGGCCGGCGACGACCTCCAGGTGTTCGCCGTCGACTCCTTCGACGACGCCCTGCGCGTGCTCGGCGGCCTGGAGGGCAGCAACGCCCTCGCCCTGGGCCAACCGGGCGCCGACCAGACCGGTGGCGCCTGAACCCTCGGACGCCTGACCGAGGGGCGCAGAACCGAGGGCGCATCGGCCTGGATCGGGCCTCGAAAACGAGCGGAACGTAGGACCGGGACCACCCTCGGTGATGGTCGGGCGGTACGATTGGGGTATGAAATGCCGGCCCGAGGGCCCTTGCGAATGCGTCGGGCCCTATCGGCGGAATGTGGGCGGTCCGAGGGCGGGCGGGTACCGGTGAGTCCGGCGCCGGCCGCGCCGGCACCGCCCGTGGCCTGGGGCCCGGCCGCCCCGAGGGGAGGCCGGGAGGGGGCGCCGCCCCTCACCCGCTAGATGTCCACCGCAGAAGCCCAGCTCCGCTTCGCTGTCGAGTTCGCCACCTTCCTCGTGACGGTGGCCGGCGCGGCCGTCGTCATGACCAGACCCGACCTGGTGGGCGCCGGGCGCCGGTCGCGCCGGGTGCTCGTGCCCGGGTTCATCGCCCTGGCAGTGGCCGCCTTCCTTCACGGCTCCCTGCTCACCGACGCCCGGGAGACCCCGGTCATCGCCTTCCGGGGCGCGGGCATCATCCTCCTGGCCCTCGGCACCCTGGGCTGGGGCACCGACCGGGCGCCCCGCCGACTGCTGTGGCTGTCCCTCGTGCTGATGGCCGGGGCCGAGTACCTCACCCTGATGGGGCAGGCCACGGCGTCGGACTGGGTCCGGGGCGTCGGTGCGCTGTTCATGGGCCTGGTGCTGCTGATGACGGCCAGACGGTCGATCAGCGCCCGGATCACGGTCAGCGTGGGCGCCATCCTGCTGGTGGTGGTGCTGGCGGTGTCGGTGGCCCTGTCGGCCGTGATCGCCCGCACGGTGGAGGACTCGGCCTTCAAGCGCATCGACGCCCGGGCCACGGCCGAGGTGCAGGAGATCACCGCGCTGGCCCTGCAGGACGCCGCCACCAGTGCCAAGCTGGCCGCCCTCACCATCGGCGGAACCCGACGGGCCGAGCTCCTCGCCCTCTCCGACGATCCCGACGTCACCATCGCCAAGGAGCTCCTGAAGGGAAACCTGAACTCCCTCCGGGAGCTGCTGGCGACGTCCGGTCCGATCCTCTACGCCAACGACAAGGGTCGGCTCATCGTCGGGATCGGACTCGAACCCGACGAGGCCACCACTCTCATCGGGTCGGAGGCGGTCTCGCTCGTCCTCCCCCCGCCGACGGGGAAAGGCGCCCTGCAAGCGTCCCGCTCGGTCGAGGTCGTCCGAGGCAAGGGGGCGTTCGCCATCGGCATCCACGAGGTCTTCGTCACCGAGGCCGGCGCCACCCGCAAGGTCGGCGTCGTGGTGGCCACCGAGCCGTTGGACTTCGACTACCTCACCCAACGGAGGCGTACCGACCCCGAGGTCACGCTCGCCGTGGTCGACCGCGACGACCAGATGCAGATCTCGGGCCGCGACCTGCCCAGCCCCACCGTGCTGCGGCTGGCCCGGGAGGTGCTCGGCGGACAGGAACAGGCCAAGGCCAAGGCCGCCGGTTCGTTCATCGTCGCCCGGTCGGTCACCGCCGACGGTTCGTCCAACGGGCCCCGGCGGCTGGCGGTGGTGGCGGCCATCCCGAGCACGGTGGTCGACGACACCCGCACCGACCTGTTCAAGACCCTGTTCCTGGTGGCGCTGGCCGCCGCCCTCACCGCCTTCGTCATCGCCGTGATCCTGGGCGAGCGCATTGGCACCGGCATCCGCCGCCTCACCCTCGCCGCCCGCGAGATCCAGGCCGGCGACCTCTCGGTGCGGGCCGCGGTATCGAGCCGGGACGAGGTGGGTGTCCTGGGCCAGACCTTCGACTCCATGGCCGGCTCCATCGAGACCCTCGCCGGCGAGCTGCGCCAGAGCGCGGAGGACGAGGCCCAGGTCCGCAACCGGCTGGAGGCCGTGGTCGGCGGCATGGGGGAGGCCCTCCTGGCGGTCGACGGCGACGGCCGCATCGCCACCTTCAACGGCGCCGCCGAGGACCTGTTCGGCGTCACCGCCCGCCAGGCGGTGGGCTGCCTGGTCGGCGAGGTGGCCAAGATCACCTCCGAGGACGGCACCGACCTGTCCCCCCGGTTGGCGGCCCCGCCGGCGACCGGATGGAGCGAGAGTGCCGTCGTCGTCCGGGCCGACGGCCTGCTCGTGCCCGTGGCTCTCTCGGCCGGTGGACTGAAGGGCTCGGGCGACGAGGTGGTCGGTGGCGTGTTCGTGCTGCGCGACATGCGACGGGAGCGGGAGGCGGAGCGGGCCAAGAGCGAGCTGCTCTCGAACATCAGCCACGAACTGCGCACGCCCCTGGTGCCCATCAAGGGCTACGCCGAGCTCCTGCTCCGCCGTGACGTCCCCGCCGACAAGGCCCGCGAGTCGCTGGAGGAGATCGTGGAGGCGGCCGACCGGCTGGAGACGGTCGTCCAACGCCTGCTCGACGTGGCCGCGCAGGAGGCCGCGCCCCGCGATGTGCGCCACGACCGTGTACAGGTAGGGCCCATGCTCGAATCGGTGGTCGACCGCTGGAAGGACCGGGTCGACGACCGCCACCCCATCACCAGCCGGGTGGCCCGGAGCCTCCCCGACCTCTACGGCGACCGGGCCCTGCTCGAGCGTTGCCTCGACGAGCTGGTCGACAACGCAGTGAAGTTCTCGCCTGACGGCGGGCCGGTGAACGTCACCGCCCGCCTGTCCGAGAACGGCAACGGTCCCTCGGTCGACCTCTCGGTGCGCGACCACGGCATCGGCATCCCCGCCGACCGCATGGAGGGCATATTCGAAGACTTCTCCCAGGGCGACAGTTCCCCCACCCGCATGTTCGGGGGTCTGGGCCTGGGCCTGGCTCTCGTGCGTCGCATCGTCGAGGCCCACCAGGGCGAGCTGGTGTGCAAGACCGTGCCCGGAAAAGGATCGAGGTTCTCGATGGTGCTTCCGATCGCCCCCTCCCGGCCCCGCCAGAGGCGGCGGCCGTGAGGATGATGAGATGGCGACTCGTCCTCGCCGCCGCTTTGCTGCTGTTCCTGGGCGGGGCCTGTTCCGGGGGCGACGGCGACTCCGCGGCCCGGCTGACCGTCGACGGCAAGGCCGAGGTGGCGGATCCCGACGGGAAGGTCGAGGAGGAGCGCGGCAGCCGTTCGGTGAAGTTCGGCGAGCGGGTCAAGGTGCTCGAGGGCACGGCATCGCTGCGCCTGAGCGACGACCGGGAGCTGGAGCTGCGAACCGGCTCCAACGTGGTGCTGCAGGAGGTGGAGGACGGGGAGCGGCGGGTGGCCCAGCCCGTCCTCCTCGAGGCGGACCTGCTGGTGCAGGCGCCGCTGGGAGCCCGCCTCATTGTGTCCACCGAAGGCACCGACGTGATCGTGAGCGGGGGGGCCCAGGTCTCCCGGGGATCGGTCCTGGTCGTCTCCTCCTACGACGGCGCGGTGGAGCTGCGCTCGGGCGACCAGCTGACCACCGTCCCGGCCCTGCGCCAGGTGTCCATCGCCGCCGGGGGGGCGCTGCCGGCCGAGCCGTCCCCCCTCGTCTACGACGTCGACGACTCCTGGGACCGGCAGTTCCTCAGTGACGCCATCGAGGTGGGCAACCAGCTGGAGGCCCGCAGCAAGGGGTTCAGCGCCCAGGCCCGTCCCACCGACGGCCGCACCGTGGAGGCCCTGGTCGAGCTGCTGCCGGCCCTCGCCGCCCAGCCCGAGTTCGGTCCCGCCCTGTTCGACGCCGTGCGCCCGCCGGGCGAGTCGCTGGTCGGCGCCGCCATCGTCCTGGAGGGCACCCGGGGCACGTTCGCCGAGCGATGGGCCGGTGTCTTCTCCTTCCGTGACGACGGGGCCCAATGGGGACTGGTCGCCCTCGACCAGGGCGTGGAGCGTTCGCCGCTGCTGGCCGCCGTCGACGCCGCCATCGGGCGCGGGCCACGGCCGTTCGAGCCCATTCCCCTTCCCGACCCGTCCGCCGGCGGCGACGTCGCCCTACCGGACCCGCAGGGATCCGGGCCGGGGGGGACGGGGCCGGGGGGCACCCCCGGTACCACGGCATCGGGCTCGGGCTCCCGGCCGACCGTCCCGGTGCCCACGACGGTGTCGCCGCCCACCCCGCCCAACCCCGACAGCGGGCCGGTCAACACCGGAATCCCCCTGCTCGACGACACCATCAACGCCCTCGTGGAGACCCTGAGCGGCCTGTTGGCCAGCCTCGGCGGCTCCTGACGTCGCCGCCGGGCGGGCCGTTGCCGATCCCCGGTTTTCGGACGGGGAAGGCGTAGGCTTTGGTGGCGATGGAAGACGAGAGGATCGTCATCTCCTCCAGCGCCGCGATCGCGCCCGAGGCAGTGGCAGGGAAGGGCTTCACCACGGCCCTGCGCGGCTACCAGCCGGCCGAGGTACGGCAGTTCCTCAACCGGGTGGCGGAGGAGATGGGTGCCGCCGCGACCCGCGAAGCCGAGCTGCGGCGGGTTCTGCACGACACCCAGTCGCGCGCCGCCCACCCCGAGCTCGACGAGGCGGTGCTCACCGCCAGCCTGGGTGAGCACGCCGGCCGGCTGATCGCCAGCGCCCGGGAGACGGCCGCCGCCATCACCGCCGAAGCCGAGCGCACCGCGGCTGCCATCCTGCGCGACGCCGAGTACCGCATCGCCCGCATGCGCCAGGAGGCCGACAACCTCATGGCCCGCCGGGTCGACGAGGCCGACGGCGTCTCGACCAGCCTCCGCCAGTCGGCCGAGGCCGACGCCCGGGGCATCCGCGACCAGGCCCAGTCCGAGGCCGAGGCCGTGGTGCAGGCGGCCCGGTCGCACGGCAAGGAGATGGTGGCCGAGGCCCGGGCCGTCCGGGAGCGCATGCTCGGCGACCTGGCCCGGCGGCGCCGCGTGGCCGAGGTGCAGCTCGAGCAGCTACGGGTGGCGCGGGAGCGGCTGGTGGAGGCGTACGACGTGGTGCGCCGCACCCTGGAGGAGGTCACCGCCGAGCTGTCCGCGGCCGAACCGGAGGCCCGCTCCCTGGCCGAGGCGGTCGGCCGCCGCATGGCCGAAGGCGACCAGCAGCCGAGCCCCCGGAGCGCGGACCCGCCGGGGCGGGTGGCCTACGCCGGCAACCCCGCGCCCTCCCCTCCGGCCCCGGCCCGCCGGCCCGAAGCTCCGCCCCGGCCCTCCGATCTTCCGGGCCGGCCGGCGATGGCCGCCTTCGCCCCCGCCCCGCCCCCCCCGCCCCCCGGCCAGTCCATCGAAGGTGAGTCCGGTGAGAGTCAGTGGGGCGGAGGTCAACCCGGTGAGGACCCGTCGGGGCCGGCCCCCGGATCGTTCCAACCGACGCATCCCGCGCCGCCACCGATGCCGGCACCGGCTGCGCCGGTGGCCCCCACCTCGACCGAGCGGATCGGCTCCGGGAATCCGCCGGTCCCCCCGGCGTGGATCGAGCGGGCGGGCGTCAGCGACGGCCATGCCTCCACCGGCCCCCCGACGCCCATCCCCCCCTCGGTGGCCGGAGATCTGCTCGTACCGTCCGCAGGTGTCGGCGGAGGCAGCGGGCCGCCCCCCGAACCCGAGATCCAGGACTCCGGCACCTGGACCGGCGCCGGCTTCGGGCCGAGCCGCGATACCGGATCCGGCTCGCGTCCGAGATCCCCTGAGCAGTCGTCGCCCGGCCCGACCCCGGCGCCCGGGGCCATGCCCTCGGCCGGGTCCCGGTCCTCCGGAGGCTCGTCGTGGCTGGCGTCCACCAGCGGCCTGGCGCCGGCGCCGGTGCTGCCCGGTTCGAGCCGGCCCTCGACCGACGGAGGTGCCGCACCGGCGCCGGCCCTCAGCTCGTCGGCGCCCGCCCCGGCTGCCACCGCACCATCGCCCGCCCCCGCCCCCGCCCCCGCCGCCCCCGCCGCGGCGGTAGCCGCGCCCGCCCGGCCGCCGCTCCGGCCGCAGACGGTCGCCGACAGCCTTCCGTTCCGCAGCCGGGCCGTCCCCCCGACCAACTCGCCGTCCGGCTCGACCGCCACCCGCACCTCCGCCGGCACCCCGTTCAGCGGGGTGGGGTCGCGGCCGGTGCCGCCCGACATCCCCCGCGAGGTGCCGGCGACCCCGGCCGACCAGCCGGCCGACCTCTCCACCGCCGAGGTGCCGGCCGTCGGCGACCAGTCCGACGGCGCCGCGCCGGTCGAGGAGCTCTTCGCCCGGCTGCGCGACCACGTTCCCGCCCCCGAGCCGGAGGCCCGCCCGTCGGCCCCCGCCACTGCCCCCGACCTCCACGCCGGCGACCTGGTCGACGAAGCCGCCCTGGCCCGGCGCGACGATCAGCTCGATCAGCTCGACGCCGACCTCACCCGCGGCCTCAAGCGGATCCTTCAGGACGAGCAGAACGATGTTCTCGAGCGGCTCCGGCAGAAGGGCCGGGCGGGGGCGTCGACCGTCCTGGGCGACCTCGACCACCAGACGTCGGGTTTCACGGCCGTCGCCGCCCGGGCGTTGTCCGCCGCCTACCAGGCCGGTGGCGGCGACGGCGACGACACCACCGCCTTCACCCTCGGTGGCAGGCTGGCCAACGACCTGGCCGCGCCCCTTCGGGAGCGTCTCGAGCGGGTGGTGGCAGCGGCGGGAGACGATCCCGACGACCTGGCCGAGGCGGTGCGGGCCGCCTACCGCCACACCAAGGTCCAGGAGATCGAACAGCTCGTCCGCCATCACACCGCCGCCGCCCACGCCCTCGGCGCCTTCGCCTCCACCCCCGGCGGTGCGCTGCTGCGGTGGGTCGCCGACGACGAGGGACCGTGCCCCGACTGCCACGACAACACCCTGGCCGGACCCACCCCCAAGGGGGCGGCCTATCCCACCGGCCAGACCCACCCCCCGGCCCACCTGGGCTGCCGCTGCTTGCTCGTCCCCGTCGCCACGTAGGCTGACCGGGCGATGCGCGCCCCCACCGATCTGCCCCGCCGGCGCCGCGGGTCCTCGTCGCGGCGCATCGCGTTCCTCGTCGTCGGGCTCGCCGTCTTCTTCATCATCATCTCCCTGCGGGGCATCGCCGGCTTCTACACCGACTACCTGTGGTTCGACGAGGTCGGGCTCACCGGCGTCTGGAAGGGCGTGCTGGGCGCCAAGGTGGGGTTGGCGGTGGTCTTCACCCTCATCTTCTTCGCCATCGTGTGGGCCAACCTGGCCGTCGCCGACCGCCTCGCCCCCGCCTTCCGACCCATGGGGCCGGAGGAGCAGTTCATCGAGCGCTACCACGAGGTGGTCGGCACCCGCACCGGCATGGTCCGCGTCGGTATAGCGGCGCTGTTCGCCCTGGTCGCGGGGCCGGGGGCGGCCGGCCAGTGGCAGGCCTGGCTGCTGTTCCGCAACGAGGGGTCCTTCGGAGTCAACGACGCCCTGTTCAAGCGCGACATCGGCTTCTACGTCTTCGAGCTGCCATTCGTGAAGTTCGTGGCCGACTGGCTCTTCGCGGCGGTCGTGATCGTGCTGATCGTCACCGCCGCGGCCCATTACCTCAACGGCGGGATCCGTTTCCAGACGCCGATGCAGAAGGTCACGCCCCAGGTGAAGGCCCACCTGTCGGTGCTGCTGGCGGTGCTGGCCCTGCTGAAGGCGGCCGGGTACTTCCTCCAGCGCTACGAGCTGGTCTACTCCAGCCGGGGCGTGGTCGACGGGGCGGGCTACACCGACGTGAAGGCCCAGCTCCCGGC
>Ga0136617_10006560_pt1 | contig 10387 bp, 12 predicted proteins | sample AntDrymUQ3222106_2_FD_129672 | JGI IMG/M metagenome (GOLD analysis project Ga0136617, IMG submission 129672) | Polar desert sand microbial communities from Dry Valleys, Antarctica - metaG UQ322 (21.06) | ecosystem: Environmental > Terrestrial > Soil > Desert | place: Antarctica: Dry Valley...
CGCTACCTGCGGGCGCTTGCGATCGCGGTGGACCACGGCACGCTCGACCTCGACGGACTCGAGAGGATGGACGACGACGCCGTCCGTCGGGCACTGGTGGCCCTCCCTGGCATCGGGCCATGGACCGCTGACGTCTACCTACTCGCCTGTCTTCATCGGCCGAACCTGTGGCCGGTGGGCGACCGAGCCCTCCAGGTGGCCGTGGCCGAAGCCCTGGGCCTGCTCGAGGTGCCCGACCCGGGAGCACTGGAGCTGCTGGGAGCCAGGTGGCACCCGCACCGATCGACTGCAGCCCGGATCCTCTGGCACGGCTACCTCGGTCGTCGGCGGCGAGTCGAGACCCCTGGTGAGCTCCTCGAGGATCTTGACGGCCTCGCCGCTTGCTGAGCAAGCTCGAGGTTATTCGAGGACGTAGCGGGGGCCCGGGCCGCGTTCGGCGGCCTCGTCGTCGGGGTTGAGGAGGCGGCACGCCGTCATCGACAGGCAGCCGCACCCGATGCAGCCGACGAGTCGGTCGCGCAGCCGTTCGAGCAGCGCGATCTGGGCGTCGAGGCGCGGCCGCCACGAGAGGGCGAGTCGCTCCCAGTCGCGCTGGTTCGGTGTGCGGTTCTCGGGCAACGTGCCGAGCGCCTCGCGGATCTCCTCCAACGACAAGCCGACCTGCTGCGCGGCGCGGATGAAGGCAACACGACGCAGCTCGTCGCGGCGATACCGGCGCTGGCCGCTCTCGTTGCGCGTGGCGTGGATCAGGCCCTCGGCCTCGTAGAAGCGCAGGGCCGAGGGCGCCACACCCGCCCGCTCGCTCACCGCACCGATGGTCAACAGCTCGCGCTCCACGCAACCACGACGCTAGCCAGCTCCGACTTCGACCTCACGTCAGCTTGAACTCGGGTCAACCCGCCGAACAACCTCCGGTTGCGAGCGCGAAATCCTCAGAGGCGGGTGACGGCGATGACACCGGCCAGCAGGATTGCCAGCAGCAGCAGACCGAGCGCAAGTGTCGTGGCCGGCCGCATCGCCGCGCACGCTACCGGGCGCGCATCTCGACGGCCGTGGTGACGCCGGCACCGTCGTCGAGGGCGACGAGCACGACCTGGTCGCCGGCTGCGACCCCGAGCTCGACCGCTGCGGAACGTCGATCGAGGGCGAGCTGCAGCATCCCGTGCGAGTCGACGACGAGTCCGAGCGAGCCCGGCCCGAGGTCGGCGAACGTCGTGGCGCGGCGGGCGACATGGCGGTCTTCGCCGACGACGACGGCGACCGGGTCGGGTGATCCGCCGGTGACGTCGTCGAGGTCCTCGCTCGCCACGTTCAGCTGGCAGTTCCCGAACCGGTCCACCCACAGCACATCGGCGCGCAGCTCGTCGCCCTCGCGACGTGGCAGCGGGATGATCCCCGGCACGAGCAACGCCGGATCGACCTGCGGCCCCAGCGCGTCGAGCTCCACGCCGTTGCACAGGTGGGCAGCGGAGGGTGCGAACACATCGCGTCCGGCGAACGTCGCCCCCGGTGCAGCGAGCTGGTAGGTCGCCTCGGTGAGCTCGACGGCACGCTCGGCACCGCCGACGACCGCTGCAGCGGGAGCCAGCAACCCGTTGTCCGGGCCGATCAGGACACCGGCACCACCGGCCACCTCGATGGCGACGCCGCGTCGATCCGTGCCGACGCCGGGATCGACGACCGCGACGACGACACCTTCGGGGAGGTAGCCGATGGCTCGGGCGAGAGCGAGCGCGCCGGCGCGAACGTCGAACGCCGGGATGTCGTGGGTGAGGTCGATCACCGTCACGTGGGCGGCGATGTCGCGCACGACGGCGTGCAGCACGCCGGCGAGCTCGTCGACGTGTCCATAGTCGGTCAGCAGCGACACCGTGTCGTAGCGCCGACCCATTCACACCACGGGGGCTGCGCCCCCGAACCTCATCGACGTCCGGCTCACTGCGTTCGCTCGGCCGTCATGGCCTCGCTCCACTCGTCCATCGCGCGCACGGTACCGGCTCAGGACGCGACGAGGGCCGGTGCCAACCCCCCGATGGCACCAGCCCCGTCGGCGCGGCCAGGGCCAACGGCCCCGGCGCGTCTCACTCGAGTCACCCTAGGACAGTGCCGATCGTGAGAAAAGAGTCACGTCCGAAAAACAGTGTCGTAATTCACTCGGCCCCGAGCTCGGCGCTGCGGGCGGCGGCGGCCTGCACCGCAGCGACGAACGCCGCCCGCACCTTGCGGTCGTCGAGGACACCAAGACCCGCGGCGGTGGTGCCGCCCGGTGACGTCACCATCGTGCGCAGTGCCGCTGGGTCGCCCCGCTCGGCGAGGAGCTTGGCGGCGCCGACGAAGAGCTGCGTGGTCATCTGCTCCGTCAGCTCGGGTGAGAGCCCGCACGCCACACCGGCGTCGTTCAGCGCCTCGGCGACGAGGAACAAGTACGCAGGGCCGGAGCCGGTGAGCGCGGTGATGGCGTCGAGTTGACGCTCGTCGACGCGCACGACGAGGCCGACGGCGCCGAGCACGTCGGCGGCCCAGGCGAGGTCGTCGTCACCGGCCGCCGATCCGGGGGCGATCGCCGATGCGCCCTCGCCGACGAGCGCCGGCGTGTTGGGCATCGCCCGGACGACGGAGACCCCGTCGCCCGTCGCCCGCTCGATCGTCGCCGTCGACACGCCCGCGGCGATCGAAAGGATCCGTGTCGCTCCGGCTGCTGCGGCGGCCGTCGCCGCGGCGGGCACGTCGGGCGGTTTCACGGCCAGCACCGCACCGCGGCACGGCGGCAGCTCCGGCGCGATGACGACGCCGGGGAACAGGTCGGCGAGCTCGGCGCGGCGGGCCGCCACCGCCTCGACGACTGCGAGGTCGGCGTTGTCGACGAACGAGCCGGACGCCAGCAGTCCGCCGAGGAGCGCCGCGCCCATGTTGCCGCCGCCGACGATGACGAGGTCGTGGACCGGCTGGTCGGACACGGGAGGCAGGGTACCGAGGCGGCGCGCGCCGACGAGGAGGCGGTTGCCCGGACCGGTGCGGGACCGACTACCCCGATGCACCGGCCCGGGCACCCCCCATGGATGTCCCGGCAGACCCCGAACGGAAGGGGGCGAGTGAGAAACGTCAGCGAGGTCGAAGGCGGCTGGCGAAGCCGATCTGCAGGAGCCCGCGGAACGACAGCTCGACGGTTGCGTAGAGCGTGCCGATGACGCGGTCGAGCTCGGCCTCGTCGAGCGCCGTCAGCGGCAGCTCGCCGCGGAGGAACACCGCGTCCTCGATGCCGATCGAGAAGTGTGCGCCGACGAGGCGCTCGTTGCGCCGCAGCAGGTGCTCGTACAGCGCGGCATCGTTCTCCTCGGGGGCAGGCATCACGTAGGTCTCGTAGCGCAGCGTCCGCTGGCCGAGGGTGAACCAGATCGTCGTGACGTCCTTGTCCTCGCCGCGGAGCCGGACGTACCAGCGCCGTTCGTCGCCCTCCCCGCGCTCGGCGTCGTCGATCTCCGGCAACGACGTGGAGATCGACGACAGCCAGCCGTCGATCTGGCGCTCGAGCTCGTCGAGCGACGCGTCGTCGTGCAGGTCGGTCACGAACAGACGACCAGTTCCGGCGCAGGCAGCGAGGCGAGGTCGGTGTACACCCGGCGCAGCCGGGCGGCGGTGAAGCTCCACGTGTAGCGCCGGGCTCGCACCGCCGCAGCTGCGCCCATCGCTGCCGCGCCGGCAGGGTCGCCGAGGATCTGGTCGATGGCCCGTGCGTAGCGCGCCGGATCTCGACCCTCGACGAGCCAGCCAGTGACCCCGTCGTGGACGAGGCTGAGCAGCCCGCCGACGGCGCCGGCGACGACGGGCACACCGCAGGCGGCCGCCTCGAGGGCGACGAGGCCGAAGCTCTCCGAACGGCTGGGGACGACGACCACGTCGGCGGCGCGGTAGTAGCTGGACAGGATGTGGTGCGGCTGGGGCGGGACGAACACGACGCGGTCGCGCACACCGAGCTCGTCGACGAGCGCATCGAGGAGGCGGCTCTCGTCGTCGCCGCCGGGTCCGCTGGCGCCACCGACGATGACCAGCCTTGCGTCGGTCCGTGACAGCTCGGCGAGCGCCCGCACTGCCACGTCGGGACCCTTGAGCGGTTGGATCCGTCCGACGAACAGCACGACCGGGCGATCGGTTGGCAAGCCGATCGCGGTCCTGGCGCCGCGACGGTCGCCGGGTGCGAAGAAGGCGTGCTCGACGGCGGGCGGCACGATCTCGATCCGGCCGGTCGGATCGCCGTAGAGCCGACGGAACTGGCGCTCCTCCTCGGGACAGCTCACGCAGATCGCATCGCTGCACCCGATCACCTGCGCTTCGGCCTCGTCGCGCCACTCCGGCTCGAGGTCACCGCCCTCGGCCTTGACCCGGGCGAGCGTGTGGAACGTCGCCACCAGGGGCACGTCGAGCTCGTGCTTCAGACGGTGGCCGACGACGCCGCTCAGCCAGTAGTTGCCGTGCACGACGTCGACGCCGGGACCGCGCCGGATGTGGCGCAGCACGCCAGCGGTGAACTCGTCGAGCTCGTCGGCCAGCGCTTCCTTCGGCAGGTCGATCGGGCCGGCGGGCACGTGGACGACACGATGGCCCGGCTCGACCACGACCTGGTCGGGGAGGCCGGGCCGATCGACCCTGGTGTAGGTGATGCACTCGACCCCCGCCTGCGCCAGCGCCGAGGCGACCTCGCGGACGTAGACGTTCATCCCGCCGCTGTCACCAGATCCCGGTTGCACCAGCGGCGACGTGTGGAGCGAGATCAACGCCACCCGTTGCATCGGACCGCCCAACCTACCCAGGCGTCGTGGAACGCAACCTGCGCCGAGCTCGAGCGGATAGGTCCGGCGTTCGGCAGCAGCCAGTCTGGTCTCGGCTGCTGCCGCAGCCGAGACAAAGCGCCGTCACATTGGTGCCCTCGCCGATCGGCTCGGACACTACGAGGACCGGGCGCCGACGTAGCTGTCGTACACGTTGAGCAGCGCTCGCTTCTGGTCATCGGTGAGCAGCGGGTCGCGGCTGATCGCGTCGCGCACGCTGGGCGGGCCGGTGCCGTCGTCGGACATCCAGCCGGCCTGGACGTACAGCGCCTCGACGCTGATCTTCAGCGCCTTGGCGAGCTGCTGGAGGATCTCGGCGGACGGCCGGCGCAGGCCGCGCTCGATCTGCGACAGGTACGGGTTCGAGACGCCGGCGAGCTCGGCGAGCCGGCGCACCGACATGCGGGCGCCCTCGCGCTGGTTGCGGATGAACGCGCCGAGGTCGGAGAGCCGCGTCTCGATCTCCTTGCGCAGGTCGGCGGGCGATGGGGTGCTCATGGTCCGGCGAGGCGGCCGACGAGCTCGTCGGTCAGCGCGTCGAGCTCGGCGTAGACGTCGCGGCGACGAGCAGAGATGCCCCGTTCGAACCCCTCGATGGCGTTGGCCAGCGCGGCGAGCTCGTCGTCGGTGAGCTCGGCGAACCGTCCGAAGCCGTGCTCGGCGCACGCGCGATCGAGCTCGACGGCGATCGGGTGGTCGCTGTGGTCGACAACGGGGCGTGGCGGCCGAGCGGGCCCGCCGAGCAGGCGGTCGGCGAGCACGTCGCGCAGCTCGTCGCCCGATGCGGCGCCGGGGCCCTGCGCGCCGCGGTCGTCGAGCTCGGCGCGCACGAGGTCGAGGCGGCCCTGGGCGATGCGCCGCGCGTAGGAGACGGCATCGTCGAGCGACTGCAGCTCGGCCCTGCGGGCGCGCAGGTCGTCGAGCGACAGCTCATCGGGCCGCGACGGTCGGTCGACGTCGGTCACGTCTGGCCGCCCGACACCGGCGGGAGCACCGCCACCTCATCGGTGGCGTCGACCGACGTCGAGACGCCGACCGCCTCCCCGTTGACCCAGATGCGACACGTCGTCAGCACATCGGCGAACGGGGCGCCGTAGCGCAGGCATGCGGCGTCCAGGACGTCGGCGACGGTGGCGCCCGGCACGTCGTCGCGCCCGGTTCCTGCGGCCTCCCTGGCGGAGGCGAAGAGCCGCACGATCGCCATCGCGGCAGCGTACCGGCGGCCCCGGTTCGCCGACCGGCATGTCCGACGTGGCCGCAGACCTCGACGCCGGTGCGTCGACCGGTAGCCTCACCGCCCCGTGGCCACCGACAAGCGGGCCCGTCAGCGGGCCAACCGGCAACTCAGGTACCAAGAGCAGGCGAAGGTCGAGCGCCGTCGCAGCTTCACCCGACGGTTCGTCATCGGCGCCGCCGCGGTCCTGCTCGCCATCGGCGCCGTCATCGGCATCGCTCTGCTCGGTGGGGCCGGCGACGAGGAGGACGACGCCGCGACGTCGACGACCGGCGCGGTGGCGTCGACACCACAGACGACCACCGATGCGGCGGCCGGGTTCACCTATGGCACCGGTCAATGCCCGCCGGCGGAGGTCAGCGAGCCGACGCGCGAGTTCGACGACGCCCCCCAGCAGTGCATCGACGCGGCCCGCTCGTACTCGGCGAGAATCTTCACCAGCGAAGGCGAGATCGTCGTCGACCTCGACGTCGCTGGTGTGCCCGGCACCGTCAACAACTTCGTCACCCTCGCCCGCTACGGCTACTACGACGAAACCCAGATCTTCCGCACCGCATCGAGCGTGGCTGGCGAGATCATCCAAGGCGGCGGTGTCAGCAACACCGACTCGCCCGGCTACACCATCCCGGACGAAGGGTCGGGCTTCACCTACGAAGCCGGGCAGATCGTGATGGCTCGAACGTCCGAGCCGAACTCCGCAGGCGGCCAGTGGTTCCTCGTCACGGACGCACCGCCCGAGCCGGATCCCAACGGCACGTACGTGGTGTTCGGGACGATCACGGAGGGCCTCGACGTCGCGCAGGCGATCCGTGAGCTCGGCGGGCAGGAAGGCGCCCCGTCGAGGGAGGTCACTGTGGAGACGGTGGGGATCACCGAGACGTGATCTCGCCGTGGGCGGTCGGCTCGCCGACCAGCTCCCACTCGGCGCCGCGGCGCACGAGCGCCGACCCCGTCGGCAGCTCGACGACGGTCGTGTCGGCCAGCGACAGCGTGCGCTGCAGCCGCTCGGCGCTCCAGGTGTCGGACTCGGGGATCACCGCCAACCCGCCGACGAGGCCGAGCCCGATCGTGAACGCGCCGCCGCGCTGATCGAGCATCGGATCGCAGAGGGCAGCGGCGCACGCGCCGACCGCAACGACCAACCCGCCGTCGGCAAGGACGGCGCTGATCGCCGAGAGCAGCGGCGTGTCCTTGAGCACGCTGCGCAGGTGCATCGAGGAGTCGCCGACGAGGTAGACCGCTCGCGCGGAGCGGACGACGTCGGCGGCACCGGCGTCCTCGGCCTCGTGGCGCTGGAACACCATCAGCGCCTCGACGAGCACGCCGAGGCGTTCGGCCCACGACATCGCCGCGGCGATCAGCAAGCCGGGGGCTTCGAACGCGTCGGCCGTCGGCAACACGACGACGCGATCTGCATCGACGGACGCGAGCAGGCGGCGGTCGAGGTCGTCGTTGGATTCGAACGGCCCGCCGCCGACGAGCGCGATCGTGCCGTCGAGATTCACGGCCGCCGAGCGTACGCGCCGCCGGACGTCAGCCGGTTGGCTCGACCCGGTGCGGCAACGGGACCGGCACGTAGAAGGTGCCGCCGGCACTGGCGAACTGCCGCTGCTGCACCACGATCTCGGCGGCGAAGTTCCAGGCGAGCAGGAGCAGGTCGTCGGGGCGCTCCTCGAGCAGGACCTCGACCGGTCGGATGGGGAGCCGACAGCCAGGCATCAGCTTGCCCTGCTTGTGCACGTTGCGGTCGACGACGTACTCGATCAGATCCGCGCCGATGCCGGTGCTGTTGAGCAGCGTCGCGCCCTTCGCTGCGGCGCCGTAGGCGGCCACGGTCCGCCCGGCGTCCCGCAGCTCGCCGAGCAAATGCCGCAGCGCCGCCTGACACTCGTGGACCTGGTCGGAGAACCGGGCGTAGTAGGCGACCTCGGTCATCCCCGCAGCGCGCTCGTCGCCGAGGTACTGCTGGCAGCGCGCCGTCCGCTGGTCGACCTTGGCGACATGCCATCGCAGCGTGCCGCCATGGAGCTCGGGGAAGTACTCGACGTCGTTGAGATGCAACCCGTGCCGGCGCATCAGCGCATCGACCGATGTGCACGAGAAGTAGCAGTAGTGCTCGTGGTAGATGGTGTCGAACTCGACGCCTTCGATGAGGTCGCGCACGTACGGGTTCTCGATCGTGAGCAGCCCGTCGTCGGCGAGCAGCACGGCGAAGCCACCGACGAAGTCGTTCAGGTCGGGGACGTGGGCCATCACGTTGTTGGCGACGACGACGTCGGCGGGGCCGTGCTCGGAGATCATCGATGTCGCCTGCTCGACCCCGAAGAACCCAACGATCGTCGGGACACCGAGCGCCTCGGCCACCGCGGCCGGTCCAGGAGCCGGGTCGATGCCGAGGGTGCGCACCCCGGCGTCGACGAAGTTGCGCAGCAGGTAGCCGTCGTTGCTCGCCACCTCGACGGCGAACGACGTCGGTCCGAGGTGGCGCGCCGAGATCAGCTCGCCGACGTGGTCAGCAGCATGTCTGCGAAACGCGTCGGAGAACGACGAGTAGTACGGGTAGGCCGAATCGAAGATGTGGTCGGCGGGCAGGGCGTGGCCGAGCTGGACGAGCGAGCAGCGCGTGCAGAACACGATGCCGAGCGGGTACCGGGGATCGTCGGAACCGGCGCAGTCGGGATCGACGAGCGCGTTGGCGACCGGTGTCTCGCCCAACGAGAGGACCGGCTCGAGTGCCGCGCTCGCGCACGATCGGCATCGCTCGACGGCGATGGCTGCGCTCACGCGCTCGACTCCAGCCGGGCGAAGCTCGAGAGCTGCTCGAGCGTGAGCGCGGCGGCGTCCTCACCGGCGTGCCGGCGCCGGTACCACTCCACCGTCCACCGCAGCCCGTCCTCGAGCCCGAGGCGCGGCGTCCACCCGAGCCTCGACCGAGCCTTCGACGCGTCAACCTCGAGCACGCCCGCTTCGTGCTGGTGCTCGCCACCGTCACGCTCCCAGCGGGCGCCCTCTCCCCAGAACGTCGTGAGCCGGTCGACGAGCCACGACACGGGGCGTGCGTCGTCGACCGACGGACCGAAGTTCCACGCCTCTGCGTACGTCGTGGGCTCCTCGACCAGGCGCTCGGCGAGACGCAGGTAGCCGGCAAGCGGTTCGAGCACGTGCTGCCAGGGCCGTACCGCCGCAGGGTTCCGGATCGGGACGGGCCGGCCGGTCTCGAAGGCACGCACGCAGTCGGGCACGAGCCGGTCGGCCGCCCAGTCGCCACCGCCGATGACGTTGCCGGCGCGCACCGACGCCACACCCGCACTCGCCCCGCCGGCACCGAAGAACGAACGCCGCCACGCGGTGGTGAGCAGCTCGGCGCACCCCTTGCTGGCGCTGTACGGGTCGTGGCCGCCCATCGGCTCGTCTTCGCGGTACGGCGGCCCGCCCGCTCGGTTCTCGTAGCACTTGTCACTGGTGACGACGACCGCGGCGAGCAGCCCCGGCGCACGACGGGCGGCGTCCAACACGTGGGCGGTCCCCACCACGTTGGTGGCCACCGTGCCGAGCGGATCGGCGTAGGAGCGACGGACCAGCGACTGGGCGGCGAGGTGGAACAGCACGTCGGGGCGGGCCCGCGACATCGCTGCTTCGACCGCCTCGGCGTCACGCACATCGCCGATCTCCGACCGCACGAGCCGATCGACGCCGGCGAGCTCGTACAGGCTCGGCTCGGTGTCCGGAGCCAGCGCGAACCCTGTGACGTCAGCCCCCAGCTCGGTGAGCCAGAGGCTCAACCACGCGCCCTTGAAGCCCGTGTGGCCCGTGAGGAGCACTCGGCGACCGCGCCAGAACGCCGGGTCGGGATCGGCGGTCATCGAGACCCGGCGCGTCGCGGGCCCGCCTGCACGTGGCGATTCTGTCACGCTGCCCGATCGGTCGGACCCGATAACGGCATGAGCGGCCGGAAGCGAAGGGGTAGAGTTCGATCGTGGGACGCAACGTCCGGGACGGGGACGAGCGAGCCACGGACGACGATGCCGCTGGCGGGGTCCGTCGGCGGGTGCCGGTCGCCGGTCCGTGGGTGACGCAACGAGAGGTCGACGCCGTCGCCCATGCCGCCGAACACGACTGGTACGGCGGCGCCGGGCAGTCGACCGGCCGGTTCGAGGCCGCGTTCGCGGAGTACGTCGGCGTCCGACACGCCGCTGCCGTGCCGCACTGCACTGCGGCGCTCCACCTCGGGCTCGTCGCCCTCGGTGTCGGCGAGGGGGACGAGGTGATCGTTCCGGAGAGCACATGGGTGGCGACCGCCGCACCGATCTTCTACGTGGGCGCGACA
>Ga0136617_10006561_pt1 | contig 10386 bp, 4 predicted proteins | sample AntDrymUQ3222106_2_FD_129672 | JGI IMG/M metagenome (GOLD analysis project Ga0136617, IMG submission 129672) | Polar desert sand microbial communities from Dry Valleys, Antarctica - metaG UQ322 (21.06) | ecosystem: Environmental > Terrestrial > Soil > Desert | place: Antarctica: Dry Valley...
AATCACCGACGGCTTGAAGGAGCGGGTGTCGTTTTCCTGGAGCGATATGGATGATCTGATTTCGTTCCATAGCGCGGGCGCGAGCGTGGCTGATTTGGAGCTGTTCGAAACGGTGAGCCAGGCCGTGCTCCGCTTGGTCGAACTCGAGTTCGAATACCGGAAACTGAACAGCAAAGGCTACGAGGCGCGGCGGGTGCGGCCGTATCATATCGCGTCGTTGGAGAACCAGTGGTATCTCTTCGCGGAGGACTTGGAGCGGAACCAATTGCGCACCTTTGCGCTGCCGCGCATGCAAAACGTCCGGACAACCACGACGGGGTTCCGCCGACCAGCGAATTTCTCCATCGAGAAGGTGTTGCGTGGAAGTTTCGGCGTCTTCGAAGGCGGAAAGAAGTACCGCATCCGCCTGCAGTTAGACTCGTTCGCCGCTCAGCTAATCAGCGAGCGCACGTGGCACGAATCGCAACGCTTCCGTCAGGCGAAAGACGGATCCGCGACGCTGGAGCTCGAGCTTGGCGGGTTGGAAGAAATTCAGCGCTGGATCCTGGGCTGGGGGAGCCATGTGCGTGTCCTTGCGCCGCGGGAGTTGGCGATCGCCGTCAAAAATGAAGTCAGCGCCGTCGTGGCAATGTACCGTTGACTTCGCTTATCGCTCGGCCAGAGCGATGTCGGCTAACTCCTGCTCGCACGTTCGGACGCCTCGTTGTGCTTCGGTGAGGAATGGCCGGTCTCGTTCGGTCAGGGCCTGCAGGGTGTCCAGCTGTAGGAAAACGTCCGCCGCTTTTTCATAGGCGCGTTTCGCACTGGCGAGCTGCGCGCTGCGCTCGAAGGCAACGCCAGCATGCGCCTTCTCGCGATGCGCGGCTCCCATGTAGCTGTGCACGGTTGCGACTTTGCGGAGCGCAAAGATGTTCTTCGAATCTGCCTGCACGTCGCTCGCAAAGAGCGCCGCAGCCTGTTCGAATTCCGCCAGGGCGCCAGAGAAATCCTGCCGCTGCTGTCTGGCTTGCCCGAGATACATCAGCGTGCTGCCGATATCGTGCTTGTGGGTTGTGTTCTTTGGCTCGAGCCGTTCCAGCTCGGCAAACGTCGCCGCGGCTTTCTCCAGGTAGCGCACCGCCTGGTCGATTTCCCGTCCCTGCACAGCGATGAGCCCCAGCTTTGAATAGGTCTTTGCCAGGTGCTCACGGGCCTGGTTGTCGGCGGGATCCTTCGCTACGGACTCCTCCACGATCTGGCGCGCCTCGTTCAGGAGCGTAAAGGAACGCTCCGGCGTCTTGTCTTCATAAAGCTGCGAGCTCTGCAAATAGGTGTGGAGCAATCCCTGCCGCAGAATGCTGTCACGTGGATGCTGCGCGACGAGTGCCTTGTTGATCGCAAACGCCTGCTCGAGCTCTGCTTCGCCTTGCGAGAGCTGGTTGTCGAAGGCGAGCGTCATGCCGAGCAGAGTGCGACCGCGCCCGAGCAGCCGCAGGACTTCGACCTGGCTGGGCGCAGCCGCCCGGATGCCTTCGAGAACGGCGAGCGCGTCGCGCAACGGCGCGTAAACGGCAGCAATCTGATCGTTGAAGTAATGAATCGTCGCCAGTTCCATTTGCATTTCGGCGGCGGCCAGCTGGAGTTCGATTGATTCGGGTTCGGCCCGGAGGAGAGCGCGATAGATTTCGGATGCCGTCTCGTTGTCACGAAGCGCGCCTGTGACATCGCTTGTCCAATAACGAATGAAGCTGAGCGCCGCCAGATTGGCCGCCACGCGCTGCAAAGTAGCGCGATCGTCCGGCCTTCGTTCCCGGACCTGACGCCAAATGGCGCGCGCTTTTTCGTAGCTCGCGATCGCGCCGGCGAAATCTCCGAGGTGCGCCTTTCGGGGCATGCCTTGAAGGTCGCCGACTTTCTCATAGGCGGCCGCGAGTTCGCTTTGCAATTGCACGTCGTCGCTCGATTCCCGCGCGAGCGAATCGAGATAATCGAGTGCCCTGCGCACAAGGGCTTCGCGCGCGTCGGTTGATCCTTGAAGGCGCTCGATCTTCGGCGCGATGTCGAAGAGGAGCGCGTTCGAGAGCTGGCGCACATCGTTGAAGCGGCGCTCCGCACGCCGCTTTTCGCGCAGCGTCGTCACAATTCCTGCGAGCAGGGTGAACGCGACCAGCGCGGTCGCGAACACACCCGCCTTGTGGCGCTTCACGAATTTCCCCGCGCGATAGCCGACCGTGTCCTTGTGCGCGATGACCGGCCGGCCTTCGAGATGACGGCGGATGTCTTCCGAGAATTGTTCGACAGAGGCGTAGCGGCGTTCCGGTTCTTTTCGCAACGCCATCAGGACGATGTTGTCGAGATCACCCCGAAGAAATTTATGATTGCTGACTTCTGATTGCTGATTGTTTTGGATGGCGGTGCTGGGCCGCTCCGGCAATTGCTCGACAACAGCGCGCGAAAGCTCCTCCGCCGTGTGCGTCGTGAGGCGGTACGGCTTCCGACCGGCGAGCAGCTCGTAAAGGAGCACGCCAAGGCTGTAGATGTCCGTCGAGGTGGTGATCGGCAATCCCCGGATCTGTTCGGGGCTGGCGTATTCCGGCGTCATCACGCGCACGCCGGTCATGGTGAGAGCGGAGAGCGGGTCATCAGCGTGCAGCAGCTTCGCGATGCCGAAGTCTACGAGCTTTGGCACGCCTTCCTCCGTCACGAGGATGTTCGATGGTTTTATGTCGCGATGAATGACGAGGTGCTGGTGTGCGTAGGTGACCGCGCCGCAGACCAGGCGGAAGAGCTTCAGCCGGTCTGTGGTCGAAAGCTTGTGGCCATCGCAATAGCTGTTGATCGGCTGACCTTCGACGTATTCCATGACGAAATACGGCAGGCCTTGTTCTATGCTCCCGGCATCGATCAGGCGCGCGATGTTTGGGTGTTCTAGTTGCGCCAGGATCTGCCGCTCACCTCGAAATCGTTGCAGGACGTCCTCGGTATCGAGCCCGCGCCGGACGAGCTTGATTGCGACCTGCTTCTGATATTGATCGTCGGAGCGGGTTGCGAGATAGACTGTGCCCAGGCCGCCACGGCCGATCTCCCGGATCGTCCGGTAAGCGCCTAACTGTTGGTCGGCGAACGACTCCGCTGCTTCCTCGGCGAGCAGATCGCGCGGCATTCTAAGCGCCGGCTCTTCGATGAAGCTGGCCGCCCGATCGTCGGATCGCAGGAGCGATTCCACTTCCTTCCGCAGTGTGTCGTCTCCGTTGCAAAATTGATCAAGGAGCGCCGATCTCTCGCCCGGCGGGAGCTCCACCGCCGCGTCAAACAGCTCTTTGACGCGCGTCCACTGCTCAGGTGGAAGCGGCATTTGCTTCCTCTCCGCTGAGCTCGCGCCGCAACCAGGCTTTGGCGAGGCGCCATTCCCGTTTGATCGTCCGGGGCGAGATCTCGAGGACTTCGCTGATCTCGTCGTTAGTCAGACCACCGAAAAATCTCAGCTCAACGATCCGGCTCTGGCGGGGATCGAATGTTCCCAGATCGTGAAGGGCTTCATCGAGGGCAATCAGATCCACGGCGCGGTCTCCGGCTGGGGCGAGCGCTTCATCGAATTCAATTTTCTCACGCTCACCGCCCCGTTTCTCGGCGCCATGACTGCGTGCGTAATCCACCAGGATGCGGCGCATGAGGGTTGCGGCGACGCCGAAGAAGTGCGCCCGATTCTGCCAGTTCATGCTGCTTTGATCGACCAGCCGCAAGTAGGCTTCGTGCACCAGTCCAGTCGCTTGGAGCGTGTGATCAGAACGTTCCCGCTGCAGATACTGCCGGGCGAGCCGTCGCAGCTCGTCATAGACCAGCGGCATCAGGCGTTCGGGCGCATTTTGATCTCCCGCCGTCCAATCGACCAGCACCTGGGTGACTTCCTGGCGCGGCGAAGACGAAATCATGCGGAACACGGAGAATACTCGACCGCCCAGCGCCAGGCAATTCAAAGCTGGGGAGCGCGGGCGCCCCGCCCGCTGTGTCACGCGCCTCGCGGGACACTTCCTCGCGCTAAGAGTTTTTGGCGAGGCGCCAAAAACAGCGTGTGAGGCGCACGCCTTCCCCGGAGTTCAGAAGCCGTGGCCCCTTTTCGCTGCGCAATCCGCGTTACCCCGATGAAGAGCCATCAAGGCCGGAAACCAATATGACTGCAAAACCCCCCATTCAATTCCGCTTCGCTATCGCCGCCCTCGCCCTGTGGGCTGTGGCCCCCTCTGTTCGCGCCGATCACTTCAGCGCGGCCTGGCCCGAAAATGCGCCAGGTATTTGGGAGCAAGATGGCGTCTGGACCACGAGTGCTTATCCAAATAACGGACACACCATTTTAGATTCGATGGGTAATCCCGTGCCGGGGCCAAATCCCACCTACGACGTGCTGATCGACACCGCGCCGCCCTGCAATCTGGGCATCCACGTCACGGTGCAAACTGTCAACGTCTTCGCCGGCTCGACCTTGAACCTGGCCACCAACACCAGCATCATCGCCAACACCGGCTTCGGTAACGGCGGCGTCATCACCTTGACCCACAACTCGCGCATCGTCGCCAGGACCGGCTCGAACGGTATCGCTTTGGGCCACGCCGGCACGATCACACTCTTTGCGACTTCGAACCCCGGAGCCGAGCTGGTGGTGGGCAACGGGTCCTTCGTGAACAACGGGGGCCAGATTCTCATGGGCGGCTTCCACAACTCCATCCACGCGCTCAGTCACGGCAACACTTTTTCGATTGAACCCGCTGGGCTGATCCGCGGCGGCGGCCGGCTCAATGTTGGCTATGCAGGCGGAGCCCTTTTTCTCCTCAACTTCGTGAACCGGGGATTGATTGATGCGACCGGCGTGGATCAGACCCTGGACATCGGACTGGGCGACAATGTCAACGCCAACCTGAGGAACACTGGAACCCTGCGCGCCAGCGGCGACGGGACGTTGCGGATACACGCCTTTAATACGAGCGGCATCGTCAACAACACGGGTGGCACGATCGACGCGAAAGATAACGCCACTGTGCGCCTGGAATCGCGCGTGACCGTGACGGGAGGAACACTGACCACGAGTGGCAACGGCACGATCCGCGGAGAGCGGTCCGGGAGCGCCGGCGGCACCGGCTATGGCGGCACATTTGCAGACGTGGTGAACACCGGAACGATGGCAATTGGCCCGGATGAGAATTTCCGAATTGCGGGAACCTTTACGAATAACGGACAAGTTCGCTTCGATGCTGCTGCGAACATTTTTACGGGTCTGCTAATTCGCGGCAGCAGTGTGGTCCTGGCCGGCAACGGCCTCTTTGCGATGAATGGCGGTGCCGGTATCGCCGGGGGAGATGCTCCAGGTCAAACAGCCACGGTCACCTCAGGCATCACGATCCGCGGGCAGGGATTGATCGGCACCAACAATTCCAACTTCCTCTACAAAGCGCTCAACCTGGTGAACCAGGGACTGATCGATGCCACCGGCGTGTTGTCGATCTTTGTGGACAACAGCCAAAGCTCCAACGTGAACAATAACGGCGGCACCCTGCGCGCGAGCGGCGGGGGGCTTTTGCGGCTTGACGGGCCGGGCACGGTCTCCAATGCCGGCGGAACCGTGGAGGCGCTGACCGGCTCGACCGTTCGTCTCTTCAACGGGGCCACACTGGAAGGCGGCACGATCAGCACTGCCGGGACAGGCGAATTTCGCGGGGGGACCTACGGCGCGGGAATTTACAAGAACGTCACCAATACTGGGACCATGGCGATTGCGCAGGAGGAGAGTTTCGGCATCGCGGGCACGTTCACGAACAACGGTCTCGTGCGTCTGGATGGAAACGCTAACACCAATACGGCCCTCTTTCTGCGGGGTGGGGACGTGACCCTGGCAGGGAACGGCCTGATCGCGATGAACGCTGCGGCCGCCATTGCCGGCGCCGACACCGTGGGCCAGACAGCCACCATCAATCCTGGTGTGACCATTCGCGGCCGAGGTCAGATCGGCACTCCTAACTCCAACTTCGGTCCGACGATCCTCAACGTTGTTAACCAGGGCCTGGTCGACGCCACCGGCAGCTTGACGGTCTTCGTAAACAGTAGCCAAAACTCAAACGTGGCGAACAACGGAGGCACCTTCCGCGCGAGCCCGAGCGGGTTCCTATCGTTCAATGGACCGGGCGCAGTCGCCAACAACACTGGCGGCATCATCGAGGCGCTGGCCAACAGCACCGTAAAAGTGGAGGCGGGAGCGAGCTTCACGAACAACGCCGGCGGTACGATCAAGATCGACGGCGGCAGCATGGATGCGGCGCTCGGGCTTGATTTGAATGGCGGACAATTGATCGGAAACGGAACCTTCCTAGGGCCCATTCGCAACAACGGCGGCACCGTCGCTCCGGGATTTTCTCCCGGCAAAATCACGATCAACGGCAACTACACGCAGGGCGTGAACGGCGTCCTCAACATCGAGATCGGCGGCAACACGCCCGGGACCGGTTATGACCAAATCCGCGTTAACGGCACTGCTGTGCTCGACGGCACGCTGAACATCACGCTCATCAACGGCTACCAGCCAACGCCCGGCGATTTCTTCGAAATCATCGATCCGAACGCGGTCAGCGGAGCATTTTCGCAGATTAACGCTCCCGGCCTGACAATGCAGTCAAACTATAGCGCGGCTGGCATCACGCTCACCGTCCTGGCCGACGCCGATAACGATGGCTTACCGGACGCTTTCGAACAACAATACCCACAGGCGAACGACCCTGCCGCGGACTTCGACGGCGACGGCACGAGTAACCTCGAGGAATACCGGGCGGGGACAAATCCAGTGAGCGCGCAGAGTCTCTTCGCGATCACAGCGATCCGTCGCAATGGAAACGACATCGTGGTCGGATTTAACGCGGTGGCCTCGAAGCGCTACCGCGTGCAGGCAAGCACGAACCTGACCGACGGTTTCCCGATCATCATCGCTACGACCGGGCAAATCGCATCCGACGTGCCGCTGGAAGTAACAGATCCGGGCGCCGCCTTGGAGGCGCCTCTGTTTTATCGTGTGACCGTGCTTCCGTAACGAAGCCGGCCGGGTCCTCGAGTCGGCCCCGGCACAATCCCGGTCGCCCTTTTCCGGACGCGATCTTTCTTCTATTTCAGGAAGGCTGGAGGCATCATCGATCCGTCAAAATACGAACCATGAAAAAGATCCGGATCTCGTCTCTCGTTCTTTCTGCCGGAATCGTCGCCGCGCCCGTAGCGCTTTCGCTCTTCATTGGCGGCAAATCGGTTGATGCTTCAAAGCCTAACGAACCAGCGTCGTCGCAAAGTGCGCCGCGCACGGCGATGCAGGTTCGGGAGGCATACGGACGGTTGCCCTTGAGCTTTGAGTCCAATCGCGGCCAGGCGGATAAGTCGGTCAACTTTCTCGCGCGCGGCCCGGGCTACACGCTTGCCTTGTCCCCGACGGAAGCGGCTTTTGCTCTGTCACCGAGATCGGGCCGATTGCCGGAGAGCGGCGAGGAGTCAGTAAGCCAGCCCGACCCGTCGACGGATCCGAGTGCCGCCCTGCCGCCCACGGTGCTACGGATGAATCTTGTCGGAGCTAACCGGGACGCGGGCATGGCTGGGCTGGATGCATTCGAAGGCAAGGTCAACTATCTGATCGGCAGCGACCAGACACAGTGGCGCACAGATATCCCCACTTTTGGCCGCGTGCGCTATGCCGAAGTCTATCCCGGCATCGACGTCGTCTATTACGGCAACCAGCGGCAGCTGGAATACGACTTCGTGGTCGCGCCCGGCACCGACGCGCGCGCGATTGCGCTCGAGTTTGCGGGCGTCGAACGAATGGAAATCGAAGAGGAGACCGGCGATCTGCTGCTGCGTGTAGGAGAGAAAACCATCCGGCAGCAAAAGCCTGTTGCATATCAGGAGACGAGCGCCGGACGGCGGAAAGTCGACAGCCGTTATGCCATGAATGAAAACGGCAATGTCCGATTTGAGGTCGGAGAGTACGACCGAAGTGCGCAGCTGATTATTGATCCGGTGCTGATTTATTCCACCTATGTGGGCGGGACCGCGGGAGAGCAGGCGCTGGCGCTGGCGATCGATCCCGCCGGCAACGCGTACATCACCGGGTTCACCAACTCCACCGATTTCCCCACGGCCAATGCCTTTCAAAGCGCGAATGCGGGATTCCAGGACGTGTTTGTCACAAAGCTCAACGCGGCAGGCTCAGCCTTCGTCTACTCGACCTACCTAGGAGGCAGCTCCGGGGACCAAGCCCGAGGCCTCGCGGTCGATTCCTCCGGCAACGCCTACGTCGCCGGGTTCACTTCTTCTACCGACTTCCCGGTAGTGAACGCCATTCAAGCAACGCTCGGCAGCGACGGCCAGGATGCGTTCGTGACCAAGCTCAATGCGGCAGGTTCGGCGCTTATCTATTCCACGTTCCTTGGCGGCTCTGATAGCGCCGAGTTCGGAGAGGCCATCGCGGTAGATTCCGCCGGCAACGCTTACGTAAGCGGTAGCACCTTTTCGAACGACTTTCCCGTGGTCAATCCAATCCAGGCGACGGAAGGCGGAGGGTCTACGGATGTGTTCGTCACCAAAATCAATGCAGCAGGATCGGCGCTGGTTTACTCCACTTATATAGGAGGGAGCGGAGACGAAATCGGCGAAGGCATCGCCGTGGATACCGCGGGCAACGCCTATGTTACCGGAGACACTTCATCGACCAATTTCCCACTCGCCAACGCCCTCCAGGCCACGTACGGCGGGGGCGATGCCGACGTTTTTGTAACGAAGATCAACGCGGCTGGTTCCGCTTTTGTCTATTCCACTTATCTCGGCGGCAGTAATCGGGATGCCGGAGAAGCTATCGCGACGGATTCCGCGGGGAACGCTTACGCCACCGGGGACACTGAGTCGACGAATTTTCCCACGGCCAACGCTGTGCAGCCTGCGAATGGCGGCACCACCATCACGCAGGACGCATTCGTGACGAAGCTAAATGCCACGGGTTCGGCTCTCGTTTACTCGACATACCTCGGAGGTAGCGGCGGCGAGATCGGGTTCGCCATCGCAGTGGACGGCACGGGCAACGCCCACATCGCAGGAGGGACCGGGTCGAACACCACCTTTCCGACGGTCAATGCCATTCAATGCTCGCGCGCCGGTGGCGAAGATGCCTTCGTCACGAAACTTAGCGCAGCCGGTTCGGCCCTCTTGTATTCGACCTACTTCGGCGGGACCGCCAGCGATCAGGGGCGCGGTATTGCGGTCGATTCGTCCGGAAATGCCTATATCGGCGGTTACACGCGGTCGAGTGACTTTCCGGTGCTTAATCCCATTCAAAGCACCTTCGGCGGCGACACCAACTTTGGCGACGCCTTTGTCTTCAAGCTCAGCAGCGCCTCGGGAACGACCTGCTCTGCTTCGCCCACGCCCACGCCCACGCCCACGCCTACGCCTACGCCTACGCCTACGCCTACGCCCACCCCGACTCCCACCCCTACGCCCACGCCTACTCCGACTCCATCACCCACTCCGAGCCCCACACCTTCTGGTCGCCTCCTCAACATCTCTACCCGCGGCCGCACCCTGACCGGCGACAATGTCTTGATCGGCGGGGTGATCATCACCGGAACCGAACCGAAGCGAGTGATTTTTCGCGCGGTTGGAAATTCGATGAATATCAACGGCGCTCCCGTTGGCGGCAGATTACAGAATCCAACCCTGGCGTTGCATAATCAGTCCGGGACCGAAATTGCGTTCAACGACGATTGGGGCATGGCACCTCAGCCTGAGCGGACGGAGATCGAGAACAGCGGCGTGAAGCCGGAAGATCCGCAAGAGCCGGCCATTCTCCGCACGCTGCCGTCCGGTGCTTATACGGCCATTGTTCGCGGAAAGGATGGCACTACCGGAATATCGGTGGTCGAGGCATATGATCTCAATCAGGCCGCCGCTAATTCGCGATTGGCCAATTTGGGCACACGTGGCTTCGTTGGCACGAATGACGACCTCATGATCGGCGGCGCGATCGTGGGCGGCTCAGGAGTAGAGGCAGTTGTGCGAGGACTCGGGCCATCTCTGAAAGTTAACGGTGTGCCGGTGCCAGGGCGGCTGGCGGATCCAACGATTACCATCATCGACGGGAACGGGATGATCCTCGGCCAGAACGACGACTGGGAATCTAGTCAGCCGAACCAAATTGAAGGGACGGAACTAGAGCCTGAACATCCTGCCGAATCGGCCATCCGGCTCATCCTTCCATCCGGAAACACCACCATTCTGTTGCGCGGCAAGAACGACGGCACCGGAATCGGACTGGTCGAGATCTACGCACTGGCTGAAATGCCGCCCCCGCCGAGGAACTGATACGCCTCCTTGGGCTTCTTAGCGTGCAGCGGT
>Ga0136617_10006562_pt1 | contig 10386 bp, 9 predicted proteins | sample AntDrymUQ3222106_2_FD_129672 | JGI IMG/M metagenome (GOLD analysis project Ga0136617, IMG submission 129672) | Polar desert sand microbial communities from Dry Valleys, Antarctica - metaG UQ322 (21.06) | ecosystem: Environmental > Terrestrial > Soil > Desert | place: Antarctica: Dry Valley...
CCGCGCCCGCGGGCGATTCGCCGCGTGTGCGGAGGGTCAGATTGTCCGCACGGAAGAAATACGCGAGCTTGCTGAGGAGGGGAAGCACCGGATCGTCCCGCAGCTCCTGGTAGCTCGACACCTCGACGGTTTTGGCCGTGTCAATCGACTCGATCCGGACCCGGCCATCGGTCCTCGGCGTAATCTCGGCGTGCGCGCGAAGGCTGATCGCCGCGTTCAGGGTTTGCGCGTGTTCGTGGAACAGATAGAGGGGCCAGATATCAACGGTGCCGCCGGCAAGATCGATGCGCGTGGGCGCGGATGCAGTGATGACCATTCGATCAGGTCTGCGCGCGCAGCAGAAGCACCGGCACTCGGACGATGTGGCGGACTTTATCGACTGTGGTGCCATGAATGATGTCGCCGAGTAGCCGATGCCCATGCGTCGACATCGCGATGAGATCGACCTGTGCTTCGCCGGCGATCCTGATGAGCTCGGTCGCCGGGTCGCCCATCGCCAGCTGGCTCTCGACCTGCAACCCAACCGCGCGCAGCTCGTCGCAGCGCCGGGTGAGGTACGCGCGGTCGTCGCGTATTTCCTCCGATTCGCGGAGGTTCAAATCCTCGAAGTGTCTCGCGGCAAACCCGTCGGCGACGTGCACGAGGAGCAGGCGTGCCCCCATGAGCTTCGCGAGGCCGGAAATATGTTCGAGGATGGCTTCGTCGGCTTTCGAGTGCTCAACGGCAACGAGAATGTGGTGATACACGGGTTAGCTCATCCTCCAAAAAATTGGACGGCCGTCTGATACAGCAGATAAACGTTCAACGCGGTGATGATGAGGCACACAGGCCACGCGATCGCTTTGACCCACGTGGAGATCGCGAACGGGCCCATCATGGCCCGGCTGCTCGTAAACTGGACGAGCGGGAAAATCGCAAACGGGAGCTGCATGCTGAGAATGACCTGGCTCAGGACGATGAGCGGACCCGACCCCTCCTCGCCGCGGATGCCGATGACGATGACCGCGGGAACGATGGCGATTAATCGCGTGACGAGCCGTCGAAGCCACGGGCGCAGCCGGATATTCAGGAAGCCTTCCATGACGATCTGTCCGGCCAGCGTTCCCGTCAACGTCGCGTTCTGACCTGAAAAGAGCAGTGCGACCGCAAACAGCGTGCTCGCCATGGTGGCGCCGAGCAGGGGGTCGAGCAACAGGTACGCATCGGCGATGTCGGCGACGCTCTCGTGCGGCGTTCCGTGAAATATGGCTGCCGCCATCACCAGGATCGCTCCGTTGATGAACAGCGCCGACATGAGCGCGACGGTCGAGTCGATCGTGGCGTAGCGGATAGCTTCTTTCTTCGCCTCGAACGAGTCGCCGTAGTTGCGCGTTTGCACGATCGACGAGTGCAGGTAGAGGTTGTGCGGCATGACCGTCGCACCAAGGATGCCGATCGAGATGTAGAGCATCGCGGGATTTCTGAGAATCTCGGTGCGCGGTATCAGACCCAGGGCCATCTCTCCCATGTCGGGTCGGGCCATCCAGAGCTCGACGGCGAAACAGCCGGCGATCCCAAGAATGAGCACGATGACGATCGCCTCGACCCAGCGGAAGCCCTTGTGCTGCATGTAGAGCACGAGCAGGACATCGAGCGACGTCAGGCAGACTCCCCACATCAGTGGAAGGCCGAACAACAGCTGCAGGGCGATGGCTGCGCCGAGCACTTCGGCCAGGTCGCACGCGGCGATAGCGATTTCGCAGAATATCCACAGCACGAACGTCGTCCGGCGCGAGTACCCGTCGCGGCACGCCTGAGCCAGGTCGCGTCCACTGGCGATGCCGAGCCGCGCGGAGAGCGACTGCAGCAGGATGGCCATCAAGTTGGAGAGCAGAATGACGCTCAGCAGCGTGTAGCCGAACCTTGCGCCACCGGCGATATCCGTCGCCCAATTGCCGGGGTCCATGTACCCGACAGCCACAAGGTAGCCGGGCCCGGCGAAGGCCAGCATCTTTCTCCATGCGGGACCACCGACGGGAATTGCGACGCTCCCATGAACTTCGGGAAGGCTGCGACGGTCCCAATCAGGGTCGGACGCCCGAGCGTTGGTGTGGTTCTCCATCAATTGGCTATCAACTCTATAATGACAAGTCGTGTCGCCTCAACCGCTTCGACGCCGCATCGGCCAATTGCTCATCGGCAGCTTCTCCGGATCGGACATTCCGGTGGAGCTTCGCTCCCTTGCTCGTGAGTTCGACCTCGGCGGCGTGACGCTGTTCGGCAGACTGGGGAACATCGAGGTGCCGATGCAGGTCGCAGAGCTGGCGTTCGACCTGAGGGCCCTCGGTCGGGAGCTTCCCGCGTGGGTCGGGATCGATCAGGAAGGCGGTCGCGTGGCCCGGCTGCGATCACCGTTCACCGAATGGCCGCCGATGGCGGTGCTGGGTCGCAGCGGCGATCCCGAGCTCGCGAGGAAGTTCGCGGGTGCGCTCGCGGCGGAGCTTTCAGCGGTGGGCATCTCGCTCGACTACGCACCGGTGCTGGATATTCACACCAACCCGAAGAACCCCGTCATCGGTGACCGCGCCCTTGGCGAGAAGCCTGAGATGGTCGCGAAGCTGGGTCGCGTCATCATCGAAGAGCTCCAGCGGGCTGGTTTGGCCGCCTGCGGCAAACATTTTCCCGGTCACGGCGACACCGCGGCAGATTCCCACGTGGAGTTGCCGCTGATCGAGCATCCGCCGGATCGGTTGAGAGCAGTCGAGTTCGTGCCCTTCAAGGCGGCCATCGAAGCGCGTGTGGCGTTCATCATGACCGCGCACGTCCTTGTGCCATCCATCGACGACGCGCGGCCGGCGACACTTTCGCGCAGGATCGTCAACGACATTCTTCGAGATGAGCTCAAGTTCGACGGCGTCATCGTGTCGGACGACTTGCAGATGAAGGCGATCGCCGACCGCTACCCGGCGAGCGAAGCCGTCGTCGCCGCGATCGCGGCAGGCTGCGACGCCGTTCTGATGTGCGGCGCGGGGAGTCAGGCGAACATCGAGCTTCAGGCGCAGGCGCTCGAGGCCCTCGTCCATGCCGTTGAGGACGAGCAGTTGTCGGTCAAGCAAGTCGAAGCGGCGCTCGCGCGCAATCGTGCAGCGAAGGAACGGTTTCTGCGTGACTGGCGCCCTCCGACGGCCGCCCAGCTGAAGAGCCTGATCGGCTCAGACCAACACCGCGCGATTTCCGAGCAGATGGCGTCGTTCGCCTGATCCTGAATGCTGAAGCCGACGCGGCTGCGCTCGGGAGATAAAGTCGCGGTCGTCGCGCCTGCCAGCCCATTTCCCCGCGATGAGTTCGACAAAGGCGTGACCGAGCTCCAGCGCCTCGGCTTCGAAGCCGTGTTCGAGGAAAGCGTCTTTGCTCAGCACGGCGGCTACCTCTCCGGAGACGGGAGCGCCAGGGCGAAGGCATTTCTCGACGCGTGGCGCGACCCGTCGGTCCGCGCGCTGATCGCGGTGCGTGGCGGCTATGGAAGCGTCCATCTTCTTCCGTATCTCGAACAGCACGATCTGCGGGAAACGCCAAAAGCGTTCATCGGCTACAGTGATCTCACATCGATTCTCACGTACCTGACGACAGGCTGCGGCATCGTGTCGTTTCATGGACCGATGCTGGATCGGAGGCTCGGCCGCGGCATCGACGCGTACGATCACGCCTCGTTCATAGGGGCGCTGACGAGCACGGAGCCGCTCGGCGAGCTTACGGCGCCGGCGCTGGAGACGTTTTGCAAGGGCGAGGCGGCCGGACCGCTGCTGGGAGGAACGCTCGCACAGCTCGTCGCCTCGCTCGGCACGCCGTACGCATTCAACCCGCCGAAGGGGCACGTCTTGTTCCTCGAAGACGTGGCTGAGCGGCCTTACCGGCTCGACCGCATGCTGACCCAGCTTCGCCTCGCCGGGATCCTCGGCTCGGCCTCAGCGCTCGTCCTGGGAGAGTTTGTCGACTGCGATGAGCCGAAAGGTGAGCTAATCGCGCGCGCGGTGTTGTCCGATCTCCTCAAGGAATTTGACGGGCCGGTGGTTTACGGGTTTCCCTCGGGCCACACAACGGGCCGGCTCGTGACCCTGCCATTCGGCGTGCGCGCGCGCGTCGTCGCAGATGGACGTCCACGTGTGGTTATCGAAGAGGCTGGAGTCGAGTGACGATTCACTTCATCGGGATATGCGGAACGGCAATGGCGACGTTGGCTGCGTTGCTCAAGCGCAAAGGTCACGACGTGCAGGGTTCCGACGAAAATATGTACCCGCCGATGAGCACGTTTCTGGAGTCCGAACAGATTCGCACGCTCACGGGCTACACCGCCGATCACATCACCGGCAAAATTGATGTCGTGGTGGTCGGCAACGCAGTGTCCAGGGGCAACGTCGAGCTTGAAGCCGTGCTCGACCGCAAAATGCGCTACTGCTCGCTGCCCGAAGCGGTCCGTGACCATTTTCTCTGGAGCTCTCGCTCCATCGTGATTGCCGGCACGCACGGGAAGACGACGACGACATCACTTGCCGGATGGCTGCTCGTGCACGGCGGGCTGGACCCGAGCATTCTCGTCGGCGGCATCGCGCGCAATCTTGGCGACGACGGATCGAGCTATCGGCTGGGGACGGGCCGGGATTTCGTGATCGAGGGGGACGAGTACGACAGCGCGTTCTTCGACAAAACGGCGAAGTTCCTGAAGTACGTGCCCGATATCGCGGTGATCAACAACGTCGAGTTTGATCACGCAGACATCTACCCGGACCTCGATGCGGTGCGCCTTGCATTCCGCCGGCTTGTGAATCTCGTGCCGCGCTCGGGCCTGCTGCTGCTCGGCGCCGATTCTCCCGACGCAGCCGCGCTCAAGAAGTGGGCGGTCAGTCCCGTGGAGACGTTCGGTCTGGGCGAATCAGCCGACTGGCGCGCCGCGGACGTGACGGTTGCAAACGCCGGCCAGTCGTTCAATGTCTGGCACGCGGGGTCGCGATTCGGGACGATGCAGATTCCGCTGTTCGGTATGCACAACGTGCGCAACGCGCTCGCGGCCATTGCCGTGGCGCATACCGTCGCGATGCCGGTGTCGGCGATTGCTGAAGGTCTGTTGCAGTTCAAGGGCGTCAAGCGACGCCTTGAAATCTACGGCGAGGCTGGCGGCGTGACCGTGTACGACGATTTCGCTCATCATCCGACGGCAATTGCCGAAACCCTCGCAGGCCTTCGCGCGGCCAATCCCCACAGGCGGATCTGGGCGATCTTCGAGCCACGGTCCGCGTCGTCCAGCCGGAAGATTTTTCAGCATGATTTCGCGCGGGCATTTGGACCGGCTGATGAGGTCATTATCGCGCCTGTGTTCCGAACGAATCTCTCAGAAGGGGAGCGCCTGTCGCCTCAGCAGCTCGTGGCAGACCTGAAGAGCGGCGGGCAGCGCGCCAGGCATGCGGCGTCGCTGGACGACATCATCTCGGCAATCGCCAAGGAGCGAAAGGACGGCGACCTCGTCGTCTTCATGTCGAACGGTGGTTTTGGAGGGATCCATCAGAAGACGCTGGACGCGCTGAGCGCCCGGCTCAAGCCGGACGCGACGTGTTGATGGGCTGCCTCTCGTGGCTGGGAGATTCGTGCCTCTCCATTTCATTCGGGGAGAAGATCGATCCGCTGGTGAACGCGCAATGCGTCGCCATAGCCACCTCCCTTGAACAGCGCGGCCGACGAGGAATTCGCGACGTCGTCGCGACTTACAACGCCGTCACCGTTCACTTCGACCCGCTGCAGATCGATCGCGAGGATCTTTCCACCGAACTAGCCGTGCTCGCAGCGATGGATGCGCCCGGCACCGGCGCTGACGTCGAGCCGGTCCTGATTCCTGTGGAGTATGGTGGTCACGCTGGCCCGGATCTAGCGGCGGTTGCGGAGTTCGGTCACTGCTCCGAGCGTGACGTGATTCACCTGCACAGCATGAAGGTGTATCGCGTGTACATGCTGGGTTTCCTGCCGGGGTTTGCCTACATGGGGTCGGTGGACGCGCGTATCGCGATGCCGCGGCTGGACACGCCGCGGATACGGGTTGCCAGCGGTTCGGTCGGCATCGCCGGTGCACAGACCGGCGTCTATCCGTGTGAGACGCCGGGGGGATGGCGCATTATCGGACGGACGACGAGCCAGCTGTTTGACCCGCGGCGCGCCGATGCGTTTCTGTTGAAGGCCGGCGACTGGGTCAAGTTTGTGGCTGACTGAATGACGGGCGCGCTGTCGATTGTTCGCCCCGGCATGTTTACTACCGTGCAGGATCTGGGTAGGTGGGGTTTTCAATCGCGCGGTGTGCCGGTAAGCGGCGCAATGGATACGTATTCGCACCGGCTGGCCAACCGGCTCGTCGGCAATGGCGACAACGCGGCCACGCTCGAGGCGACGCTGATTGGGCCGCAGATCGCATTTGAGACAGACACGACGTTCGCCGTGACGGGCGCGTCGTTCGCGCTGACGCTGAATGCCGAGACCGTGGCAATGAATCGGATGACGGAAGCGAAGGCCGGCTCGGTTCTGAAATTTGGTGAGCGTCTGTGTGGGGCGCGGTCCTACATCGCGGTGTCCGGTGGTGTGGATGTTCCCGAGGTGCTGGGAAGCCGCTCGACTCACGTACTGACCGGAATGGGCGGGCTCGAAGGGCGCGCACTGCGCGCCGGAGACAGAATCCGAACCGTGACAGGGGCAAGAGGCAAGGGGCGAGGGGCAATTGCCCCTTGCCCTTCACCCCTTACCCCTCTCACGATCCCGCCCGGCGGCGCGCGCGTGCGGGTGATCCCGGGCGAGTCGACCCTGTTCTCCCATCTTGCGCAGAAGCGATTCCGCATTTCGCCGCGGTCGGACCGGATGGGTTATCGCCTTGAAGGAGCCGACAGGGGCAGCGTGTCCGTCGGCGAGTTGATCTCCGGCGCCGTCACGACGGGTATTGTGCAGATACCGCCAGCTGGAGAACCCATTCTGCTCATGGCCGATCATGCGACGACCGGTGGGTACGCCATAGGGGCGACGGTGATTACAGCCGACTTGCCCGTGGCTGGCCAGCTGGCCCCAGGTGACTGGATCGAATTCGACGCATGCTCGTTCAAAGCAGCAGATCACGCGCTGCGCGAGCAGGAGGCGGCGCTTGGCCGGGTTTGACGGCACCTTTAAGGGAGAGATGCTGGTGCGCTTTGGTGCCGAGCGCCTTCGTGCCGAGGTGCCGCTGGCCCCCTTCACCACATTCAAGGTCGGCGGGCCGGCCGAGTGGCTGCTCGAGACGGCATCCGCCGAGGAAATCGTCGATGCGTTGCGCATCGCGCGCCGAGCCGGCGCGAATGTGACACTACTCGGCGGCGGGTCAAACGTCTTAATCGGCGATCGAGGCGTGCGTGGGCTGGTCATCAGGCCAAGGGGTGGTCAGATCGAGCAGACGGACCGCGAACGCATCCGGGCAGACGCGCCGATCACCATCAACGGCCTGGTTCGCTGGACGATTCATCGTGGTATCGCGGGCCTTGAAGCGTGGGCTGGAACGCCTGGCACTGTGGGCGGCGCCGTTTACGGGAATGCGCATTTTGGCGGGAGGCTGATCGGCGAGCTGATCGAATCAGTGCGGCTGGCGGATCGTGACGGCTCGACGTGCGATCTTTCGCGTGACCAGATGGAATTCGGGTACGATCGAAGCCGTTTGCAAAAAACCGGCGAGGTCCTGCTCTCGGCTGTCTTCCGGGTCTCAACCGGCGATCCGACGGCTCTTCGCGAGGTGGCGCGGCGGTCGCTCGCATATCGAAAGCAGACCCAGCCTCTCGAAACACCAAGCGCCGGCTGCATCTTCCAGAATCCTGATCGCGCCGAGGTTCCCGCCGAGATTCCGGCCTCCGCCGGAGCGCTTGTCGATCGCGCGGGGCTGAAGGGCGCAGCGCAAGGAGACGCCCGCGTGTCCATCGCCCACGGAAACTTCATCGTCAATGAGGGACGGGCAACGGCCGCAGACATACGCAGCTTGATTGATTTGTGCCGCTCACGCGTTGGCGAGCGATTTGGGGTGACGTTGCACGAAGAGATCGTCTACCTGGGAGAGTTTTGATGTCGAGTCTGCTGATTGAAGGAGGCCGTCCGATCTCCGGCAGAATCGTGGTCGAAGGCAACAAGAACGCCGCGCTTCCGCTGCTGGCGGCCTGTCTGCTGACCACCGAGGAATGCGTCCTCACCAATATGCCCCGCATCGGCGACGTCGAGGTCATGGCGAAGCTGCTGATGGAACTTGGTGCGGAGGTGCACGGGCTGGGAACGACCACGATTCGAGTGCGCTGCCGGGAGATTACGACGTCCGAGCCGAGCAAAGGGCTCGTCGGGAAACTGCGCGGGTCGGTGCTGCTGCTCGGGCCGCTGCTGGCGCGGACCGGGCGCGCGGTTCTCGGCATGCCCGGCGGCGATTTTCCGGCGCGCCGCACGATCGGCACGCATGTCGACGCGCTGATGAATCTCGGCGCAACCGTGCTGCCGTCGACCGGCCACGCGCTGGAAGCACCGGGGGGGCTTCACGCCGCGTCGATGTACCTCGACGAAGCGTCGGTAACCGGCACAGAGACGGCCGTGCTCGCCGCCGCGATGATCGAAGGCGTTACGGAAATTCGTCACGCCGCCACCGAGCCGCACGTCGTCGAAGTCTGCGAGTTTCTCCAGAGTATGGGTGTCGGCATCACCGGCGCGGGTTCGTCGACGATTCGCGTCGAAGGGACAAAGCGGCCGAGGGGGACGACGCATGAGCTGAACGGCGATTACATCGAGGCCGGCAGCTGGGCCGTAGTGGCTGCCGTCACGGGTGGTGAAATCGAGGTGCGCGGCGCTCGCGCGGAAGACGTCGAGGGCATCGCGTTCGTGCTGAAGCGCATGAACGTGGCGTGCACGTTCGAAGACGGCCTGATGACGATTCAGAAATCAAAACCGGTGGCTGCCGGCAGGATTACCACGGGCCTGTGGCCGAGCTTTCCCAGTGACTTCGTCAGCCTCGTCACGGTCCTCGCCACACAGGCGGAAGGCCGGACGCTGATCCATGACTGGATGTACGAGCTGCGATTGTTCGCGCTGGAGCAGCTCAGCGGTATGCGCGCGGATCTGTTCCTGTGCGACCCGCACCGGATCATCGTGACGGGACCGAGCAAGTTGAAAGGCCGCAAGCTCGACAGCCGCGACCTGCGGTCCGGCATGGCCCTGATTGCCGCAGGACTCGCGGCCGAAGGACAGAGCCGTCTGAGTCCGCTCGAAACTGTGGAGCGCGGCTATGGGCACCTTGTGCAGCGGCTCAAGGCTCTCGGTGCCCAGGTGGAGCCGACCGAGCAAAGAATGTCGTCACCTCTGGTTTGATGACCTTCCCCATCGCGTTTCTGGGGAGCTGCTCCACGCACACCAGCGCTTTGGGGATCTTGTGGGAGGCGAGATGCGTCCTCGCCCATTCTCGAAGCTCGCCCAACCCGAGAGACGTGCCCGGCCGCAGTTCGACGGCGCAGCACACACGCTGACCCCACTCCGGATCGTCGGCACCGACGACCGCGCATTCGCCGATCGCCGGATGCGTTCGCAGGACTTCCTCGATCTCCAACGCTGAAATTTTGTGGCCCCCGCTCTTGATAATATCGACGCTCGATCGCCCGAGCAGCCGGTAGGCGCCGTGCTCGCACACGGCAACGTCACCCGTGCGGAACCACCCGTCGGTAAATGACTCGCGCGTGCCCTCGGGCTGGCGCCAATACTCCGAAAAGACTCCGCGTCCTTTGAGATGAAGCTCCCCGTCGACAAGGCGGACCGACACTCCAGGCAGCGGTTGGCCGACGAAACCCGGGCGTCGCTCGCCATTCAGCGGGTTGGATAACGCCATCCCGACCTCGGTCATGCCATAGCGCTCGAGGAGCGCGTGCCCGGTAATCTGCTGCCACCGGTCGAGCAGCGCACGAGGGAGAGCGGCCGAGCCACACATCATCACTCGCAGCGAACGGCACCCCCGGGAGCGTGCCTCCCGGACGCCTGGAGTGGCGGCTTCCCACGACTGGATCAGCCGGTGATAGATGGTCGGCACGGCGGTAAAGATCGTCAACGTTCCTGAGGCCAGCCGATCCCACGTCGCTTCACTGTCGAATTTTGGGAGGATCTCCAGCACCGCTCCGCTCCACAGGGCGCTGCACACGACGTTGATGATGCCGTGAACGTGATGAAGGGGTAGCACGAGCAGCGTGCGATCCGCAGACGTCCACTCCCACGCCTCGATCAGCGATTCGATTTGAGCCGTGATGTTCGCATGTGTCGTGACCACGCCCTTTGGCCGATTGGTCGTCCCGCTTGTGTAGACGATCGTCGCGCGGCCCACTTGGTGCGACGGGTGCGTCG
>Ga0136617_10006563_pt1 | contig 10385 bp, 12 predicted proteins | sample AntDrymUQ3222106_2_FD_129672 | JGI IMG/M metagenome (GOLD analysis project Ga0136617, IMG submission 129672) | Polar desert sand microbial communities from Dry Valleys, Antarctica - metaG UQ322 (21.06) | ecosystem: Environmental > Terrestrial > Soil > Desert | place: Antarctica: Dry Valley...
ACCTCGAACCTCTCCCCGAAAGAGTTGACGATGTTCAGAGCGTATGCCTGTGAGGTGTCGGGCTCCGCGGGCGGGGCGGTCGTCTCCACGGAGGTCTCGGCCCGCGTGGTCTCTTCCGGTACTGTCGCGGTTAAAGCAGTGTCATCCGGGGCGTTCTCTTCCGGGGCCTCCTCCCCGCCGCAGCCGGCCATGAGAAGCAGCGGAGCTAGAAGAAGCGTTGCGGTAAGGATCCAGGCTCTCATCCAGATACGAATTCTACCTGTAAGCGGAGTGAGTTTCGTTCGTTTGTCCCGGAACCCTATGCTCCCGCGGCTGGATCACGGCCCCGGAACCTCCACCTCGTCTCCGACTCCGATCCCCCGCTCCGCGAAGAAGCCCTGGTTGACCTCCAGAGCGTACCTTGCAGGCTCGGCGGAGGGGTGCGATGTCTCGTCGAGGGGCTGCATGTCCTGAATGTCCACGATGCGCCCGCCGTCGGCGATGTAAGCGATGGAGAGAGGGATAAGAGTGTTCCTCATCCAGAACGAGCGCGGCTCGTCCCGCTCGAAGACGAAGAGCATTCCGGCGTCCTCGGCCAACTCGGTGCGCTCCATTAGGCCCCTCTGCTGCTCAGCACGCTCGTCGGCGATCTCGACCTCCACCTCGGTCCTCGCGCCGTCGGAGGAGGAGATAGAAAGCGTGGGAGACTCTTCAGAGGTAGAGGCCACGGTAGTCTCCTGGGTGGTCTCGGGCGGAGCCGGGGGCGGCTCTTCCTTCTCCGGGGCCGAGCCTTGCTCTCCGCCACAACCTGCCACGAGGAGCAGAGAGACGAACAGGAACGTCAGCAATGCTAGTGAAACTCTCATGAAAAAGGATCTTCCTTTCGGTTCGCCAGCCTTCGCTACGCCCGGCCCTCAAGCGCTAACCGCGGCCGCCCGCAGAGGAGAAATCTCTACTTTGTCTCCGACTCCGATCCCCCGCCCCGCGAAGAAGCCCTGGGTGACCTCCAGAGCATACCTGGCGGGCTCGGCGGAGACGTGCGGCGTCGTATCGAGGGGCTGCATGTCCTATATATCCACGATGCGTCCTTCGGCGTCGATGAAAGCGATCGAGAGGGGAATGTAAGTATTCTTCATCCAGAACGAGAGCTGCTGCTCGGCCGCACTGTCGGCGACCCTGACCTTTACGCCTATCCTTTCGCCATTGGGGGTGGTTATCTGTGACGGTCGGGGCGGCGGCCTCCTTCACTGTGTAACCGGCCCGGGCGAAGCTGACGAGGAGTGCGGCGAAGACGGCTAACGAGGCTCTAACTCTCATCTCAGGACGAATTCTACACGTTTGTTCTGGCGGCCCTTGCTCTTGTGGCCGGTGATCTCCAACTCCCCGACCTCGCTAGTGTTGGCGACGTGGGTGCCGCCATCGGCCTGGGAGTCTATGCCCTCTATCTCCACGATGCGCACCGTCTCAACCCTCTCCGGAACCAGGTTGGTCTGCGTGCGGATGAGGTCCGGGGTCTTCATCGCCTCCTCGCGCGGAAGCTCGTAGACCTTTACGGAACGTCCTTCGCTCCATGCGTCGTTCGTCAGGCGCTGTATCTCGCCAACTACGTCAGCCGTCCACTCGCCGGGGAAGGAGAAGTCCATCCGGGCGCGGTCGGCATGCATCCGGCCGCCCGTTACTTTGGCATCGAAGGCTCTCCAGATCACGGCGGAGAGGACGTGCAGCGCCGTGTGATAGCGCATGTGTGCGTAGCGCCGCTCCCAGTCGAGCGTCAGGCTCAACTCTCTCACGGTATCGGGGATGGCGGCGTCGAGGACGTGGATGACCGCTCCTTCTTCTCGCCGCGCGTCGATCACGGCGGCCTGTATCGGTCCTACGTGCAGGGTCCCCTTGTCCGGGGGTTGACCGCCGCCACCGGGGTAGAAGGCGGTCTTGTCGAGGACCAACTCGCGGCCGTTTAGCCTCTGTACCCGCGCTTCGAACTCCTTGAGATAGGAGTCTTCGAGGAACAGCTCTTCGGTCATGCGGAGAGCGAGAGGTTGCCGCGCTCGCGGTCCTTGAAGGTCGCGACCTCGCGGTAGCCGACGTCGTGGACGAGCTTGAGGCTCTTGTCGTAGCCGAGCGCGACCTGGTCCGGGGCGTGGGCGTCGGAGGAGAGGATTATGGGGACGCCGCGCCGGTGGAACATCTCCAGGAGTTGCCGGGACGGGTAGATCTCCGCTATCGGTTTCCGCAACCCGGCGGCGTTGACGTCCACGACTATGCCCGACTCGGCGACGGCGTCGGCGGTCTCTTCGAGCATCGGGGTGATGTCGCGGTCGGGGAAGTGGCGGAATATTTTGATGAGATCCGGGTGTCCGAGAATCTCGAAGCGCCCCGAGAGCGCCGCTTCGCGCACGTTCTTGTAGTACGCCTCGTAGAGGTCGTAGGTCTCCCACTTCGCGTAGATGTCCTGGTGATCGGGGTGGTCGACCTCTTCGTTATCCACCCGATGCACGCTGCCGATGACGTAGTCGTAGGGGAGCGCGGAGCCGTCGCGGTCCATCCTCTCCTCGGCGCCGGGGACGAAATCTATCTCTATCCCGAGGCGCAGCTCGACGTCCTGGTATTTCTCGCAGGCCTCCTGGAAGGCGGCGAGGTCTATGTCGTCCAGGTAGCGGTCGTGCTCGGTGATGCCCATCTGGCGCAGGCCGCGGCTCTTGGCGACCTCCAGGTAAGCGAGGATATTCTCGACCGTCATCGGGCGGTCGCCGTGAGCTATGACGTGCAGATGGTAGTCGATCACAGTTCGTCTCCCGTAGTTGACTGAATGCCTTCCCGGGTATCTTATAAGATGCCCGCCATGTTTATCTTTATCCGACCGGGAGGAGCTTGCTGATGCGCATGATCGCCTACGGCGTGACGGTCCTTTTTGCCGTTGGGGTCGTCGTAATGGAGCTTTTTTTGGAGGAGCCTCCGGTCCTGCTACTTTTCGGGGTGGCCTCGCTCGCCCTCATAGGGCTCGCATGGGTCCTCGGGCAGGCGACCGAGAGCGTCGGGCTCTACTCCGGCCCGCGCATAGGCGGCGTCCTCAACGCCACCTTCGGCAACGCCGCCGAGTTGATAATCACCATCTTCGCCCTGTCGGCTGGGCTCACGACCGTGGTGAAGGCTTCGATCATCGGCTCGGTGATCGGCAACGTGCTGCTGGTCCTCGGGGCGAGCCTCCTGGTCGGCGGGCTCAAGAACGGCACCCAGCACTTCTCCAGGACCGTCGCGGGGGCGAACGCGTCGATGCTCGCCATCGTCGTCTTCGCGCTGGCTTTACCAACCGTCTTCTACTCCCTCGACCCGGGCCAGGGGAACCCGTCTCTGGAGTACCTGAGCACCAGCGTGGCGGTCGTGCTGATAGTCCTCTACGCTCTGTACCTCCTCTTCTACCTCAGCAGGCAAGAGGAGGCACCCGGCACCGGCGAGGCGGAGCAGCCGCCGTTTGGCAAGGCGGCCTCGTTCGTGGTGCTCGTGGCGGCGACCGCCGCCGTCGCCTACGTCTCGGAGGCGTTTGTGGGGGCCATAGAGCCGCTGATCGAGGAGGTAGGGCTCTCGGAGCTGTTTATTGGCGTGATCGTGATACCCATAGTAGGCAACATCGCCGAGCATATCGTGGGCGTCCAGATCGCCTACAAGAACAACATGGACTTCTCGATGGCGATCTCCCTGGGATCTTCGATCCAGGTCGCCCTCCTCGTCACCCCGCTCCTGGTCTTCCTCGGCCCCCTCCTCGGTACCCCCCTGGACCTCGTCTTCACCCCACTGGAACTCGTCTCCCTGGGCGCGGCAGTCGTAGTCACCGGCTTTATCGCCCTCGACGGCGAGTCCAACTGGCTGGAAGGCGCGATGCTCTGCGGCGTCTACCTCATCGCCGCCCTCACGTTCTTCTTCACACCCTGAAGCCCTGGCTCGTGGCGGTCAGCCGTCGCGCGCGGAGATGCCGTACATCAAGTACGGCGGATAACCTCTCCGTAGAGAACCGCCCCTGAAGTTGCACCACCCCACGCCACCACTTACGCCACCCACCGCCACGTCACGAACATGGTCGTGAGCGCCATCCCCAGGCCGCCGCTGACTAGGAGCCACGCCACGAAGGCGGGTCTGCTGCGCGAGAGGAGGATGCCCAGGACCAGGAAGAGCGGGAAGACTTCGAGCATGAAACGGGGCAGGCCGAGGAGCGGTATCAGGGGGCTGGGCGTGAGGATGTGCAGCAGCATGGCGAAGAAGGAGTACAGCGAGAGCCCAGGCGGTAACACGAAGGCGCCGACGACCATCAGGACGAGGAAGAGGGCGAGAAAGACGATGTTCACCACGCCGGAGGCTCCAAGAGCCGGGCTGGCCGACGGGTCCAGGAAGAGAGTCGCCGGGTCGAGGATGTAGCTGAACCCATCTCTAGCGCCGGTCCAGGCGTCTTGCATGGTAGTTATGGGGCTCGTCAGCTCGCGGCCCCAGTAGACGGTCTGGGCGTCGGCGAAGGTCAAAGGGTCGCCGAACCGGTACCACAGAAAGGCCGCGTAAGCTATGAGGCCCGACGGGACGATAGAGATCTCCGCCGCTCCACGCCACCCGAACTCTTGTCTGTTGCGGAGCCATTCGTAGCCCAGGGGTATGAGCAGGAGTATCCCGGAGTTGCGGGTCGCGGCGGCTAAAGCTCCGAGGATACCCGCGAGTAGGAGATCCCGGCGGACGTGGGCCGACCACATCGACCCGGCGGCGAACGCGACGAAGAGCGCCTCCGTAAATGGAGCGTTGAGGAAGAAGGCCGTCGGGAAGAAGGCGAAGGCGAACGTCGTGACCCGCGCTACCGACTTGCCCTTGAGCTTCTCGGCGATGCGGTACAGGAAGTACAGCGCGAAAGCCGTGGCGACGAGGGAGATGAGGACGCCCCAAAGGGCAGGCCCGCCACCTAGAGAAGCTCCGACGCGAACCATCATCGGGAAGACGGGGAAGAAGGCGGTACTCGCCGGAGCGTAGGGATCGTAGCCCTCGATGGCGATGCTCGTGTACCAGGCCCCATCCCAGTGCGCCCAGTAGCTCAGGAGACCCGGTGATTCCAGCGGCCGGCCGGGTGGCTCAGCCCACGGCAAGGACGCCGCCGCGACCGCCCCTACACCGAGGAAGAGCAGCCGCGAAAGAGCAAATACCGCGAGCACGAACGGCCAGGCGGGGTCGCTGGAGGTAGTCCGGTCGGTGCCACGGTCTGCTTTAGTAGCGGAGATTCGGGCCTCTGTTTATCGCCCACCAGGCACCGGTGAAGGCGAGTGCCGCCAGCAGTAGGACTATACCGAGGGTTGGGTAGGGGCTCAGGTCGGACGTTTCGAGGGTGGCGTAGCGGGCGGCGTCGATCATGTAGAAGATCGGGTCGAAGAGTATCGCCATGCGCAGAGCGCCCGGCAGCATCTCCACAGAGTAGAACACGCCGCCGAGGAAGGCCAGAGGCTGAACCACCACGTTGGTCAAGAACGAGATGTGGTCTATCCTGTTCGCCATCGCCCCGACCATCGTCCCCAGAGAGGCGAAGGTGAAAGAGGAGAGCACCCCGATCAGTAACAGCAGCCCCGGATGCTCGACGGTAACCCCAACCAACGGTATCCCCACGACGAGAACTCCCGTTCCCATAATGAGGCCGCGCAACGTCCCGCCCAATGAGTAAGCGAGAGCTATCTGCAGGTCACTCATCGGACTTATAAGGACCTCGTCTATGTAACGTTCGCGCTTGGCGTCGAAGACAGACCATGAACTATTCATGTGACTGCCGGTAATAAGGCTCATCAGGGCGACTCCGGGCAGGATGTACTGCAGATAAGGCACCCCGCCCACCTCCTGGATGCGGGGGCCGAGAGCCACCCCGAAGACGACCAGGTAGAGGAGTGAGATCAGGAGCGGCGGGACGATGGTCTGCATCCAGATCCGGGTGAAGCGCAGTATCTCGCGCGAGAGCAGCGTCCGGAACGACCTATCCGCCAGCAACATGGCCCATCACCTTCAGGTAGACCTCTTCTATGCTCTGCGCCGCGTAGCGTTCCTTCAGGCCCACGCTCGTATCCTGGGCGGCGATCCTGCCGTCATTTATCAGCGCGATCTCCTCGCACAACTCCTCCGCCTCTTCCAGATAATGCGTCGTGAGCAATATGGTCAACCCCCCGTGGTTCAACTCCCGGATGTACTCCCACAGCTTGTACCGTAGCTCCACGTCCACCCCGGCCGTCGGCTCATCCAGAAAGAGTAGCTTCGGATCATGCATCAAGGCACGGGCGAAGAGCACCCGCCGCTTCATCCCGCCCGAGAGCACGCTCACCCGCTGCTTGCGCTTCCCCGTAAGCTCGAACCGTTCGAGTAACTCCTCAGCCCGTTCTTTAGCCTTCTTCTTCTCGACGCCGTAGTAGCCGGCGTGATAGAGGAGGACCTCCTCGACGGTGAGGAACTTGTCCAGGTTGATCTCCTGGGGCGACACCCCGATCATACGCCGAGCCTCCCGGAACTCACGATGCGCATCCTTCCCAAAGACCTCCACGCTCCCCGAATCCGGCCGCGCGAGACTCACAACGCTGTTGATAAGGCTCGTCTTCCCCGCCCCATTCGGACCAAGCAACCCGAAGAACCGCCCGGCCGCTACCTCCAATGAAACGCCATCAAGCGCCACGAGACCATTCGAGTAAGTCTTCCTTAGCTTCTCGACCTTGAGTGCGGGGACTGGTTCGTTCATCAAGCGCGCATCACCGCTCCGGCCGCCTTCTCCCCGGAGAGCATCGAGCCGTTGATGGAAGAGTCCTCGGTATACTCCCCGGCGAGCACGAGACCGGGCGTGTTCGTGCGGTTCTCCGGCAACCATCTGTAAACACCCGGCGGTTGATCGAACTGGGCGTAAGGTACACGGTAGATAGCGAGCGGCCTCAGGTCCGCCTCCGGATACCAACGGGTAACGTCCTCGACGCCACGACGATATACCTCCTGGTCCGGGAGGTCGAAGCCTTCGAGAGCTACGGCGCATAAGAGATGTTGCCCGCGGGGAGCATACGACGGTGCGATGGCGCTTATCTCCACGGTGTTATTTAAGAACCCTCCGTCTTCGGCGTTCAAAACGATCTTCTTCCCGCTCCTTACCTTATCAGCCGCGTAGTAGACACAGACCTGCCCGACCGCACCTTCGGGCGCCGCGACCCCCGCAAGCCGTCCAGCCTCGGGCGCCTCCGTCGCCACCACCACAGCGTCCGCCTCGTGCTCCTCCCCGGCCACCTCCACGCCAACGACCCGATCCTCATCCCACAGCAGCCTCGCGACCGGGCTGTCCGTGCGCATGACGTCGAGTGACAAATGGGAGGCGAGTTGTTTGGGGATCTCACCTATGCCTAGCGCCGGGACAGTAGTACTGCCAGTCGCGAGCATCTTGAAGGTAAATCGTAGCACGCGCGAAGACGTCGAGAGCGAGCGGTCCAGGAAGATACCGCCATAGAACGGCCGGTAAAAGTCGCCGATGATCCTCTCCGAAAACCCATAGCTCCGCAGATAATCCAGGCTAGAGGAGTCCACGCCATCCATCTCACCGGCGGTTACCGCACCCTCCGAAAGGCTGCCCGTCACCAGCGCGAGGGTACGCAGCTTGTCCGAAAACGTCGCCGCGTCCGCGAGTAGGGACGGCACCAGCGACCTCGGGTCTCTCAGCGGGTCCGAAAGGACGCTCTCCTCGCTCCCCCGACGAACGATAGCACCGGGATCAAAGGATTTGAGGTCCAGGGCCGCGTGGTCGAGGTGTCGCTTCGAGACCGGATAGGAGGTGAAGTAGACCTGGAAGCCCCGGTCGAGGAGGAAGCCGTCCCTCTCATCCGTGCGCACCCGTCCACCGACGCCATCCGACGCCTCGAAGACGACGACTTCGGCGCCACGTTCCGACAATACCTTTGCGCAAGTAAGGCCGGCCAAGCCGGCCCCGATAATGATTGCCTTCATACGATGGAAGAGTGTAACCTCCTTGAGGAGAAGAGACTACTAAAGGGATGACGCTTCGATGGAATAGGAGACTTAGTAAACTTTGTGAATCCAACTTACTCAAAGCTGCTAAAGGGTCAGATAGGGTAGGAGCACACTCAGACTTGGCAGATACCAAGATGTACACACGATGAGCATAACGAAACGCGAAGTACTTCAGGCCACCACTTTCGGCAAGCGTATTGCTGAGGAAGAAGGGGATGAACTAAGCGCTTACTTCATCGAAACCGATCAGTGGCAAAGAATTTTTGCTGCCGAAGTAGACATTGTCTATGGGGCAATGGGAGCTGGTAAGAGTGCTATATATTCGCTTCTCTTAAAACGCGAAGAACAGCTTTTCGACGACCAAAAAGTTATGGTAGTCGCTGCTGAGGACCCTCGCGGAACTCCAGCCTTCAAAGGCTTGATCGAAGATCCACCGACAAGTGAAAACGAGTTTCGGAGCCTCTGGAAGTTTTATTTCCTCTCCCTCATTACACAACATCTCCGTGACTACGGCATATCGAATGCCCTGACAAAACAGATCACAGTGACCTGACCCCGTTTTCTGTACCAGGTTCTATGAGAGTACAGGTACGAATTCTAGCTCCTTCTCGCGTTCCTCACCGACGATGCCCTCATTGGCGACGATCGTCGCGCGGCAAGTGGCCGCGAACTCCAAAGGAGTACGGTAACCCAAAGCGCTGTGGGGCCTTCGCCGGTTGTAATGCTCGCGGTACTCTTCCCTCTTGAGCAGCTCGTCTCCGAGCCGCCCGTTGAACGACTCCGTGTAAGCGTTCTCCCACGCGCTGCCCGGCTCGCGATATACAGTGTCCCCACCCTGGAAGCCTTCAGCCAGCACTTGACCGCCGCCGCGACGAACTCCGGGCCATGGTCTGAGCGGATGTAGGCCGGCTCTCCCCGTTCCTCGAACAAGTACGCTAGAGGGTGGCAACCACGTCCTCCGCCGCGATGCTCCGCTCAACCTCGATCGTCAGGCATTCCCTGGTGTACTCGTCCACGATCGGCATCATCTTTAGCCGCCGCCCGTCCTCGGTGCGGTCCATCACGAAGTCGTAGCTCCACACGTGGTCTTTGTGCTCGGCCTTCCTCTTCATGCAGCTGTTCTCGCGCTCTTGCCTTGCGCTAGTCGCCGCCGTTTTCGCTGCTTTTGGGGTACTTTCAAGCCTTCCTCCCTCCACAACCGATGCACCCGCTTCTTGTTCACTCGCCATCCCTCTCGCCTCAACATCGCCCACACCCTCCTGTAGCCGTAACGAGGATTCTCCCGGGAGAGCCCGACCATTCGCTCGAGCAGCCTGCGGTCCCGATCCGCCCCGCGGCCCGAAAGGTAGCGCTAGCTCGACCTGGGCTGACCGATTACCCTGCACGCCCGACGCTCGGAGACCTTCAACTCCCGTCGAACGTGATCGACGGCCACCCTCCTCCGGGCCGGGCTCAGAAGTTTCCCCGACTCACCTCTTTGAGGACGCTGATGTCCACCGCCTGATCGGCAACTATTTTCTTCAGGCGGGCGTTCTCCTTCTCCAGCTCCTTCAAGCGCTTCATCGCGTCGGCCTTTATGCCACCGTATTGGTTCCTCCAGCGGTGGAAGGTCGCTTCGCCGATGCCGAGCTGCTTGGCGACCTCGGGGACCGAGATCCCGGCGGCGAGCTTTTGGTCCGCCTCGCGCAGTTTGCGGACGATCTGCTCTGGGGTGTGTCACTTCTTCATCAAGAGTCCTACTCCTTCCGCCCGTTTCGGGCTTTCGGACTCTCATAGTAGCCGGATCAGTTTTCGGGGAGCAGGTCACTACTCTTCTCAAGCTTGTTAAATACCCCCGAGAGTGCATTCCCGATCCATTTGCCCCACTCTAGCTGAAACCTCGCCAAAAACTCTGCAACACCCGCGCGGAGCCAGGACTGGCAGTTAGTCGGAGGGTGTTTTCTGCCCACCGCTTGGAGCCGCTAAGTGGATCTTCGGCCGCTGCATCTTTATCCAGGCTTGTAACACCGCCCCGGAAACGGGTCCCGCACTCCATCAAAAGCCACTTCGGAGTCCCCGGAACTCGCATGACCATCCATTCCAACGCATAAATATCAGTCCAACTTCGGAGAACGTCGCCTCTAGGACTTTGGGCGAATAGACGTTCCGGGAAGCCCGGACGGGGGCTTCGAGCGGGCCGCCACCCGCCGGGTGCAGAGCGTCAGCCGCCGCTCACGTCGAAGTAGGGCGTGGCGGTGTAGAGGACGTAGGCGGCGAGGAGCAGGAACACGACCCCGATCACGTAGGGTGTTGCCCCGCCAAGGCGGGTGAGGCGGCCGAAGCGCTTCGCCGTCCGCTCGGAGAAGGCTAGGGGGACCAGGGGCAGCGACAAGGCGAGCCCGAAGACGAACAGCGTGGCGAAGCCC
>Ga0136617_10006564_pt1 | contig 10385 bp, 10 predicted proteins | sample AntDrymUQ3222106_2_FD_129672 | JGI IMG/M metagenome (GOLD analysis project Ga0136617, IMG submission 129672) | Polar desert sand microbial communities from Dry Valleys, Antarctica - metaG UQ322 (21.06) | ecosystem: Environmental > Terrestrial > Soil > Desert | place: Antarctica: Dry Valley...
CGATGCGCTGGGACGAAACCTCGGGAACCCGGACAGCAATCGCCCTTAGAATGGGTAGATGGCGGGTGTTTCAGCTTGCCGAAGGCCCGGTTAGCGCCTGTATCTTGCGGACGCTGTACTCTCCTGCGCCTCTAAAACCATGCATCTCTTCCTAAATCCCTGCATCCAATAGGGCGACCCGCGTTCCCGCATGGATTTTTCATAGAGCTTTCGCCAATTGAATAAGGACTCTACCATGAAGAAAATCTCGTCTTACTTTGTGCTCGTCTCGTTGTTTGTTACCTGCGTCATCGTCTCATACGCGCAAACGCGCCAACGCCGGGTCGGACAAAATCCCCAGCCTAACGCGCCCAGCTCGTCGACTACGTCGCGAACTCCGGTGCTTGCAGGAGCGAACCGAACTAACAGCTCGCAGCCGAGTAAAGAGCCAACTGTTGCGGCGAAAAGCGGACCGGAAGAAGTGGACGCCGGAGACGTGATACGAGTTGACACTACCCTCGTCACCTTGCCCGTCAGCGTCATGGATCGCGACGGCAAGTATATTCCGAATTTGCGAAAGCAAGACTTTCGACTGTGGGAGGACGGGACCGAACAAACCGTCGCTTTCTTCTCCGCAGTCGACAAGCCTTTCACGGTCGTGCTGATGCTCGACACCAGCGGCTCCACTCGGTTTCGGATTGAAGAGATACAGGATGCCGCGATCACTTTTGTAAACCAGTTGCGGCAAGATGATCGCGTAATGGTCGTTTCGTTTGATGAGAGCATTAGAGTGCTTACAGACTTTACGAACGACCGCGTCCGGCTACGCGACGCCGTTAGGCAGACACGTACAGGCGGAGGAACGAGACTGTATGACGCTGTAGACCAGGTCATAAACCAGCAGTTGGGTCGCGTCTCAGGTCGCAAGGCGGTAGTTCTTTTCACGGATGGCGTCGATACGGCGAGCAAGCACGCTTCTTATGAAAGTAATCTTCGCGACGCCGAAGAGTTGGATGCGCTGATTTATCCGGTTCAGTATGACACTTACACGGATACGCGCGGCGGCGGTTCAACCTGGCCGGGTGGAGGTGGCTCCGCAGGCTCCCCGGCAGAAGCAGTGATTGAGATATTTGGCGCGATATTCGGCAACAAGAGCAGGAGGTCAGGAGGAGGGGGCGGCGTACGTCGCGGCGGCGGCTCGGGCGGAAGTGGAACGAGCCAGCACGAGTATGGTAAGGCTAGTCAGTATCTTCGCGACATCGCCGAAAGGACCGGCGCGCGAACTTACCAGGCCGACTCAACACAGAATCTCTCATCTGCCTTCGGAAACGTAGCTGAAGAACTACGCCGTCAATATAGTCTGGGATATTACCCCAAGACGCCAGCCCAAGCTGGACAGCGCCGGCAGGTAAAGGTCCGTGTGAATCAACCCAACCTTGCTGTCCGCACACGCAGTACTTATGTCTTCAATCCCTCAGGTACAGCCGTGGACACGGCTGCTCAGAGAACCCGGCCAGTTTTGCAGAGGAAGTTCGGAGAATCGGAGACTAGATAGCGATCGCGATAAAACGAGGTATTGAAGTGCGGAGGTATGAAGCCCTCCCTGACGGTCAGGCTACTACCCCGATAATGAGCCCTCCCTACGGTCGGGCTACTGCCCCGGTTAACGGTCACAGGTACTGCCGCAATCAACGATCCGGCGACGCAGGGGCAGTAGCCCGACCGTCAGGGAGGGCTCGAACTTCAGACTCCACCGGCCAGACCAGTTTCAGGACCGCGCTAAGAACCCACAAGCAAGCACCTACCAGTAAAGTTAAAACTGCCCAAAACTTCCAGTACGCGCTAAAGGTTTGTTCCCAGCCGCCTTGAATCTGTTGCGAGACATTTACGTTTATCGCGGCCGGGGTGATAAGGCGGGAGAGTACTTGCACGATAAAATACCAGCCGAAAGCATAGATCCACGCTCGACTATCCATTCTGACTTTTCGCAGCACCAGCATCCCGACTGAAAATCCGCCTAAATGTGCCAGCGTAGAAGATAAAACTCCATTCAATTGGCGGAAGCTTGCCTGTCCCGTTAGCAACGTTCCCCAGGTCGGCACGACATAGACAAACCACACTGCTACACCGGGGACCATCCAGATGGCGGCGACCCTGATCAATATCGCTTGTTCCAGAAAAAGCCCTACCGCAAGTAACAGGTTCCCAATGTTACACATCCAGAGCACCTGTCCGAGCTCATTGATGTGCCAGTAGTGAATTGCTTGCGCTAGGAAGAATGCCAGCGGTAGGAATCCCAGCAGGCGAAAACGTTTGTTCGATGGTGTATTGGCTTCCAACTGTTATGTTCTGACTTAAGTTATGTTTTTTATTCGCCCGTGTTCGCGGAGCGGAGACTGGTCGGTTAGAATAGCATTTCCGTGGAGCCCAAGCTGACCCTTTACACGAAGCCAGTATGCCGTCACTCGAAGACCTGCTCGGTAAATCCATACCTGAGTTAAGAAAACTATTCCTTGACCGGCGCGAATCCGTACCGAAGGGTTTACTGGAAGCGTTAGAGGTAGACACGCGTCAGGGGGCTCATCACCTCGCAAAACGAATTCGTTCACGTTATCGCAGCAACCGCTCGGAAGGGCAGCGGCTGCACACTCTGCTGCGGTTTGAACTCGAACTTTGGGCCCAGGGCTATGCTTTGATTGCCGGGGTGGATGAGGCTGGCATGGCGCCACTCGCCGGTCCAGTCGTCGCGGGCGCTGTGATTCTGCCCCACAACTACAAACTTCGCGGGCTAAACGACTCTAAGAAGATCCTTGACCACGAAATGCGCGAAGAGTTAGCCGTCCAGATTAAGCGCGACGCCGTGTGCTGGGCGGCGGGGTTTGCTGAAGTTGAAGAGATTGATCGGATAAACATCTATCACGCCGGCCTGCTTGCGATGCGACGAGCCGTCGAGGGGTTAACCTGCCTTCCCGATTTTGTGCTGGTGGATGCGCGTAAGATTCCACACTGCCCATCACCTCAGCGTGGCATCATTCGTGGCGATGCGCTATCCGCTTCTATCGCCGCCGCCTCGATTATCGCCAAGACTACCCGCGACGCTCACATGCTCGAACTGGACGCTCTTTATGCGGGCTACGGCTTCGCCTCCCACAAGGGTTATCCAACACCTAAGCATTGCAGGCTACTCAAAGAGCTTGGGGCTTTGCCTATTCACCGGCGCAGCTTCGGCAGGGTGCGGGAGGTACTGGGTCTGGATCCCGTTCAAACAGAACTCTTCGAACCTCCGGCTGAAGATGCGCCGGCTGAGTTAGCGATCGCGCAAGGTCTGTAGATCGGCTGGAGCGCCGAGTTGAAAGATTGAACTCTAAACCCATAGTCGTTGAAGCTCGAAGCGGCTTACGAGTCACGACGGTTAGTTAAAGAATCACATCAAGTCTGCTGTAAGTCATTGGAACAGTCCGCGCAGCGGACGACTGACAGTAGCCCAAAGATTCATCGCTGGGATAGGAGGCCACATGATGCCCAATCCGTGAAACGGACGGCTGATTTGGAGAGCTTGATGAGAGCAGAAGTCTATGGTTTCAGCCGTCTGCTTCACGAACCAACTCGACGAATGGATGATGGCTTTGTGCACAACTGGTTTGCTTTACTGATCACTTGAAAGGTCACCACCACAGTTTATGGCGTCCCTAACTGAGTACAAGAAGAAACGTCACTTTACCAAAACTCCCGAGCCCGGGCCCACGAAGAAGAGCACCAAGACGGGACGACTTTTCGTTATCCAGAAGCATAGGGCGACTGCGCTTCACTACGATTTCCGGCTCGAGGCGGACGGCGTCCTGAAATCCTGGGCAGTTCCCAAGGGGCCGTCGCTCGATCCAACCGTAAAACGTTTGGCAATGGAGGTGGAAGATCATCCGGTCGATTACGCTGACTTCGAAGGCGTAATCCCGGAAGGTGAATACGGCGGCGGAACAGTTATGGTCTGGGACTTCGGAACGTACGAACCCGAGAATTCTGAAGACGTGAGCGCCGCACTTCGCAAGGGCGAGTTAAAGTTTTCCTTGAACGGCGAGAAACTGAAGGGTTCGTGGGTCCTGGTGCGAACCAAAGGCCGGCAATGGCTGCTGATGAAGCATCGCGACTATTACACCACCGAGGAAGAGGTGACCGAAATTGCGCCCGCTTCAATTCTCACTCGACGAACTCTAGCTGAGATTGCTGAAGACGAGGGTGGCGATATCAAGAAGGCCGCCACCGGTGATCCCAAGAAGATTCCCCGTCGGACCGGCGTGAAGCGCCGCAAGAAAGGAAGCAAGAAGAAGGTGTGGCACAGCAAGGGCAGCTGAGGTGTTGCCTTAACTTCTATCCGCAGATTACACAGATTAGGCAGAACCGAACAAGCACTCCAATTGATTTGCGTGGTTTGAATCTGCGTAATCTATGTAATCTGCGGATAGTTCTTCACCCATCCAGCAAACCCTCATAAGACAATCGTCCTTCAACAATCCTGGCGGCTGAAGTGTAAGGATGGCTCTCAGTCTTCTGCGCGCTGAGAATGTGGATGACCTCTACACCCTGCGCCTTCAAGAAGTCTGAAATCAGGCTTCGATGGCACTTCCACCATACCGCCTCGGCACACATCACCGCCGTTGGCCTTTCTTGCGCGAGGTTCAGCAGGGCGTCAATTCCCGTCTTGAATTCCAGGCTATCTAAATGGTCGGCATATGCGCGGAAGGAGGCGTTTTGCCACGCCGTATTTTTTGAGGTCGATGAAGGCCGCCGTCTGCCACCCAACGCGGTCAGATGTGAATAATGTATTCCTGCAGCCTTAAGGTTATGCGCGAGCTCAGCACGATTGAAATGTGGATAACGGCGAGAGCCGGGAAAACTTCTAACGTCAACCAAAAACCCGATTCCATGTGCGAGCAGGATTTCATTGAACTCATCGGCGCTGCGGGTTGAGTGGCCTACTGTCCACACGCGAGTTTGGGAATGGTCAACTGACACTTTAACTTCTGTGGACCTTCAATCATTTGTCGGAGTTAAATCGCGCTTTACTGGGACCGCAGGCGCCCTCGCCCGCATCAAGCAGCAAGTTCACTCTACTCGCAGTGGAACCGAGTAGGGTCAGCAATGTGGCATTCCCAGAAAGCGGGCGAGGACGCCCGAGGTCCCAGTAAAGGCAAGCTCGCTCCTTTACGCTTGAAGGACTGTTCACACAACAATAAACCCAGTCCGTGCCTTAAGGTTTTCGCTCAACTGTCTACTCGCCGACCTTTGAGGTTCTACATCAATCTAAGCCTGACGCTCTGATCTCCAGAACAAGCCGGTGCAGATCATAACCTAAAGATAAACTTCAAGTTTGAACCGCCCACGTTTCGCGAGCAGCGGCTTAAAGAGATCACCCAACCGGCGAACACGCGCCGGAACGTTGTCCATCCTGAAATCATCGATGCTTAGCCCCCGCTCGAGCTCGGTCCACTTCACCGGCGTTGATACAGTGGGTTTCAGTCGCGGGCGAACAGAGTAAATGGACGCCAGCGTCCGTCCCCAGGCGTTCTGGTTGTAGTCGACCAATACCCTGCCCCTCGGTCTCTTCGCCACGACGTAAATTGCGGTTACCAGTTTTGGCGCCTGCGCCGCAAGCGCATGCGCAAACTCCTTCGCGAAGCCCCACACCTGCTTTTGCGTCGGCCCCCTCTCTATCGGAACATACACATGGATTCCTTTTGAACCAGTGGTCTTTGCGTAGCACGGCATCTTCAACGCTTCAAGTCCCTGGCGCAATAAAAGGGCGGTTTCGATGACCTTCTCAAAGGTGGCGCCGGGAACAGGGTCGAGGTCAAAGTGCAGATAGTCTGGCCGGTCTACATCGTCACAACGTGCATACCATTGGTTAAGATCGATGCAGCCCAGGTTGACGACCCAAAGAAGGGACGCGAGATCCTGCACCATGGGAAAGTCGATGACGTTTCCTGAAGAATGCTCGATATGACAGAGTTCGATCCATTCAGGCCGGGGCGAGGGCGCTCGCTTCATGAAGAAGAAATCACCCGCGGCGCCGTTTGGATAACGCTTCATCACCATCGCGCGGTCGGTCAGATGAGGCAACAGCACTGGCGCTACATCGGCATAGTACTGGAGCAGGTCCCGCTTGGTGATTCCGAGTTCCGGCCAGAATGGCTTCCCCAGGTTTGTCAGCTTTACGACCTTCCCTTCCACTTCAAGTTCCAGGCCGGTCTTATCCTTCGGCAGCAGTAGTCGAGGAATTGATTTCTTTGCCTTTGGGCGCGGGCTGGCAGAGCGCTCCACTCTGGCGGGGTGGTAATCTCGAGTGGCTGGCTTGACCGGCATTTAGTTCCTTCCCCTCCTTGGTGGAGGACAGGCATTCCTGCCTGTCCAAGATGAGACGCAGACCTCTGGTCGACCAATCGTGAAACCTAAGTATTAGATAAAGAGGAATGTATGTCCTACTGACTTAACCTAAAGAATTAAGTGCTCTGTGGCTTAGTTCCACCTTAAGGGTTTACATCAAGGAAATAAGGATTACTTCGAGGGAGATTAGAGTTAAGCTTCGCTGCTTGTTGATTGCGAGTTAACCGTCTCGGCTTCGTTCTCAATTGCCTGCAGGGCTTTCATTAACATCGCGCGGTGGGCCGGTTGTACCGCCTTCTCCAATTGCTGTTCAATTCGCGAGCGTGACAACTTCAACGATTCAATTCGTTGGAGGCGCGCTCGAGCCTCCAGAGCTATTCTCGGGGCCCTTTGCTCCGAGGCGCGCTGGTTCGCTTCCTCCACCTGCTCTTCAAAAGATTTACCCCAGCCGATAGCCATAGTCTTTGTAACGCAAACTGTTAGTTTGCGGTTTGCTTTGCTTCGTACAAAATTGCTGTCGTCGGGTCAGCGGGGCAGTAGCCCGACCGTCATGGAGGGCTTGGCCGGCCGCGAAGCCCTCTGACGGGCTACTGCCCACATATCTCCGGATCAAACTACGGTTCCGTCCTTAACTACCGCATTCTTCGGAACGATGATGATACCGTCGCGGATGTAGTGGGAACCGTCTTCGCCGTCCACTTCCCTCACCCGAGCCTCGTTGAGAAGCCTGACTCCGCTTCCGATACGCGCGTTCTTGTCGATGATAGCGCGACTAATGACAGTCCCTTCCCCAATGCCGACCCGCGGCAAGCCAGCAGCCAGATCGTCACGCATCTCTTCCAACGTTTGATAGTAGTCGGCGCCCATTAAAAACGAGGACTCAATAACCACGTTTTTTGAGATTCTGCTTCGCAACCCAACCACTGACGTCGTTATCGCCGCGCCAGTAATGATGCAACCGTCGCTTACGATCGAGTCGCGAATCTGCGATTCCTCGATCTTTGATGGCGGTAAGTAACGCGCCCTGGTAAACACGGGGGCTTCGGCGTCGAACAAATTAAACTTCGGAATCTTTGACGTGAGATCCAGGTTGGCGCGGTAGAAGGCGCTGATCGTCCCGATGTCTTCCCAGTAACCGTTAAACAAAAATGCCTGAACGTTCCCGCTTTTGATCGCGCTGGGAATAATCTCTCGTCCAAAGTCGTCACCCGCCGGGTCATTTCTTAATAACTGCTCAAGTCGATCGTATTTGAAGACGTAGATTCCCATCGACGCCAGAAAAGGCCGAGCTTCGGCTTCCGCGGCATTCAGTCCAAGCTGCGTGGTGTCAACTCGCATCGATTGCAGTTCTTCACCTTTCGGCTTTTCTTTGAACTCAATGATGCGGCCACTGGCGTCAGCCTTCAATAAACCAAAGTCGGTAGCGGCGGATTCATCGCACGGCGTGACGGAGACGGTAACGTCGGCATCGCTATCCCAGTGACGCGCAAGAAATTGCCGGTAGTCCATGTGGTAGAGATGATCCCCGGAGAGTATCAGTAGGGTGTCAATTCCCCAGTCGCGTATGTGTGGCAAGACCTGACGGACGGCGTCCGCAGTTCCCTGAAACCACTGCGGACTCTCAGGCGTTTGTTCGGCGGCCAGTATCTCAACAAACCCTGCGGAAAATTGAGAAAACCGGTAGGTTTGCGCAATATGCCGGTTCAGCGAAGCTGAATTGTATTGCGTCAAAACAAACATCTTGAAGACGTCGGAGTTGATGCAATTGGAAATGGCGATATCCACGAGCCGGTATTTTCCGCCGAGGGGCACGGCGGGCTTCGACCGTTGTTGCGTGAGCGGAAACAGGCGTTTTCCCGCACCACCACCGAGGATCACTGCAAGCAGGTTTCGTTTTGCTGGCATTGGCTAATTAAGCAAACCTGAATTTTTAGAGCTTGGGGGACGAGAATAGACTCAAGGTGCGAGGGTTTCAAGGGGATTCTTAGGCAGGCTCAGGTCAAAAAGCCAAAATTAAAATACTAAGAGCGGGGGCAAGCCCGCCTTCCGGACCCTGAGACTACCACCCCCATTTTCCGTGTCGGGATGCGTGCCTTTCCAGAGTTACCTGTTCAAGATAGTTCAGCTCCAGGTGAGGAAGGCGGGCTTGCCCCCGCTCTTCGTACCGCTAGCGAACGGTCCCTTCCAATATCGGTCGATATTCCTCGACCCACTTTTTTAGGGATTAGTAAGAACCAGAAGTGCTCGGCACCGGAGCTGCTCCGGCTGCTTCCTGAGCAATCTTCACGCCTACGCTGGCGCCGATGCGGGTGGCGCCGGCCTGGACCAGAGCGCGCGCATCCTCGAGACCCTTTACGCCGCCCGACGCTTTTACGCCCAGCCCGGCGCCGACAGTACGACGCATTAAGGCGATATCAGCTACGGTCGCGCCGCCCTTGGCGAAACCTGTCGAGGTCTTTACGAAATCGGCGCCCGCGTTCTTCGCCGCCAGGCAAGCGCGCACCTTTTCATCGTCGGTTAACAACGCAGTTTCAATGATCACTTTGCAGGTCACGTTATACTCGTGGGCCACTTCCACCACAGCGCGGATGTCGTGTTCCACGAGACAATCGTCGCCGCTTCGCAGTGCGCCCACATTGATCACCATGTCTACTTCGCGCGCCCCATCAAAGATCGAGCGGCGCGCTTCATATGCCTTCACGTCCGAAAGCGTTGCACCGAGTGGAAATCCAATTACCGTGCAAACCGGAACACCCGTGCCTTGGAGATTACAGGCGGCAGCACGCACCCAGGTTGGATTCACGCAAACCGATGCGAAGCGATAGCGGGCCGCTTCTTCACACAACTTTTTGATGTCTTCGTCAGTGGCTTCGGGTTTCAGCAAGGTGTGATCAATCAGGCTGGCCCAATCGCCGGCCGAAGAAGTTTGACCCAGTACCAGACCAATGCGCGCACCGCCGGCATCTACGATCCGGTGCATACGCTCGGGGCACCGGTTAAAGCACTCCGAGGTGCAGCCACACATCCCAGCCTGATGATCACCATCGCCATCGCCGCCATTCAGGCGCGCGACTATCGCGTCAGTGATTTGTTCTATCAGCAGGTCGAGGTCGCCGTTTTGTGAACCGTTGTGCGAGTTTGCCATTGGAATATGCCGCAGCTAACTAAGAGCGAAATTAGCTTACTTGGGAAACTAGTCTATCACGTGTGGACGAGGGAGATAGTGCGGGAGTCTGTTCGAACTGACAGTCCGTTGAGAACCGAGCGGTCGCGACCAGGTGCCGGACTTGGCGGATTGATATCCGCCAGATAGTTTTGTTCCGGTTGCTCCGCTTTCGAACTTCAGCGAACTTAACGCGTTCCTTCGAGTTGCCAAAGCAGGGCCGTGTTGTTACGCGCTCCCGTTGCCAGTGTACGTCCGTCAGGGCTAAATGCGACCGGGTACCTCGCGTCACTCATTGTGGCAAGCAAGTCACCCGTCTCCGGGTTCCAGAGCATGACACCTTTGTCGTTTGTGGTGGCCAGAATTGTTCCGCCCGAATTGAAAATTACGGAGACGGACTTACCGCTTGGCGGCAAGGCTAACTTCAATTCCCCTGTCTCCACATTCCATATCTTCCCGGTTGAGGCTTTGTCGCCCGAGGCCGTGGCGAGCCATCGGCCATCCGGGCTAAACGTAGCATCGGTGGTTTCGCTCTTTGGAAGCTTAAAGCGCAAGTTGCCGGTTTTGGCCTCCCAAAGTCTGGTGTCGCCCAGAAAAAAGGTCGCGAGATTCTCCCCGTCGGGACTAAACTCAAAGTTCTTCATCCAGTTTTCAAGAAACCCTTTAGGCGCGACTTGTCCTCGCATCCGACCTGTTTCTATGTCCCAGAGTTTCATGGCCCCCTGCTGTTCAACTGTTACCAGAGCGTCACTGTCAGGACTAAAGCTCGCTTGATAGATACGCTCGTTGTTACTGATACTGGTCTTAAGTTTGCCCGTGGAGGCTTCCCAGATCTTGGCTGATTTGTCGCCGTTGATAGTAAAGA
>Ga0136617_10006565_pt1 | contig 10383 bp, 14 predicted proteins | sample AntDrymUQ3222106_2_FD_129672 | JGI IMG/M metagenome (GOLD analysis project Ga0136617, IMG submission 129672) | Polar desert sand microbial communities from Dry Valleys, Antarctica - metaG UQ322 (21.06) | ecosystem: Environmental > Terrestrial > Soil > Desert | place: Antarctica: Dry Valley...
CACCCGCTCGCCAACCAGTCGTGGGCCAGTAGCAGGCCCGATTCTCTCCTGCTTCTGCTCCGCAGTAGCTCGGGGTAATTCAGTTCGTGGAGAGGTTGAGCCTTCCCGTGAAATGCGCTATCAGAAAGAACAAAAAGCTGATCGCTGAAAGCTGACGGCGCGGTTTGCGAAAGCTCAGTCTTTTCACAAATCGCTTTAGCGTACGGCCATTATCTCCAGCACCTCGGCGTGGAGGGTATCGTTGTTGGTGGCGAGGAGGCCGTCGGCGTCGTAGGTCCATGGGCCTCCGGTGAGGTTTGTTACGCGGCCGCCGGCTTCGGAGACGAGGAGGGCGGTCGGGGCGTAATCCCAGGCGGTGTTGCGGGTGCCGATGGAGACATCGAGGTAGCCCGCCGCGAGCCAGGCTCCCCGTATGCCTGCGCTCCCGAGCGACCGGACCTGCCAGCAGCGTTTGTAGACCTCCACGGTACCGCTCTTGCGGGGGTCTTTGCTCTCCCTGTATGCGACGTCCGATCCCACGAAGGAGTCTTCGAGCCTCTCTGCGCCCGCGACGCGCAAGGGGTGGGTCTCCCCGGAGGCGGAGTCGCGGAAGGCCCCGCCGCCGAGGCTTGCGTGGTAGATGTCGCCAAGGCGCGGGGCGGCTACCGCCGCGTGCTTTATCTCATCGCCCTCTACTATGGAGATGCATACGCAGAAGAGGGGGTTGGCGCGGGCGAAGTTGGCCGTGCCGTCCACGGGGTCGAGGAGCCAGGTGCGGCCGGTAGGGGAGATCTCCCCGCCTCTCTCTTCGGAGAGGATCGCATCGTCGGGGTAGCGTTCGCGGATCTCGGCCATGAGGAACTCCTCGCAGAGAAGATCCACCTCTGTCACCAGGTCTTTGGGGGCTTTCTCCCTGACCTCTCCCGGGTCCTGATACCGCGATAGCTGAAGCTCGCCCGTCCGTCGGGCGAGGTCTCGCATGAAAGTGTTTATCTCTCCTGGTGAAGCGGGGCTTGCCTCCTGGTCTCTGCCAGGGTCCCTACCGGAGGTATTCACGCAAGTTCTGGGTGCGGCGCTGCTCGCGGAGGAGGTTGAGGGTCTTCATCTGGATCTGGCGGACGCGCTCACGCGTGATGTCGAACTCGCGGCCGACCTCCTCCAGGGTACGGGGCCTGTCGTCCTTCATTCCGAACCTGAGCTCGATGATCTGGCGCTCCCTCTCCGGCAACTCGTCCAGAGCCTCCCGGAGGTGCGCTTTAAGCAAGGCTTCAGAGACGGCTTCGGTCGGTGTCACGGCGGTTGCGTCTTCAAGGAAGTCACCGAGGTGGGAGGAGTCTTCGTCGCCTACCGGGGTCTCCAGGCTGATGGCCCTCTGGCTGATCTCCCGGAGCCTCAATATCTCCTCGACCGTTATCTCGAGCTCGTGCGAGATCTCCTCGTCGTTTGGCTCGCGTCCGAAGACTTGAGTCATGCGCCGATGTGTCCGGTGGAACTTGTTGACCTTCTCGACCATATGCACCGGGATGCGTATAGTCCGGCCCTTATCGGCGATGGCCCGGGTTACGGCCTGCCGGATCCACCACGTCGCATACGTCGAGAACTTGTAGCCCTTGGTGTGGTCGAACTTCTCGGCCGCCCGGATGAGCCCGAGGTTCCCCTCCTGGATCAGGTCCAAAAACGAGACCCCGCGATTGCGGTACTTCTTGGCTATGGAGACCACGAGCCTCAAGTTGGCCTCTACAAGGCGGTCCTTGCTCCTCTTGCAGCCGCGTGCGATGCCCTTGGCCAGCCGGATCTCATCGGCATGCGTTAGTAGCTTGACACGCCCGATCTCGGCGAGGTACATCCTTATGGAATCGCCGGTCGCAACCGCGTGCGCTATCTGTAGCGCGGGCGTCTCCGGGACTCCGTTCACGGGTCCGATTAGGGCCGGAGAGACTCCGGGCGCCGCTGGCTCCGCCGGAGTCACGGTCTCACCCTCCACGAGGTTGATCTCCTCCTCCTCGAGCGTGGCGTAGAACTCCTCCACCTCTATCGCCGAGAGCTCCCCCTCCTGTAACAGGTCCGCGACCTCGTCGGTGCTTATGAAACCCTGGCTTCTGCCCCGGTTCAAAAGCTCGTCCGTCCGCTCCGCCAACATAGTCGAGGTGTTCTCGGCCGACATCCGTCTCCTCTCTCGTAGCGCAGAGCCGCCGCGTGCCACGGCTCTAGCCCTCAGTACTTCAGTTGCCTACACTCCGCCTGTAATAATTCCGTAACAAATAACCCGCGTAGGTTAACACACGACCAAAAGCTCGTCACCGGAATTTCCGGTAATTGCGTTTACTAGACTCGCGGATGGAATGTAGCACACGCAACCGGCGGATGTACGCGGCGCGGGCCTTGCTACACTACGGGGCGTGGTCTTTGTCCTACGCGCACAGCTTGCTCACATCCTGGGAACAGAGCCGCCATCCGGGGTAGACGGCATCGGCGGCGTAACCCACGACTCGCGCCTCGTCGAGCCTGGTTTTGCCTTCGTAGCGGTCCCCGGCTTCCGGCGCGACGGGGTGGAGTTTGTTCCGCAGGCTGTAAAGCGCGGGGCGTCGCTAATCGTAGCCGAGCGTCCTCTACCCGGAGCGGTCGTACCCGTCGCGGTCGTACCAGACGCCCGGGCGGCGCTCGCCGCGCTCGCTCGCGCGGTGTTCGGGGACCCTTCGGTGGAGATGGCCGTCTATGGTGTAACCGGAACCAACGGCAAGACTACGACCTCGTATGCTCTGTACTCGATCCTCCGCGCCGCATACGGGCAAGAGAGGTGCGGTCTCATGACCACGGCCGAGGTGATCTCCGGCGGCGGAGAGCGAAACGACGAGCGGCGTCCGGTGGTGCGCACTACACCCGAGGCGGTCGAAGTGCAGGGCACCCTGCGGGAGATGCTCGACGCCGGGGTAGAGCACGCCGTCGTGGAGGTCTCCTCGCACGGAGTCACCCTGAAACGGGCCGCGGGGACGAGCTTCAAGGGCGCGCTCTTCACCAACCTCACCCGGGATCACCTGGACCTGCACGGCTCCATGGAGGAGTACTACCGCGCGAAGCGCGAGCTCTTACGCTGGGTACCTCCCGAAGCCCCGAAGCTCGCCAACGCCGACGACCCTTACGGGCGCAGAATCGCCCGGGAGATACAGGGCGTAGTGACGTTCGGCGTCGCGGAGGGTGCGGACTACCGCGTGGAGGACGTGTGTCCCGCGCGAGGGGGTACCACCTTCCGGCTCCGTCATCCGGGCGGCGTCTTCGAGGTCGAGAGCCCCCTGCTCGGCGGGTACAACGTCGAGAACGTCGCCGGGGCGATAGCGCTCGCGCTGGCGTCCAGGGTTGGAGAGGAGGCCGTTGCCCGGGGCGTCAAGGGAATGGGCCAGGTACCGGGCAGGTTCGAGCGAGTCGTCTCTTCGGAGGACTTCGGCTTCGAGGTGATCGTGGACTACGCCCACACCGACGTGGCGCTCGAAGCCGCCCTGAAGGTCGCCCGTAGAGTAGTGGAGACTACCGACGAGAATCGTTCGCCGGAGCATGCGCCGAGGCATGCGCCGGGGCGAGTTATTTGCGTGTTCGGGGCGGCCGGGGACCGGGACGTGGCGAAGCGTCCTCTCATGGGCCGAGTGGCGGCTGGCCTCGCGGAGTGGAGCTTGGTCACGACCGACGATGCTTACACGGAGGACCCGGAGAAGATAGCTTATGAGGTCGCGGCAGGTTTCGGGAGCGGCCTGGGGTCGTGTGAGGTCGTGCTCGATCGGCGAACAGCGATCAGAAAGGCATTGGAGATGGCGCGGCCGGGGGACGTGCTCCTGGTCGCGGGCAAGGGGCACGAGCGGGTCCAGCGTCTGCCCGGGGGTGACTTGCCGTTCCACGACGCGAGTGTTATCCGGGAGCTTTTGGGTGAGATAGAAGAGAAGGGAGGGTGACTTGCAAGAGGTAGCCAGGAGTGAGGTGCTCCGGCGTCTCAAGAGTGTGGAGGGGCACGTGCGGGGCGTGGCGAAGATGGTGGAGGGTGGTGACGTCACCTATGCTGACGTCGTCCAGCAGACCAATGCGATCTTCTCGGCTATCAGGCGCATCAACACCGTGCTCCTGAAGGACTTCGTCGAGGAACGCGCCGGGAAGGAAGGAGCTTCGGAAGAGATGGTCAAAGACCTTATGAAAGCTATAGACCGGGTGGTGAAGTAGGGTGCCGCCGGTAGGAGGCATGAATCGGTATACTCGACTGCTGATCCAGAGTGGGGCGGTGCTGCTCTTGATGTTCCTGGGTACCGGTACGGGAGTGGTTTCGTTCCTCCTGCTGCGCGCGGGTTACGGCTTTATGGTGTGGGGTGTGTTGCCGTTCCTCACGCTGGTCACCTCCGCCGTGGTACTCGGCGCGGTGATCTGGTGGGCTGCGGGCGGTACCCTGCCGGGCAGAGGTCGCCAGAGAGAGACGCGCCGTGAGCCGCGTAGCGGGGGTGATGTATAGTTCCATGCCTATGAACGACGGACGAAGCGTGGACATAAATAGTCTGGAAGAGCGGCTCGTGGAGTTGGAGAGGCTCGCGGAGGAGCTGGAGGGCGTTCCGGACGTGGAGGTGGTGGACGTGCTGGACAGGGCGGTGGCACTCCTCACGGAGGTCAACGCCCGTATAGAGGACGGTCTCTCCTCGGCTGAAGGCGAGGCGCAAGAGATCGGCGACCTCCTGGAGAGCGTGGACTTCGGCTCGTTCGACGCGGCGCTCGCGGATCTGCGAGGCACTTCCGAACCGGAGCATCTCACGGGTGGTCCACGTGAGCCCTGACCCCGGTCTCGCTTCCCGGGTGCGGGAGGCGGCGCTTCTGGAGGGCGACTTCGTGCTTTCTAGTGGCAAGAGGAGCCGGTTCTACGTGGACAAGTACCTCTTCTCGACGGAGCCCGGGCTCCTGCGGGAGCTGGCTCGCGCCCTTTCGGCCAGGCTGCCGGAGGGGACGGGGCTTCTCGCGGGGGTCGAGCTTGGAGCCGTGCCGCTGGTTGCGGCGGTCTCTCTGCATGAAAGGATTCCTTATTGCATAGTTCGCAAGAGCGCCAAGGATTATGGGACCGCGAACAAGATCGAGGGTCGGGCGCTCGAGGCGGGGGAGAGGGTCGCTTTGATCGAGGACGTCGTCACCACAGGCTCGCAGGTCTTACAGGCGGCTGCCGTCCTGGAGGAGGCCGGGGCGGAGGTCTCGGGCATCGTGGCCGTACTCGACAGGAGAGACGAAGAGTCGGCCCTCCTCGGCGGGTATCCGTTCGGGGCGTTGCTCAGGCTCGAAGATTTAGGGATAACTAGCGAGCATTGAGGCTGATTTAGCCCTCTGTTATAGTCATCGGCTAGCAATGGGAGAGGGGACCGGGAATGGAAGCGGAAAGAGGGAGGCAACGCGTACATGAACAAGACGGAGTTGATCAAGGAGATAGCCGAGAAGGCAGGTGGCTCCCAGAGTGAGGCCGACAGCTTCTTCAAGGCGTTCGAGGATGTGGTCAAGGACGAGCTCAAGAAGGGCGAGGATATTCAGATCACCGGCTTCGGCAAGTTCTACGTGCAGGAGCGCGCGGCCCGTGAAGGCGTCAACCCCCAGACGAAAGAGAAGATGAAGATTCCGGCCTCCAAGGTACCGAAATTCACAGCCGGTAACGCCCTAAAAGACTCCATCAAGTAAGCTGAGAGTCGATTTCTTTACGCCGCGGGAGGTTCTCTCCCGCGGGTTTTTTCTACCCGAACCAACTAGCACACCACTAATATACAGGCCGGGACGGCCGCAGTAGTGGACGCTCTGGTCTCCTCCGCGCGCCGCAAGGATAGCGCCGTCGTCGTGGGCCTGGACCCGGACCCCCGCTATCTGCCGCCGGAGATCGGGGAGCGTATGCGCGAGGGCGGGCTGCCGGATGCTCTCGCCGTTCGGGAGTTTTGCTTCGGGGTCCTGGAGGCGGTCGAGCCGGAGGCGGCGGCCATCAAGCTGCAATCGGCCTACTTCGAGCGGCTGGGGCCGGAGGGGATGGAGGTGTACGCGGCCCTGATCCAGGCAGCCTCCCACCTCGGCCTGCCAACGATAGCCGACGTGAAACGCGGAGATATAGGCCCCGTTGCCGCCGCCTACGCCGAGGCCCACCTCTCACTCTACGGCGCGACGAGCCTCACGGTGAACCCCTACATGGGCGCGGATACGGTAGCGCCTTTCCTGGAGGAGACGCGGCGTCTGGGACGGGGCGGGGGCGTCTTCGTCCTCGTCGCCACCTCGAATCCCTCCGCCAGTGACCTCCAGGACTCCTTGACTCCACCACTCTACGAGACCGCGGCGCGGCTCGTGGCGGACCTCGGGGAGGTTGGGGCTTCAGGTTACCTCGACGCCGGGGCCGTCGTGGGGGCGACCCGCCCGGAGGCGGGCCGAAGGGTGCGCGAGCTGCTCCCGAACGCGCTCTTCCTCGCTCCGGGCTACGGGGCGCAGCGGGGGAGCGCCTCCGGGGTCCGGGCGCTCCTCGACGCGGGCGGCGCGGGCGTGCTGGTCAATAGCAGCCGGGGCATCCTGCGCGCCTTCGAAGCGCCGGGGTCCGCGGGAGGAGACTATAGAAGCGCGGCGCGGGACGCGGCCCGGAGGATGCGTGAGGACCTGCACTCCGCGGGCGTTCGCGCGTAACGGGTCCGCGCTTCAGGCATGGCTGAGTTCGTAGAGGATGGCGGCGACGGTGACTGCTATCGTCGCCAGGACCACAAATATTCCTATGGCTTGCACTACGATCTCTCTACTCATGACCTCCTCTTTCGTTTTTCGCTAGCGTTTGTGACCTTTAGGTTGCGTTTTCTTCGAGGATGCGATCTAGCTCCTCGCGCAGGCTCTTCTCGTTCTCCGCATAGTAACCGTTCTGTACCAGCTCTATGGTGCCGTCGTGGACCAGGAACAGCCTCGGTACCCTTTTGACGTTGTACATGGCGGTCAGTTCCCCGGAGCCGTCCTGCATCACGGCGTAGGGGACTTCCCTCTCGTCTTCGGGGACGCTTAACACGTTGCTGACGTAGACGACGGCGAAGGAGATGTCCTCACCGGCGTAGTCGCGGGCCATCTGGTCAAACTCCGGGCGGGCGTCCGCGGTGTCCTTGTTGAGGGTGCTCCAGAATGCGAGCACGTAGTCGCCCTCCGCGGAGAAGTCGAAGCTCCCGCCGTCGCGCTGGTCGGCCTCGAAGGAGGGAGCCGCCTCGCCGATGTTCGGGGCCGGTTGGGGGAGCGTGAGGCTACCCGTCCCGGTCTCGGGCGAGCCGTAGGTCCGGTAGCCAATGGAGGTGGCGAGCACGATGACCGCGACGATGAGGAGACGCTTCATGGGCTCTGAGAGGAGAGTGTCGTACGCATGGCGTGTCCATTGTAGCGTTCCGAGGAGGTGCATACACAGGCCCGCTTTCGGGGAGGGTATGGTATACAGCGGTAGAGAATTCGGGAAAAGGGACTCCGGGGGGAAGGGGAGGCGTGCCCAAGTGATCCTGACCGTAACCTTGAACGCGGCTGTAGACCGGACGCTGGTCGTACCAAGCCTGACGCTCGGGCACAGACATCGTGCCCCCGAGAGCATAGCGCTCGCGGGTGGCAAGGGCATTAATGTCGCCCGCGCTTTACGCGCCCTCAACGCACCGGTCCTCGCGACGGGCCTCGTCGGCGGGCGTAACGGCGATGCTATCCGGGATGGACTCTCGGAGGCGGCGATACCGTTCGACTTCGTGGAGATCAAGAGCCCTTCCAGGACCTCGACCGCCATAATAGACCCGACCACGGGGACGCAAACGGAGATCAACGAACACGGCCCCGCCGTCTCGCCTGAGGAGGCCCACGAGTTCCAGAGGCGCCTCAAGTTCCTTATGGAGTACGCAACGGCGGTGGTCTTTGCCGGGAGCCTGCCGGCGAACCTGGACGAGAGCTTCCTCGCCGGCGCTCTGCGCGAGGCCCGCGAGGTAGGCCTGTATACAGTCGTGGACGCCCCGCCGACGGTACTCAAGGCGGCGCTCAAAACGGAACCCTCGCTCGTCAGCCCGAACCAGCACGAGGCTGAGAGCGCGGTGGGCTTCGACTTCATCGAGAGAGAGGACTTCCTCCGGGGCCTGGGCAGACTCGTCGAGCTCGGGGCCGAGAGGGCTTGCGTGACTTCGTCCTCGGGTTGCTCCTATCTGGCGGTGGAGAGCGCGATGTTCCTGGCCCGCGCCCCAAAGGTCGAGGCCCTCTCGACTATCGGGAGCGGCGATGCCTACCTCGCGGGCCTGCTCGCCGGTCTCCTGCACCGCAAGCTACCGCCGGTCGAGGCCGCGCGCCTGGCCGCTGGCTGCGCCGCCGCTAACGCCGAAACCCTGGGCGCCGGCGTCTTCGACGCGCGACGGGCCAAGGAACTCGCTGAGGAGGTCCGGGTAGAGGAAATCTCCGCGGAAAACGACCGGCAACGAACGATCGATTTCAAGCAAAAACAGAACCAAAACCGCGGCTAGAGCTTCGAAACGCGGCCTCTTCGCGCAAGGGCCGGCGGCGTTTCGGGGCGGGGCCGAAGGCCGGGCTGACGGCTTTGAGAGGCGTGGTAGACTGCATGTATTGGTATAAGTTTGATGTATAGGTCCGACTTTTGGAGGTACGATTCATGGCTGTGGCCGAGGTTACGGACGCTACTTTCGAGGGCGAGGTTTTGAGTGCGGAGAAGCCGGTTATAGTGGACTTCTGGGCGCCGTGGTGCATGCCGTGCCGGCGCATCTCCCCTATCCTGGACGAGATGAGCGAGGATCGCGACGACGTGCGCTTCGTCAAGGTCAACGTGGATGACAACCCCTCGACCGCGATGAGTTATCAGATAACGAGTATCCCGACGATTGCCCGCTTCGAGGGCGGTAAGGTCACCCGGCAGGCCGTCGGCGCCCTGCCCAAAAACCAGCCCGCCTCGCAGCTCGGGCTGTAAGGCGGTAACCACGAGAGAGGTCCTGGGGGCGTTGCGGCGGTGTTTGACGGCTGTGTGGTGATTGCTTCTAGTAACTCAGCCGGTTACAATCGTGGGCGTTGCAAAGGATGGGTTCGGCGTGCCGGGAGGACTTTCGGGGTTGCCGGAGGCGTTTGAAGTCAGAAGAGTAGAGGAGGAAGTGGAATGAAGTTCAAGCCGCTTGGTGAGAGGGCGTTGGTCAAGATAATGGAGCGCGAGCAGACGACGGAGTCTGGCATCGTGCTCCCCGACACAGCTAAGCAGCAGCAGCAGATGGCGGAGGTCGTGGCGGTGGGGCAGTTCGAGGACGGTATCAAGCTCAACGAGGGTGACATTATCGTCTTCGCCAAGTACTCTGGCTCCGAGATCAAGCTAGACGGCGAGGATTACATGATCCTCGACAGCGACGATATCCTCGGAGTGGTCGAGGGCTAGCCCGGGGAACGGGGACTACATCCCCGATCGTGGCCCTTCGCGCCGGGCATTCCATGAGGGATGTCCGGCGCTCTTGTGTTTGGCGGCCGTCCGGAGCTTCTATGTTGCGTCTTTTCTTGACCGAACCATTCGAGGGGTTGGCCTAGACTCGTGCGTGCTCTGCGCAGTGGAGATAGGGGCCGGGAGGTCGTGGACCTGCAGACCCGCCTGCTCTCTCTAGGGCTCGACCTCGGCAACCGCGGGATAGATGGGGTCTTCGGCCCTCGGACCGAGCTCGCCGTAAAGACCTTTCAGCAGGGGATGGGCCTTTTGGCAGACGGCTCTGTTGGGGAGATCACCTACCAAGAGATCTACGAGGCTGGCCATCGGCCTGGTGGACGTTTGATCTACTTGCGGCAGCCTCCTGACCGCGGCGCCGACGTCACGGAGCTTCAACGCATGCTCAACGACCTCGGCTTCGATCCCGGCGCCGTAAACGGTCTCTTCGACGAGCGCACCGCCCGCGCCGCCAAAGAGTTCCAATTCAACGCCGGTCTCATCCCCGACGGTGTAGTGGACGACGAAGTCTTCAAGACCTTGAGAACTTATGCTGCTCAAACTCTGGGTACCCACCAGCTCCCGGACAAGAACGGCGGCTACTTCCCCGGAGACCTCTTCTCCGGCGCCATTGTCGTCGACGCCGCCCACGGCGGACGGGACACCGGGTACGTCCTGCCCGCCTCGGGTATCACGGAGGCCGACCTGAACCTTGCCGTCGCTCACGAGCTTGCTCAGATACTCCCGGCCCGCGAGGTCCTCCTGACCCGCGCCGAGGACGAGGAGGTATCGGACTCCGACCGGGCGTACCTGGCCAACACCTCTGAGGCGAAGATGGTCATCTCCATCCATCACGCCCACCACGCAAACCCCAAGGCCGAGGGCACGGCCTCCTTCTACTTCAGCCGCCTCGGGTACCAGTCTCATCGAGGCAACATGGCGGCGGCCTACGTGCAAAAGGGTGTCAGCCG
>Ga0136617_10006566_pt1 | contig 10381 bp, 11 predicted proteins | sample AntDrymUQ3222106_2_FD_129672 | JGI IMG/M metagenome (GOLD analysis project Ga0136617, IMG submission 129672) | Polar desert sand microbial communities from Dry Valleys, Antarctica - metaG UQ322 (21.06) | ecosystem: Environmental > Terrestrial > Soil > Desert | place: Antarctica: Dry Valley...
GGTCGAGTAGCCGACGTTGCCGGCGAAGTTCCAGCCCGGGTAGGTGCCCTCGGCGCGGCGCATGTAGCGATCGCGTGTGACCTTCGCGATCACCGAGGCTGCGGCGATCGCGGCGCTTCTGGCGTCGCCGTCGACGACCGCTTCGTGGTGGACCGAACAGCGCGAGCCGAGCCGGAAGCCGTCGCTGAGGCACTTGGCACCCGGCACCGCCACGCGCCCGAGGCAGTCCGCGAGCGCGTCGAGATTGGTCACGTGGAGTCCGCGCGAATCGATCCCGCCAGCGCAGCGAACCGTCACCGCGACCCGGCTGGCGGCGGCGAGGACCGCCGGGTAGAGGCGCTCGCGCTCCTCCTCCGTCTTGCGCTTGGAGTCGTCGAGCCCGGCCAGCGCCTTGCGCTCGGCGGGACCGAGGCAGGCGTAGTCGAGCAGAACGCCGGCCGCGACCAGCGGTCCGGCGAGCGAGCCGCGGCCGGCCTCGTCGGCTCCGGCGACGAACCGGTGGCCGTAGGCCTGGTCGAAGCGGAACAGCCAGGTGGTCCGCCGGCCGTCAGGTCGTCGCTTGCGACGCTTGGGCTTAGAAGATCCCGAGTCGGTCGGGGGGCCAGTAGGTGGCAAGGGCCTTGCCGATGATCCAGTCGCGTGGGACTGGTCCCCAAAAGCGGCTGTCGTCGCTGGATCCACGGTTGTCGCCCATCATGAAGTACTGGTCGGCGGGGATCGTCACCTCATTGGGGAAATTGCAGCTTGATGCGCCCCCGCACGGCTTGATGAAGTCGTCGGTGATCGGCTCGCCGTTGACGATCGCGCGTCCGTCGACGACCTTCAGCGTGTCGCCGGGGCCGGCGACGATGCGCTTGATGAAGTTCTCGTCGTCGGGCTCTCCGACGGACGTGATGCAGACCTCACCGAGTCCCTCCGGAGCTCCGCACCTCTCGGCCTGAGCTCCCTCGGGGGGATGGAAGACGACGATGTCGCCGATCTCGGGGTCGCCGAAGTGGTAGCCGACCCGCTGGACGAGCACACGCTGTCCCTCCTCCAGTGTCGGGATCATCGAACCCGACGGGATCACGTAGGGCTTGACGACGAAGGCCTGGATCAGCAACGCCAGGCCGACCGCGAAGGCGACGATCGCAACCAGCTCGACGATCGCGCCAAACGTCGATTTCGGTCTTGGCACCTTCATCCCGAACCGGACCTCAGACGGCCGGCTTGGACGTCCCGGCGTCTTCGGAGCCCGCCGCGGGCTCGGCGTCGTCTCCCTCGGTTGCTTCGGGGTCGGCCTCGGGCTCCTCCCCGGAGCCGTCCACCTCTGCGTTCCCGGTACCTACGCCATCCGGATCCTCGGCCACCTCGGAGGCCGGAACCTCCTCGACCGTCTCCTCGCCCTCGGCCGCCGGCACCGCCTGCGGCGCCTCGACCTGCGTCGAGCCCTCGGCGTCGACCGCGCCGTCCCCGTCGGTGGCGAAGACCTCGTCGGCGATGCCCCAGCGGCGCTCGGCGACCCGGGCGGCCTTGCCGACCCGGTCGCGCAGGTAGTAGAGCTTTGCCCTCCGCACGGCGCCTCGAGCGGCGACCTCGAGCAGCTCGATCTTTGGCGAGTGCAGCGGGAAGGTCCGCTCCACCCCCACCCCGAAGGACTGCTTGCGGACCGTGAACGTCTCACGGACTCCCCGTCCCTGGCGCTTGATCACCACGCCCTCGAAGACCTGGGTCCTCGTCCGGGTGCCCTCGATCACCTGAAAATGGACCCGCAACCGGTCGCCGGCGACGAACCGCGGTCGGCGCTGCAACTGCTCCTTCTCGATGCTCTCGATGATCGTGCTCATGAGTCTTGCCTCGCTCGGCTGTGGCTGGGGGCGGCAGCCGCCGCTGCGAGCGGTGGCCGTGGGCTTCCGCGGGGACCGGCGATCCGGTCTCGCGGGCGCCGAATAGTAGCTCAGCGCCGCTCCGGGGCGTTCGGCTCGCCGGCTCGGCCTCGCTCGCGACTGCGATCGCGGCGCCACTGGCGGACACGCTCGTGGTCGCCGGAAACGAGGACCTCCGGAATCTCCCAGCCGCGGTAGCTTGCCGGCCGGGTGTAGTGCGGGTACTCGGGATGACCCTCGAGCGCCACCGAGAACGACTCCTCGAGCGCGCTGTCGGAATGCCCGAGCGCTCCCGGCAGCTTCCGCAGAATCGCATCGGCGACGACCATCGCGGCCAGCTCACCCCCGGCCAGCACGTAGCGGCCGATCGAGATGTCGTCGCTGACCAGGTGCTCGCGAACCCGCTCGTCGACGCCCTCGTAGCGCCCGCAGAGCAGCGTCAGCTCCGGCTCGGCGGCGAGCTCCGCGGCCAGCTCCTCGTCGAACATCCGCCCGGAGGGACTCAGGAGGACGATCCGCCGTCCGGCGCGCGAGTCGCCGTAGGCGGCCCGCAGCGCCGCATCGACGACGTCGACCCGCATCACCATCCCGGCTCCGCCGCCATAGGGAGAGTCGTCGACCTGCCCGGCCCCCAGCGGCGTCGTCGCGCGGTAGTCGAGGAAGCGCAGCTCGGAGCCGCCGGCGACCACGTTGCGGACGTGCCGCTGGCTCTCGAACCACTCGAACCACTGCGGGAAGAGGGTGAAGACGTCGAGGCGCATGGCCGCGGAGGCTACGGGTCGAGGATCGGATTCCGCCCGAGCATCGCTTCGATCTGGCCAAACGCACCCGCCTCATCGCTGAGCAGACGATGCTCCGTGTAGCGGAGGACGTCGTGGCCCCGAACCTTCAGATCAGCATCCCGTTGGTGGTCGCGCTGGATCTGAGCCCACGAGCGATGAAACGTGTAGCTGTCGATCTCGACCACGAGCATCGCCTGCGGCCAGTAGAAGTCGACCTCGTAGCCCTCCAGGCGGAAATTGATCTCGGGCTCCGGCAACCCCCGTCTCAGGCAGAGCCGCAGGAACAGGCGCTCGGGCGGGGACTTCGTGCGTCCGATCGCTCCCCGCTGCTCCAGCGCGATCCGCCTCAGCCTGCCGACCCCGCCGCGACCGGCTGACGCGTCGCAGAGGGCGACCAGCCTTGCGACCTCGAGAAGGCCGAGCCGGTCGGCTGCCTCGACGGCGAAGCGCAACCGCCTCGCCGGCAGCACCGCGGCGAGGTCGACAAGGGTCGCGGGGTGGTGAGCGGGATGCCGTCACGCTCGGTGCGCTGCTCCGGCGGCAGGTGTCGCGTCCGGTGCAGATCGATGCCCGGAGCGGAGTCCGCGTGTCCACGTTTCACCAGCACGTGCGGCGAGCCTCGGTAGCGCTCGATGATGCCCAGCTTCTGGCCGGCGCTGAAGTAAGCCAGGACGGCATCCTCCCCACTGCCGAGCACCGCGGCCATCCAGCGCCCATCCTGTGAGGTGTCCCGATGCCCGACGGCGTAGACGCCAGCGTGAACCGGATGCAGGCGACCGGCCGCGAGCGCTCGATCGATGAACGCCCGGTCGACGCCGAGCGCAAGTATCTGCGGGCGCGAGACGACTCCGTGCTGGCGGACGGCGATCCTGGCCAGCACCACCCCAGGTGGAGCGGGTTTGCCTCGCATATAGAGGCAAATCCGCTCCACCTCGATCATGGTGGGAGGTTCCCACCCGGCCTGCAACGGATCTAGGCGTGGATGTGTCGAACGACGCGCGGCGGAGTGCCGATGCTGCGCGGCCGCGATGGAGTGCCGATGCCGCGCGGCAACCGGTCGACCACGGTAAGCGTGGGTTGCGTGGCGCTCCGGCCCGTCCGCCCCGCCTGGCGCCGGTCAGTCCAGGATGTCGACGATGACCCGCCGGTCGTCGCGCGAGCCGGCGGCACGGGCGACGGTTCGGATCGCGTTGGCGATCCGGCCGCCGCGACCGATCACGCGGCCGAGGTCGTCGTCGGCGACCGTCACCTCGAGGATCAGGTCACCGTCCTCCTCGAACTCCTCGACCTCAACCTGATCGGGGTTCTCGACCAGCGCGCGGACGAGGAACTCGACCAGCTCGCGCAAGTGATCCGGCCCCGGTGCCTAGGAACCGGCGGGGGACTTGACGTCCTGGGTGCGGAGCAGCTTGGCGACCGTCGGGGTGGGCTGGGCGCCGTGGTCGATCCAGTGCTGGGCACGCTCGGTGTCGACGACGATCTGGGAGGGCTCGGTCTGCGGGTTGTAGCTGCCGATCGTCTCGATCGTGCGGCCATCCCGCGGAGAGCGCTTGTCGGCGACGACGATGCGCCAGATCGGGTTCTTCGAGGAACCCGCGCGTCTGAGTCTGATTCGTACTGCCATGGACGGCGGCGCAGGTTACAGGCACCCGCCCCCGGCCGCCATGCGGCGTCTAGCGCCGCCGACCACCGACCTGGCCGCGGAGCATCGCCTCCGGGTTCGGCATCTTGCCCGAGGCCATCGCCTTCATCATCTTGCGCATCCCCTCGAACTGCTTGGTGAGCTGCTTGACGGCCTGCACGTTCGTCCCCGATCCCGCCGCGATCCGGCGCCGGCGCGAACCGCGGATCACGTCCGGATTCGAGCGCTCCTCGGCCGTCATCGAGAGGATGATCGCCTCGAGCCGGTCGAGCTCGCGATCGTCGAGGTTGGCGCTCTTCAGCTCCTTCATCGCCTTCCCCATCCCGGGCATCATCCCGAGCACGCTGGTCAGCGGGCCCATCTTGCGGATCTGCTTGAGCTGCTTGAGGAAGTCGTCGAGCGTGAACTCGTCGCGGCGCATCTTGCGCTCGAGCTCCTCGGCGTCGGAGACGTCCATGTCCTGCTCGGCCTTCTCGATCAGCGACAGCACGTCGCCCATGCCGAGGATCCGCTGCGCCATCCGGTCGGGGTGGAACTTCTCGAGCTGGTCGAGCTTCTCCCCGGTCGAGGCGAAGAGGATCGGCTTGCCGGTTACGGCCTTGACGCTCAGCGCCGCGCCGCCGCGGGCGTCGCCGTCGAGCTTCGTCATCACGACGCCGTCGAACTCGGTCGCCTCGGCGAACTGCTCGGCGACGTTGACCGCGTCCTGGCCGGTCATCGCGTCGACTACCAGCAGCACGTCGTGGGGCTTGGTCCGCTTCTTGATCTGAACCAGCTCGTCCATCAGCTCGGGGTCGATGTGCAGCCGGCCGGCGGTGTCGACGATCAGGACGTCGAGCTCCGCCGCCCTGGCCTGCCCGAGCGCCCACTCGGCGATGTCGACCGGGCTGCGCTCGGTTCCCTGTGAGTAGACCGTGGCCCCGGCCTGCGCTCCGAGGCGCTCGAGCTGCTCGACCGCGGCGGGACGCTGGGTGTCGCAGGCGGCAACGCCCACCGACTTGCCGTCGTTCTTGAGCTGGAGGGCGAGCTTGGCGGTGGCGGTCGTCTTGCCGGAGCCCTGAAGGCCGGCCATCAGGATCACCGTCGGATCCTTGGATGCGAAGACCAGGTCCCGACCCGAGCCGCCCATCAGCTCCGCGAGCTGCTCGTTGACGACCTTGACCACCATCTGGCCGGGATCGAGGCTCTCGAGGACCCCGGCGCCGATCGCCTTCTCCCGGACCCCGGCCACGAACCCCTTGGTCACCTTGAAGTTGACATCGGCCTCGAGCAGCGCGAGGCGGATCTCCCGCATCGCCTTGTCCACGTCGGCCTCGGAGAGGTTCCCGCGCGAGCGCAGGTCGGAGAGGGTGCCCTGAAGCCGGTCCGAGAGTTGGTCGAACATACGCCCGAGAGCTTAAGCCGTCCGATCCTGCCGCAAGCGCGTGGCGGGATTCGGCCAACCATCCGATCCTGCCGCCGGCGCGTGGCGGGACCCGGCCGGACCGGACGCGAAGCGGAGGATCCGGCCGGAGGTACCTACTCGCCGACCAGCGCCGCCGAGAACTCGACCGCGTCGAAGGGACGCAGGTCCTCGACCCTCTCCCCCACCCCGATCAGCTTGACCGGGATGCCGAGCTCCCCGGCAATCGCGAGGGCGATGCCGCCCTTGGCCGTCCCGTCGAGCTTCGTCAGCACAACGCCGGTTACCTCGGCGGCCTCGGAGAAGACCTTGGCCTGGCGCAGGCCGTTCTGGCCGGTGGTCGAATCGACGACGATCAGCGTCTCCGAGGGGCCTGCTCCGAGCCGCTTGTCGATCACCCTTCGGACCTTCGAGAGCTCCTCCATCAGGTCGGTGCGGTTGTGGAGCCGCCCGGCCGTGTCGATGAGGACCACGTCGGTCCCGCGCGCCTGAGCGGCCGAAATCGCGTCGTAGACCACCGCCCCGGCGTCCTGGCCGGTCTCGGCGCGGATGATCTCGGAGCCGGCGCGCTCGGCCCAGGTCCCGAGCTGCTCGACGGCGGCCGCCCGGTAGGTGTCGGCGGCGGCCACCATCACCGAGAGGCCCGCCTCGCGCTGGAGGTGCCAGGCGAGCTTGCCAACCGTGGTCGTCTTGCCGGTGCCGTTGACGCCGACGATCAGAACGACCGCCGGACGGGGGCGCAGGTCGATGGTCGTCTGGCCGCTCCCGGCGGCCAGGTCGGCGAGCAGCTCGACCAGCCGTGCCCGAATCGCCGCTGGGCCCTCGACCTGACCCGCCTCGACCTCCCCCTCGAGGCGGCCGACGACCTCGGCCGTGGTGCGGGCACCGACGTCGGCCATGATCAGGGCCTCCTCGAGCCGCTCCCAGGTCTCCGCGTCGAGGGTCTCGAACAGGCTCGCGCTGAGCTCGGCTCCGAGGGCCTGGCGGCTGGTCGCAAGGCTCTCCCGCAGCCTCCGTAGCAGGCCGCGGCGGGTGGGCGCCTCGTCTACAACGGTCGTCGGCGCCTCACCGTTGTCGCGGTCGCCGAGGTCGAGGAGCTCTGCCCAGGTGGTCGGCATCGGGCGCGGAGCCTAGATCACGGGTGGGTGGACCTCGCTAGGCCGCTTGTCCCGCAGACGGCGCGTCGTCGTTCGCGACGGTCGCGGAGCCATCCACATCGGCTGCCGGCAGCTGCTGCTCGCGCGGCAGCCGGCGGGAGATCACCTTCGTCGTCCCGTCCTGCATCGAGACTCCGTAGAGGACGTCGGCGGCGTCCATCGTCCGCTTCTGGTGGGTGACGATGACGAACTGGGCACGGTCGGAGAAGCGCCGCACGAGCTGCAGGAACCGGTCGATGTTGGCGTCGTCGAGCGCCGCCTCGACCTCGTCGAGGATGTAGAACGGCGAGGGGCGGGCAAGGAAGACGCTGAAGACGAAAGCGAGGGCGACCAGGGACTTCTCGCCGCCGGAGAGCAGCGAGAGCCGTCGCGTCGCCTTGCCCGCCGGAGTCACCTCGATCTCAACTCCGGGCGCGTCGGCGCTGCCGTCAAGATCAAGGGCGTCGACCTCCTCCGCTTCGCGTCCGGGCGCCGACGCGTCCCGCCCCGCTTCGGCGGCAGAGGCGGAGCTCTGATCGCCCGCCTCGCGGAATGCTGCTGTGGCATCCGACCCGGTGCGCTGGTCGGTCATGTCAGCGCCCCCGAGGATGCGCGCTGGGCGTTGCTCCTCGATCAGGCGCAGCCGGCCGCGGCCGCCGGGGAACATGTGCTCGACCAGCTCCTCGAAGTTCGCCGAGGCGGCGGCAAAGGTTTCCTCGAAGGCGGCGGTGATCTCGCGATCGGTCTGGCGGATCAGCTTCGCCAGCTCGGCAAGGGCCCGCTCGAGGTCCTCGCGCTGAGCCTCGAGATCGTCGACGTGCTCCTTCGCCTGCTTGTACTCGCCCTCGGCCAGCGGATTGACCGGCCCGAGCTGCTCGCGGCGCCGGATCAACCGCTCGATGGCCGTCTCGATCCGCGTTCGCTCGTCGCTCTCGAGCCGTACGGGCTCGGGGCGGGCCTCAGCCCCTGCGTCGGGACCCTCGGGCTCTGCGGCGGTCTCGGGCGCCAGCCTGGCGAGGATCTGCTCCCACTCCGCTTCGACCTCCCCGCGACGGTCGCGAAGCTGAGCGGCACCGACCTCTGCGACCGTCACCCGCTCTCCGATTCCACGCAGCTCAGTCTGCAGCTCGGCCTCGATCCGCGAGCACTCCCGCAGCTCGCCGGCCATCTCGTCACCGGCGCGCACTCCCACCACCCGCTCCTCGACGCCCGCGGCGCGCCTGCCCACGGCGTCGCGGGCGAGCGCGAGGGCGGAGCACAGACCAGCGAGAGCCGTCGCGAGCTCGGCCTCTGCCTCGACCCGGCTCTCGAGGGAATCCTGGCGGCGATGTCCCAGCATGTCCTCGGCGCGGCGGGCGGAGCGGGCGGCACGCTCGGCTCCGCTGCGCACCCGCGCCAGGGCGCCGAGCCGACCTTCGACCTCCGCGCTCGCCAGCGCGTCGCCGATCGCCGCCGAGGCCTCGTCGAGGGCCACGCGTGCGGAGTCGAGCTCGCCCGCCAGCGCGCTCTCGGCATCGCGTTCGGTCGCTCGCAGCTCGGCGGCGAGGGTTCCGAGGGTGGCGCGACGACGCTCGAGCGCCGCGCGGAGCTCGGCCTCGCGGGAGGCGATCGCCTCCGTTCGCGCGCTCAGACGCTCGTGTGCGGCTCGCAGGGTGGTCAGCTCACGCCAGACGGCGGTTCGCTCGCGGTCGCGCGCGGCGAGCCGCTCCTCGACCGCGGTCCGGCGCTCCCGCGCCTCCCGCAGCGCGCCCTCGACGCGATCGCGCTCCGCCCTCGCGGCAGCCGATGTCCCCTCCGCCTCGGCAAGATCCCCGCCGCCCACCGCGAGGCGATCGCCGAGGAGCTGCAGCCGCAGCTCCATCGACTGGCGCTCGAGCCGGGCGTGGGTCTCGGCCGCGTTCGCCTGGGCGCGCAGGGGCCGCAGCCGCGATCGCGCCTCGCGCTCGACGTCGAGGGCGCGGTCGAGGTTCATGCGGGTCCGTTCGAGCTTGAGCTGGGCGCGGCGGCGGCGCTTGCGGTGCTTGCCGAGCCCGGCCGCCTCCTCGATCAGCAGTCGCCGCTCGCGGGGCTTGGAGAGGACGATCTCCTCGACCTTGCCCTGGCCTATGACCGAGTGCATCTCACGCCCCAGGCTGGCGTCGGACAGTGCCTCGGAGACGTCCGCGAGCCGGCAGCGGGCTCCGTTGAGGCGGTAGCCGCCGTCGCCTGAGCGATCGAGCCTGCGGGTCACCGAGATCTCGGAGAACTCCGAGCCGGCGGCGTCGTCGGAGTTGTCGATCACGACCTCCACCTCGGCGGCGCCCCTAGCCGATTGAGAGCGGCCACCCGCGAAGATCACATCCTGCATGGTCTGCCCGCGCACCGCGAGCGGGCTCTGCTCGCCGAGCGCCCAGAGCACCCCGTCGGTGATGTTCGACTTACCGCAGCCGTTGGGGCCGACGATCACGCTCACCCCAGGGGAGAACTCGAGCTGGGTGCGCTCGGGAAAGGACTTGAAGCCCTTCAGCGTGATCGACTTCAGATGCAAGATCTCTCTCCCTGGACCGGTAGCGTCGAGGTTGGGCCGGACGGGACCGAACGCCGCTCGCGAACCGCCTGCTCAGCCGGTCGTTTCTCCCAGCGCCTCGGCGGCGGCCGCCTGCTCGGCGACCTTCTTGCTGGAGCCGGTCCCGGCACCCAGCAGCTCGCCGTCGACCCGTGCCTCGACCCGGAAGATCCGGTCGTGCGCCGGACCCGATTCCTCGACGACCGTGTAGCGAACGAGCTGCCCGCCACGCGCCAGTTGCTCCTGCAGGGCCGACTTGAAGTCCAGCAGGGTGTCCGACGCAAGCTCGATCTGGGGCCCGAAGGCGGCGAGGACGGCGGCGGCGGTGCGGTCGATCCCGAGCTCCAGGTAGCAGGCGCCGATCAGCGCTTCGACGATCGAGGCCATCGCGCGCTCGCTGGCGATGAGCTCGGAGGAGGAGATGCCCCCGTCGAGCCCCGCGGGCCGCTCGGCCTCGAGCATCTCGGGGATGCCGAGCAGGGGCGCGATCTCAGCGCACGCGCGGCCGCTCACGACCTGTCCGTGGATCTTGGTCAGCCGGCCGATGTCGGAGCGGGGAAAGCGGTTGAACAGCTCCTCGGCGACCGCCAGCCCGAGGATCGTGTCGCCGAGGAAGGCGAGGCGACCCCAGGACCTGACGCGCCGCTCCGTCCAGGAGCTGTGGGTGAGGGCCTGGTGGCGTACTCGCGGGTCCAGCTCGTCGATCAGCTCGAGCAGCGGCGCCATGGCGTCGCGGGCGCTGACGTTCTGCTCCGGCGATACGGACAACGTGTCGCCGGTCAGCTCGGGCTGACTCGCTCGGAGACGAAGTCGACGGCGGCGCCGACCGTGAGGATGCGGGCGGCCTCCTCCTCGCTCATCGGCACGCCGTAGGTGTCCTCGAGCTCCATCAGGAGCTCGTAGAGATCGAGCGAGTCGGCCTCGAGATCCTCGCGGAATCGGGTCTCGTTCGTGATCTCGGCCGGATCGAGATCGAGCTCTGTGGAGAGGTGATCGCGGACCTTGGCGA
>Ga0136617_10006567_pt1 | contig 10380 bp, 7 predicted proteins | sample AntDrymUQ3222106_2_FD_129672 | JGI IMG/M metagenome (GOLD analysis project Ga0136617, IMG submission 129672) | Polar desert sand microbial communities from Dry Valleys, Antarctica - metaG UQ322 (21.06) | ecosystem: Environmental > Terrestrial > Soil > Desert | place: Antarctica: Dry Valley...
CCGACTCTAGATCAAGATAGATGGTTGAACGTGGATGTTGCCTGAGGATAGAGGCCGGATGCAGCGGGCCGACCTCCAACTCCAGGCAGTCTCTGACGGCTGCGGCTTTTCTCTGATCCGGAACAACGCAGAGCACGTGTCTGGCTTTAAGAATTTGCTGAATAGACATTGAGATGGCCTGAACCGGCACGTCACCGACCCTTTCAAACCAACCTTCGCCGACTTGTTGGCGGCGACACGCCTCGTCGAGTTTCACAATGAGGTATGGTTCCTGCGTGCAGAAGTCGGCTGGCGGATCATTAAAAGCGAGGTGCCCGTTCTCCCCGATGCCAACAAAAGCTGCATCAATTGTCTGACGCGAAATTAACTCGCCAACTCGCCGAGATTCCGCCGCCGGATCAGGAGCTTCGCCGTTGAGGAAGTGAAAAGCTCCGGGTTCCACGCGATCAACGATTCGCTCCCGCAAGTATCGTCTGAAACTGGCGCGGTGCCCTTCAGGCAAACCAACATACTCGTCAAGGTGAAAGAAAGTTACATGTCCCCAGTCTATATTCGGCTGCCGAACAACGCCTTCGAGAAACTCGAATTGCGAAGCTCCAGTGGCCGCAATTAGGTAGGCTTGTCCGCAGTCAGCGATCGCCTCGCGAATAATACGTGCGGCCTCGTCTGCCGCCGCTTCCGCTAATCGAGCCCTTGAATCAAAGATCGATACGTTCATCTTGTTCGCTCAACTTCTCCCCTGGTCTAATTGTGGCTCATCATCACGGGCGGCTAGACAGTTTGCGATACACTCTCCCATTTATGAGAATCCGCGGCGCGTGCCACCCCGTCCAAAACCCTCTGGTTACGTACACCGTCTTCAAAATTGGGGTTGGGGAGACGCTGATCGTCGATGGCTTTGAGTAATTCAAGCACAGTGTGTGTAAATGTGTGCTCGTAGCCGATGATGTGGCCTGGTGGCCACCATCCCTCAATGTAAGGATGCCCTTTGCCGGTCACCTGAATGGTTCTGAAGCCACTCTCCGGCCCTTCATCGATGTAAAGCTCGAGCTCATTCATCCGCTCAAGATTGAACACAATGCTTCCACGGCTGCCGTTGATTTCGAAGCGGTTTTGATTCTTCCGTCCTGTCGCAAAGCGCGAGGCTTCGATGCTGCCAACCGCCCCGTTCTTAAATCTCACGAGAGAAAGGGCAGCGTCGTCAACCTCGACCGAATCCGTCATCTGGCTGCCCGGGACCGGGCGCTCTGCAATGAAGGTCTTTAACAGGCCACTGACTTCGGTGATTTCACCAACGAGGTGTTGGGCCAAGTCTATGGAGTGCGAGAGGAGATCACCCAATGCACCCGATCCCGCTATTGCCTTTTCCAAGCGCCAGACTCGTGGAAAGTCAGGATCGACGAGCCAGTCTTGCAGATAGGTGCCGCGATAATGATAGATTTGGCCGATCCGTCCCGCGCCTATCAGTTCTCGAGCGAGGGCTACGGCGGGCGCGCGTCGGTAGTTGTGGCAGATCATGTGAAGGCAGTTGCTGGCGCGTACAGCGGCGAGCATCTCCTCAGCTTCTGCGAGCGTATTGGCTAGAGGCTTCTCGCAGAAAATGAACTTCCCCTCGCGGGCTGCGGCTACAACGATGGGTAGGTGCGTGTCGCCCGGCGAGCAGATGTCGACAAGATCAATGTCTTTGCCGGCGACCACATCTTCCCATGAGGTTGAGTGCTTTTCCCATCCAAACCTGTAGGCAGCCTTACTCACTTTCGCTTCGTCGCGCCCACAGATAACTTTCAATACAGGTTCATAGGGCACATCAAAGAAACTGCGTACCTGTCGCCAGGCATTGCTGTGGGCTCGGCCCATGAATCCATAACCGATGAGGGCGATGTTTAGTTTTCGCATTGCTTAAGACCCTACTGACAGTCGCACTGGAAATACGAACGAGCGATGTACGCGGCTGAGCGAAATGCGAGGGCCATTATGGTAAGGACTGGGTTGAAGCCGCCGTTCGTGACGTGCAGCGAGCCATCAACTACGAAGAGGTTATCGTGCTTATGTACACGGCCCCATTTGTTCGTCACGGAAGTTTTCGGATCATCGCCCATGCGGCAGGTGCCGGCTTGGTGCTGCCCTCCGCTCAGAACCAAACCCGGGCGGCAACTCCAAACCCGTTCGCACCCGCTTGCCCGCAGCCACGCTTCACCGCGCTCGCGCATGAACTCAGCAGCCACCACGGTTGCGGGATGCGTTGATCCGCTCAGCCGCGCAACTGGAATGCCCCAGCGATCCCGTACGCCAAGGTCTATCGTGACGCGACTGTCCGGGCTCGGCACGTCCTGCACCGGACCGCGGACGTGCAGAACCCGCGTGTAGTTGTCACGCATGAATCGTTTATTCGCTAACCCCCATCGCGGTAAGTCAGGGGGCAGCGAGTCATACCAGAAATCGATCGGAGGCTTAATGAAATCGTCGGCCAGCATGCCGCCGCCAATAATGCCCAAGTTGCCATGGTTGAACTGGGTCGTCGCGAGGGTCACACCAGGCCCAATACCGTTGAAAACTTTTTCTCGCATCAATCCGTAGGCGCGTGGGTACAGGTGGCCTTGCAGGTTGCGTCCCACCTGGTGGTGCTCATTACCAAGTCCGTTTGGGTGTAAAGTCGTGTGGGAATTCAGAAGTAAGCGCGCCGACTCAACCGCCCCTGCCGAGACGATTACTACTTTCGCACGCGCTGTATGCGCTTGAGCTTTACCTCTCTCCTGAACGAGGTAAGACACGCCCTTGACGTTGCCATGTTCGTCCGTCTCGACACGGTCAGCTATGGCCGCGGTTACGAGTTTACAATTGCCGGTGGCAAGGGCGCGGGGAATCATCGTGTTGTGCGAGCCATTCTTGGCGTCGGTAGGGCAGGCGAAGCCCACGCAGTATTTGCAGGCAATACAGGATTCGCGCCCGCCGTATGGCAGAGTGTTAATAAGCAAAGGCACCGGGCTGGTTATCCAACCCAGTTGCTGTGCGCCACGCTTCAGCGCAACGGTCTGCGGATTGGGTGGGACAGCTGGCAACGGATAATCGCGACGACGGGGAATGGAATCTTTGAGTGCCGGTCCGTCGCCGGCTACACCTAATTGCCATTCCGCGCGCTCGTAAAAAGGTTCAACGTCGCCGTAAGTGATTGGCCAATCCGCCAGCGAGCTGCCCGCAGGCACTCCATAGGTGCTCGCCATGCGAAAGTCCGCAGGCATGAAGCGCCAGGCTTGTGCGCCGTACACGCGAGTGCCGCCCCCGACGCAGGCCGCATTGTTGTGATAGTCGGGCTCGTGGGGTCGGACCGTGCGGGCGTTCCCTGCGGGATCAACAAAGACGCGTGGATTACCTTCGAGTTCAGGACCAGCGTTGTGGCCGTATATTGAGAGGCGCTGATTGCGCAGATGGTCGCGACCGACCTGGGAAAAACTCAAAGCCGGACCACGTTCCAACAGCAGTACGTCCTTGCCGGCTTCGGCCAATACCCCGGCGACAATTCCGCCCGCTGCGCCAGTACCTACGATGATCGCGTCGTGGCTGGTGATCATTGCAAGGGCTCTTCGAAACCGGTCATGGCCCAGGAGACACCTTTGCGATTTCCGCCTTGCTCCGGATTGCTATAGAACCCCTCGGCCGTTGTGTTGACAAGCAGATTGAAAAAAAGGCGCGGCGTAACATTCCACGCGGTTAACACTTCGCCGGCTTCTATATGCCTGAGCATAGTGTCCTGCTCCTCCTCTGAGAGCAAGACAAAGGTTTGCTGAAAGCGGGCCACGGATTCCGCTTCGAGCGCTGATAGGCCGGCACAATAGTCGTCTAACATCGGACGCAAGTCGCTTTCAAATTGACGCGCAAGATAATCGCCTACGCCGCACTGCCAGGCGCCCGGATAATCGTCAGGCGGGATGATGCGGTCAACCGCGGCGCGCAAAGTGTGTTGCTGCTCTTCGGTCAGTCGCATCACTTAAGGGTAATTGTAGTCTCGGCAGTTGCGCCACTAACGACGTCCGTCGCTCTGATAATATACACCCCTGCGAGGTCGTTGAGCGCCGACGGCAAAACGAATTTAGTTGCTGTTTTATCAAAGAGCACATTACGCGCATAGGCGGGCAGTTTTAAGCCGTTGGGAGCGACGACGTGGCATCGGATTAGGCGAGGTCCAGACAAAGATGAAGAAAGCTTAAATGCAATATGCTCTCCGCGCGACGAAGAGGGAGGCCCGCTCAGCGCCAGCTTATTCTCGGCCGGACTCAAACTCAGCACAGCGGCATCGCCTACGACCACAGAAGAATGAACTACGTCGGTGTACCCCAGTCGTCTACCAGATCGCACGTCCGTAACGTAAAACTTATTCGGCAGCTTGATAGTGATCTCCTGCCTGGCTATCTGCCCTAAAGCGGCGTCGTTGTAGATAGTGACTCCGTCTCGCCCGACAATCCCCGCGACCGAGACGTTATCTTTAACGACGGTCAGAATCTCCGCATCGCTGAAGCGGTAGCGGGCCACCTGTGCTTGAGTGAGCCGCCTGTCGTCAGCCGACATTACCTGGACGGCGGGCCGGACTCCCGCGTGATCAAGTAGCGAGTCTACGAGCGTACGGTGATTTGCGCCGCCAAACTTTTCCGCACGCAGCTTTGGATACTTGTCAAAAATAATATTGAGATAGATGGTCCGCCCTTTGCCAATGCGTCGCGTGATGACAGCATCCGTCTTTCCTATACGTATTAAAGGCGTGCCACCCGCCGCCGTAATGTAAGGCTCAGCCGAAGTCAGACCGCTAAGATTGTTTGCACCGAGGCCCCAACGCGCACCCTCATTGGTGACCACCAGCTGCCCATCACCTGCCATAAAAGCTCGTTTGTTTGAATCCGGACTCGTGATACCAAAGAGTTCATTCATTGGACCGTTCGGCTGCCACGCGCAGTGATGGTCCATCAAGCCCGCAGCTGCGTCGGATATCACTACGCCGCCCGCCTGGACGAAACTTTTAATGTTTTTTATTTCCGACGGCGACAAGGCCAGCGAGAGCGGGAGGATTAAGACCTTATACTTCCCGGAAGCCAGGTTGCCTTGTTCCACTTGTGCGGAAGATACAAAGTCAAACTGCAATCCCAGATCTTTAATCGTGCGCACCCAGCCGTCGCGGTTGGCAGGGAAACCTAGGGATGTTTCCTTCGGTCCCTCTTCGTCGTCATCGCTACTTCGCTGGTGGTAGCCGAGGATGCTGGCTCCATGCACCGAGGCCATCGAGTAGTGAATGGCGATGCCGTCTCCCAGACGCTGCGACTCCATCAGTAGCTTGCCGACACCTTCAAGTTTGAGGGACTCGAAGGCTGAGCCCATGTCACGGGCCGACTTCGAGTAGGTCATGTCGGGATCAAGGAACGAATACATCCAGAAGATGTTCGGGTGCAACACATTATGAATTGCCGCGGTCCAAATGGCGTTCTGTACCGCGAGACCGTGTGAACCGTAGCCCGTCCAAAAGCCGATCATCGCGTCGCGCTTGGCGAATGAGCGGTGCATGTCCCACTGGTTGCCGCCGTCATAAGAGAGGAAGTCGTCGATTACGCGGTCAAGGCGCGACCAATCCGCTCCGTTATAGGCGTTAGTCGCCTGCGTGCCGGAGACGGCGATATGCGCCTCACTATCCCCTTGTATCACAGCGTCGCGTGCCGTCTGATAGGCCCGCGCAAAAGTTATTTCCATGAAAGTGCGGTGGTCTGCCCAGGGAGCGAAGCTACCGGCCTGGCGCGCCTCCGCGGTTGTATATGGGACGACGTGGTCCCAGATTTTGAAATCCGTCCGCCACTCTTTATTCAGAGCGGGCAGGGTGCCGTATTCGTGTTTCAACCAGGTACGGAATTCCGCCAGGGCCCCCGGACTCCAATCGAAGTCGACCGCGTCGCCGTAAGAGGTGAGCGAGCCCTCCATCACCGACGAAGTAGTAGTCCATGTTATAGCGCGCCTTGTTGCGGGCCGCAGCGCGCACAATGTCGGACAGCGTTCGCAAAAACCCTGCGTCGTTGAAAGAAGGCGTTCGTTGCAGAAACTTCTTATCACCAGTGCGTTTGAAAAGTTCTTTCTTGGTCAGGTAGCCAAGTGACTCGAAGTCGCCCTTGCGTTGATAATCCGCGATCGCCTGCTCCATACCTTCGGTTGTGGTGGGCCCACGATCGTACCAGTAAACCCCGAAGCTACCGCGCGGAATGTTGAGGGAGTTGTCTACGTCCCCACCCCATGTAAAGCCCGTGTCGGCGGCCATGCCGCGGACCATACGCATTTGCGCGTCTTGCAGGTAATGCTTTGTGCCGCCGAAGGAGACGAGCGCCGTGTACTCCTTTGGGCGGCGCGTGTCCTGCACGATCATTACGGGTCTGGCGCGGACTTGATCGACAATCGCCCCGCGCTCGTCGACCAATTCGCCAGTAACGAGCGCGAACTTGCCGAGAAAGTCTGCGAGCGGGTAGGTGAGAGTCCGCTCACCGCGCGCAGTCTTCGTGATTACTCCGAGCAGGCGGCCCATATCGTCTGCCACCTGCATTCGCATTTGCAGGCCCGACAAGTCGCCGGCGGCGCGCAACACGGCGCTTAAGGTCTCACCGCGTTTGTAAACATCCGCGGCCGGTTTTGCCATGGTCATCATCGCGCGTTTTGGCCACTCTAAGGTCGCAGAGCCCCAGTTGAGCGTCGTTCTCAACTGCACGTCTCGAATGATGACGTTGAAAATCTGCCGGCCGCCGGACCATCCTGTGGGGGGCCGCAGGGTGTCGGCCGGAATCTCAATGAGGGTTTCGCCGGCGACCAGATCTTTCGTTTGGCGCTGTGAGCCAAGCGCTTGCCCAAACGCATTCCTGCCGTCGATCTCGATCTCGATTCTACGCGGCGCACTCGACTTAAGGTTGAGCTTGATGGATGCGGAGCCGGCGGTTAACTCATTAATGCGAACATCCGGTTCGCGCCTCGAGGCCCACAGAATCGAGCGTGCCAGAAGGGAGTATTGGTACTCCCAGTAATCCCAGTAAATTTTCGTTTCCACCGGACTAATGCTCTGGGGCGTGAATCCCTCTTCCGTGTATCCGAGTGCAACCACTCGGCCCTTGCCGTAGGTTTTCGCTGCTACGATTGGATAAGCGCCTGACCTAATTAACACTTCGCCGTTCGCACGGTACTTGTAGAAAGAACCGCCGATGCTACCGTCAGGTATTAGTTCGAGCGGCAGGCCTTCGGTAATGAAGTGCTTCTGCGCAACTTCCCATTTGCCTTTAGTGACTGCATCTTGATTGATTTCAGGGTAGCCTCGCTCATTCACGGCGTCGTTAGCCACACCAACCAGTGGTGAGACTTCCCAGATGCGCTCATCGCCAACAGGCTCATCGCCTTTGAACGGATGACCCTGCACATCGCCGACAAACGGGTGCAGTAGGACCAGCCCGGCGCCTAGTTGCACGCGGTGGAGGATCGCATCGCGTGTCGCGCGCGTCATGCGTGACCAGCCATTGAGGCCCGGAATAACCATCACCTCGAATTGCACTGGGCCGACGATGTCTTTTTCGACGTATCCGTAAACAGTCTGGAAGTCGTCGCGGTCGCCGCGATATTCGTGTCCGTAGTAATCGCCAATGCCCCAGCAGTTGATATCCCAGCTGCGATCGATGGAGACGGTGGTCGGCTGGAGCGACAGGCGCTGCATTAGCTCAACCAGGTCGCGTCCGTATTGAACTGAAGGGATGAAGAAGGATTTGATAGGGCCACCGGGCAGGGTGGTCGCCCAGTTTATGTGAGGCGTGACAACCTCAGTTGAATAAGTGATGTCGTTTTTGTGAAACGCACTACCGCCAACTCCGCCTTCTTGCCCGTAACTAAGCAAAGCGAAAGAGGCAAGCACCAGAACAGAGACAAACGAAATGGAGGAAAACTTCTTCATCTATGATTATTCGTGATATTGGCGTTCATCGACCGTCTGTCTGCCGTCCTCGTTCATCGGTCGCTGGTTTTACAATCATGAAGACAGACTGAAGTTCGTCGGACTCTTAGATCCAAACGGACGCGATCACGCTTTCGCTTCTTCTTGACGAGCCACTGATTCCGCAATGGCAAAGCAGATCCGCGCCGATGGCAGAATGTGTTCCACGGAGGGCCAGGGGCGCTCACCTGTTTTTAGGGCTTGCACAAACTCAACGACTTCGTCATACGCGCCGTTGCGCAGGTCTTCAGGCTCGGTCGTCGAGGAGTGTTTCTCCAACTCCACTTGTCCGGCGCGCCAGCATTGCAAGGAGCGTTGTGGCCCTGACCCGGCGACGACTCGAGCTCGAAATCCCTCGCCGAACAACTCGTATGACTCTTCGACCATACCCGCAGTCGGTAATACTTCGATTCGTCCCCGTGTCCCGCTCTCAAAGCGAAGCGTGACTACATACCAGACGGTGGAGAGTCCTGCTTGACGATGCACTTCCGTATCAAAGCCTACAACTTCACCGGCGAGGTGGCGTAGCGCGTCGAGGACGTGAATAGCGGTTGACCAGATGAAGTCAGGCTCGTCGCGGGCGTGTCGTACCTGCGTCGCCCTTACATACTGAAGTGGTCCAATATCTTTTGCCCAGGATTTTGCCTGATTCAGATAAGGCATGAAGCGGCGGTTAACGGAGACCATATGGGGAGTGCCCGTCTGGCGTGTCACGTCGGCCAATCGCTCGGACTCTTGAGGCGAAATGCCTAACGGTTTTTCGATCACGCAAGGGATTTTTCGCTCAAGCAGCATCACTGCCAACTCCACAATACAGTCCATCGGCAGCACGCAAACGCAACCGTCAACAAGCTCCGTCGTTAGCATTGTCTCTACATCAGAGTAAGCACGGGCGAAGCCGAATTCGCGGCAGAACTCCCTGGCTCGGTCGAGATTCAGGTCACAAGCCGCGACGAGTTCTATGTCGCCAGGATTCTGCGCAGCGTACCTGGCGAGGGGTGCGGCGTGGCTGCTTCTGGAATGTTCGCCGCAACCCAACAGCGCCAGGCGGATCATCTTGCGCCTCCCCGCGTCTTAACTTCCCGCCAGTCCGCCTGCAGCGGTTGCACGGACACCTGCTGCATAATTCTTTCGACCTCGAGTGGATCTACCCGACCCGGCGATTCCGCCAGGCAGTTGGCTGTGCCGCATGCAACCGCCAGGCAGAGCGCGTCTTCGTCGCAAAGTCCTCGCGCGTGTGCCACTGCGAACCCGGCTAAAGCGGCGTCGCCGCAGCCGACGGTGGAGCGCGCGACGACAGGCGGCGGCTGTGAAATTAACGTCGCTGAGTTACCGGCACCCTCCCAGACTATGCCATCGGCGCCCAGTGATACCGCGACGGCGCGCGCACCTGCGTCCATCATCTCGTGGGCCACCTCGATGGCTGCGTCCGCACTGTTTACCGGGCGACCCGCGAGCCAAGTCGCCTCCGCCCGGTTCGGCTTCACCAGATCAGGCGCAGCTGCGAGCGCTTGTCGGAGAGCTTCCCCGCTTGTGTCGAGCAGTGCGCGACAGCCATAGAGGCGCGCCAGACGAATCAACTCAGCGTAAAAGTCAGCCGGCGCACCCGGCGGCAGACTACCCGAAAGCGCAACCTGTGACCCTTCTCCACTCTCTGCAAAAATATCGCGGCACGCTGAAAGCAGCCGCTCTACTTCGCCAGCAGTGACGCCTCCGCCTGGCTCTAAGATTTCAGTGACCGTCCCATCGCGAGCAATGATCTCCAGGTTCGCCCGCGTATCCGCCCGAGTCCGCACGATGGTTAACGGAATTCCCAGTGCCGAAAGTCCGCTCTCGCACTCTTCACCGGCCGCGCCGCCAAGAAAGCCGACCCAGGTTACTTCCACGGCGAGCGCCCGAGCGACCATCGCGACGTGTGCAGCCTTACCGCCCGGAAACGGTTTTGCGGACACCGCACGATTCACCTCACCGACCGCAATGCTCTCAAGTTGCAGTCGACGATCAATCGCAGGATTGGCACTGACGCAGACGAGCATAGGACTAGTCTCACCGAAGCGCGCAATCGAGCTTCAACCTTCTCGTTCTTCTCTCGCTTCGCGCTCCCTGGTAGCGTCAAGCCGAGCGAGCATGTGCTTGATGTCGCCGCCGCCCTTTATGGCCACGTAAACAGTGATGGTCGAGTACCAGACCACACAGGCCATCGTCATGAACCACCAGAACCAGTGTTTAGCCATTACGCTGTCCTCTCCTGTAAATTCGTACCGGACTGCGGTTTTAGGAATGAACCGATAACCATCGCGGCGGCCGAAAGTAGATAAGTGGCGATGCCGGAGTAGTAAGGTCCAATGGTCCTTGCAAGATCGGCGGTCGCGGGGACTTGTTCCATGACGAGA
>Ga0136617_10006568_pt1 | contig 10380 bp, 16 predicted proteins | sample AntDrymUQ3222106_2_FD_129672 | JGI IMG/M metagenome (GOLD analysis project Ga0136617, IMG submission 129672) | Polar desert sand microbial communities from Dry Valleys, Antarctica - metaG UQ322 (21.06) | ecosystem: Environmental > Terrestrial > Soil > Desert | place: Antarctica: Dry Valley...
ACAGTCCGACGCCTATCGCCACGCCGCGCAGCGCTTGCGTCACGCTCGTCCTCGTCCCACCATAGGAAAGCGTCGTGATGTTCGCCGCCCGTGTCAACAGCCTGGGCGGCCGTTGTCTCTATTGGTTGGAAACCGTCGTCAAGCCGCGAGGTGCGGGCGGATCAAATCTTCGATCTGGCGTCCTGTCGCTCGGCCCTCGAGCCGAGCGACCACCTGGCGGTCTTTGATCAGGACGAGCGAGGGGAACTCCGTGACCTCGAGTTCGCGCGCGAGCGCCGGATTCTGGTCTACGTCGACCTCTATGACCCGCAGCCGTCTCTTCTGTGTGACCTTGACCCACGCGACGAGGCTCTCCATGCGCCGCGAGGCCCCGGACTGCCGCTTTCGCAAGAAAAGGAGCGTCGGCAGCCCGGTCGCAAGCTCGACCGTGGGGATGGTGTGCTGGGAGCTCACCGTCAAGGGGTGCCCCCGGTTCACATTCTCGAAACGACACAGCACTCCGCGTTTCGCCCAGAGGCGCCTCGGGAACACCACCAGGATCAATCGCAAACAAGGAGGAACGAATGCCGGGCAAGACCGTACGCGATGCCATGACGGCCTCGCCAACCGCCATTGCGAGCGACAAGATGGTCGTCGACGCCGCACGGACGATGACGACGGAGAACGTGGGCTCGCTTCCGGTCGTCGAGGAGCAGAAGCTCGTCGGAATGATCACGGATCGCGACCTCGTGACCAATGTCCTGGCCAAGGATCTCGATCCGAACAAGGTCCCGGTAGCGGAGGTCGCGACGCAGGATCCTGTTTCCGTCTCACCGGATGAATCCCTAGAGACAGCCCTCGAGCGCATGGCCGAAAAGCAGGTGCGGCGGCTCCCGGTCGTCGAGGACGGCCGTCTCGTCGGCATCCTGGCGCAGGCGGACGTCTCTCGAACCGCCCAACCCGAGTCGACTGGACGGATGGTCGAGAAGATCTCCGAGAGTTAGAACTCGAATCAGAAAGACGCTTCGTCGCCGGGGCGGCCCGGGCGAGTGCGCTGCAAGGACCAGGGAGCCCCGATATGCAGGCATATCGGGGTGACTGAGGACGCCGCAGCGCGCCGGACAGGTCGTTCCGGCGGCTCAAGGCTTCATTCTGATTCGAGCTCTTAGCACGACGCAGCCGTGCCGTGAACCGGAGAGCCGGAGGGGCCCCGGTTCGCGGCGTCTGGCCGACTCAGCCTACCGGGAGAGCTGCAGCTCGAGCCACTCGCGGCCGTCGCGCTGCACGCTCTCGAACGAGTCGACAAGCGGGTCGAGAACGCGAGCCAGAGACTCGTCCGACCCGCTTCCCGCCGCCAGCGGGCCTAACGAGACAGACACCCGCTCGTCGGCTGCGTCCACCTCGAGCGTGACCTCGCCGTCCCCGCCGGCTTCGAGCACGCTCAGCACCGCGAGCTGGAGGTCGTCCATTCGCTCGTAGGACAGATCAAGTCGGCTGCCGATGCCGCCGAGAACCAAGGTCGCGACTCCCGTGTACTGGGTCCGCGCCGGGATCGTGAGGGAGATCAGATCGCTCATCTGCTGCTGTGCCCGCGCTGTGCACCTTCCCTTACACTCGCGCCTGTGGCAAGGCCTGGCGACTTCGAGGTGAGAGTCGAAGCCTCGTCCGACGGTAACGCGGCCGTCGTTCGAGTCGACGGCGACCTGGATATGGCGACCTGCCCTGAGTTCGAGGAGGCGCTCGAAGGCGCCGACGCCGGCAAGCGCACCGTCATCGATCTCTCAGGATGCACGTTCCTCGACTCCTCGGCCGTGCGAGTGCTGATTGCGACGGCACGCGCCGCCGAGTCCGCCGGCGGCGACGTCTTGCTTGTCACGAAAGATCCGGGGATCCTCCGAGTTCTCGAGATCGCCTCCCTCGACACCATGCTCCAGGTGCACGAGACGGTCGAGTCCGCCGGCATCACGCAGAAGCAGGAGCCGTAGTCGCGGCCAGAGCTTCATCCCGGCTCGAGTCGATGTCGAAGAGCCGGTCGAGCAGGGTGACCTCGAAGATCCTCCGGATCTCGGGACGGGGAGTCACGACACGTAGCTGACCACCCGTCTCGCCGAGCCGTCTCAGACCGCCAAGGAGCACTCCGAGCGCCATCGAGTCGAGGAACGTCACGCCCGACAGATCGAGGATCAGCGCAATCGGCGCCCCGTCGATCACCTCCGAGAGCCGAGCCCCGAGGTCATCGACGACGTGCATGTCCGTGTCCCCGTGAACCGCAATCACGATCGTTCGGGTTCCGAGAACGTGCTCCGTCTCATCGATGCGAAATTCGGTCGGCAGCTCATGCAGTTTCTCGGACTCACTCATAACGCTGATTAGCAGAGATACCACCACCCGCCGGGCTTCTAAACACCACAGCGGCTCGCGAAGGCGTCACCAGGACTCGTGTCGCCACATCAGACATCGTGACTTGACGATGCCCGCCCAGTCGTGTCTTCTAGACAGGTGATTCAGTTCGAGTTCGAGGAGCACAGCGCCGACGATCCGCAGGTCGTCGTCCTCGCTCTCACGGGAGAGCTCGATCTCACCAACGCCCAAGAGCTCGGGGAGAGGCTGGAGAGCGTGGTCTCCAGTGGCAGCTCCTCTCTCGTGCTCGATCCTGACGCGCGTGGCGTTCATCGACAGCGCGGCCTTGCACGTTCTCTTCCGCGGAGCACGAGGGCTGAGCAAGGAGCGCTTCGGACTCGTCATCGAGCCTGCTTCCGCGATCTCGCGAACCTTCGAGATCGTCGGCCTCGACGCGGTGGCAACGGTTGGTGGATCGGTCCACGACGTCATGGCCACGCTCTCCTCCGGCTGACGCGTCCGGTCGCCAGGATAGGTTTCCCCAGGTCGTTCTAAGGGTAATTTCTCAGACGCCGGAGCGGGTCGGCCGGCATCCAGCGAAAGGAGTGACATGGGCATTAGTCTGAGTATTCTTCTCATCGCCGCCGGTGCCGTCCTCGCGTGGGCTGTCGACGCAGAGGTCTCCGGTCTCGACATCACCCTCGTCGGCGTGATTCTGCTGATCGTAGGAATCATCGGACTCGTCACCTCGCTCATCTTCTGGTCGAGCTGGGGCGGGTTCGGCGGTGCGCGCGACAGCGGCGGTCAGAACACGACCATCGTCGAGCGCGATCGCAACCCGTAACGAGCATGAGCATCATTGCCTGGATTGTCCTAGGGCTTCTCGCGGGGCTCATTGCGAAGAAGATCATGCCCGGAGCGGAGCGAATCGGGCTCATCCTCACCACGCTTCTCGGCATCGTGGGCGCCATCCTGGGAGGTTTCCTAGCGACGGCGCTCGGGTTCGGCGATCCGATCGACGAGTTCTTCGACATCAGCACCTGGATCGCGGCCATCATCGGCGCGCTGATCGTCCTGTTCGCCTGGAACGCGATCAGCAACCGGCGGACCGCGTAGAGACCGTCCGGGGCCGGCAGCGCTGCGGCCCCGGACGATTTTTGCTTTCCTCGCAGCATGCACAGCATCACCGTGGACAACTCCCCGCGCGCCAACGTCGTAACGGCGTCGGGTGAGCTGGACGCCTATGTCGCCCTCGACCTGGCTGCCGCGCTCGCACAAGCAGATACGGGCAGGCGGCTGATCTTCAACCTGACCGCGGTCTCGTTCATGGACTCGACCGCGTTGGGGCTTCTCGTCAGGACGGTTCGCGAGCGGGATGAGCGCGGTGACGAGACACGCATCGTCCTGCCCCGAGGCGCCGCCCGCAGGATCTTCGAGATCACGGCACTGGACGTAGTGCTGCCGATATCGCCCTCGTTGGGCGAAGCTATGGACTAGAGCTGGCTCGGACAACGCGAAACGCCTGGTGACAGTCACCTTCGGTGACAGTCACCCAGTCGCTACACCGCGTCGGATAGGTACTTGGTCATGTGCACGACCGTGCCGCGGCCGTCTGCGCCGCTTCTGACATCCAGCTCGTCGACGATCGCGCGGATGATCGCGATTCCCATTCCTCCGTCCGCGGGTTCGACCGTCGCGGCGGGCGGCTCCGGCTCGAGGAGCTGCTCGATCAGCGGAAGCTCGAGACCGGAGCCGGTGTCCTCGACGACCATCTCGAGGCGGTCGTCTGAGACCAGGAACGCGACCTCGACCGAGCCGCCACCATCACCGTACGCGTGTCGCACAGCATTACCGCAGGCCTCCGTTACGGCGAGCCTCAGATCAGCGAGCAGCTCCGGTCCGACGGGCATCTCGCGCACCACCCCTCCCAGGGCAAGCCGCGCGAGCAGAAGGTAGTCGGCCTTCGCCGGGAAGGTCAGTCGAATGGTCGCATCATTCATTGCGTGGGGCCATCTCCTCGATCCTTCCCCGCATGATGATGAGAGCGCGGCGGAGAAGCCGGGAGACGTGCATCTGCGAGATCCCCACCTCCGCGGCGATCTGGGACTGGGTCAGCTCGTCGAAGAAACGGAGCTCGACGATCCGTCGCTCGCGCTCGTCGAGCACGTCGAGGCCGGCCGCGATCAGCGACCCGTCCTCGATCTCCTCGAATCCGCTGTCCTCGACGCCCAGCTTCTCGGCGAGTGAGTCGTCTCCCCCGTCCTCGAACGGCGCATGGAGAGATCGGGTCGAGTACGCGTGGGCAGAGTCGAGCGCGTCGATCACCTCTTCCTCCTCCGCCCCGGTCGCCTTGGCGAGCTCGGGAATCGTGGGGGAGCGTCCGAGCTCGTTCGTGAGCTCGTCAAGGACGCGCGAGAGGCGGACGCTCAGCTCCTTCAAGCGCCGCGGGACGTGCATCGCCCAGGCCTTGTCCCGGAAGTGGCGCCGAATTTCGCCGACGATCGTCGGCACCGCATAGCTCGAGAACTCGACGCCGCGATCGACATCGAACCGGTCGACGGCCTTGATCAATCCCAGAGAGCCGACCTGCACGAGATCCTCCAACGGCTCGCCACGACCCGAATACCGGTTGGCGAGGGCCCGGACCAGGGGCATGAGCTCGAGGAGCGCCTGATCGCGTGCCGCCTGATCACCCTCACGGTGGTAGGCGCGGAGAAGCGCATCGACGTTCCGCTGCATCAGAGAGCTCGATCGCCTAGGGCCGAGGGACAGATATCGGGCACGGTATCGACGCGCGCGTCTCTGGCGAGGCCGCTGTCGCTCGCCTGAGGTACCCGCGTCGGGCATCCCCGAAACGGGGAAGCGCCTCGAGCGGCGCCGTTCCTCACGAGCGACCGCCGAGTGCCCGCTCGAGCTCGATCTTGGTCATCTTCGAACGGCCGCGGATGTTGCGCTTGCGCGCCTCCTCGTAGAGCTGGTCGCGCGTGCGTCCGCGCGGCCCCTGGCGATGGCTCCTGAGCCCGCCACGACGCCCCGAGGAGATGTCTTCCTTGGAGAGCTTGGAAGGTGCGCTGGCCTCACCGCTGCGCGCGCGCTCCTTGTTGACCGTCCGCGCGGCGATCTCCTCGGCCGTGCCTTCCGACTTGCCCTGCGAGCGCAGCGAGTCCTTGATGTGCTCGTACTGTCTCGCTCGCTTAGTGCCCGTCTTGACTCCACGGGGCGGCATGACGACCTCCTTCGAGAATAGCGCTGCCGTCTTCCCACGTACCCGTGGCGTTTTCTCGCAAACGCCACGTTTGAGTCGAGGCCAACTTTGGGTATTCAGCGCTACGTCAACAACGAAGGAGGGGAACCGTGTATATCGGTGGCGGTTTGCTCGCATTGATCATCATCGTCCTGTTGCTGATCTGGATCTTCTAAGAGCTTCTACCTATCGGATTCGCCGGCTCCGGCCAGGGACTTCTCCAGCGTGACCCGTGTCCCCGTGCTTGCAGGCGTGATCTCGACCGAGGTCATCGCGGCATGCATGAGCCGGAGCCCGAATCCGCGATCCGGCCTTTCGGTCGGAGGCAACCAGGCGCCGGTGTCTTCGACAGAGATCCGCAACCGCGAGTCGCTCAGGTCCGCTCGTACCTGCAAGGTGTTGTCGCGCGGCTCGACGGCGTGCTCGATCGAGTTCGCACAGGCTTCCCATACGGCCAGGACGACATCGTGTGCATCGGACCGGCTGAGCGGCGCACCGGCAAGCCAACTTCGCATCGCGTCACGAACGAGATCCAGCGAGCCCGTGTCGCTCGGCAGATGCAGATGCAGAGGCTGGGGCGCCACCGCGAGCAGGCGCACGGCCAGGAGCGCGATATCGTCGCCGCGCTCTCCGGTCCCGACCAATTGCCGGATCAAGTGCTCGACGAGCTGCTCGGGCTCCCCTGGTCCTTCGGAGACGGCGACTCGAAGTCGCTCGAGGCCTACATCGATCGATTCGCCGCGTCGCTCGACGAGACCATCGGTGTACAGGACGAGAGTCGTCCCGACGGGAAGCTCGACGATCTCCTGCGTGTACCGCGTGTCGGTCCCGGCACCGAGAGGCAACCCGCGGCCTCCCTCCATGAACTCCACGCGGCCGTCCGGGAAGGCGACCAGCGGCGGTGGGTGACCAGCGGATGAGTACCGGCAGAGGCGAGCGTCCCCATCGATGACGACGTAGACCACGGTCGCGAAAGCCATGTCCATCACCTCCTCGGCGAGGCGGTTCAGGCGGGTGAGGGTCGACGACGGCTTCATCCGGTCCAGCGAGAAGGCCCTCAGGCCGTTCCGAAGCTGCCCCATGGTCGCAGCCGCCTGGACGCCTTTGCCCACGACGTCTCCGACGACGAGACCGAGTTGCCCGTCGTGGAGTCTGATCGCATCGAACCAGTCGCCGCCCACCGCGACGCCGGCCGTGCCGGGCAGATAGCGAGCAGCGAGCTGCATGCCCTCGACCCGGGGCAACGAAGCCGGGAGAACGCTCCGCTGCAGGGTCTCGGCGATCGACTGCTCGGACTCATACGCGCTCGCGCGATCGAGCGCCTGAGCCGCCTGGCCGGCCAACGCCTCCACGAACCTGCGGTCCTCCGAGGACAGCGAGGAACGCTCTGCCCACGACATGACAAGGAGCCCGTTCGACCGCCGGCCGGCAACCAGCGGGACGTAGAGGAAGGACTCGTGCTCGGCGAGCTCCATGAGCTGGGAGACGTCGGGGAAGACGGCTCGCACATCCTCGAGCGACTCGTAGAAGGCCGACACCCGACGCTTCACCGCCCGGTTGCCGGGCGTCGGCTCGTCGAGCGAGACTTCGCGCCGGGACTCGACGCTCTCATCCGAGTACCCGACCCACGCCAAGAGCTGCACGAGGCGGCGGTCCTCGAGAACGATCCCGAGCGCAGTCGCAGACACCCCTAGCGCCGGGCCGATCTCGTCGACGACGACCTTCGCCACGTCCGTGCGCGTGAGAGCGTTCGAGAGCGCGGCGGTCATCTGCTGGAGGCGGTCCGAGCGTTGGCGCAGGCGCTGCTCCGCGTCGAAGAGCCGACTGCGCTCGAGCGCCTGCGCACATTGCGAGACGGCCGCCTGGAGCCACCTGCGCTCTTCCTCCCGCAGCTCCCGTGGCCGCCGAAACGTGAGGTGGAGCGCGCCCCGTACACCCGCGGCGGTGCGCAGCGGTAGCGCGACCCAGCCCTGGTCTCCAAGATCCGCTCCGACCGCGAAGCCGGCCATCTCGGCGAGCGTGAGCGCCCACACGGGCTCTCCACCCGCGATCGCGCGTGCGAACGGCACGTTCGAATCGAGCGCGAAGGTGCCCCAATGCTCGAGCTCGTGGTCGGAGTAACCCGCGCTCGAGACGAAGTCGACGATCACACCCTCGGGCCTCGAGAGCACCACGAACCCTGCCTCCGCTCCGACCGCCTCGAGGGCATGAGTGAGGCACGTGTCGCTGACCTCGGTCGGCGTCGACACGAGCGAGAGCGCGGCGGTGACCTCCTGCAGCCGGCGTATCTCCTCGGAGCGCGCCGCCGCCTCAGCCTGAGCCCGCCTGCGCTCTATCTGCTCGAGCGCGAACCCGGCCTGGTCGGCGAAGCGTCGGATGAGGGCCACCATGGCCGGGTCCGGATCGGAGATGACCTTCTTCCACGAGACGATGAGAACGAGCTCGACGTCTCCCCCGCCGATGGCGATCGGCACACGGAAGGACGAGCGAAGTCCGAGCTTGCGTACTCGCTCGAGCCCCTCCCCGCGAGCCTCCTCCTGCACGTCGGAGACAAACGAGACGCGGAGTGTCTCGACGGCGTCGCGCAGGGTCGGAAAGTCCTCGAGAGCCGCATCGAGACCGGACGGCAAGCTTTCGGACGGCGCGGTGCAAAGGAGCTCGAGCCTGCCTTCTCGGAGGCGCCAGAGAATGGCCATATCCGCGTCGAAGGTCGCGGCTGCCTCGCTGCAGATCGCCGCGGCCGCGCCTTCGACACTGTCGGCATGGAACCGAGGAGCCACGCGAAGAATCCGGTCCAGCGCCTGTCGAGACTCCTGCTCCCGCGCGTACAGGCGAGCGCGTTCGAGAGCCTGCCCCCCGAGACCTGCGGCGAGCGTCGCGATCGCCTCGGCCTCCGGGTGCGCAGATCCCGATTCGTCGAAGAGCAAGCTCACAGCCCCTACCGCGTCGCCGGCGACCCACAACGGCACGGCGATCGCACGGTGCGCGTACGGCGCCAACGCCGCTGCGTCGGGAAAGTCGCGTTCGAACGCTTTGCGATCGTCGACCCGGATGGTCGTCCTCTCGCTCGCGGCCTGTGCGATCGGCGTCGACGTTCCGAGCCGCATTCGAAAGCCAGGTTCATGGTGCGAGCTTGCGATTCGCGGATCAGCGATGACGAGATCTGAGCCGTCGATCATGCCGACAGCGGCCGCGCGTGCTCCGACGAGCGCGGGTGTGCGTTCGACCAGCGCTTGAGCGACAGCGGAGGGCGTTACGGCGTCGAGAAGGGTCGCCGAAAGCTCTTGGAGGCCGGCCATGTCGCGGAACGACGCCTCGGCGGCGGAGGCAGCTGCAGTTGCCTGCTCGCGACCGCGGCGAAGCAACTCGCTCACCAAGACGACACCGAGCGCGATTGCCATCGTCGCCAGCCACCGCGTCACTTCGATGCCCTGAAACGTGTCGGCCGCGACCTGATCCAGGAGCTCGAACGTCCATCCCGCGGCCATGGCCACGAGCGCGGGCCCGATCCCACCGAGCCACACGGTGACCGCCACGACACCGACGAGGACGGCATAGAACTCCGCGCCGTCTGGCGTCAGGGCCTCGGAGGCCAGAACGCCGAGGGCCGCCAGGACGATCGCGAACCCATATCGCAGGAACCACGACCTGTGCACGTACGCGTATGCGGCGGTGAGCCTGTCGCCCGTCATCGGTGAAGATCGAGTCGCCTCAACAGGTGCATCCGAGGGCAGAGGTTACGTCCAGCGAGGACTCCGAAGCGCGCCAGACCTCTCGACCGAGAAATGTCAGGCGAGGTACATCGCGAGCACGACCACAGCGATCAACACCGCCACGACGCACGCGATCACAAAGGCGACACCTCCGAGCGCGAGGAACGGAGTCGCGGTCGTTCGTCCGGCCGCAACCTCTTGCTCCTCACTGCGGGCATCCGGACGCTCGGCATCCGGGATTGCGGATTCGCCTGCGCTGTCAGCGGGACGGCTCATCTCTGCAAGGTACCCGCCCTGAAGATGGTCAAACTCGTAGGGGCGAGGCTTGCCTCGCCCCTACGACTCGAACAAGGGCGCGTACTGCTCGCGCCACTCGCCGTCGCTCACCGCTCGACGAAACAGCCGCTCGAGGATCGTGCGCGGAGTCTCGCCCTCCTCGTGCGCGACGAGGCAGACGCAGGCGACGAGCAGGTGCCTCAAGAGCGTTCCGTCGATGCGGGCCGCGACGAGCGCCCGCTCGAACGCCCACACGCTGCGCTCGGCGTCCGACAACGGGCCGCGCTCGCGGATGACAGCGAAGAGCCGCTCGGCGTCAACTGCGTTCCAATCCATCGTTCACGGTATCGAGCGCTTGTTGGGCTGACTTGAACGTTTCCGCCTCTCGAAGCGCGGGTACGGCTCAGTCGAACCCACTGTTCAGACCCAACGAGGAGGTTGACATGCACACAGATGTTTGGTCCTACCGCGACACGTCGAGCCTCGGCACGAACATCGAGAACGTCGACATCACCGGCTTCGAGGTGGAGGCGCTCGACGGAGGTATCGGCAAGATCGACGAGGCTACCTACGAGATCGGCTCGAGCTACGTCGTTGTCGACACAGGTCCCTGGATCTTCGGCAAGAAGGTCATGCTTCCGGCAGGCGTCATCAAGTCGATCGACGAGGCCGAGGAGAAGCTCTTCGTCAACCGCACGAAGGACGAGATCAAGGCCTCACCCGAGTTCGATGACTCGATGGTCAGCGATGACTCGTACCGCGGACAGCTGGGCTCGTACTACGGCCCCGGCGGCCAGGCGCATCGCGACTGGGACGACACCGTCTAGG
>Ga0136617_10006569_pt1 | contig 10380 bp, 11 predicted proteins | sample AntDrymUQ3222106_2_FD_129672 | JGI IMG/M metagenome (GOLD analysis project Ga0136617, IMG submission 129672) | Polar desert sand microbial communities from Dry Valleys, Antarctica - metaG UQ322 (21.06) | ecosystem: Environmental > Terrestrial > Soil > Desert | place: Antarctica: Dry Valley...
CTGCCGCTTGCCTTTCAACAACCCCACCAGGCTTTGACCGGTCATGGTCTCCAAAGGCTTCAGTCCGGCGGCTTCAAGAAAGGTCGGAGCGACATCCGAGAGGCTCACGAAGTCGTCAATTACTCGCCCTCCTTTGACTGCTGCTCCCCACAGCACAGCTAACGGCACGCGGTTGCCGCTGTCTCTGATATTAGCTTTCGCGCGCGGAAACGGCATCCCGTTGTCGCTCGTGAACATCACAATAGTGTTCTCCAACTTGCCCGCTGTCTCCAACATCTTGAGCATTTCGCCGGCTTCACGATCCAGCCGCTCAATTTCAAGATAGTAATCGAGGATGTCGCTACGCACTTCTGGTGTGTCGGGCAGGAAGGCGGGCACGGTGACATCTCCAAGCTTCATGCCCGACCTGAGACCGGAGCCCTCAACATAAGGGCGATGCGGGTCCTGGCTGCCGAACCAGAAACAAAACGGTGTGCCTTCGGGCGTGCCCTTGTCAAACTCTTCAAAGCTTTTAAATTGTGGTCCAGCCGGGTTGCGCGTGCGCCCTGATCCTTCGAGGCTACCCGGTCCCCAACCCTTGCGCGTGTGTCCCACGCGATAACCGGCGGCTTCGAGGATGTCCGGGTACACATCGTACTTCTTCGGCAGGATGCCCCACAGGTTGCCACCGTCTTCGAGACGATGTACCGTTTGACCGGTGAGCATCGCCGCGCGCGACGGCGTGCATGACGGCGAGACGACGTAGGCGTTAGTGAACAATACGCCTTCTCTGGCAATGCGGTCGAAGTTCGGTGTCTTCACAACCTTGTCGCCGTAGGCACTCGCGTGGGGCCATCCCCAATCATCGCCGATGATGAACAAGATGTTCGGGCGACCTGCTGCCTTACCCTGTTGATTCTTCTTATTGAATGTCTGCGCTTTCGCGTTGTCCGCTACCGGTGGTCTACGTGTGGAACGTTGCGGACTGAGGCTTAGTGCTAAAGCCTCAGCGCTACCGGACAAGATTGTCAGTAATAAGCACAGCACGGGGCATAAACCAACTCGCACCTCTACCACGCGATTACTGACGAGAGCACCTTTCCTTTGCTTCATCCCAAGTTTCTCCATGCTTCTGTATAACTTTATTGGTGGGTGATTCAGTAACCAAGGCTTAGATGAGGATGTGTTCGGTCGGCGACCCGCCACCTGGCTGAAGCGCAGGCGAAGCGACCAGCCGGTCAACTGTCGAGCACTGGCGGCGCGCAGGGCTGTACGGAACTTGCTCGCAAAGGCCCGCGCCGTCGCTTCGATGATTGCGCCTGTGCACCCCTTCGCGAACTCGGGTTTTGTACCCTCGTGGGCAGCAGGCGGCACACCTTAACGCGTCTTTCTAAATTATCACGTCGCGAGGTGCGACGTGGCGCCGCGCCGTGGTATAGCATATTGTTTCACGCTCTACACCACGTCACAACCACAGCAAGCGACACGGAGGAAGATCCCATGGCAATCAAAACTTTGAACGAGAAGTTTCATCACGGACTCGGCGACATTTATGATGCCGAACACCTGTTCCTGGAAGCGCAACAGGAGATGCTGCCGCAGGTGCAGAACCCGCAACTTCAGAAGTTGATTGAACAACACATCACACAGACAGAGCAACAGATCGCGACGATTGAGCAAGCATTCAAGGCACTCGGCGCGGAACCGAGGCGCATTAAATGTCTCGGCGCAAACGGCATCGTGACCGAGAACCGTAAGGCGCTGAAAGAGGTGTCGTCGAATCCCGCGCTCGTCGATCTGGCGATCGCCGGCGGCTCAGCGAAGGTCGAACACTACGAAGTGAGTTGCTACCGAGCGCTGGTGCAGATCGCGGAACAGACCGAGCAGGCGAAAGTCGCGAAGCTATTGCAGAAGAATCTCGCGCAGGAAGAACAGACGGCCAGCAAGGTCGAAGCGAGCATGCCGAAGTTGTTGCAGCAGGCGATCAAGTCCGAGCAGGGACAGAGCGCGGTGGCGGCCACGAAAGCGGCCACCAAGACGATCACCAAAGCGGCGCCGCAAGCGAGCGGAGCGACGGCAGGCGCCCAGTCCCGGACAAGCACCAAGTTGGCGGGCGGTGCGAAGAAGTCAGAGGCGAAGGGCGCGGGCGGCTCGCAAGCGTCGAGCGAGGCGTCTGACAGGATGATCGTGGATGGCGACTCCGGCGTGGAGCAAGGCACGAACGAGTAGCAGTTGCCGACGCGTAGCAGCAATCAAGGCCATGTGCAATGACAAGCGGGGTCGGGGTTTGCCAAAGGAGCCGACCCCGCTCGCATTTAAGGAGTAGATGAAGAATGGGAGTGTAGATCGTTGTCGTCCATAAGACCGGTACCGGACCCTGTGAGATGAGGTTAACGCTTCTCTTCGCTCTGATTCCAATGAGGTCATGCTCAGATACAGGCTCCCGGCACCAGACTTCGACGACTTACTGAACACCAAAGACCAACCGAATGTTAAATCTGACGGCGTATATTTTCATCATTGGTGGTGGAGCGCAGTTCCATCTGGGCTCAGATAGAACACTGGTCAACCTCTTACAAAGTAACCTCGTGCTTGATTATGAAACAGACTCAACTGCGACCCTTACAAACATCGGCAAGCAGGTCAGCCGCTTAGTCGCGTTGCGTGGCTTACGGGTAAGGTCAGGGGCTGGCGGTCGATGAAGAAGTTCTTAACCGCCAGCATCGCAGAAGTCTCTCCTTGACACGCCACTTTCATCGAACACTTCCATCTACTCAGGAAGCAGCAGCGGCTGCACGGGCCCGCAGGTGTGCCCGCGCACGCGGTGCTTGTTAGGATAGTAAGGGCTCGACGCCAGCACGGGTGTGACGCAACGGCAGCACAGTAGCGCCTCACACTTCAGACAGCGCATCGAGATGCACTCTCTGGTGTCGTCCCCGCAATGCGGACATTCGCCGCCGCGAGGCTCTTGCTTGGTTGCCGCTTCCATCGAACTCATTCTACCAAATTCCGATGTTTATTCGTCGTGAGATTTGGAATAGTAGCATTTGCATAGGCCCCGACGCCCCTGCTGTCAATATGCAACCCCGTAGCCATTCATCATTTCTAAACAGATAGCTCTCCCCGTGTGATGGCGAACTTCGCCGAGGGAGAGTAAGAAGTGTCCACTCAATATTGGAAGCAGTTCACCCCGTTCTACTTCTACACCGCGGCGGTATCGGTTTTAGGCGTCGCGGCCGCCACCAGCGAGACGCGACCGCTCGCCGGCGTCTTACGATTGTTCGTATGCGGTTTTTTGAGCTGGGCTGTGGTCGAATACGGCCTGCACCGATTCGTCTTCCACTACTCGGCGCGAATGGCACCGTCCAGGCTGTTCTTGTCAGCCTCACATCAATCACACCATGACCACCCTCAGGCCGAAGACCAACTCTTTTCGAGCCTCAGGATGAGCGCGCCCGTCAGCTTCTGCTACTGGCTGCTGGCGTGGGCTGTGTTGGGGAGTTGGCAGGCGGCTGTGTACCTGCTCATCGGATTGGTCGCCGGTTACTTCAGCTACGAATGGTTGCACTATCAGGCGCATCACGGCGCGCCGCGCCTTCGCCCGCTCAGGTATTTAAGGAAGTACCACCTGCTGCATCACCATCGGACGCCTGAACTGCGCTTCGGTGTAACCTCACCGGTGATTGATTATCTGTTCGGCACTTTCCGCCCGGTGAGTGGGGGCGCGCGCCACAAGCCGAAGTGATTGCGCACCCGGTTCAAGCTCAACGTTGATATAGTTGACAGATGTCAAGTGGACGCACTATCCCTGTGCTCGTTCGCTTGTTGCTCACGAGTGTCAAAAGTTCGTTGAAGTGATGACACAGCAAGCAGCGGGGTCTTTAGATTTAGCGACGGTTGATCATGCTGATATTCGTAGGTTGGGTACCACCAGACCTGTGTTCGTCACAGAAACTGCTTCGCAAGGTGGCGCAAACATCATTCTTTCGCACGCCCTCGGTTCAGGATCACGATCTCAGCAGCACCTACCTGCAGAGGATACATCATTGTGGTGGGACCCTCGACGAACCGAGCTTCAACCATGTCCCCGACTGTGAGGTCTTCGAACGTCACCCGACGGCGCTCGTCACTCCGCTGCTCGACAATGCGAGTCTCGCCCGTAACTATCAGGTTAGCCTTATCAAGACTCTCGTTCGCCTTGTTGTCTGCTTCGACCAGTACGGTGCCGATGAATCTACCCTCGTCTGCTGCACTCGCCCGACGAATGTTCGTGATCCTGCCCCGAATATCTACGCCGCCGTCCCCTGTCGCGCTCAACTGAGAAGTGAAAGCTAATATCAGCACCGCGATCACGATGTGGAGTCCTACTAATTTAAAGCCGTGCATACCCGCCTCCCGTTTGAACACCTGTATCTAACTCGTCTTTGGATTGAACGCTTGGTGTGGAAGGAACTTGCGGTGGCGTGAGCAGCCTGACGCCGGACATCCGCCGCCGCCTGTCAACCCGATCTTAAGGAGGCATGCTGATAGGCAGTCGTCTGCAATCTCGTCGTTGGGTGGCGGGCTCCTAACATGGGGTTCACTTGATCTTGTTAGCGATTAATTGTCAGGGGCCACGACATCGTGGACTAAAATCGACCGCGACATCGTGGACTGCTTAATTGTGTATATTCCGCCGAGTTATTAGTCCATTTTCCGTCCGGAAAGTAGGCCACTTCAGCATAAATGTCCGGTACTCTGCATCAGGTTTAAACCTTTGCAGAGCGCCGGAGGAGAGGCATGCTGAAGATGGAACAAGTTCACGTGATCCGCCACAAAGTTCATATTGAGGGACACAGCATCCGCAAGGTGGCCAAAGCGATGCATCTGAGCCGCACCACGGTCGCCAAGTATCTGACGATGAGCGCGCCCGCGCGCCGCGCGTCGCAGCCACGTCGCGCACCAGCGCGCGAGCGCGTCCGTAAGCGCATTGACGAACTCGTCGAAGAGTGGCGCCACCGCACCACTGAGAAACAGCGGATCACCGGCACGCGCCTCCATCGTCAGTTGCTTGAAGAAGGCTTGGCCGTCGGCAAGACGACCCTCTACGAAGTCTTGCGTGAGCGTCGTCGCCGGGCGGCGGAAGTTTACATTCCGCTCACGTACCGCGCGGGTGACACGGCGCAGGTTGACTTCTTCGAGGTCACGGTCGATGTCAAAGGTTCCCGCCGCGCCGTCTGGAAGTTCGTGATGCGGCTGATGTATTCCGGCTATGACTTCGCGTGGTTGTATGAAAGGTGCGACCAGCTTTCGTTTCTTGACGCGCATGTGCGCGCCTTCGCTTTCTTCGGCGGCGTGCCAGCACGCGGCATCTACGACAACCTCTCGGCCGCCGTGCGCCGTCGTTTGCACCTGCATCATGTCGAGCGTCAGTTGACGGAGCGGTTCGCCGCGCTCTCGTCGCACTATCTCTTTGAGCCATGCTTTACCAGACCCGGCGAAGGGCACGATAAGGGCGGCGTCGAAGCCAGAGGCAAAGGCATCCGCTGACAACACCTGACGCCGATCCCTCAAGGGCAGACGCTCGACGAAATCGCGCGCGCTGTGCTCGACAGCCTGACCGCGCACGCGCAACTCAAGCGGCATCCGGCGGGCGACACGGTCGCGGCGCTGTTCGCGAAGGAGTGCACGGCCCTGCGTGAGTTGCCGGCAGCGCCGTTCCAAGCACGGCTCATGCGCCAGTTGTCTGTCAGCAGCAGCGCGACCGTGGTGGTCGAAGGCGCGACCTCCTCGGTGCCGTCGCGGTGGGCGCGGCTGGAGGCAACGGCGGACATCGGCGTCACCGATATTCGACTGGTATGCGGCGGCGAGACCGAGGTTCACGCACGCGCTGGTGCCGGGACGAAGAGCGTGCGTGACCGTCACTACGTGCCGGAACTGAGTCGCAAGCCCCAAGCTGTCCGGCAAGTCGCGCCAGAACTGGTGGCGGAACTCGGAGAGCCAGACGGCCGATTGTGGCAGTTGCTCGAAGGCGCGCACGGCGGACTGGAAGCGGCACGGGTGTTGGCCCGCCTGCTCGCCGTGATCGACCGCGAGGGCGAAGAGGTCGTCAGTGCGGCACTTGACCGGGCGCTCCGGCAGTCGCCACTTTTTCAGCCGCACGTCCCGGCAGTCGACGTGGCCCAAGCGAAGCGCGCCGTGGCCGTTCCCGAAGGCCTTCGCTTCTATGACGTTGAAGCCGGGCGTGCCGCCGATTATGACTGGCTGCTGCTGGAGGCGGGAGGCGCGCGATGACCGAAGTGAGCCATGCCGCGCGCGCGGCCGTCATCAATGAACACCTCAAGACCTTGAAGCTGCCGAGTGTGGCCCGCGAGTACGTGGCCGCTGCACGACGGGCGCGCGACGCCGGAGCCGACGACGAAGAGTTCCTGCGCGAACTCCTCGAAGTCGAGGTACGGGTGCGCCAAGAACATAGCGCTGCACGGCTGTTGAAGCGCGCCGGCTTTCCCGACGTGAAGACCTTAGACGAGATCAAGTGGCAGGCGCTCGAAGGCGTGTCGCGCCCGAAGATCATGGAACTGGCTTCCTGCGCTTACATCACGCGCGGCGAAGATGTGGTGCTGGCTGGGCCAATCGATCCTCTGACATTCTGCACCTCCTCACGAGATATCGATAAACATTGATCTTTCTTCTTCTTGGCAGCCCGTTCGTGGGCCTCCAGGTCCTGCTTTTATTCTCCTCACAGCCTGTTGTACCGCTTCATCCTCTAATACCTCGACGGCGATTTCCCACGGCGCGAACTTAATTGTTTGTTTCGCCGGTAGAATATTGTTTTCGATCATTCTTCGCACTGCTCTGACGCTGATCCCTAAACGGGCCGCCGCTTCCTCCAGCGTTACGCGCGAATGATCCGGCTGGTCCGGATGATAGATGGGTAAGCCGAGATGATGTCGCAGTGAGCAGACACGCGCCTCGTGCCACGTGTTACCCGCCCCGGTGCGCAGACCCAGCCGATTGAGCGTCGCCGCGATCTGCTCATCGCGGTAATGACCGGCCATCCGCTTCACCACTTCCACCGCTTCCACCTCCGTGCACCGGCGGTGATGACCGCTCTTCACTCTGGTAAAACGCAACGGGGTGTGCCGGCCGCCCCGCCAGTGAATCATCAACATGATCTCATGTTTCTCTTCATCGATGTTGGCGATGATCTCTTCAATCAAGATGTGGACGATCCGTTGCTTGTGCCGCATCTCGGTCGAAGGCGACTGCCACACCGCGGCGAGGTCTTGCGCTAAACGTAACAATGCTTCTCGGTCGAGCGGGTGCGTCCCCGCAGCAGATGATCTCGATGAACACTCTTCCAGACGCTTCTCAACATCTCGCGCTCTCTGCAGTGCCACATTCCATCTCGCTTCTAACTCCGCAGCGACCAGTCTCTGCGCCGGGTCAACCGCTTCGTAGCGGCGCTCGGCGAGTTGACTCTCATAACGTGCCTGTTCCAACTCCAGGACTACGGCCTGGCGCCGCTCGTCACGCTCGAGTGCCACCTTCTCAGCCGCCACGAGTGCCGCTTCCACAGCGTGGCGGTCGACGGCACGCAAGACCTCTTCCGCGACTGCGCGGTCCGGCCGCAAGCCGCCAAAAGAGAGACACCAGCCGGTGCCGTGGTTGATGTGTGCACCGCGACAATGGTAGCGCGGCACGTCACCCTTCGCTCCGCTGTAGGCCACATGCAGCATCCGCCCGCAACGTCCGCACCGCAGTAGTCCGGCCAGTAAACTGCGCCCGCCACGACCAGCCTTGCGTCCCATCTTCTTCTTCATATGGGTGTTCTCTCCCAAGACCGTTTTGTTGCGCTCGTATTGCTCCCATGAAATATAGCCTTCGTGATGATCACGCAGGAGCACGCTCCAGTCCTCCTGGGCTTTGTAGTGCCCGTGTGTCTTTCTCCCTCTCCCATCGCGGAGGGTGACCTGCGCCTCGGTCTTGCCGAACGCATAGGCGCCTGCATAGAGCGGATTCTTCAGCACCGTGAGCACGTTGTTGTAGATGGGCAGTTTCCATGCGATCTGAGGGCCGAAGCGATCATTGACAATCCGCGGTAACGAGACGGCTTCGCTGCGCAGCCATAGTAGTACCTGACGTGCGCTACCCATCTCGTGAAATTTGGCGAAGACAAGCTCAATCGCTTGTTGAATCCGCCGATCCGGAACTTTCTCGATCTTACCCGCTTGCGTCCAACATAACCCGACCGGCAAGAGGAACTTGAGCTCACCGCGTTTGGCTTTGCTGCGGATAGCTTCCATCGAGCGCTGCCGCAGCAGCGTCAGTTCAAACTCACTCAACGTCCCTTTCAATCCTAACAGCAATCGATCATCGCTGAGCCGTGGGTCATAGACGCCATCGGGATCAACGATCAGCGTGCCGACCAAGCCACACAACTCAAGCAGGTGGTGCCAGTCACGACCATTACGTGCCAGGCGCGAGGCTTCAATGCAGAAGACGGCTCCGACTTCACCGGTACAGACTTCGCTGACGAGACGCTGAAAGCCGGGGCGCTCAACCAGGCCAGAGCCGGAGCGCCCCAGGTCCTCGCTGATCATCTCGACCACCGCGAAGCCGAGTTGGCGCGCATGATCAGCGAGGCCAAATTGACGTCGTTGACTTTCTTTATTCTCGATCAACTGAATGACCGTTGACTGGCGCACATAGACGATGGCACGACGGGTGAGCTGTTCACGCGCGATCTTGGTGTTCATGATCGTCTCCTGGTTGTTCACCTTCATCGGCAGCAGCGCTCAACAACAGCTCGGCGAGGGCCCTCACAAGCTCACGTTGCTGATCAGCAGAAAGCGCTGGCCCACAGTCATCAACTGGTAACAGTAACTGCCGAAAAACCTCACGGCTGCTTTTTATCCGGGTCATGAGCGGCCTCCTTCGTGTCGCGATGATCTGGGAGAAAACGCTCCGCATTAGAGCATGAGGAGTCGAGCAGGGCGCGCAGCTCGATGAGTGAATCAAGCGCGACGAGAGGTGGACCGAGCGAGAGCTGCTGGCAGAAGCATGCGTCAGTCATCCAAGCCGGCAGCTCTGCGAAGGTGCCATCAGGGAGCTGGCAGGAGAAGTATTGGACATGATTGCGAGAAAGCCGACGGTTGACGCGGAGTGAACATCCAAATAGAACATGCCACCGGTAATGGACTGTGACGGAAGATGAGTGTTGATGAGCACTATGTGACTGGCACGATCGGGACCGGAAAAACTCACTTAGCGATTAGTCTCGGGGTCGAAGCGACGCGGCGGCGCTTTCGCGTGGCTTTTACCCGCGCGGCGAGTTTAGTGCGGAGTCTCATTGAAGCCAGAGATGAGCGCACTCTCACGCGCTTGCACAGCCGCTATCAAAGAGTCGAACTGCTGATCATTGACGAACTCGGATTGGTGCCCTTCGACCGCGCCGGCGGTGAACTACTTTTCAACTTATTGAGTGATCGCTACGAAAGACGCTCAACGGTTGTGACGACGAACTTAAGCTTTGGCGAGTGGGTGCAGGTTTTCGGCGGCGATGAAAAGCTGACGACTGCCTTGCTCGACCGGCTCTCCCATCACGCGCACATCTTAACGACGCGGGGAGCATCGTTCCGCCGTCAGAAACAGCCGCACAAGGACGCGGCGTAAACCCAAGCTGAGAGTGGCCTACTTTCCGCGCGGAAAGTTGCCTACTTGCAAAGCGGAATAAACACTCATGCTGATATGATGCCAGAAAGCGCGGATAGTCACCTTTCATACTCGCCTCTAAAATGCAGGAAAGCGATTTCCCTAAATAGGTAGAACCGGAAATAATCGGGCAGAAAAAGCAATTACGAGGAGATCGGGCGGGGATTCTAACAGCAAAGTGCCGGTGCGAAAAAAGAAAAGGGAAATTCTTTATCGGGAAGAGAGGCGAGTTTCGAGGCGCGCTTGTTGGGTCTTATCGCAGCTTCCCTCCTGTACGTCCTACTTCAAGAGGGGAAGTAAAGGGATGGCGAGCTTCTGGCCCGCCTTTCCTGCGAGTATTAAACCGATTTTACTGCCTCTTCCGCACAAAAGAGTAAAGGGAGGCCGACTTTCCTGTGGTGCGGGATGCCCGCCACGCCTGCACACGTTCGCTGTGCGCTCGTTTCCACCCTCAGTCCAACCGGCAACATACCCGTTTCAGCACAGGGCAAAAACACAATGGCAGAGGGTGGCGGGGGAAGCGGGATGATCTGGATGCATATGTGAAGAAGTTGTGAGCCTCGTCGTCACAGTCTTGACGCACCGCCAGGGTTGGCATATCGTCTCGCACCTCAGAACGTTTACAGGCTGGTCATGCGCGATCCTGCGCCTTGCCCCGCATTCATCTCCTGACCAACCTTCCCCATTTCCGTGTGCCGTGGTGCGGCA
>Ga0136617_10006570_pt1 | contig 10379 bp, 7 predicted proteins | sample AntDrymUQ3222106_2_FD_129672 | JGI IMG/M metagenome (GOLD analysis project Ga0136617, IMG submission 129672) | Polar desert sand microbial communities from Dry Valleys, Antarctica - metaG UQ322 (21.06) | ecosystem: Environmental > Terrestrial > Soil > Desert | place: Antarctica: Dry Valley...
GACGCGACGGTCCTCGGCGATGAACCAGTAGTCGATGACCCCCAGCGGCGCGACCACCCGGCCCCGGATGCCGGTCTCCTCCTCCACCTCCCGCACGGCGGCGTCCTCGTGGGTCTCGCCCGCCTCGAGATGACCCTTGGGCAGCGACCAGAGCAGCCGGCCGCGGCGGTCCAGCCGGCCGATCAAGGCAACCCGCGGGCCCCCTCCGGTGCGGTCGACGACCATGCCGCCGGCCGAGGTCTCCTCCACCTTGCGCAGGCTGCGCCGGCCGCGCGGGCGGCGCGCGAAGGAGGCGGTGGGGGGCATCCCGCGATCGTAACCGCGCGATCTCCACCCGGGTCGCCGAGCGGTCGCTGGCAGCCGGCGGGCACGAAGGGCGCGGGTTCCCTGCTCGCCGTACCCTTGCTCCTCGTGCCCGCCGACCCCAACGAGCCAGCCCCCCCTGCCGCGCTGTCCGCCGCCCAGCAGCGGCTGATCGGTGAGCTGTTGCGTGTGCAGCCGGTGCTCGCCGAGCTCGGCGCGCTCTTCGCGGGCGCCGGGCACGACCTCGCGCTGGTGGGCGGACCGGTGCGCGACGCGCTGCTCGGGCGCCCGATCCAGGACCTGGACTTCACCACCGACGCCCGCCCCGACGCGATCGCCGAGCTGCTGCGCGGCTGGGCCGACACCCACTGGGACGTGGGCATCGCGTTCGGCACGGTCGGCGCGCGCAAGGGTGCCCACCACATCGAGGTGACCACCTACCGCAGCGAGGTCTACCGCAGCGAGTCGCGCAAGCCGGAGGTCACCTACGGCGACACCCTTGAGCACGACCTGGCCCGGCGCGACTTCACCGTGAACGCGATGGCGGTGGCGGTCGGACCGTCGGGGCAACCGGTGGAAGGCACGACCTTCGTCGACCCGTACGGCGGGCTGGCCGACCTCGCCGGCGGGGTGCTGCGGACACCCGGCCGGCCGGAGGACTCCTTCGGCGACGACCCGCTGCGGATGATGCGGGCGGCCCGGTTCGCCGCGCAGCTCGGCTTCTCCGTCGACCCCGCCGTGGTCGAGGCGATGACGGAGATGGCGGACCGGGTCGAGATCGTGTCGGCGGAGCGGGTGCGCGACGAGCTGGTGAAGCTGGTGTGCGCCCCGCGCCCCCGGGACGGGTTGTCGCTGCTGGTGGCGACCGGACTCGCCGAGCGGGTGCTGCCCGAACTGCCGAGGCTCGCGCTGGAGGTCGACGAGCACCACCGGCACAAGGATGTCTACGAGCACACGCTGACGGTCCTCGAGCAGGCGATCGCGCTGGAGGACCCCGCCTCCTCGCCCGACTTCGTCCTGCGGTTCGCGGCGCTGATGCACGACATCGGCAAGGCCAAGACCCGCCGCTTCGAGCCGGGCGGCGGGGTGTCCTTCCATCATCACGAGGTCGTGGGGGCGAAGCTGACCGTGGCCCGGATGAAGGCGCTGCGGTTTCCCAAGGACGTCACCGAGGAGGTCGCCCGCCTGGTCGAGCTGCATCTGCGGTTCCACGGCTACGGCACCGGTGCCTGGACCGATGCCGCCGTGCGCCGCTACGTCGCCGACGCCGGGCCGTTGCTCGACCGGCTGCACAAGCTGACCCGCTCCGACTGCACGACGCGCAACCGGCGCAAGGCCGAGACGCTGCGCCGGGCCTACGACCACCTCGAGGAGCGGATCGCCCGGCTGCGCGAGCAGGAGCAGCTGGACTCGATCCGGCCCGACCTGGACGGCAACGCCATCATGGCGATCCTCGGTGTGCCGCCGGGGCCGGTGGTCGGCCAGGCCTGGCGGCACCTCAAGGAGGTCCGGCTCGACCGCGGCCCGATGACCGGGGACGAAGCCGTCGCCGAGCTGCGCGCCTGGTGGGCCCAGCAGCCCGCCCACCCCTAGCCCCCCACCCGACCAGTGGGGTGCCGGTCAGGGATGCCGGGTCGGCGCCGGAACGGTCTCGTGCCGCGGGGTCCTGCGGTTGACCCGGCCGTAGGTCAGCGCGGTGAGTGCGTAGCCGGCGCTGATCACGGCGTAGACCGCCGGTGAGTTGCCGTCAGCCGGCAGCGTCAGCGCCGCGAACGCCGCCGCGGACACGAACGCGATGTTGAAGATGACGTCGTAGAACGAGAACACCCGACCGCGGAAGGCGTCGTCGATCGACTCCTGCACGATCGTGTCCACGCAGATCTTCGAACCCTGTGCCGCCACCCCGATCACGAACGCACCGACGAGCAGCAGCGCCTCGTTCAGCCACACGACGTACACCGCCTCCATCGCCGCGGCGAAGGCGAAGCAGGTGGTGATCCAGGTCGACTTGCGGATCCGGTGGGTGATCGCCGGAGTGATGACCGCCGCCAGCAGGAAGCCCGCACCCGACGCCGCGAATGCGCTCGCCAGCCCGGCCAGCCCCCCGTCGACGTCGGTGGTCTCGTTGAAGTAGCTGCGGAAGAGCAGGATCGCGGAGATCGTGGACACGCCGTAGAAGAACCGGTGCGCACCGATCGCCGCCAGTGCGTGGCCCGCCCGCCGGTGGTGCCACACGTGCCGCGCCCCGTCGGTCATCCCGCGCGCGACCCGGCGGACCGCCTCGCGGGTCTCCGGCGCAGCGTCGTCGAGGTCGGGCCCGAGCAGGTCGCGGTCCATCCGCGCGGCCAGCGACGCGGCGACCAGGTAGACGACGGCGGCAACCAGGATCACCCGGCCGTCGGCGGTGCTGCCCTCCCCGAGCACCCGCTTCAACAGGTAGCCGACGCCCGCACCGCTGATGGCCACGATGGTCCCCGTGGTGGTGGACACGGAGTTGGCCATGACGAGCTCATCACGACGTACGACGTGGGGCAGGGCGGCAGAGAGGCCCGCAAGGAAGAACCGGTTCACGCTGAGGCAGGCGAGCACGGCGGCGTAGAGGGCGATGCCGGTGACCCCGGTGAAGACCAGACCGGCGACGCCGGTGACCATGCCGGCGCGCAGGACGTTGGCCACCACCAGCACCTGTCGCCGGCGCCACCGGTCCAGCAGCACACCCGCGAACGGGCCGACCAGGGAGTAGGGCAGCAGCAGGGTCGCGAACGCCGCGGCGACGCTGCCCGCCGAGGTCTGCCGTTCCGGGGAGAAGAAGAACAGGCTGGCGAGCGCCGCCTGGAACATCCCGTCCGAGGCCTGGGAGGTCAGCCGGGTCGCGAACAGCCGACGGAAGTCGCGGTGGCGGACGACCGCCCGCAGGTCACCGGCGAAGGACACCGCCACAGGGTACGGGCGCGCCGCGCCCCCGCGAGTTTTCTCCCTTTTCCTGCGGTCCCCTCGTCAGGAGGAGATGATCGCTCTGGCCCGCGCAGCAGCGCCGCGTGACAGCCGGGCCTGGGAGAGGATGCGCTGCCATGACCATCGACACGGATGCAGCGGGGATCCTCGCCGCGGTCGGCGTCGCCCTGATCGGCACCGATCTCGAGGGAACCGTCACGGTGTGGAACCCCGCGGCGGTGGCCGTCTACGGGTGGACGGACGCCGAAGCGATCGGCCGCAACGTGCTCGAGCTCACGCCTGCACCGGAGGGCCGTGGCGCCTCGGCATCGGTCTTCGAGCAGGTGCTCCGCGAAGGCTCCTGGGTGGGTGAGCACCCGGTGCAGCGGCGGGACGGCTCGACGTTCCTCGCGCACGTGCGGCTGTGTCCCTTGCGCGGCGACGACGGCGCGGTGATAGGGGTGCTCGGCACGTCCGAGGACGTGTCCGAGCTGCGGGTAGCCCAAGCGCAGCGCGACGAAGGCGAGCACCGTCTCCGGCTCGCCCTGGAAGCCGGGGAGTTCGGCACCTGGGAGTGGGACCAGTCCACTGGGCTGGTGCGCTGGGACGAGCGCCTCGAGGCCGTCTTCGGCTACCGCCCCGGCGAGTTCCCGATGACCTTCGACGCGTGGCGCGCCAGCCTGCATCCCGACGACGCCGACGAGGTCCTCTCCGCGGTGCAGCAGGCGATGGCGACCCGCTCCCGCTATGCCATCGAGCACCGGATCGTGCGCCCGGACGGCACGGTGCGCTGGATCGAGGGCCGCGGACAGGTGCTGCTCGGTCCGGACGGCGCAGTGCGCGGCACGACCGGCTGCGTGCGTGACGTCACCGAGGCCAAGCGGGCCGAGGCGGAGCGGGACCGGATGGATGCCAGCGAGCGACTGCTTGCCGCCGCCGGTGAACAGCTCGCGCAGTCCCTCGATGTCGAGGACGTGCTCGCGACGACAGCAGCGTTGACGGTCCCCGCGTTGGCCGACCTCGTCGTTCTGCACCTCCATCACGAGGCGAGCAGTCAGCTGGAGCTGGTGTTGTTGCGCCATGCCCAGGCCGACGCCGAGCTGGTCTTCCGTCGGTTGGTCGAGCACCTTCCCGTCGACGTCGATGCTCCTGTCGGGCCGGGGTACGTGGTGCGTACCGGTCAGCCGCAGGTGATCACCGAGATCGGCGCCGCGCTGCTGGAGCAGCTCGGTTGCGACGAGGAGCACCTGGCTCAGCTGCGCGCGCTCGGAGCCCTGTCGGCCGCCACGGTCCCGCTCACCGCGCGGGGCCGCACCATCGGTGCATTGACGCTGGTCCGGCACGCCCGCCAGCCCTACTCCGCGACGGAGCTCGGCACGGTCGGCGAGCTGGCCAGACGGGTCGCGATGGCCTTGGACAACGCGCTCGCCTACGCGCGGGAGCGCACGACTGCCTTGACGCTGCAGCGCAGCCTGCTGCCGCGCGTCGCCAGCGTGCCCGGGATCGAGGTCCAGGCCAGCTATCTGCCCGGCGCCGAGGGCACCGAGGTGGGCGGCGACTGGTACGACGTGATCGCGCGCCCGGATGGCAGCACCGTCATCGGCATCGGCGACGTGATGGGCCGCGGTGTCACCGCCGCAGCGTTGATGGGTCAGGTGCGCACGGCGGCCCGCGCATACGCCCTCGCAGGGCTCGGCCCCGCAGACCTGCTCAGCCGACTCCACGACATCGTCGCGGACAGGGGCGAGGGCCAGATCGTGACGTGCTGCTATGCCGTCCTGTCTCCCGCCGCGAGAGAGCTGGTCGTCGCGTCGGCCGGGCACCTGTCACCGCTGATCGCGCCGGCGGACGGGCCGTCGGCCTATCTGGAGGTGCCCACCGATGTCCCGCTGGGAGCTCGGATCCTCGGGGACGACGGTGCGGGCCAGGGGCCGGCGGAATGCGTCGTGGCCCTCGGCGAGGGCACGGTGCTCGCGCTGTTCACCGACGGGCTCGTCGAGGACAGGCACCAGCCGCTGGATCACGGGCTCGAGAAGGCACGGTCAGCGATAGAGCTGCCACGTGGACCGCTGTCCGTGCTTTCGGACCGCCTGCTGCGCGTGCGCGACACAACCAGTCACGACGACGTAGCCCTGCTGCTGCTTCGCGTGTGACCGTGAGTGCGCCAGGCTGAACACAGACGGCCCGGCACCCTCGGTGGGTGCCGGGCCGTCGTGCGTCGTGCGAGGTCTCAGTCCGTGCGTCGCGCGGTCAGCGCTCCACGTCGCCGCGGATGAACGCCTCGACCTTGTTGCGCGCGGTGTCGTCGTCGTACTGCTCCGGCGGGGACTTCATGAAGTAGCTCGACGCGGACAGGATCGGGCCACCGATGCCACGGTCCATCGCGATCTTCGCGCAGCGGATCGCGTCGATGATCACTCCGGCGGAGTTCGGGGAGTCCCAGACCTCGAGCTTGTACTCCAGGTTGAGCGGGACGTCGCCGAAGTTGCGGCCCTCGAGACGCACATAGGCCCACTTGCGGTCGTCGAGCCACTGGACGTAGTCCGACGGGCCGATGTGCACGTTGCGGGCGGAGAGCTTGTTCTCCATGTTCGACGTGACGGCCTGGGTCTTGGAGATCTTCTTGGACTCCAGCCGGTCGCGCTCCAGCATGTTCTTGAAGTCCATGTTGCCGCCGACGTTGAGCTGGTAGGTGCGGTCGAGGATCACGCCGCGGTCCTCGAACAGCTTGGCCAGCACCCGGTGCGTGATGGTAGCGCCGACCTGGGACTTGATGTCGTCCCCGACGATCGGGACGCCCGCATCGGTGAACTTCTGGGCCCACTCGGGAGTGCCGGCGATGAAGACCGGCAGCGCGTTGACGAACCCGACGCCCGCGTCGATGGCGCACTGGGCATAGAACCTCGCGGCGTCCTCGGAGCCGACCGGCAGGTAGCAGACCATCACGTCGACCTTGCTGTCCCGCAGGACCTGCACGACGTCCACCGGCTCGTCGTCGGACTCGGTGATCGTCTCGCGGTAGTACTTGCCGAGGCCGTCGAGGGTGTGCCCCCGCTGCACCACGAGCCCGGTCGGCGGCACGTCGGTGATCTTGATCGTGTTGTTCTCGCTGGCCACGATCGCGTCCGAGAGGTCCTGTCCGACCTTCTTGGCGTCGACGTCGAACGCCGCGACGAACTCCACGTCCCGCACGTGGTAGGGACCGAACTGCACATGCATCAGGCCGGGCACACGCGCCTGCGGGTCGGCGTCCTTGTAGTACTCGACGCCCTGCACCAGCGATGCGGCACAGTTGCCGACGCCGACGATGGCTACACGTACGGAACCCATCAGTTGCTCCTCAATTTCTTGGTACTTCGTGTTTGCGTTCGGTCACGGTCGTCGGTCTGGCGCTCGCTACGAATCTCGGTCTGCCTCTCGGTTGCGATCAGCTCGTTGAGCCAGCGCACCTCACGTTCCACCGACTCGAGGCCGTGGCGCTGGAGCTCCTGGGTGTAGGTGTCCACTCGCTCGCGGGTGCGCACCAGCGCGGCCCGGAAGCCCTCGACGCGCTCCTCGAGCCGGCTGCGCCGGCCCTCCAGGATGCGCAGCCGCGTGGCGGCGTCGGTGCGGGCGAAGAAGGCGAAATGGACGCCGAAGTTCTCGTCCTCCCAGGCAGAAGGCCCGCTCTCGGCGAGCAGCTCCTGCAGGTGCTCCTTGCCGTCGGCGGTCAGCTTGTAGACGATCTTCGAGCGCTTGCCGGCCAGTGCCGCCACCGCCTCGGCGGGCACGTCCTCAACGATCCAGCCGGTGCGCAGCAGCGCCTTGAGGCAGGGATAGAGCGAGCCGTAGGAGAACGCCCGGAAGGAGCCGAGCACGGCGTTGAGCCGCTTACGCAGCTCATAGCCGTGCATGGGAGTCTCGTGCAGCAGGCCGAGGACTGCGAACTCGAGAACGCCGGCGCGCTTGTTCAACAGACCTCCCTCGCTGGTCGGCACTCGATGGCAGTCGATGTATCGAGTCGATACATCGAGACGATAGGCAGACCGGACCCGATCCGGCAAGTCGCCGTACGATTTCGTGATGACGTCCCGGCAGTCCGTGTGGTCCCAGCGGGCGGTGATCGACTACTCCCTGGCGCGCCGCGCCACGCTTGCCGACGTGCTCTCGGGCAAGGCGGGCAACGACGACGCGTGCGACGCCCATCCCTATCTCCTGCGTGCGGCGAAGTTCCACGGCGAGCCGACCGAGACGCCGTGCCCGGTCTGCCGCCGGGAACGACTGACCCACGTGACCTACGTCTACGGCGAGGAGCTCGGCCAGTTCTCCGGCCGGATCAAGGCGACCGTCGAGTTGGAGGTGATGGCGCGCCAGCACGGCGAGTTCCGGGTCTACGTCGTCGAGGTCTGCCAGGGGTGCTCGTGGAACCACCTGAGCGTGTCGTACGTCCTTGGTGACGGTGTCTCCCGCCGGCCACCGCGCCGGGCGCGCACCGCCGAGGACGACTACTGACTCTGGCCTCGTTTAGTCTGGTCGGTGCTTCCCCTAGTAGTGACGAGGATTCCTTGAGAGTCGACTACCCCCGATCGGCACACACCGGCGTACGTCGGTATGTGCCGTCCTTCAGGCAGCTCCTTGCGCTGGCCGGTGTCGGCTTCCTGTCCCTGGTCGCGTTGGTCGGGGTCGCTTACGCGCAGACCTCGATCCCGACGCCCAACGAGCTGACCAGCGCCCAGACCACCGTCGTCTACTACGGCGACGGCAAGACCGAGATCGGCCGGTTCGGCGACCAGAACCGCCGCAACGTCGACCTCGACCAGGTGCCCGACCACGTGCAGAAGGCGGTGCTCGCGGCCGAGGACCGCTCCTTCTACGAGAACCAGGGCATCTCCCCGAGCGGCATCGGTCGCGCCTTCTGGAACAACCTGAAGGGCGAGTCGCTGCAGGGTGGTTCGACGATCACTCAGCAGTACGCCAAGAACGTCTACCTCACCCAGGACCGCACCTACACCCGCAAGGCCAAGGAGTTCCTGATTGCGGTCAAGCTGGCCCGCCGCGACGACAAGGACCAGATCCTCGAGGACTACCTCAACGTCATCTACTTCGGCCGCGGCGCCTCCGGCATCCAGACGGCCTCGGAGACCTACTTCAACAAGGACGTCAGCGACCTCACGGTCGCTGAGGGCGCCGTGCTCGCCGCGGTCATCCGCTCGCCGGCCCGCTACGACCCGGCCGACGACCCCGAGGCGCTGCAGAACCGCTTCGACTACGTGCTCGACGGCATGGTCACCAAGGGCTGGCTGGAGGAGTCCGAGCGCGCCGGGCAGCAGCTGCCCGAGGCCCAGCCGACGGACCAGAACAACTCCGCCAGCGGTCCGGACTACTACCTGATGGACACGGTCCGGCGCGAGCTCAAGGCCAACGGCTTCACCGACCCGGAGATCGAGCTGGGTGGGCTCACGGTGATCACCACGTTCGAGCGCAAGGCCCAGCGGGCCGCGGTGCGCGCGGTCCGGCGGGAGCGGCCCAAGGAGAACGCCAAGGGCGTGCACATCGGGCTCTCCGCGGTTCGGCCCGGCACCGGCGAGGTGATCGCGATGTACGGCGGCGGGAAGGCCGGCGGGAACAACGAGGCCACCCAGGCGCGGGTCCAGCCGGGCTCGGCGTTCAAGCCGTTCGCGCTGACCGCGGCGCTGGAGGACGGCATCGGGCTGAAGAGCCGGTTTTCCGGCAACTCCCCGCTGAAGGTGCCCGGCAGCAAGCCGGTGAACAACGAGTTCGACCAGGACTACGGCTCGAGTGTCGACCTGGTCAAGGCGACCGCCGACTCGATCAACACCGCCTACGTGGACCTCACCCTGGAGCTGGGCTCCCAGGAGGTGCTGGACGCCGCGGTGGCCGCGGGCATCCCGGAGGACACCCCTGGTCTGCTGCCCAACGCCCGGATCCCGCTCGGCACCAACTCCGCGCGCAACATCGACATGGCCAACGCCTACGCGACCTTCGCGGCCCAGGGTGAGGCAACCCAGTGGTACACCGTCGCGGAAGTCAAGGGCGACAACGGCGGCAGCCGCTACAAGGCCAAGGTCGACAAGGCCCGCGTCTTCGACGAGGACGTGATGGCCGACGTCAGTTTCGCGTTGCAGCAGGTCGTCCGCGAGGGCACCGGCACCGAGGCCCGCAACCTCGATCGCCCGGTCGCCGGCAAGACCGGCACCGCCGAGGACCGGTCGGCCTGGTTCGTCGGCTACACCCCGCAGCTCTCCGCCGCCGTCGACTTCTACAAGGGAGACGGCACGGAGTCCCTCGACGGCGTGGGTGGCATGTCCACCTTCTTCGGTGGCGCGTTCCCGGCCCGGGTCTGGACGGCATTCATGGAGGGGGCGCTCAAGGGAGAGGAGGTCATCGAGTTCCCGGAGCGGGCCGACGTCGGAGAGACGTTGAACCCCAAGCCGACCAAGACCGCGACCCCGACCCCGACCCCCAAGACGTCCTCGCCGACGCCGACCGTCACGACCGTCGAGCCGGAGCCGACGCCGACTCCGACGCTGAGCACTCCGGACCCCGAGACGACCACTCCCGATCCCTCGGTGTCGATCACCGTCGCCCCGACCGATGGCGGCGGTGGGGGTGCCGGCGACGGTCCGGGGCCGACCGGCGACGCGCCGGCGAGTTGACCGGCGCCCCACCGCTCGGACGCGGCGCGCGTCCGGCACACTTTTCCGCATGACGGGGACGCTGCACGGCGACAGCGGGCGCGGCCGTCCGGATGACGCGTTGATGGTGCTGCCCAGCCGGGACGACCCCGTCGTACGGGTGGGCAGTGAGGTCGTCGGCGGGCCGATGGGCCGCCACGCCGACGCCGGCAGGTCCGGACGCAGCGGTGCGAGCGGTGCGAACTGGTGGACGCCGTTGCGGGTGATGCTCGCGATGGTCTTCGTGGTGTCCGGCCTCGGGCTGGTGCAGAAGAACCACTGCCGCGAGGAAGGCTTCACCGCGCCGGGCCACTTCTTCCACGGCTGCTACAGCGACATCCCGCCGCTCTACTTCGGGCGCGGCCTCGCCGACGGCGAGGTCCCCTACATCAACCAGTCCGAGGACCGGCGGGTGGAGTACCCCGTGCTGACCGGCGCGGCCATGTGGCTCACGGCCAAGCTGGTGCC